>ENA-OROU01001567-OROU01001567.1-human-gut-metagenome-genome-assembly--contig:-NODE-1567-length-18811-cov-3.060514_pt1 | contig 18811 bp, 19 predicted proteins | sample MGYA00242131_ERZ509054 | MGnify/ENA primary metagenome ERZ509054 (study PRJEB26280, sample SAMEA2338749) | human gut metagenome | biome: human gut; feature: human-associated habitat; material: faeces... | reverse complement strand
GAGCGTTTTCTGAAAATAAGAAACTAAGAAACCAGCTGTGGAACCATTCCTATTATGTGGAAACAATTGGATCCGTATCTGAGGAAAATATCCGCCGTTATATGGAACATCAGAGCAAGTCGTATTGATTTAAAGCGGACTGTGGATACTGGTTCGCATGACTGTCTGAAGGGGGAAAGCGGAATGCTGCTGTCACACAGAACATCGGTAAAGATCCGGCCGGAATATTCCAATATCATAGGGCATATGTGTTATGCAGCTTCCAAACTCTGGAATGTCTGCAACTATGAACGCCATCATTATAAAGAACTGGGACTGGAAAAGTATCCTGACTGGTATTATCAGAAAAAAGCACATAAAGGAGATCTGTGGTACAGACAGCTTCCGTCACAGACAGCGCAGGAGATCTGTAAGCAGCTGGATAAAGCGTGGAAATCTTTTTATGTCCTGAAAAAGACCGGAGGGATCAAAGATCCAAATCCGCCCCGTTTTAAACAGGACAATATACCAGTCACATACATGCAGATGGGGATCCGGCATGAGAAAGGTTCAGACCAGCTGCGGCTGTCTCTGCCAAAGGATCTGAAAAGCTATATGGAAGAAACCTACGGGATCCATGAAAAATTCCTATATCTTGAAAATAAGATTTTCAAAGACATGGATCACATAAAACAATTGCGGATCTATCCGCCGGAAAATGGAACATGTGACCTTATCGTTATCTATGAGATGGAAGAACCAGAGCAGCTCTCCCAGAATGGACATTATTTGTCTATTGATCCTGGACTTCATAATCTGATGACCTGTTATGATTCCGGAAATGGCAGGACTTTTATTCTGGGAAGAAAATATCTTTCTCTGGAAAGATACTTTCATAAAGAGATCGCCAGAGTGCAGTCTGTATGGTATGCGCAGCAGTCGGAAAGAGGAATAGAATATCCAAAATCATCGAAACATATCCAGAGACTTTACAGGAAAAAGCAGAATGCAGTGAAGGATTACCTTCACAAAGTGACCAGATGGATTGCAGAATACTGCAGAAAGGAAGATATCCGCTGTGTGGTTGTGGGAGACATCCGGAATATCCGTAAAGGAAAAGATCTGGGACACAAGACCAACCAGAAGTTTCACGGACTGCCGTATAACAGGCTGTACATTATGCTGGAATATAAACTGAAACTGTATGGGATTCCATTGATAAAACAGGAAGAAAGCTATACCAGCCAGTGCAGTCCATTATCACCAGAAGTATCAAAAAAATATGCAGAAGCATTCAATCGAAAAGAACGGGGCATGTATATAACTGGCGGAGTAAGATTTAACGCAGATGCAGTGGGTGCATTTAATATCCTGCGGAAATATCTTTCCGTATCCGGAAAGGAAAAGGAACTGTCCGTAACCGGACTAAAAAATCCAGAAATAATAAAAGTAGCTGTATAACCGAAAGGCAAGCAGTATTGGTGTCATGGACGCACCTTGAAAAAAGGGCGGTATCCCGCCAGATTTCAGATGCTCTGGTAACTTAGTTACCGAGTAGTTCACCTATGGAAGTTTTTAAAAGTTCACGAATCAGCTCTGATTTATCCACATAATAGTAGTCGTTCTGGCGTATCTCTGAAAAATCAGATACACCCACAGGAATGTTTCTTTTATTCATAGAATCCTCCTTTCCTGAAAAACAGAACTTTATAAATAATCATATCATGAAATATGAGACTTTGCAAGAAAGAAGATTTTTTGAGCATAAAGTACGGAAAGAACAAATTGCCCAAGCTCCATTCCTTTGTTGAAAATCCCCCGCCTCCGCGTTATAATGGGCTGGTAAAAAAGCAAGGGAAAGCAAACAAAAGAGAGGTTAGACAATGGCAATGGAAAGCATTCTGACAGCAATTGGTAAGAGCAGCGTTGATATTGATAAGGGAATTTATAATACGATCCGGCTTTTGTATCATGGAAAGAATACCTATTCTTTCTGATAAGGAGTTCATGGTATGGAGAAAAAAATGAAACAAAGGACCATGAAGCTGCGGGCGGTGGCAGTCTTTTTTGCGACGCTTCTGGTGACGATGGGCTGCGTTTTTCTGCTCAATCAGAGTCAGGAAAAACAGGCGAGACTGAAGGCAGCCTATACGGCAGAATCCACCGTGAATATGGTGGAATCCCAGCTGAATAAATATCTCGTGGAATCGGATCTGATGAAAAATGTTGTGGAGTCCGGGCATGATATAACGGATGAGCAATTTAACCAGTTAGCAGCTCTGATGCAGAATGAAAACGAGGTTATTGAGGCATACGAGATGGCAAAGGACGGTATCATCAACCAGATCTATCCCCTGGAGGGAAATGAGGCGGCCATGGGTCTTGATATGCTGGAAAATCCGGAGCGTAGAATGGAGGCCAGACTGGCCAGGGACAGCAAAGAGTACACGATTGCAGGACCTTTTGAGCTGAAGCAGGGCGGAACCGGAATGCTGCTCTTCAATCCGATCTATTTCATGAAAGAGGGGAAGGAGACCTTCTGGGGTTTTTCTCTCCTGGTTATCAACTGGGAAAACTTCATCGATGAGATTGAGCTGGATAAACTGGAGGATGTGGGCTACCACTACCGGATCTGGAAGCGGACCATGTCTACCGGGGAGCGGTTTTCCATCGCTCAGTGTCAGGACGGAGGTCTTGAGAATACGATGGAGGTAGCCTGTGAGGTACCTAACGATACCTGGTATTTTGAGATTGTCCCTCAGGGCGGCTGGGTGTCAACGACGCAGGCGGCGGGAGGGTATTTTCTGGTAATTGCGCTGACCATTCTCGTGACGCTGGGTTACTGGCAGTTTGAGCTGCGGCGTTACAGGGACCAGGTGCATGCGGAGGAGCTGGAAAAAGCGGCGAAAGAAGCACAGCTGGCCAATGAGGCAAAAACGCGCTTCCTCTTTAATATGAGCCATGATATCCGGACGCCAATGAATGCGATCATCGGTTTTTCTGAATTGCTGGAAAAACATATGGATGAAAAAGAGCGGGCCAGGGATTATATCCAGAAGATCCGTTCTTCAAGTTCCTTTCTTCTGTCTCTCATCAACTATGTGCTGGAGATGGCCAGAATCGAGAGCGGCAAAGCCACACTGAAAAGGGAAGTGGGCTATTTTGAGGAGCTGAAGGAAGCGCTGAATGCAGTTTTTGAGCCGGCGGTCAGCAAAAAAGGACTGACTTACCGCTGCGAGCTTCAGGTGGAGCATGAATATGTGCGCTGCGACCGGACCAAAGTGCGGGAGATTCTTCTGAATGTTGTGAGTAATTCCATCAAGTATACGCCGGAGGGCGGCAGTGTTTCTGTGTGGATCCAGGAAGAGCCCTGCAAAAAAGAAGGCTGGGGTTCCTACCGTTTTGAGATTACAGATACAGGCATCGGAATGAGTGAGGAGTACCTGCCTCACATTTTTGAAGAGTTTACCCGTGAACGAACCAGTACGGAGAGCAAGGTGACGGGAACCGGCCTGGGGCTTCCCATCGTGAAAGCCCTGACGGAGCTTATGGATGGTTCTATCGAGGTGGAAAGCCAGGTTGGAGCCGGCACGAAGATTATCATACGGCTTCCGTTTGCTCTGGCAGATGGACCGGATTCCGAGCGTGAGAAAGAGAATGGAAGGGCAGATCTTGCGGAAATGCTGAAGGGGAAACGGATTCTGATAGCTGAGGACAACGAGCTTAACGCGGAGATCGCAGTGACGCTTCTGGAGGAATGCGGCCTTCAGGCAGAGTGGACCAGAGACGGCGAGGAATGTGTGGAGACGCTGAAAAAGAAGCCGGAGGATTATTATGACGCAGTTCTCATGGATATCCAGATGCCGAAAATGAACGGCTACGAGGCGACAAAGGCGATCCGTAACCTGCCCGGAACCAGAGGAAAGATTCCCATCCTGGCCATGACGGCCAACGCTTTTGACGAGGATCGGAAGAAAGCTCTGGCAGCGGGAATGAACGGCCATATCGCCAAACCCTTCAAGGTGGAAACCATGCTGGAAGAGCTGGAAACGGCATTGTTATAAGAAAGACCATGTTTTCAGATCGAAGAAGATCTGGGGACATGGTCTTTTTTAAAGGTAACATTTCGGCCGGATGAGGAAACAAATACGCATGGAAAAACGTTTTTTTTCTGCTGATTCCATACCTTCTCCACCGACAGAGCTTCCGTTTATTCAGACGATTGAACTCTGAAATAACAGGTTACAAAAATATATAAATCCGGCATATTCCTGTATAGAAAAAAGCCCGTAGGCCTGTTATAATAACAGAAAGAAAGGGGTAAAAAATCATGAGAAATGCGATTATTTTTCTGGACAGTGGAGATACGCTGGTGGATGAATCCACCGAGGTGAGAATAAAAGGTGACGTTGTAGATCACGCAGAATTTTTTACGGGAATCAAAGAAGTCCTTTTTCAGCTGAAAAATGCGGGTTTCCGGGTGGCGCTGGTGGCGGACGGCCTGGTGGAATCCTTTGATAATATTTATCGGCAGCACGAGATGGAGACTTATTTTGAGGTGCGCGCAATCTCTGAGACTGTAGGTGTCTGCAAACCGGCCGGAGAAATGTTTAAGACGGCCATGGAGAAAATGAACCTTGAAGAGGCGGACAAAAAGTATATAATTATGATCGGAAATAACCTGGAGCGTGACATCGTCGGAGCCAACCGAATGGGAATTACTTCTGTGCTGGCAGGTTACAGTCCCCGGTACCGGATGAAGCCGGAAAATGAAGAGGAAACGCCGGATTATGTGGTCTGTGATCCCAGTGAGATCCCGGCACTCATCGAGATGCTGGATAAGCAGATGGAGAATAAGAAGCAGTTAGGCTGGTGATAACGGATGGAAGATTATTTAAGAAGGGCGGAAATCTAGCCCGGAGCACCGGTCATTGACGATTCCGAGGGCCTTCTCGGGGAAAAAGTCAACCGGCTGTATATGTTTTCCCATGAACCCATCAACCGTTACTGCAAAAGAGGAGATTTTTTCCAGGAAGGAAAAATGGAAGAACGGAAAAGAAAGTATGCCGCAGCTCTTCATTCTGTGGTACAATAGACCCATCCTGATGTATGGAGGGCAAGTAAATGAAGGATTATGATTTTTTCCCGGGAGAGGGTAAGTTTTACAAGGCAAATCTGCATTGCCATACTGTGATCTCCGATGGAAAACTGACCAAGGAACAGATCAAGGAAGAGTACCAGAAAAGAGGCTATTCCATCGTGGCGTTCACAGATCACCGGACCTATGGCTACCATCCGGAGCTGACGGATGAAAATTTCATCGCGCTGGCAGGTATTGAGGTGGATGTTTCCGAGAATCCGGAAAAATGCGGCGGCTGGCCTCATGCCAAATGCTATCATCTGAATTTCTACGACGAGCATCCGGAGGAGGGGAAAGAGTTCCCGCTGCCGACCTATGTCTACGAGGATATGGCCGGACAGAACGCTTACATAAAGGAGCGGACAGAGGCAGGTTTCCTGTGCTGCTACAATCATCCCTACTGGTCTTTGCAGAATTATGACGATTACAAAGATTTCGAGGGACTCTGGGCCATGGAGATCTACAATCATGGCTGTGAGCACGACGGTCTCTACGGTTTTAATCCCCAGAGCTACGACGAGATGCTCCGGAGCGGGCAGAAGCTTTTCACAGTGGCCACCGATGACAACCACAACTGGTTCCCGCTGACAGATCCCATGTGCGATTCCTTCGGCGGCTTTATTCAGATCAAAGCCTCGGAACTGACCTATGAGGCTGTGATCAAAGCCATGAAAGAGGGAAATTTCTATTTCTCCATGGCTCCAGAGATCCACGAGGCGAAGATTGAGGACGGTGTGCTGAAGGTAAAAACTTCTCCGGTGGAGAAAATTTTTGTGGTGACGGACAGCCGTGACTGCTACAAGAAACTGGCTCCGAAAGGGGAGACCATCACGGAAGCAGAGTTTCCGCTGAACGGAAAGGATGCCTGGGTGCGGATCCAGATCCGGGACGGAAAAGGAAAATTTGCGGGAACGAACGCTGTATATCTGAAATAAAAAACACAGGGACCTGAGCAGATGCGCCGGGTCCCTGAACTTATCTATGGAAGGAATGGATCATGAATCAGTTATTAAATGAGATCAGAAAAAAAGACGCGAAAGCCTTCACCCATGGGGGAAAATTTCACGCGGACGACGTGTTTTCCGCGGCCCTTCTCCTGTACCTGAACCCGGAGATTCAGATCAGCAGGGGAAATCAGGTGCCGGAAGATTTTGACGGCATTGTCTTTGACATCGGAAGAGGCGCTTACGACCATCACCAGAAGGACAGCCGGATTCGGGAAAACGGCGTGCCCTACGCGGCCTTCGGCCTTCTCTGGGAGGCGCTGGGGGCGGAGATTTTAGGCGAAGAACTGGCGCTTTCTTTTGACGAGACCTTCGTTCAGCCTCTGGACAATAATGACAACACCGGGGAGAAAAATGAGCTGGCGTCTCTCATTGGCAATTTCAATCCGGCCTGGGACGCGGAGGACGGTACGGACGAGGCTTTTTTCCAGGCCGTGAGCGTGGCCGGGATGATCCTGGAAAACAAATTTGAGCGCTGTCGCGGAAATGAGCGGGCGGACCGTCGGGTGGAGGAGATCCTGGCGGAACAGGAGCGGGCTATCAAAGCTGGAGAAATCCCCGCGGAGAATCGACAGATTCTGATTCTGCCGGAATTTGTGCCTTGCCAGAAGCATCTCTCCGAGACGGAGATCGCTTTTGTGATCTTTCCCTCCAACCGGGGCGGCTACTGCATTCAGCCTCAGAAACGGGAATATTCCCTGAATTATAAGTGCAGTTTTCCTTCGGCATGGCTGGGCCTGGAAAATGAGGAGTTGGAGGCAGCTTCCGGCATTGCAGGGGCAGTGTTCTGTCACAAAGGCGGTTTTCTCATGACCACGGAGACGCTGGAGGAGGCGGTTCAGGCGGCAAAAATCAGCCTGGCGGAGTTTCATGAGGCTCCGGTTCTCGTAAACTTTGGGGGAGGAGAGGAAGCAGAGGCACTTCTTCAAAAGCTTCCGGGTCTGACGGGAGTGAAGATTGTCCGGATGGCGCTGCCGGAGCTTCCGGAACTTAATGAAGATGGGATTTTCACCGAAGTGGCTATGGAAAAGCAGGAATGGAAGAACTGGATTAAAGCCCAGGTGAAGGCGATTCTGAAAGAAAAGCCCGAGGCGGTCTATGTGGAAGGGGAGGTATTTTACACCTATCCGGTCGTCCATGCCCTGCGGAAAAAACATGTGCCGGTGCTGACGATGATTAAAAAAGAGGAAAGAAAATTACTCATAAAAATACCTTCTGGCTCATGAAAAATAAAATGACAGAATGTTCTTGCATTTTGTTTTTTGTGTGCTATACTACAAAGCAGAGCCGGTCTTTCCGGCGAAAGGAAAAAAGTGAATAGATCGAAGGGAAAAGGGAACGCAGTGTGAATCTGCGGCAGTCCTTGCTGCTGTAAGGGTGACGAATGGTCAATAGCCATTGGCGAAAGCTGAGAAGGAAGACCAGGAGGCTGACCCCGAGCCAGAAGACCTCCCCTTTGATTTTGAGATGTATCCGTTTCAATGGAAGACTGATGCATGTTCCAAAGAGGCGGATGAAGGTTGATCTGACGTCTCTTTTGGTTCTGTGTGTCTGGAAAATTCTTCCAGGCACTTTTTTGTGCTTATAGGGTCGAAAAGTCCTTGCACGCCTGTGCTTGCACAGAGGTGTGCAAGACCTTGAGACCCGCCCGACATGAGCATAAAAGCGGAGCGAAGCTTCGCGATATGCGAATGGCGGGGAGAGGATTGCGGGAGCTGCTTTGCAGCGGAGCAATCCGGTAAGCATTTTGTACCTACTACACCTAGCATTTAAGGAGGAAACAAATGAAAAAGAAGACCGTAAGTCTGCTGCTGAGTCTGGCTATGTGCCTGACCATGCTGCCGGGACAGAGCGTATTTGCAGCAGAGACATCCACAGAGACCGAGACCGAGGCAGCCAGCGAGAGCACTGGCAACCATGTAGAGAATCTGATCGTTGGAACCATCGCAGATCAGAACGTATTCAACTCCCTGACCCAGACCGACGCTTTCGGACGTATGAACTACAATGGCTTTACCCAGGGTGACTTCGTATACCGCGATGAGAACAACAATCTGCAGCCCTATTTCTGGAAATCCTTTGAGATCTCCGAGGATGGAAAACAGATTGATTTCACCATTCCGCTGGATGCCGTATGGCATGACGGCGAGCCGGTAACCATGGATGATGTGGTATTCACCTTTGAATATATGAGAGATGTGAGGAAAAACGGAAGCCTTCAGAATCTTACAGAAGTAAAAGTAACCGGCGATGACAGCGCATCCCTGATCTTCTCCGAGCCGGATGCTTACTACTGGATCAACTCTTCCTGCAACAACAATGCCTGCGTATACGCAAAGCATATCTGGGAAGGCATCGACGATCCGACCACTCTGGACGGACCGGAAGCAGCCATCGGCTGTGGTCCCTACAAACTGGTTTCCTACGATTCCGACGCTCAGGTTTCCTACTATGAGGCTGTTCCGGAGAACGATTTCTTAGGCGAGATCACCGTTGATAAAGTAACCGTACAGAGCTATTCTGACGAGACCACTCTGATGATGGCTATGATGAACGGCGAGATCGATACCATGTATAACTATGCAAACCCGATCGACGCTGACGTCATCGACACCGTTCAGGGCACACCGGATCTCGACCTCGGCGAGAGCGATTTCACCGGCTGCTACCAGATGGAGTATGGTAAAGACAGAGCTCCGGGAAATGATCAGGCTTTCCGTGAGGCTGCTTCCTATGCAATCGATTACAATCAGCTGGCAACCACCATCAACGGCGAGTACGGAAAGGTTCCGGGAAAAGGTGTGATTCCGCCTTCCTGCAAAGGATACGACGAGAGCATCGGTTCTCTGGAATTTGACGCTGACAAGGCAGCCGAGATGCTGGATGAAGCTGGCTACAAAGATGTGGACGGCGACGGTTACCGTGAGCTTCCGGACGGAAGCCCGATGGATCTGACTGTGATCCCGCAGTACAGCTCCAAATCCATGGATATGAGAAACCGTATCGCAGAGGTTATCATGAACAGCCTGGACAAAGTTGGCATTAAGAACCATGTGGATAACGACAGCCTTTCCAACAGTGAAGTTTGGGAAGATACCGTTACCAAAGGAAACTATGATATCTCCATCACTCTGACCACTTCCGGAGTGGCTTCCTACAGCACCGCTTTCCGTTACTTCATGGGCGAGCTGAGAGACGGCGAGAGCTCCTGGCTCTGGGGAACCATCCGCGATGACAGCTTCCGTGATACCTATTATGCAATGACTCAGGCTGTCAACGATGATCAGTACGTTGAGAACTGCAAGAAACTGCAGAACTATGTGGCTGATAGCATGTCTGCTGAGGCTCTGTGCTGGGAGACCGCATTCTTCCCCTACCGCACCGATAAATATACCGGATGGGAGAACTATCCGTCCTGGGGTACTGTTCATGCGACAACCTGGTATCGCCTGACTGCGAAATAATTTATAGAAAGACTGCATTTGCCGCCGGGACTTTCAGAGTTCCGGCGGTTTTTCTGTATGGGCGGGAGGCCTGAGCGCGGAACGCCCTGATTTATGTGAAAGGAGAACATACATATGACCCGTCATATCGCTCAGAAAATTGCGATGGCTTTTGTGACGATCTTTGTGATCATCACGATCAGCTTTTTTCTGGTACATATCATGCCGGGCGATCCGGTGATCCATCTGGTGGGCCAGGAGGAATACTATTATCTGCTGGATAACGATCCGGAGACCCTGAACAAACTCATTGCCAGGTACGGCCTGGATGACAGCCTTCCGGTGCAGTACGGAAAATACCTGAAAAACATTGTGACCATGGATTTCGGTCCCTCTTATACGAACCAGAAACCGGTCGTTTCCAACGTTCTCAAAGCCTGCAAATGGACACTTTTTCTGTCGATTCCCACCTGGATCATCGGCGGACTTTTAGGAGCCCTTCTGGGAGTTATTGCGGGCTGGAAGCCGGGAAAACTCTTTGATAAGATTATGACGCCTATTCTTTTGATCGTGAATACGGTCCCCTCAAACTGTTTCTGTCTGATCCTGCTGATCTTTTTTGCCTACCGGATGAAGCTTTTTCCCATCAACGGAATGGTCTCCCCGGGCGTCGAAGGAATGGCGAGGGTGCAGAGCATCCTCCAGCATATGTTCCTGCCGCTGATTATCATGATTCTTTACCGGACTTCCGGTGATTTCATGCTGATGAAGAGCGCAGTTTCCCAGGTGCGGAGCGAGGAGTACATCATGACGGCGGAGTCCAAAGGTCTTCCCTCCAGAAAAGTCCTTTTCCGTCATGTGATGAAAAATGCGATGGTTCCTTATGCGACTTCCTTCTGTATGCAGTTCGGCGGTATTCTTTCCGGCTCCATGATCATTGAGGTCGTTTTTGGCTGGAAGGGAATGGGAACGATCCTGTATAATGCCGTGTCCAACCGGGATTTCCCCACAGCCCAGTTCTGTTTCCTTCTGTCTGCGGCCCTGGTGGTTTTTGCAAACCTGATCAGCGATATTGTCAACGCGGCCATCGATCCGAGAATCAGAGAGGAGGGAATTCAGGATGCATAAGAAAATTCGTCTGAATGCGGCGGCTACGGCAGGCCTTCTGATCATTCTTTTTTTCCTGATCATCGCTGTTTTCGCTCCGGTGATTGCCCCTTATGACCCGAAAGAGATGATCGCGTCCTATCTGCCGCCCAGCAAAGAGCACATTCTGGGAACCAACGATGTGGGCCAGGACATTTTCTCGGAGATGGTTTACGGCACAAGAGTTTCCCTCTATATCGGCATTTTTGCCGCTTTCATCGTGACCGGTGTGGGAACGGTGCTGGCGCTGGTATCCGGTTATTTCGGCGGAGTGGCAGACAAGATTATCACGGCCATCACAAATATTGCCATGGCGGTGCCGAGTCTTCCTCTGACAGTTCTTCTGATTGCCTACCTGAATCCCGGCAAATGGAGCCTGATCATCGCGATCAGCATCACGGCCTGGACTGGTACGGCGCGAATCTTAAGAGCCCGGGTCATGCAGCTGAAAGAACTGCCTTTCATCAAGATCGAAAAGACGATGGGCGTTCACCCGGCGGTGATCCTTTTCAAACACATTCTGCCGAATATTAAGGACATCATTCTGACCAGAGGAGCCATGGCCATTTCCGGTGCCATGATGACGGAGGCGGGCTTGAGCTTCCTGGGACTGGGAGAATTCGGAGAGAAGAGCTGGGGAAGCGTTCTTCACTATGCCTTTTTCCGGAACAGCATCATGAAAAAACAGTACTGGTGGTATGTGCCGCCCATCGTCTGCATCTGCGTCTGCGTGCTGGGCTTTATGCTCATCGGCTACTATGGAAAGATTAAGAAGGGAGGAGAGTAAGATGCTTCTTGACGTAAAAAATGTGTCCGTGCGTTTTGCCTCCGGCCATGGGGTCCAGGCAGTGGAAAATGTGAGCCTGACGGTGAATAAAAAAGAAAAAGTCTGCATCGTCGGTGAAACCGGAAGCGGAAAGAGTATTCTCCTTCTGGCAATCCTCCATCTCCTTCCGGAAAATGCCATCGTCACAGGCGAGGCCTTTTTCGAGGGGGAGGACATGATCCGGATGAAGCGCCGCCAGCTGGACAAGATCCGCGGAGCCAGAATTTCCTATGTGCCCCAGGGAAGCGGAAACGGCCTGAATCCTCTTCTGACCGTTGGTTTTCAGGTGGCGGAACCCATGATCGAGCATCAGAAGATTGGAAAAAAAGAAGCCATCGCCGAGGCGGTAAAGCTGATGAAGCGTTTTCACATCGGTGACGAGGAAGAGGTGGCCGCTCAGTATCCCTTCACCTACAGCGGCGGCATGAAGCAGCGTGCCATGATCGCCATGGGCATCATCGCGGGAGCCGATATGATCCTGGCGGATGAGCCCACCAAGGGACTGGATGAGGAGCGCATCGAGATGGTGGTGGATGCTTTCCACAGCCTGAAAGACCAGGCTGTGCTCTGTGTGACCCATGACCTGAATTTTGCCCGGGAGATCAGCGACAGCATCTCCGTCATGTACGCTTCCAACCAGGTGGAGTACGCCTCTGCGAAGGAACTTCTGGAGCATCCGCTACACCCTTACACACAGGATATGATCGCGGCGATGCCGGAAAACGGCCTTCATTTTTCCGAGGGCTTTGCCATGGCCCACGAGGACTACGCCGAGGGCGGCTGCAAATATGCGCCCCGCTGCCGGTTCTGCAAGGAAAAATGCAAGGAGACGCCTCCGATGCTGGAGGTGGAGGGCCATCAGGTACGCTGCTGGCTTTATACGGGAAAGGAGGGAGAGTGTCATGCTTCTGACAACGGAAAAGCTCTCTAAGGCTTACAAGAGCCGGAAAAAAGGCGAGCCTGTTTTCTGGGCGGCCAAAGAGGTGTGCGTGGAAATTCCGGAGGGAAAGACCGTAGGCCTTCTGGGGCCCAGCGGCAGCGGAAAATCCACCGTGGGACAGATGATCGTGGGGCTGATCGAGGCCTCTTCCGGGGAAATTTTTTACAAAGGAGAGCGCCTTTCCTATCCGTTGAAAGGGGAGCTGCGGAAGAAGATCCAGATCCTTTTCCAGCACCCGGAAGTTTCCTTCAATCCGATGCTGCCTCTGATCCGGAGTATGGTGGAACCCTATAAGCTCATGAAAAAGGACAGCAGCGAGAAGGCAATTTTGGCGGATATTGAGCGGTTTGGCCTTCACCGGGAGCATCTCTACCGGACACCGCTGGAGCTTTCCGGCGGCGAGCTTCAGCGAGCCGCCCTGGCGCGGGTCCTGGTGCTGGAGCCGGAACTCATCATTCTGGACGAACCCACCAGCATGCTGGACGTGATCTCCCAGGCCCAGATCGTCCATTTCCTTCAGGAATATCAGAAGGAGCACGAGACGGCCTACCTTTTTATCACCCACAACAAGGTGCTGGCGAAGACCGTCTGCGACGAGATCTACGAGATCCGGGAAGGAATCTGTACGAAAAAAGAAATGTAAGAGAACCACTCGGAACTTCCCAGTAGGAAAAATGACAGAATGGGAAAGATTACAGCCCAAAAGCTATTTCGAGCTTACAATAAGACTGAAAAAGAAGGTCGAATGAGAACTTGTTACATACAGGCCTGCTTGGCATATGTTAAGATAGCTTTTCAATCACGGTTAAAGGAGAAAATGGCATTTATCGCCTGGCGATCTGGCAGAGAGGCGGCTATTCCTATTCTCTCAGTCTGGAAAAGGGAGCCGAGGCGGCTACCTTCCTGAAGATCGCAGAAGAGAATCAGTAAAAGTCTGCAAAGGCTTCTAACCACCATTTCGCCAGCAGCTCATGCCCGAAAGCCGTGAGATGGATTCCGTCTGGAGTGAGGGCGTCTGTACCGTATTTTTCGGCTTCCTGCATCCGGTCCTGGAGGGGCAGGAAGGGGAGCTGATACTGGCGGGCGAGAGTTTCTATGGTATGTTCGGCTTCCCGGAGTTCCGGGAGCCAGTTTAAATATTCCTGGGGCCGGGAAAAAAGGAAGGGGCTCATCAGAAAAACAGAAGGAATGGAAGCTTCAAGAAGCCTTCGGATCAGAGTATCGTAGTTGGATGCGAACTCCTGAGCCCGGAGGCTTTTTCCTGTATTTTTGGCGACGCCTACGTCGTTGATGCCAATGAGGATGGAGACGGCGGCGGGAGAGAGGGAGAGGCAGTCGGTGGTCAGGTTCCGCAGGAGAAAGGGGAGAGTGAAGCTGCCGTGGCCTTTGTTGATGACAGAAAATTTATCGGAGAGCTTTTCTGACAGGATTTTCACATAGCCGTTTCCGAGGCCATTGTATTCAGGGAGCCACAGACGACCCGCATCTGTAATGCTGTCTCCTAAAAAAACAAAATTTTTCATAAAATTTCTCCTTCTGATTCAAATTTATGGTACACTATGACCATACCAGAAATTGGGGAGAAAGAGAAGAGTTAATTATGAGGCAGGATGCACGGTGCTCCAATTCCGGTCTGGTTTTCAGTTGCGGCAGGGGGAAATTCTAAGGCCCGTCATAATCTGCTAAAAACATTCACAGAAATCCATAATTCGCTTCGCTCAGACAATGGATTTCTGCTCATAACGCAGATTTTGACAGACCAAGAATTTCCGACCTGCCTCCACATGAAGTCAGACTGAAATGGGAGTACCGCGCTGAAAATGGTGGACTGGAATGTGAGAATACAACAGCCGAAAAACGGCAGATAGGAGACCCATGAGAGAAAATATACTGCGTATCAAAGAAAATATGAAAAAGGTTATCATCGGAAAGGACGAGGTTATGGACAGGATCTTGACGGCGTTACTTTCCGGGGGACATGTGCTGCTGGAGGATCTTCCGGGCACGGGAAAGACGGTGCTGGCAAAATCCCTGGCGAAATCCATGAACGGCGAGTTCCGCCGGGTGCAGTTTACTCCGGACCTGCTCCCTTCGGATGTGACCGGACTTCACTATTTTAATCAGAAGGAAGGGGAATTCCAGTTCCGGGAGGGGCCGGTGTTTACCCAGATTCTTCTGGCGGATGAGATCAACCGTGCCACCCCGAGAACTCAGTCCAGCCTTCTGGAATGTATGGAGGAGCGTCAGGTGACGATCGACGGTGAGACGAGAAAGCTGGATGAGGTCTTTTTCGTTATCGCGACGCAGAACCCGATCGAGAGCTCCGGTACGTTTCCGCTTCCCGAGGCCCAGATGGACCGTTTCTTCATGAAGCTTTCCATGGGCTTTCCGAGCAAGGAGGAGGAGCTGGCGATTCTGGACCGTTTTCAGCTCGCGGAGCCTTTAAAAACGCTGGAGCCGGTCTGCACGAGAGAGGAGATCCTCGAAGCCATGGAAGAAATTCGGAAAATTTACGTTCATCCCGAGATTAAAAAATACCTGGTGGATATCGCGGAGGCTTCCCGTCAGGACGGCGAGCTTCTCTCTGGTGTGAGCCCCAGAGGAACGCTGGCCCTCTTTAAGGGAATCCGGGCTTATGCATGGCTCAAAGGCAGAGATTATGTGGTGCCAGAGGATGTGAAGGCACTGGCCGTTCCGGTGCTGGCTCACCGTCTGGTGCTGGCGGGAGCCGGTGACACCGACGCGGAGCGGAGAGTCATGGAGGAGATCTTAAAACGAGTGGAAGTACCTGTGGAGGACTGGAAGAAGAAATGAAACTCATCCTTATCTTAGGGGCGGCTTTCCTTCTGCTCTTCCTTCTGGAAAGGGGCTACCGGAGGTTCTGGAGCAGGGATCTCCATGTGGAAGTCCATTTTCAGCCCCACCCAGCCAGGGAGGGGGAGGAAGCCACCCTCACCGAAATCATCGAAAACAGGAAAGTGCTCCCGGTACCGATGCTCCAGGTGGAATTTCTCCTGGACCGAAGCCTTGGGATCGACGAGGAGGAAAATGCCTCCCTTTCCGACCAGCTGTATAAAAGGGACGTTTTCTCTGTATCTTTTTATCAGAAGATCAGCCGTACGATTCCGCTGAAATGCAGGAAGAGAGGCTATTATCACATCCATGAGGCCAACCTCATCGCCGGAGGCCTCCAGATGGAGAAAAATTATTACAAGGATATTCCGCAGGACACTTTTCTCTACGTTTATCCCGGCGACGTGTCTATCGACCGGCTGAAACTGCCGATGCACCGCCTGGGAGGAGTGCTGGAGGGAAGACGGGGCATGGTGGAGGATCCCTTTGCTTTTGCGGGCATGCGGGAGTACGATGGCACCGATCCAATGAACCGCATCAACTGGAAAGCTTCGGCCCGGTCCGGAAACCTTATGGTAAATCTCCAGAATTCCACATATTCGCCCCGGGTGGCCTGCTTTGTGGATGTGGAGGATGTGACGATGTGGAAACATATGGAGATTCACGAGGAAGCCATCCGTCTGGCGGCGTCTCTTTTGCGAAGCGTCCTGAAAAAAGGCATTCCCGCATCTCTTTACACGAACGGCGAGGATTTTCTTTCCGGCAGCCTGGTTCAGGTGCCGGAGGGCAGCGGAAGAGGCCAGACCGAGAAGATCAACCGTTCCTTAAGCCGGCTGAATCTGAATGCGAAAAAGCGCCCCGGCCCTATCTCTGTGGAGTTGCTTAGGATGGAGCATGAGCTCACCTCTACCCAGCAGGTAGTGGTCCTCATCACAGAAAATCAGGGCGAAGCGCTCCAGGATGCCGTCCGGAAAATGGCATCAAAGGGAGCGAGCTTCCTGTGGCTGGGCGTTTTCTATAAGAAGGAAGGCTGGTCCGGCCCGAATATTCACGGCGTGGATTACCTGAAATGGGAGGTGGAGCATGAAGGATAAAGAACTTCGGATCTACGAGATCCTTTACGGCGGCATTTGTATGAGCCTTCCCATTTTTTTCTGCCCGGGAGAGCTTTCTCTCTGGCGGCTTCTCCTGCCCATGGCGGCGGCTTTCTGTCTCTATGAGGCGGCCCTGCGGAGAAAAAGTATTCTTTTCTATCTTTTGCTCTGGGCAGCTTTTGGAGTGGCTGGTTTTGAGGCAGGCCGGGATCTCATCGAGAAGGCCTGCCTGACCGGCGGCATCGTTTTGGGCGGCGCAGCTTATTTTTATGGTCGCTGGAAGGGGGATTACCTGTTCCTGGGCGGACCGGCGCTCCCGATGCTGGCGGTGCCGGGAATCGCTTATCTTGTCGCCCATGTGGAAAAATGGGATTATATCAAGGGCCGGGCCTGCGTTTTTGCGGCCTTGGTTATTATCTTAAGGATTCTCAGCGGAAACAGGGAGCGGCTTTTGATTTATCTAAAGGAAAATGAAAAGCTTCACCGTTTCCCGAAGCAGCGCCTGGAAAAAAGAAACCGCCGCGTCATGGTCTTTTTCGGCATTCTTTTAACCCTGGTCATGATTGTGGCTTACTGGAAGGCTCCGGCAGACCCGGAGTTTACCAAGTCTGAGAACACGCCGGATGTCAGCTTTACCATGGAGCAGTTCGAGCCCTCTGGCGGCATGGAGATGGATATGTCTGAGCTTCTCGGCGACGACGAGACTTACGAGCCTCCGGCCTGGATGCTCGCTTTGGAAAATATCCTTTATTATGTGGTGACGATTGCGCTGATCACAGGCCTTATCGTGCTGGTCACACTGACGGTCTACAAGATTTTGAAGGCTTATCGGAACCGCTATGAAAAATGGACTCCCGAGGAAAAGACCGAGAGCGGAGATGTGACCGAGAGCCTAGCTCCTCCAAAAATTGTCCTGCCTAAATTTTTCCGGAAAAAGACTCCCGGGGAGCAGATCCGGAAATATTACCGGAAATGGGTGCTGGGAGGTCCCGGCCAGACTCCGGCGAACACAAACACCCCGGAGGAAGCGGAAAAAAAAGCCGGTGTGGCTGACGAAACGGCCCATTTTCTCTACGAGAAAGCACGCTACAGCAAGGCGGAATGTACGGCGGAAGATGCGGCTTATCTGAAAAAACTCGGTTAAACAGGAGGTTTTATTATGATCTATACAGGCTGTCATCTCTCATCGGCCAAAGGCTTTGAGGCCATGGGAAAAAATGCCCTGAAGCTGGGAGGGGATACCTTTGCTTTTTTCACCCGGAATCCCCGGGGTGGAAATGCAAAGGCCATCGATCCCGCAGATGCGGCCAGGTTTCGGGAACTGGCGGTGAAGCATCATTTTGGAAAGATTGTTGCCCATGCGCCCTATACACTGAACCCCTGCGGGGCGAAAGAGGAGGTCCGAGATTTTGCATTCCGGGCCTTCCAGGAGGATCTTGTCCGGATGGAGTACATCCCGGGAAATTATTATAATTTTCACCCCGGAAGCCATGTGGGCCAGGGAGCGGAGAAAGGCATCGAGCTCATTGCCGACCTTTTAAACCAGTCGCTGAAAACCGAGCAGACCACCACTGTGCTTCTGGAGACCATGGCGGGAAAAGGAACTGAGGTGGGCCGGAGCTTTGAGGAGCTCCGGGCGATCCTCGACCGGGTGGAGCTGAAAGAAAAAATGGGCGTCTGTCTTGATACCTGTCACGTCTGGGACGGAGGCTATGATATTGTGAATCACCTCGATGAGGTGCTGGAGGAGTTCGATGCGGTCATTGGCCTGAACTATCTCAAGGCCATTCACAGCAACGACAGCCTGAATCCCCTCGGCGCGCACAAAGACCGGCATGCAAGGCTAGGCGAGGGTCATATCGGCCTGGAGGCTTTCCGCAGGATCGCCTCACATCCGAAGCTTCATGGGCTGCCCTTTATCATGGAGACACCCAACGATGACGAAGGCTGGACAAAAGAGATCGCGATGATGCGAAAATTTGCAGAAGAAAGGAACTGACACAGATGGAAAAAGAAATCAAAGAAGACAAAATGCTGGAATTTCGTTATGTAATCAAGGATGAGACCGGACTTCACGCAAGACCCGCCGGAATGCTGGCCAAGCTGGTGCGGGATGCGGATTGCGCCGTGACCATCACCAAAGGGGACAAGTCCATCGACGCGGGCAAACTCATCGCAGTCATGGGACTTGGAATCCATCAGGGGGATGAGGTCATCGTCAGCGCCGACGACGAGGAAGTGCTGGCAAAGTTGAAATATTTCTTTGAAACCTACCTCTGAACCGGAAAGGAAAGGGAGAGCTATGGAACAGTACAAAGGCAGGGCCATCGTGCAGAAGATCGCTGCCGGGCGGATCTGGTTTTATACGAAAGAAGAGCAGAGTGTC
>ENA-OROU01001565-OROU01001565.1-human-gut-metagenome-genome-assembly--contig:-NODE-1565-length-18851-cov-3.356618_pt1 | contig 18851 bp, 6 predicted proteins | sample MGYA00242131_ERZ509054 | MGnify/ENA primary metagenome ERZ509054 (study PRJEB26280, sample SAMEA2338749) | human gut metagenome | biome: human gut; feature: human-associated habitat; material: faeces... | reverse complement strand
ATAAAGCATAAATTAAAGAGGATGTTCTCTTAAATTATAATGGAGAAATTCCGGGACTGGACAACAGCGCAGAGATTACGGTGGATGATAAGGTGATCTCTGTAAAAGGAGATGCCTCCTATGAACATATCTGGTTAAATAAGTCCAATAATGGTGTAGATAAGAATACCGGAAAAACAACATGGACGATTGTTCTGAATCCGGAAGGAGATCAGCCGGTAGCTGGCTTGGTTATCCGTGACAGACTTACAGGAAAACTGAACTATGATAAGAGTCAGCCGATTCAGGTAAGTCCGAAAATCAATGGAAAGGATACCATCAGCTGGGATGAAGTCACCATGGGAAGTGACGGAAAATCCTGGTCCTATACCATGCCGGATACTGCCGGAAAAGAAGCATATACCTTTACCTATGCTACTTCAGCAGAAGAAGTCGATAAAAAGACAGATGCATACAATACGGCAACCGTAAATGGAAAATTCCCGTCCCAGTCTCATGTGACCTTAGAGCCAGGTACCGGTGATGGAATCGGAAAAATGACGAAGACTGCTGGAACAGTGGAACCGACAGAAGATGGAAAATACGTTCCCTGGGAAGCAACTCTTACGATTCCGAAAGGAACTTACAAGGATGGTGAAATTACCTATACCGATACGCTTTACGGAACTCATGAGTTTGCAGGCACTCTTTCTACTAATGCTGATAATCAGTATCTGAAAATTGAAGTGACTAAAGGAGATGGAAGCAGTCTGGATGTCAAAGTGACGAATCAGACAAAGAATTCTTTCCAGCTTTCTTTCCCGGCACTTACTCTGAAACAGGCAGAGACCGTAAAAATCAAGTATTACTCGAAAGTAAATGAAAATGGCACTCTGTCTAATGTAGGTGAGTTAAACAGCAATGGGAAGTTAAGCTCCGGTTCTGCTGATACGACGGTTCGTGATGATAACTTCCAAAAGGACGGTTCGTATGATAGCACGAGAGATACAATTACTTGGACAGTAACAGTTAATAAAGCGGGAAATAACTTTGCAAGTGGTTTAGTGACTATTAAAGATACGTTACCAGACAGTCAAGAGTATGTAGAAGGTTCTGCAACTTTGACCAAGGGTGATACAACAAGGCCATGTCGTAGAGTAAGCAAAACAGAAGAAGGAATTACAATTGAGTTTGAAATTTCAGATTCGACCACTGATGTTATTTATGTAACATATGAAACTAAGACGAAAGAAGGAGTAAATCGGGGAGAAACCATTCAAGCTAAGAATGTAGCGAAAATTTTGGTAGATGATAAAGAAGCAGGTTCCGCAGACACAACGGTAACAATCCCCAGCAATGTCTTCGATAAGGTATTGTTGAAAGATCCGGATGCCTGGACAGATAAGGATAAGAAGACAAAGGATTATGTGGCAGAGTTCGAGCTGATCATCAATGAAGGAAATGCCTCTTTGATATCAGGAAGTGAGGGCGCTGTTTATACGGTGAAGGATAAGATGTCTTCTACGATGGCGCTGGATCTGAGTAGTGTTGTTGTAAAGAATGGTGCCGGAGAGACTATTGGAAAAGACGTTGTAGCAGGTCCCTATTATACGATCCAGTATAGTGAGGCTACCCATGAATTTACTTTGGAAATTCATAATCCGGAAGCAGGTAATAATCATACCTATTATGTATAACCTATAAGGCTAATGTTCAGGTGGGTTCCGGAGTTGGTGATGTCAGCTGGGACAATACCGCAGATTTTTCTGCCGGTAGTGTAAAGAAAGTCAGCAGTCAGGATGGAACCGTTAAAAAGACACAGACGACAGAGGGCGGAATTACCCTGGGAAAAACTTATATTAAAATTTATAAGGGTGACCGGGAAAATACAGATCCGCTTGCCGGGGTAACCTTTGCATTGGAACGTTATAATGAAACTTCACAAGCATGGGATAAAATGCAGGAAGTAACGACTGGAGCAGATGGATATGCATATTTTGGCCAGACACCGGAAATCACGACAGCAGATCCTGCGTTACAGTTGGATTCAGGAGTGAAATACCGCTTCCAAGAGACAAAAGTACCGGATGGATATTTATTAAATTCTGAATATTATTATTTCCAGATTGCTGGTGAGATCCACAGTATCCGGTGAAACAGCGTAGCAGCGCTACTGCCGCTTTCTCTATTCTGAATACAGCAAAAATTTCTGTAAGCGCAACCAAAAGCTGGAATGATGCCAATAACCAGGATGGTAAACGACCGGATGAAATTGTTGTAACATTAAAAGCGAATTGGCAGGATGCGAATGTCACTACGGAACCTACCCTTGTTAATGGTGAAGTAGTAAATGGCAAAAATAATCAGGTAAAACTGAAAGCAGATGCGTCTGGAAGCTGGGCAAATACGAAGGTTACCTGGAACAATCTGCCCAAAGTAGACAGCAATGGACAACAGATCACTTATACAGTAGAAGAAAGCTGGTTCAGCAATGAGTATTCTGCCAGCTATCAATACCCGGAATACCCGGATAAAAATGTGAGGGGTGTAAAAGGACAGGACGGAAATGTTATCATTACCAATACCCATACGCCGGAAAAAACTTCTGTAAAGTTTAAAAAGATCTGGAAGGATAGCAGCGACCAGGATGGTCTGAGAAAAAAATTTGGCGAGTTGTATGTCGCTCTTTTCGCAGATGGAACGCTTGTGGAAAAAGATGCAGACGGAAATGCGGTAGCTCCAAAGCAGATAAATAAAAAGCCAAATACCAGTGAGTATAGTTGGGATAATTTGCCGAAATATAAATCTGGTAAAGAGATTACCTATACGATTAAAGAAGGTACGTTAAATAATGGAGTTTTCCAGGAATTCACGAAAGAATTCTTAGAAAACCTCGGTTATACCAGCAAAACTGACACTGCAAAAACACCGATTGAGCTTACCAATACCCATGAACCGAAGACGGAAGGCCTGAAGGTAATCAAAAAATGGGCAGGAAACGATGCTACAAAGGATGATGAAAACCGTCCGGATTCTGTAACGGTTAAGCTTCAAAAGAGCACAGATGGTAAAAAATGGGATGATGTTGATGAATCTGCAGGAGTACAGATAACGGTTACCCTGAATAAAAGCAATTCCTGGAGCTATACCTGGAGCAAACTTCCAAGCTATAAGAGTGGAAAGAAACTGAGCTATCAGGTAGTGGAAACGGTTCCCTCTCATTACGAAGTAACATATGGTAAGTCTGTGGATGACAATGGTGTATCGACAATCACCGTTACCAACACTTATAAACCGACTACAATCAATGTGGAGGTAACAAAATACTGGAACGATCAGGACAATAAAGATGGAAAACGGCCGGAAAAAATCCAGTTTCAGCTTCAGAAAAAGGAAGGTTCCAATGGCGAATGGGTGAACGTGGGAGATCCGCAGACCCTGACAGGAACAACCGATATCTGGGGAACGGCGAAATGGACTGACCTTCTTACCTATGAGAAAGGAAAGAAGATTTACTATCAGGTTATAGAGGTGGAAAATGAGGAGATTAAAAACAATTATTCGACAAATTCACCTCAGATAGTACCTGAAAATGGCGGCACAGTTACCATTACTAATACCCGGGCAACTTCTACCAAATTCCAGCCGGTAATTTATAAAGATCTGACCGGAAACAGAAAACTGACAGAGGATGGTAAGAAATTCAGTTCAGGAGAATTCGAATTTGTACTGAAAGACAAGGATGGCAAAGAACTTCAGAAAAAAGGCGTTGATGCTGACGGTAAAGTAACCTTTGATGAAATTCCCTATGAGAAGGAAGGAACATATACTTATACCATCAGCGAGGTAATACCGGATGACAGAAATAAAGTTCCTGGCGTGGAATATTCTACTGCTATCGTAACAATGACGGTAAAAGTAGCTCCGAATAAAGCAGGAACCAAACTGGAAGCCACGGCATCCTATACATTCTCAGGAAACGGCGCAGAGCTGAAAAATGGAAACGTTACGTTTACCAATGCTTATACAGCTCATGGACAGGCTTCTGTTACTGGCAAGAAGAATGTTAAAAACATCACAGGTAACGTTCCGGCATTTAATTTTGCATTGTATGATACAGCCGGAAAGATTGTTACCTATGAAGATGCAGCTGGAAATAAAAAAGAATGTACCGCATCAAATGATAGCGAGGGCAACTTTACCATTCAGACCCCCTATTATACACAGGATGATGTGAAGGATAGCCCGTACACCTATTATCTGCGAGAGGTACTTCCATCCGGAGCCACAGAGGCCAATGAATATAAATCTGGTAATTATACCTACGATCCTACTTCTTATACAGTGAAGGTAACTGTAACGGATAATGGAAATGGAACACTTAATGTAGTTCCGACTGTGGAGGACACCGCGACGGTTGAATTTGTCAATACGTATAATGCAGAAGGCGGATTGGCAATCAGCGTGCAGAAGGAAGTGGTATCAAGTACAGATACGACAAAGAAGCTGGATATTCCTACGGATGAGTCGTTTGAATTTGTGTTGTATAAAGGGAAAGAGAGTACAGATAGAAATACAGAAGTAGAATCTATTCATTCTCCGTCCAGTGGAAGTGTAAGTTCTTTCGAAAATATTTCCTATACGGCAGCTGATATCAATAATACCTTCTATTATCAGGTACGTGAGAAAAAGGATTCAACGAAGACCTGGTATATGTATTCGGAAGATTACTACGATATTGATGTAACGGTTAAAGACGGTGGTGAAGGAAAACTTTCCATTATAAAAACCATCTATAAGAATGGTAAAAAGACACAGGAAGTTACCGATGATACTCCGCTGACTTTTGTATTTACCAATAAGTACAAAGCAGCAGGAAGTATTACACTGAAAGCGACCAAGACGCTGTCAGGAAAAAAACTGAAGAATGAGCAGTTTACTTTTGAATTATATGCCAAAGGATCCAATACGCTGCTGGGTACGGCAACAAACAAAGACGGTGAAGTTACCTTTGAAACGTTGAATTTCAATGAAAGCCAGCTTGGCACACATGAATATGTGATTCGCGAGGTTCAAAACAAGAACAGCACATCCACGATGGATGGCAGATCTTACGGCTATGTTTATGCAAAGGATATAAATGTTACTGTAACGGTCAGCGAGGGAGAAGCAGGAGCAAATGGAAGAAACGGAACTCTTACTGTAAAGGCTCTCTATGACGGAAAAGAATCCTGTACGCTGGAAAACAAGTATACGGCAAAAGGCAATACAACCTTGACAGTAGATAAGAAGCTTGAAGGAAGAACACTTAATGATACAAACACCAAAGATTTTACCTTTGTTCTGACACCGGCAGACAACAAGACTCCGGCAGCAAGCCAGGCAACTGCAACGGTTGACAAAAAAACAGGAAAAGCTATATTTAATCTGGAGTATACAGAAAAAGATGCCGGCAAGCAGTACACCTATATTTTGAGCGAGCGTGACGATCAGAAAGATGGTTACGAATATTCAAATGCCACCTATAGAGTGGAAGTAAGCATTGCGGATACGAAGGATAACGGTGAGCTGGATGTCACTATGACAGTAAAAGATGCAGAGGGCAATCCGTTAGGTGAAGATGAGAATCCTTCCTATACCAACTTTTATGAGGCAAAAGGTTCACTGGCCTTGACTGCAAAGAAAAATGTAATCGGTAAAGACGCGACAGGAGAAACCTTTACTTTTGCTCTGCTGGATGAAAACAGTATGTATGAAACTGATGAAAACGGTAAAATTCTGTCTGTTACAAATCCGAAGGCACAGGAAACAGTTACAGTTACCGGAACAACCGGAACGGTTACCTTCCCTGAAATTACTTATGTGAAGGACAAGGAGAAGGATGAGACAGGAATTCATGTTTATCGCGTTGTAGAGCTCAAAGGAAGCGATACGGGGTATGACTACAGTTCTACCGTATATACGGTAACTGTTAAGGTAAGTGATCCTGGTACCGGAACACTGAACGTTGAGAAGACAATTTCCGGTGGACAGGAAATTATCTTTAACAATGATTATTCTGCAAGCGGCTCCACCGTTCTGAAAGCCAGAAAGGAACTGAAAGGAAGAGATCTGGAAGATCAGCAGTTTGCTTTCATACTGAAGGATAATAGTGGAACTGAGATCGACAGAGTGAAAAACAGCGGAGAAGAGGTTGTTCTTGGTGCTGGTAAGCTGACTTACACACATAAGAATATCGGAAAGACATACCGCTATACAATGGAAGAGGTTTCTGATGCAACGCAGAAAGCATATCAGTTCTCTCAGACGGTTTATACGGCACTTGTAACGATCAAAGATGGCAAGAATGGTTCAGTAACACCGGAGATCAGATATTACCGGGGAAATATTTCAGCCGATGAAGCAAAAACAGCAACAGAGCTGGAGCCGGAAAAAGTAGTATTTGAAAACGTCTATACAGCAAATGGTTCTATTACCTTAAACGGAATCAAGTATCTGGATCATAAGAATCTGAAAGATGATCAGTTTACCTTCCAGCTGTTGGATGAAAATCAGGAGCTGATCAAGGAAACGACAAATAAGGATGGCAAATTCTCCTTTGAGTTAGCTTATGATCAGGATTCTCTTGCTGTGAGAGATGCAGATGGAAACGTCGTTGGTCATGTAGCAGTAAAAGATGGAAAAGATTTTGTTTACTATGTAAAAGAGAAAGAAGGAGCTTCTTATTACAACTATTGTGACTGGATGTACAAAGTCACGGTACATGTAAAGGATAATGGAGACGGCAAACTTCTTGTAACGAAGAATGTGGAACTGGCATCCGATACAGATAGCAGCCGGGCAGATACCGATAAACTGACGTTTATCAATAAGTATACTCCGTCAGGAAGCCTGACTCTTCCGGTGGAGAAAGTATTGACTGGCCGTTCCCTTTCTGATGAAACAACTCCGGAGTTCAGTTTTGTACTGCAGGGTGATGGACAGTATCAGAAGATCGTTAATGATAAAGATGGCAAGGGCAGCTTTGAGATTTCTTATAATGAGAAAGATATTAACCAGACCTATCTTTATACGGTATCCGAGGTAAATGACCGGAAAGATGGTTACATTTACGATGAGACGATTTATCAGGTAGAGGTTCATGTAAGTGATGATGGAGAAGGAACATTGATTCCGGAGGTTACCATCCATAAAAAAGGAGAAGAGTCCCTGTATAAAGGAGCTCTGACCTTTACGAATAAGTACGAAGCCACCGGCAGCCTGACCCTGGAAGGTACGAAGGTACTGAACGGAAGAAAGCTGGAAGCAGAGCAGTTCACCTTTGCTTTAAGTGAAGGTCGCGAGGTTCTGCAGACGGCACGGAACGCAGAAGATGGAAGCTTCAAATTTGATCCGATCGAGTACACGACCGCAAACATCGGAATCCATACTTATAAGGTTCAGGAGGTTACACCGGCAGCCGATGGCAGTGGTTATACCTATGACCGCACGATTTATACGGTAGTTGTAGAAGTAAGTGATAACGGTGACGGTACATTGAATGTTGACGTTCGCAAGGAGAACGACAAAGAGCCGGAACTGAAATTCACCAACACCTATAAGGCAGAAGGTAAAACTTCTGTAACAGCAACGAAGGTACTGACCGGAACGAATCTGAAAGAGAACCAGTTCTCCTTCACACTGGAAAGCACTGGAATTGCACCGGCTTACAAAGAAACCGTTAAGAACGCTCTGAATGGAACCATTTCCTTCCCGGAAATGAACTACACGGAGGCAGATGCAGGACAGACTTATACTTATCTGATGTATGAGGAAATCCCGACAGAAAAGGCAAAAGGCTATACTTACGATGAGACGGTTTACCATGTAGAAGTAACCATTACCGATAACGGGGATGGACACCTTGCGACAGCAACAAAGATCTATGAGGTCAGCGGTCCCGCAGGTCGTCCGGTGAAGACGGAAATTACGGGAACACCGCAGTTTACCAATGCATACCATGCAAAGGGAACTCTGAATCTTACCGCTCAGAAGAATCTGACTGGCCGTCTGCTTGCAGATGGACAATTTGCCTTTATCCTGAAGAGCAAAGAAGTGAAGGAAGGCGAAAAAGCCATCAGCCAGAGAAAGACCAATGCGCTGAATGGCCAGATCACCTTTGATCCGATCTCTTATACAGAACAGGATCTTGGAAAGAAGTATACCTATCTTCTGTATGAGGAAATCCCGGCAGAGAAGGCAGACGGATACAGCTATGATGAGACAACCTATGAGGTTTGGGTAACTCCGAAAGATAACGGAGATGGAACCATAAACGCAGAGTATCAGATTGTGAAATCTGGCACGACTGCAGATGGTGAAATCGTACCGGTTGAAAAAGCAGTGTTCCATAATGTTTACAATGCATATGGAGAGCTGACTTTGACAGCTACCAAGCTTCTGACAGGAAGAACCATTGAAGATGGCCAGTTTACCTTTACCCTGACCGGTCCGAAGACAGAAGATCAGTCAAAGAGCAACGTTGGTACACAGGTAACCTTTGATCCCTTGAAGTATGATGAGAGCGATGCCGGAAAGGATTATGTTTATACGGTCCGTGAGGAGATTCCGACAAACAAGCAGCCTGGTTATACTTACGATGAGAGTATTTATGAAGTAACCGTAAGTGTCCGGGATCAGGGAAATGGAAAACTGAATGCAGCTGTAAGTGATATTACCAAGATCACAACGGAAAATGAGGAAAAGAAACAGGAAAAAGCAGACGCTGTTGCATTTGTAAATACCTATAAAGCGACAGGTGAAACAAGTATCAGCGCAGAGAAGATTCTGAAAGGCAGAACCATTGCAGATAAGCAGTTCAGCTTCACGTTAAAGGGAGATCCGGCAAACGAAGCAAATGGTGATACCAACAAGGATCAGACCGTGAAGAACGTTGGAAAGAACGTAACTTTCGCAAATCTTACTTACACTGAGAAGAATGCAGGCAAGACCTATACCTACTATCTTCAGGAAGTGGTACCGGATATGGAAGTACCGGGCTATGGATTTGATAACACCGTTCATACAGTAGAAGTAACTGTAACAGATAATGGAGACGGAACTCTGAAGGTTGAGAAAACCATTGATGGTAAGACGGTTGAAGCATCGAAAGATGATGAAACAAAGACACCGGATGCAGTATTTACCAACACCTACAGTGCAGAGGGCGGTATCGTTCTGAAAGCTTCCAAAGCCTATGCAGAAGGTGTACAGAAGTCTCTTCTGGCAAACGAGTATCAGTTTGCAGTACTGGAGAATGGAAATGAAGTTGCCACCGGAACCAACGCACTGGATGGCAAGATTACCTTCACAGAAATCCCATATGTACTGACACCGGATGACACCAGTGTTCTGGGTGAGCATACTTACACCGTAAAAGAGATCAAGGGTACCGATGGCGCAGTTCTCTACGACGAAACTGAGTACACGGTAAAAGTAAAGGTAAGCGATGACGGAAGCGGAATCTTAAAGGCAGAAGTTGTCGGTGATACCAAAGAAGCAGATCTTAAATTTGTCAACGATCTGACCAAGGTTAAGGTTTCCAAGATTGATGTAACAAATAACACAGAACTGCCGGGAGCAAAACTGGAAATCAGAGATGCAGACGGCAAAGTCATTGATTCCTGGATCAGTGGAAGCGAGCCTCATTATATCGAAGGTATCCTGAAAGCCGGTCAGAAGTATACTCTGACTGAGACCGCAGTGCCGGATGGTTACAAATATGCGGAAGAGATTACCTTTGAGGTAGGCAAAGACGGTAAGGTTCAGACTGTTACCATGAAAGACGCCCCCAGCAAACTGACCGTCTCCAAGAAAGACATGGCAGATCTTACCAAGAATCTTCCGGGAGCAACCTTTGAGGTGCAGGATGAGAACGGTGATGTCGTAAGAACCGTTTACAATGAGACTCTGAGATGGACCACCACAGCGGATGCACTGGTTAAGACCATCATCGGCCTGAAAGATGGCAGCTACCAGCTGGTTGAGACCAAGGCTCCGACTGGTTACACGATTGCAGATCCGATTTCCTTTATCGTTGAAAAAGGAAAGATTTACAGAAGTGTAGACGGAGAACAGGCTGAGATCGATACGATTGCCATGGAGGATCAGGCAACAGAGGTTATTATCAGCAAGACCGATATCACTAGCGGAAAAGAACTGCCGGGAGCAACACTTCAGATCCTGAAGAAAGTGAAAGCAGCAACAGATGCTGGTGAAGAAGTTGAGAAGGAAGAAACCGTAATCACTATTTACGGCGAGAAGCTGGAGTGGGTATCTGGTGAGACAACGAAAACCATTAAGGGCCTGCCCGCCGGAGAGTATATCCTTCGCGAGACCGCAGCACCGAATGGCTATACCATTGCGAAAGATGTGAAATTTACCGTTACCGATGAGCTGAAAGCAGCAGAAACGGTAGTGATGGAGAACGCACCGATCGAGGTAAACATCAGCAAGACCGATATCACAACAGACAAGGAACTGCCGGGAGCAACGCTTCAGATTCTGAAAAAAGCGGCCGCAGTTACTGATGACGGAGAAGAAACCGAGACAGAAGAAGTAGTAACGACCATCTACGGCGAGAAGCTGGAGTGGAAATCCACCGGCGAGCCGAAGAACATCAAGGGACTGCCTGCCGGAGAGTACATCCTCCGCGAGAGTGCAGCACCGGATGGCTACACGGTAGCAGCAGATGTAACCTTTACCGTTACCGACGAGCTGAAAGCGGTAGAAACCGTAGAGATGCAGGATGCACCGATTGAGACCGTGATCAGCAAGGTAGATATGGCTGATACGGCAAAAGAACTGCCGGGAGCAACCCTTCAGATTCTGAAGAAAGTGACGGCAGAGGACGGCACCACCAGCGAGGAGATCGCAGCCACCGTTTACGGTGAGAAACTGCAGTGGATTTCCGGTGAGGAAGCAAAAGAGATCAAGGGCCTGCCCGCAGGAGATTACATCCTCCGTGAGATCGCAGCACCGACCGGCTACACCATTGCAAAAGATGTAGGATTTACCGTAAGCAATGACCGAAAAGTAACAAACAAAGCAGTTATGGAGGATCAGGCAACCGAAGTGAAGATCAGCAAGGTGGATATCACCGATGCAGAGAAAGAGCTTCCGGGAGCAACCCTTCAGGTAATGGATAAATATGGAAACGAGATCGTGAAGACCGTTTACGGCGAAGAGCTGAAATGGGTATCCGGAACCGAGGCTAAGGTCATCAAGGGACTGCCGGCTGGCGAGTACACCTTAAGAGAGACCAGCGCACCGGCTGGATACAGCATCGCGAAGGATGTGAAATTTACCATTACCGATGAGCTGAAAGCAGCAGAAACCGTAACCATGAAGGATGCAGCCATCGAGGCAGTGATCAGCAAGGTGGATATCACCAATGCAGAGAAAGAGCTTCCTGGAGCCGAGCTTCAGATCATGGATACAGAAGGCAAAGAAGTTGTGAAGACCATCTTTGGTGAAGAACTGAAATGGACTTCCGCAGAAACCGCAAAACAGATCAAAGGCCTGCCCGCTGGAGAGTATATCCTCCGCGAGACCAAAGCTCCGACAGGTTTTGCAGTAGCAGCAGATGTGAAATTTACGATAAGCGATGACCTGACCGTTGAGAACAAAGTTGTCATGAAGGATGCACCTACCGATGTGACCGTCAGCAAGGTTGCTCTTACCAATGAAACCAGAGAGCTGCCGGGAGCAACTCTTCAGATTCTCGATGAGAAGGGCGAGATCGCGAAGACCGTTTACGGTGAGCAGCTGTCCTGGATTTCCGATGTGACCGCAAAAGTCATCAAAGGACTTCCGGCAGGAACTTATACCTTAAGAGAGACCGCAGCACCTGATGGATATGCCCTCGCTGAGGATGTGACCTTTACCGTAAACACAGACGGAACAACAACAAAGGTTGTCATGAAGGATGATGTGACCAGAGTTCAGATCTCCAAGATGGATGTAACGAACAACAAAGAGCTTGCAGGAGCTCATCTGGCACTGAAGGATGCTTCCGGAGAGATTATCCTGAACTGGATCTCCACCGGAGAGCCCAAGGTATTTGAAGGAAAACTGATCGCAGGTGCAACTTACACCCTGACCGAGATTTCCGCACCGTCCGGATACAGCTTGGCAAAGGATATTACCTTTACCGTAAACAGCAACAATGAGATCCAGAAGATCGTCATGGACGATAAGATAGCATCCGGTGATGCTTCCGTCATCGTTCAGAAACTGGTAAAATATAAAGACCAGTATAAGACGATCGATGATTACACCTTCTACACCGCTCTGTTTGCCGATGAGGCATGCACACAGCGTGTCAGCAGCGTAAAGGCACTGCGGGTACAGCAGTCCTACACCACCTCCACGATCTTCACAAATCTGGAGTATGGCACCTATTATGTGGCAGAGACCGATGAATTTGGTAATCCGATCAGCGAATCCTTCGTGATCGATTCCAATGAAATCCTGGATGGAAAGGTAAGCCTGACTCCGAAGAGTCAGATGGGCAAGAGCATGATCATCAACTATGTAAACGGAAATCTGCCGGAGAATCCCTACAACGATGGTAAGATCACGGTAAACAAACAGGTTCTGATCGGAAGCGAGCCCGGAAACGTAACTGATACCTTCTACTTTGCACTGTTCACCGATGCGGCTCATACCATCATGGCAAGTGCAGATATTCAGAAACTGGAGCTCAATGATGAGTCCAGCGGAACCGTCGTCTTCGACAGACTGCCTTACGGCGAGTATTATCTGGCAGAGACAGACGAAGATGGCGTGCCGGTTGACAGCGACTTCGGGTATACGGTAACTCTGGATGCAAGTTATTGTAAGATTTCCTCTGACAGCACAGCTGTGGAGAGAACGATAACGAACTCCAAGGCAAAAGAGCCGGATACAGAGCCGGTTACACAGCCGACGACAAGTACGACGAACCGTACGACTACGACCACCACCACGACAACAACCACCACCAAGACAACAACGCCGAAGACAGGAGACGATACAAACATCGCCTTCTACCTGACTCTTATGATGATGGCAGCCCTTGTCGGAACCGGTTATGGTGTCAGAAGACGTAAGAAAAAAGAACAGAGATAAATTGTTCTGAGAAATGAAAAAGGCCACCGCGAAAGCGGTGGTCTTTTTTGTAAGAAAATATTTGCTTTATTTCAGATGCCAGATATCGCGGTTGTACTCTGCGATGGTACGGTCGGATGAGAAGAAACCGGCTTTGGCGATGTTTACGAGCATCTTCTTAGCCCAGGCGGTGCGGTCCTCGTAGTCCTTGAAAGCCTGATCCTTGGTCTTTACATAGGACTTGAAGTCAAGGAAGGTCATGAACCAGTCTTTATTCAGAAGTTCGTTATAAAGGCGGGTCAGGTGCTCCTCAGAGCCAACTGCCAGCATTTCCTCGCCTACCAGGAAGTCCACAGCTGCTTTCAGCTCCGGATCAGCCTCGTAGAAGTCTTTGGAAACGTAATCGGCTTTTGCATAGTGCTCGATGACTTCCTCACTGGATTCGCCGAAGATGTAGATGTTGTCATCGCCTACCAGGTCGTGGATCTCCACGTTGGCTCCGTCCATGGTTCCCAGGGTAATGGCTCCGTTCAGCATGAACTTCATGTTTCCGGTTCCGCTGGCCTCTTTGGATGCCAGGGAGATCTGCTCGGAGATATCGCAGGCCGGGATCAGTTTCTCAGCCTTGGATACGTTGTAGTTCTCGACCATAACCACATGGAGGAACTTGCTGGCAACGGGATCTTTGTCGATGATATCCTGCAGGCAGAGGATGGCATGAATGATATCCTTTGCGATGATGTAAGCGGGAGCGGCCTTTGCACCGAAAATAGCGGTGATGGGGCGTTTCGGAAGCTTGCCGGCTTTGATCTCCAGATATTTGTGGATCAGGTAGAGCACGTTCAGCTGCTGACGTTTGTACTCGTGCAGACGTTTAATCTGGATATCGTAGATGGAGTTGTCGTCGATCTCGATGCCCTCAGTGGTCAGGATGTAGTCTTTCAGGACTTTCTTGTTGGCCTGTTTGATCTTCAGAAGCTCGCTTAAAACCTTCTTGTCATCCTTGAATTTCAGTAGTTTCTCAAGCTCGGTGGCATCAGTCTTGTAGCCTTCGCCGATCAGGCTTGTGATGAATTTCGTCAGATCGTGGTCACAGTGCAGGAGCCAGCGGCGGAAGGTGATGCCGTTTGTCTTGTTGTTGAATTTCTCTGGATAGATCTTATAGAAGTTGTTCAGCTCATTGTTTTCCAGGATCTCCGTATGGAGGCGGGCTACGCCGTTGATGCTGAAGCCGTAATGGATATCAATGTGAGCCATGTGTACGAGGTTGTTTTTGTCAATGATGTAAACGGACTCATCGGAGTAGTTCCGGCGTACCATATCATCCAGTGCATAGATGATCGGGGTGAGCTGGGGAACGACTTTTTCCAGATATTTCATCGGCCATTTCTCCAGAGCCTCGGCCAGGATTGTGTGGTTGGTGTAAGCGCAAGTACGGCTCACGATATCCATTGCCTCATGGAAGGTGATGCCCTTGATCATGAGAAGACGGATCAGCTCCGGAATGACCATGGTCGGGTGGGTATCGTTGATCTGGATTACGGCATAGTCCGGAAGGTCATGAAGATTGCTTCCGCGGGCAATACACTCATCAAGGATCAGACGGGCACCGTTGCTGACCATGAAGTACTGCTGGTAAATACGGAGCAGACGGCCATCCTCGTCGCTGTCATCGGGATAGAGGAAGAGGGTCAGGTTTTTGGCGATGTCTTCTTTATTAAAGGAGATGCCGTCGCGGACGATGGACTCGTCTACGGACTCCACATCGAAAAGGTGAAGCTTGTTGACGCGGTTGTTGTAGCCGATCACATCGATGTCGTAGAGGCGGGAGGTAACGGTGGTGCCACCAAAGGCAATGCGGTAGGTGGTGTCGGTCTTGTGAAGCCAGCTCTCTTTCTCAATCCAGGGGTTCGGGGTCTCTTTCTGGAGATGATCCTTAAATACCTGCTTGAAAAGGCCGAGATGATAGTTCAGGCCCACGCCGTCTCCCGGAAGACCAAGAGTAGCGATAGAATCCAGGAAGCAGGCTGCCAGTCGTCCTAAGCCCCCGTTTCCAAGGGAGGGTTCCGGCTCGGCTTCCTCGATCTCAGCCAGGCTCTTTCCGTTGCCCTTCAGCAGGAGAGCCACTTCATCGTAGATTCCAAGGTTGATGAGGTTATTGGAAAGAAGTTTGCCGATCAGGAACTCGGCGGAAATATAGTAGAGTTTCTTTTTGTCGTTACAGGGTGTCTCTTTTTCTTTGATCTGCTCTTTGGTGTAGCTTAAAAGCGCCAGGTAGAGCTCCTGGTTGGAACATTCGGAAATCGGTTTATTACAGGTTGTCTCGATAAATTTTTTCAACTGCATGATGATTCCTCCTACTTTTTCAGATTTCGGCAGGGCGCTGCCGTTCTACGGATGGCTCTATTATATCTGTTCCACCCGGAAAAGTCTTGCGATATCCTATTCAAATATAGTACAATCCTATCAAATAGTCAAACGGGAGAGGTGTATATGCGGGATTTTGAATACGAAACTTTCAGGGAAGACAAGAAGCATACAGAAGTAGCGTTCCCATATAATACCTATTTATGCTCGATTCCTCTTGATTTTTCCAGCGTTCCGGTACACTGGCATGAGGAGATGGAGTTCATTGTTGTGAAAAAGGGCCGGGGCCTTGTGACGCTGGACCGGGAGAGCAGGCTTTTGGAAGCGGGACAGGCGCTTATTGTTCTTCCGGGCCAGCTTCACGGCATTCGTCAGTATCAGCAGGAGCGGATGGAGTATGAAAATATCATTTTCCGGCTGGAAATGCTCCTTCCAAAAGAGGGCGATGTCTGCGGGCCGAAATTTCTGGAGCCCTACCGGGACGGGAAGCTCCTCTATCCTGCCTGGATCGATGGTTCCGCTCTTTATCATGAAGAGATGCTGGAGTGCATCCGGAAAATGGACGAGCTCTCAGAGCAGCGCCCCAGGAGCTATCCTCTGGCGGTGAAGGGCTGGCTCTTCCAGTTCTTTTTCCTTATGTTTTCCCGGGTGGAGCCGACTCTGGCTGAGGAGGGCAGGGAAAAATCCCTGGATAAAATGAAACGCATTCTCAGGAGAATCGAAGTCGATTACGGAAAGCCCTTAAGCATCAAAGAGATGGCGGAATTTTCCGGTTTCAGCGAGTCGCATTTCATGAAATTTTTCAAAAATCATATGGGTGTGCCCTTCGTCAGCTATCTGAACGATTACCGGCTGACTCTCGCGGCACGGGCTCTGGCAGAGGGACAGGAGGACGTGCTGACTGTGGCCATGGACGTGGGTTTTTCTAATGTGTCCTATTTTAACCGGCTCTTTAAAAAGAAGTTCCGGATGACGCCTCTGGAATACCGGAAACGGGGAGAAAAAAGGTAAAATGGGACTGGTAAGAATGGTAATAAGTTGGTACAATAAAGAAGGTTAAATAAGCAGGTATTCAGGAGAAGTGATTTCACCTGTGCTATATACCAGATTAAACGATATCAATGGAGGGATTAAAAATGAAACAGGAACTGATCCAGAAGTTTAATGAGATTTATGGAGAAGGCGGAGAGCTGAAAACCTATTTTGCACCGGGCCGTGTAAACCTGATCGGTGAGCATACCGATTACAACGGCGGCCATGTATTTCCCTGCGCTCTGACCATCGGAACCTTCGGCGTCTTCCGCAAGAGAACCGACCGCACCATGCGTTTCTACTCTGTCAATTTCCCGAAGGCAGGCGTTCTGACCGGCTCTCTGGACGAGCTGAAACCGAGAAAAGAAGCTGGCTGGAGCAACTATCCGGTAGGTATGGTATGGACCTTCGGTGAAAAAGGCCATCCCATCGATACCGGTTTCGATATGCTGATCTACGGAACCATTCCCGACGCTTCCGGTCTTTCTTCCTCATCTTCCGTACATATGCTGACCGCTGTGGCTCTGCGTGACATGTATGGAGTGGAAGGCGTTTCCAACATTGACATCGCGCTTTACGGCCAGTTCGCAGAGAATAATTTCAACGGCGTCAATTGCGGTATCATGGATCAGTTCGCCATTTCCATGGGTAAAAAAGACAACGCCATCTATCTTGATACCAGCAACCTCGAGTACGAGTATGCACCGATCAAACTGGACGGCATGAAGATCGTTATCGCCTGCAGCAACAAGAAGCGCGGACTTGGCGATTCCAAATACAATGAGCGCCGCGCAGAGTGCGAGGAAGCTCTGGCAGAGCTCCAGAAAGTCGTTGATATCAAGGCTCTGGGCGATCTGACCGAGGAAGAGTTCGAGAAATACAAGAGCGCCATCGGAAGCGAGGTTCGTATGCGTCGTGCCCGCCATGCCGTTTACGAGAACCAGCGTACCAAACGGGCCGTAGAGGTTCTGAAAGCCGGAGATGTGGCTGAGTTCGGAAGACTGATGAACGCTTCCCATGTATCTCTCCGTGATGACTATGAAGTAACCGGAAAAGAGCTGGATACTCTGGTAGATACTGCATGGAAACAGGACGGCGTTATCGGTTCCCGTATGACCGGAGCTGGCTTCGGCGGCTGCACCGTCAGCATCGTAAAAGAGGACGCTGTGAAGAGCTTCATTGAGAACGTAGGAAAAATCTACGAGGAGAAGATCGGCTACAAGGCAGATTTCTATGTAGTAGAGATCGGCGACGGAGCAGGCATCTGGGAGTAATACAGTAAAAATAGCAGAGAAGGGAAGCGCATAGCCATGGAAAAGACCGTTTTATATGAAAATATCGACCGGCTGGTCCAGTACGGACTGACAACGGGTCTTACTTCAGAGGAAGAAGAGATTTACACCAGAAACCAGCTTTTGGAGGTCTTTGGCGAAGAGGATTACCAGGAAAATGACAAGACCGGAAAAGAAGTCCGGACAGAAGAACTGGAAGATATCCTGAAAAATCTGCTGGATTATGCGGCAGAGGCAGGAATCCTCAAGGAGAACAGCACCGTTTACCGTGATCTTTTTGACACCAGACTGATGAACTGTCTTCTGCCGAGACCGTCCCAGGTTTCCGGAAAATTCTGGGAGCTTTACAAAAAGTCTCCGGAAGAGGCCACAAACTATTACTATAAGTTTGCCCAGGACTCTGATTATATCCGCCGCTATCGTATTGCCCGGGATATTCGCTGGGCTGTTCCCAGTGCGTATGGAGATATTGATATTTCCATCAATCTCTCCAAACCGGAGAAGGATCCCAAGGCGATCGCAGCTGCCAAACTGATGAAGCAGAGCAGTTATCCCAAGTGCCAGCTCTGCAAGGAAAATATGGGATATATGGGTCGGGTAAACCATCCGGCCAGACAGAATCACCGGATCATTCCGCTGAAAATCAATCAGGCAGACTGGTTTTTCCAGTATTCTCCCTATGTGTATTATAACGAGCACTGCATTGTTTTCTGCGGTGAGCATGTGCCCATGAAGATCGAGAGAGCCACCTTCGTGAAGCTCTTCGATTTCATCAAGCTGTTCCCCCATTATTTCCTGGGATCCAATGCGGATCTTCCGATCGTGGGCGGTTCGATTCTGACCCACGACCATTATCAGGGCGGAAATAATACCTTTGCCATGGCAAAAGCGCCCATGGAGCAGACTTTCACGATCCCCGGCTACGAGGATGTGGAGGCAGGCATCGTCAAATGGCCTCTGTCCGTCATCCGTATCCGCAGCAAAGAGGCGGAGCGGCTCATTGACCTGGCAGACCATATTCTGACGTGCTGGCGGGGCTACACCGACGAGGCG
>ENA-OROU01001556-OROU01001556.1-human-gut-metagenome-genome-assembly--contig:-NODE-1556-length-18927-cov-5.456655_pt1 | contig 18927 bp, 14 predicted proteins | sample MGYA00242131_ERZ509054 | MGnify/ENA primary metagenome ERZ509054 (study PRJEB26280, sample SAMEA2338749) | human gut metagenome | biome: human gut; feature: human-associated habitat; material: faeces... | reverse complement strand
GATCTTTCCGGTTGAAGATACTTTGGCAATCTTTTTGTTGGAAGATTTGTATTTTATCTTATTGGTGCATGTGATCGGATTAATCACTGGTTTTAGCTGATAAGACTTCTTTTTATTCAATGTTAGTTTCTTTGATACGTTTTTAATTGCTGTACAAGTTACTGCTTTTTTCTGGATTGTGACGTTGATCGTCTTTTTTAGTCCGCTTGCTAAAGTGATTGTAATCTTGGCTTTGCCTGTTTTGTTTCCTGCTTTAATCTTGCATGTGCCGTTTTGATTTCCTATCACGGTTACGATTTTTTTATTACTGCTTGTCCAGGATGTTATGTAGTCGCTTTTGGCTAATCCTGTGACGGTAAACTTTTTTGTGGTCTGTTTCTTTTTTAGTTTTAGTGATGTAGCGTTCATGCTGATCGTTGGTCTTAGCTTTTCTCCATAAGTCGTGATCTCTTCTTTACCACACGTGCTGCAGGTACGCTGCTGTTCTGCTTTGGAAGATATCGTTGCTTCTTTTGTTGTGGTCCATGCCCCGTAGCTGTGTCCGATCGCCTTGATCGGTTCGCTCTTTGTTGTATGGCAAACATCACATATATAGGTTCTCACACCGTCTTTTTCACAAGTCGCTGGTGTTTCTGTAATCGTCCAGTCATGATCTGTCTTAGGGATCGCTTTCCCTTCTGCAAGCTTCTTTCCACATGTGACGCAGTAAGTATCTCCTGTATAGCCTTCTTCCTTGCATATTGCCGCCTTTTTATTTCGGATTTCTGTCTTTGTATGTCCCGTTGATGCTATCGTCTCTTCTTTAGTCTTTTTGCATGTATTACATGTGTATTCTCTGATACCCTCTGACTCGCACGTAGCTGCCTTTTTCACGGTTCCTTTATCCCAGTCATGTCCAGTTGGATTGATCGCTTTTCCTGTCTTTATGATCTGCTTACAGTCCTCACAATAAGTATCTCCGCTGTAGCCTTTCTCTTCACAAGTCGCATCTTTTTTATTGATCAGTTTTGTATGCTGATGACCAGTTGCTTTGATCGTTTCTGTGTAGGATTCATTGCAGTCTTCATCGGTACAGTGATGGGTCATCTCACCTGATTCGGTACATGTTGGTTCTTTTGTTACTGTGCCATTATCCCAGTGATGTCCTTTTAACATCGGGATCGTCTCTGTTCTGGTCTTATGGCATTTTTTACATGTATAGGTTCTGATTCCTGTCTCCGTCTGTGTTGGCTCTTTTGTGATCGTTACATCGTCCCATGTATGTCCTGTTGCAGCAATTTCCTGTCCTAACTGGATAATCACACGGCAATCCTCACAGTACAGATCTCCGCTATATCCTTTTTCTTCGCATGTTGCATCTTTTTGATCGATGATCTTTGTGTGCTGATGTCCTGTTGGATCGATGACATCAATCTCATATTCATTACAGCGTTTACAGATGCGTTTTTTCGTTCCGTATTTTGTGCAGGTTGGTTCTTTGGTAGTTTTCCATTCTCCAAAGTCATGCCCTAGCGGATCGCTGATCTGTGTTTCTTTTGTTTCTCCACAGACACTGCATTTTTCTACTTCCATTTCGCCTTTTTCACACGTTGCCGGAATGTTGTCCTGTTTTACCCAGGCATGCTCTTTCTTGGCGATCGTTTCTCCTAAGCTTAGCTTTTTGTTACATACACTGCAGTATGTGTCTCCAGTATAACCTGTGCTACTGCATGTGGCTTCTTTCTTGTTTCTGATCTCTGGTTTGTGACCAGTGGCGTAAATTGTATGATTCTCTTCGTATCCGCATGTCTTACAGATGTATCTTGCGATCCCGTTGGAGGTGCAGGTCGCTGCACTTAATATCTTATTAATCTGCCAGTCATGTCTTGTTGCTTTGACTGGTTCTGTTTTGGTCTGGTTGCAGACGGTGCAGGTGTATTCCTGTTCTCCGTTGACTGTACATGTTGGAGCTTTGATGATATCTCCTGGTTGCCATTTGTGGCCGCCTAGGGATGGTTTGGTTTCTACTTCTATTGGAGCTTTACAGCGAGTACAACGATAGGTTGTGATTTCTGGATGTGTGCAGTCTTGGGACTGAGTGATTTCTCCGTTGGTGTAGTCGTAGTTGTGTCCTAGTGGTTCTTTGTTATAGTCTCGATAACGGTATATACATCCCTGATTCGTACAGTAATAGCCTGTATATCCCATTGTTTCACATGTTGCTGGTCCTTCTCCTGTTTTGATCAGATTATGGTTCCCTTTACATACTGAATGTTCTTTACTCCAATCATCTTTTGAGATGTTGGAATAAGTATTTTCTATATCGTTGTTTTTAGGTGTTACTGTTAGGTTAAACATGGTATCCTGCCCTAATAGGAATTCTCCTGTTGCATTTCCATCTTTATCTAGAGCAATACTGGTGCAGTCTGTATAATAGAATGTTCCATCTATCTTTACCAGATTCCATGCATGTTGTAGACCGCTACCTATTTGATATCCCTCTTCAAAAAGAGTCAGCAATCCCGTAGCATTGGCCATGTAATGAAATAGATTGGCATAACCATCGCATACCGCATAACCATCTAATATCGCTCCTGTCATATCATGAGCATTTCTTCTTGAACAATTTACAGGATCTTTTGCATATTCTCTATCATATTTTACATTTTTACCGATCCATTCTCTGATCGTCTTACATTTTTCATAGTCAGATTTTTCATCCAGATTTAAACTGTCTATTACTTCTTTTAACTTTGTGATTGTTTTAGAATATCTTTCTGCATATTGATGACTTAACATATGATAGTAAAACACACCTTTGTAAGATTTCGTAGTTTCATCATATGTGATTTTGTCAAGCTTATCATTCAAAAGATTTCCTCTGGCATCAAGAAACTGAGCTAATCCCTGTCCTTCGTTTGGATTTCCTGTTTCTTTATAGGTTTCTTTATGTACTGCGTCATTAAACGGATTTGATCCCTTCTCAATACCATCAACCTTTTGATCCGCTTTGATCTCTACAGGTATCTTAACCGTAAATGGTTCAGCTTTTCGCTCTGTCAGAATCTTTCTGGATATATCAGCAAGACCTTTGACCGCATCCTGATAGTTATCATAGACTTGCGTAGTATCTGATGTGCAAATATATTCTTTAATTCCTGATTCATAAACTTTTAACCGATATTCAAAGCCTTCTGCCGATGACTTGATCAAGCTTTCTTCTGCATGAACACTGACCGAACTATTCCAAGGAAAGAAACCTGTTATGACCATAATCCCTGCCAGTAAGCATGCAATCTTTTGTTTCCATTGCTTCATAAAAATAAACCTCCTCGTTTTGTTTATCTTTGTATGATCCCCTATATTTATATTTTACCACAGGTACTTGGAAAAACCTAAGAAATACAAGGATTTTTTGAACTTTTTTCTTCATGGATTCATTGTATTTTCTTAACTTATCTGTTATAATATTTATTAATCCAAAGTACAATCAATAAGTACTGAAATTCCAGATGATCTTTGATTTTCTGGAATTTTTACATCATTGAAAAAAACACCAAATTTTTATCACAATTCTGGAATTCTTGAAATATCAATATACCTATGATACGATGTTTACAGGCAAAAGTGATATTAGTATCGTGTTGATACAAAAACCTCAGTAGCTGAGTCTTTTACTACTGAGGTTTTCATTTTATTTTCCAAATTTCTTGAATTTCCAAAAGATTTATGATATCTTTTATTTAAGGAAAGCACCCATTCCAAAGTGGATGCCACCATTGGGTTTTGCCCTTATGGGCATCGCCTATCCTGTTGGCCGACAGGATAGGCTTTTTTTATTTCTTATCTATTCCCCATAGCTAATCTCTTTACTATGGGGAAACTTTTTATATCTCGTCGATCAGATTTTAAAATTCTTGAATATCATAAACTGATTCAATAAATTTTTGACATTTTTTCTTTTGCATGATACTATAATTATAGAAAAGGATACTGTCGATAGACGGTTAGTCCGATATGTATTTTAGCAAAAATAGCTGCTTAGTTTATCAGACATAGGGCGGCTATTTTTGTGTTTTATCACTATCTCGGCCAATAGTATATCCTATACTAAAGCAGGTTAAGCCAAAGCTCACCACTGCAATAAAATCAATAATACTCATGGCTTAGCCCTCCTTTCCAATGGATTCCCTTACGGGTTTCTATGTAATCAGAGGGTCGCAGTCCCTCTGTTGAAGGACTAACCGCCTACCGTTATGGCAGCACTCATGTTGTGATTATATCAGTTGTGGTATGGGGATGCAATAAGAAAATGAGTAGAATAGTTTAGTTACAACAGAACAGTGTTTAAATACAAATGCAGAGGTATATATTAATCGCAATATACATCTCTGCATTGTTTTTTATTTTGCAAGAAAATTACTCTGTATTTCCATAGGCATATGATAAGCCTGTCCTCGCTTGGTCAGACTGTATAATTTAAAGCTCATGAGTTCCGGGGTGGAATTCAGAGTGCTGCATAAACTGAAATAATCCAGATCTTCATTGTGTGCCATGAGTTTATTAAACTGATTGAAAATACCAATATGACGAAAGTTTATAAAATGCCGGTTTCGCAGGCAATCTATAATGATAGCGATATTCGGATGGAAGTGACAAATGAAGAAATCGTGGATTGCTGGAAAGCATTTTTTGATGCTAATGAAAACTGGAGAGATTTTGATTCTGACATGACATATGAAAAATATAGGAATATCACAGACAAAGCACATTTAAAGAAAATTATACAGATGCCGGTGAATTTTCTGATTAAATCCGGAGATGGATTTTTCTGTAAAAAGGAAGGTTATGCGATTGCATTGAATGATGATTTAAAGGATGTGGTTAAGAAAGAAGCTTTTGCAGAGCAGATGAGGGATGTTGTGGAGTACCGTGTGCTAGATTATTATCAGAGGAGATATGATAGGAAGAAAAGTGGATGACAATATATCAAGTTAGTTTTCGTAGTATTCTTTCAATAACATATTCTCCTTGGTTGGTGATATATAAAAAGGGTATGGCGCTAACCATACCCTACTCTGGTAAACCAGAGAGACCTCGTCGGTCAAATTATCCTTTCATTAGTGGCCTCGTCGACCCAAAAACACTTGTTTATAAGTGTGAAAGAGCAATTTATATTTACTTTCATTTATATTATACTCATTTTTTTGAAAAAATCTACTAGTAAATCATAAAAAGAAAATAAATTAAGTATGTAATTTGAAAGATAAAATATTTACACATAAAAGTCAACAGAAAGAATGTGCAAATTAGGTGAAAGCTGTTGTGGAATATTGTTTATAGGATTATTATCAGAGAAGATATGCCAATATACTAAAAAACGTATTTTGAATTGTTACGTAAAAGGAGGATTTTGTAATGCAAACAATCACCCATCAGCAGGCTTTCGACCTGTTAAAAAAATACAACAAGGATTCTTTTCACATCCAGCATGCCTTGACCGTGGAAGCTGTAATGAAATGGTACGCCAACGAACTTGGCTACGGAGAAGATGCAGAGTACTGGGGCATCGTAGGATTGCTGCATGACATTGATTTTGAACTGTATCCGGCGGAGCACTGCCTGAAAGCTCCGGAATTATTACGGGAAGCAGGCGTTGGTGAGGATGTCATTCATGCAGTATGTTCTCATGGCTATGGAATTACGGTGGAATGTGGTGCAACGATCGATGTGGAGCCGGAGCATGAAATGGAAAAAGTACTTTTTGCGGCAGATGAGCTTACCGGTCTGATCTGGGCAGCAGCATTAATGCGTCCGTCCAAAAGTACAAAAGATATGGAACTGAAATCACTCAAGAAAAAATACAAAGCAAAAGGATTTGCAGTTGGATGTTCCCGAGAAGTAATCGCCCGCGGAGCGGAGCAGCTTGGCTGGGAACTGGACAAACTGTTGGAAATGACAATCCATGCAATGGCAGCTTCGGAAGATGAGATTCGGGCTGAGATGACAGCGGAAGGTTTGGATTAATTCAAGAGCGCAGAATATAGCCTATATAATGATAAGAATTTAATTCTGTGAAAAGATTGATTGTATAGAAGCTATAGACAAAACTATGTAGTGATTCTGTAGAGAATGAAAGTCACAGATAAGAAATATGGACTAAAGGAGGAAGACATAATAGTATGACGAAAAAAACTGAAATTAAAAAAGTCCGCTGCAATATCTGTTCCGCAGGATGTCCCATCGATGCCTACGTGCAGGACGGAAAACTGCTTTCTGTGGAAGGCAGCCGAGACTGGCCGGGACAGCAGGGTGGTTTGTGCTCCAAGGGAGCTGCATCCAGGCAGTATGTATACAATAAAGACCGGATTTTATATCCGATGAAACGCGTGGGCGAAAGAGGCAGCGGCGAGTTTGAACGTATTTCCTGGGAGGAAGCGTACGCGATGATTGCAAACAATTTACTGCGCATCCGGGAAAAATATGGGTCGCAATCGACGGTATTTTATGCGGGATATCCGAAGTGGTACCGTCCGGCGCTGCTGCGTCTGGCAAATGCATATGGTTCTCCGAATTACTGTACGGAGTCCAGCACCTGTTTTCAGTCGGCTGCCATGGCCTGGCGGTCAATTTATGGAAATAATATCTGTTTTCCGGATATGATGCATGCGAAAACGGTTCTGGTATGGAGTAACAATCTGTATTATTCTAATATTTCCATGGCACCGATGTATCAGTCACTGAAGGAGCGCGGTGTCAATATTATTTCCGTGGATCCACGGGAGACGGTGACCAGTCAGGCGGCTGATCTGCACCTAAAACTGATTCCTGGTACGGACGGAGCGCTGGCATTGTCCATGGGACAGGTGATCATTGAAGAGAATCTGTATGACCATGAATTTGTAGAAAAATATGTATATGGATTTGAGGAATATCGCGCGTATGTGCAGCAGTTTAAACCGGAAAAGGCGGCGGAGATTACGGGTTTGGATGCGGATCTGATTCGCCAGGCGGCACGAATTTACGCGAAAAACAGCCCTGCGGCGGTGATGTTTTCCGCGTCACCGGTGGTGCATCATATCAATGGAATGCAAAATTATCGTGCGGTGATGTGTCTGATCGCATTGACCGGAAATTATGATATTCCGGGTGGAAATCCATCCCGACCGGGACCGGCTTCTCCGTGTAATGAGTACATGGGAAATGTGAAACGGTTGAATGCGATAGAAGCAATTGGAGAAAAAGAGTTTCCGGCCTGGTTTGATCTGCCTTGCGAGGAAGCGCAGTGCAGCCGACTGGCGGATAACATTCTGGAAGCACAGCCGTATCCGATCAAAGCAGTGGTTGGTTTTGGATTAAACTGCCGGATGTGGCCGGAGCCGGAGCACCTGCAAAAAGCACTTGGAACGCTTGATTTTTATGTGAATACGGATCTGTTTTTGTCAGATTCCAGTAAGATGGCAGATCTGGTGCTGCCTGCGGCCTCCACCTTTGAGCGGGATGTGGTTGTAAATGGCCGTGGCGGTATGTTTTTCCTGTCGGAGCAGGCAATTCCGCCGCTGGGAGACGCAAAAAATGATGTGGAGATCATGATTGGAATGCTGAATGCGATGCATCTGACGGATGAGGCACTTGGTCAGGGCTATGAGCACTACATGGATTATATTTTGCAGCCATCCGGTCTGACGATTCAGGAACTGCGGGAGCATCCGGAAGGAGTAAAGGGAAAAGTGATTATTCCGCCGGAATTTAAAACCTATGAAAAGAATGGGTTTGCTACGCCGTCCGGAAAAGTGGAGTTTGTATCGCAGGTGCTGGAACGTTACCGTGATAGTCATGGATACAGTGGACTGCCGGAGTATCGGGATTATCGGCAAATGTCTGGTGTGGATCAGATAGAATATCCATACATTTTAAATACCGGTTCGGGAAAGCCGCAGTTTTTCCATTCCAGAACGTATCGTATGCCATGGTTGGCAAATCTGGAGCAGGCGCCGCTGGTGGAACTGCATCCAGAAGATGCTGCTGCATTAGGCGTTGAGGAAGGCGAACAGGTGAAAGTGACTTCACCGGCTGGAAGCATGTGTGGAACGGCGGTATTATGCAGCAATGGACGCCCGGGTGTGATACATATTTACCATGGCAATCCAAAGGGGGAAGCAAATGACCTGATCTCAAAGGATTATCTGGATCCGATTTCCGGATTTCCGGGATACAAAAGCTATTTTTGCAAGGTAGAAAAGGTGGTGGCTGGGGCATGAGTATTAAGATAAAATTTAATGCGGAAAAGTGTGTGGGGTGTTATGCCTGCCATATAGCCTGTCTGGATGCACATCATGAGGTAGATGAGGCGGATGCGAAAAGCTTCCGTGCCATTCGAAAAGTTCAGAAAGAAGGATTCGAGAAAAATATCTGTCCGGGCTGTACCCATTGCGGAAAATGTATGGAAGTCTGTCCGGTACATGCCATTTACCGTGATGAAAAGACCGGACTGATTCTGACAGACAAAGAACTCTGCGTTGGCTGTCATGTCTGCGAGAATGCCTGTCCATTGCAGATGATTCGGTTTGATGTGCAGGGAAAAATGGAAAAGTGCGACGGCTGTATAGAGCGTCTGCGAGAAGGCAGAGAACCAGCCTGTGTGCGGACCTGTTTTGCGGGGGCGCTGACGGTGGAACAGATTTAGGGCTTCGGGAACAAAGCTGAAACGAACTCCAACGAAAGAATCATTGTAAAATTTTCAGGTTCTTGTTGGAGTTCGTTTCAACTTGTTCCAAGCCACCCTAAACAAGAATTTCTTTTATTACAATCACATTTATCCCGGCCCCGTGAATAGAGGCGCTGATATTCAATTCAGTATCAGCCTGTTCGATACTGACCTGTGTCTGGGGCTGGGTATTCAGCAGCTGAAGCCAGTGCTCCGGCAGCGGACACAGGTCAGGAAACGGCAGATGTGCCATATGTATAAAGACAGAGTTCTGATTGGAAAATGCATATTTGGCGATCATATAATGACCGGCGGAAACCGGCAGGGTAAAATCTACGTTCAATTCATCCATGAAAGCATTGATGGTTTCATTGGTCTTATACACATCTGCGCTGCGGGTGTACAGATGTTCAATTTCATCATTATAATTCATAACAACAATGGTATAAACCGTGGATGACGTGCGGTCATCTTTGACAACAAAATAGTTTTTTTCACGGTAAAGCAGATCACCGCTGATATTTTTCAACAGCTGATACGTATAAAAAGCCGGTTTTGGAATGCCGGAGGAAGTCATGCTACTATATGCCAGTATGTGCAGCCTAAATATGGTGTTTTAGATCATTTCATTTCTCAGATGACAGGTATCACCAATGATCAGATTAAATATGCTCCGATGCTGGAAGAAGCAGTGATACACTTGCTGGAGTGGATCGGCAATCGTGAATATAAAGTATTTGCATGGAGCAATACTGATTACCGGCAATTAAAACATGAGATTCAGAGTAAAGGAATAACAAATCCAGAGATCCTGGAATTTGTGAACCAGGATCGATGGATTGAAAAAACAAGAATATGGAAATAGAGAAAGGCGGTGGCAGATAGGTTCAGAATTTGATATAATTAAGTCAGTAACTGAACACTATCTATTATCTGCTGGAAGGAGATAATAGTGGGAAAATCCTTAAAAGGAAAAGAACTTGGATGGCGCAAACTGAGTCAGTTAAATCTGGTTATACTGCAAGATGCTTTTAATCAATTAGCAACTGATACGATGCGGGAAGACTGCAAATCATTATTGGTTGATATGTTGAATCGTGCGGTGGAAACCGAACTGCTTAATAAAAATATTGCATTTGGAATTAATACAATCATTGATAATGAGGAAAAAGAAGAAAAAAAAATTTTAAGTAATAAGGAAATTGATATTCTTCTTGAAACATCCAGAGGCGGTCAGACATATGCATTTTTTATTGTTGCACTTGGAACTGGCATGCGTATGGGTGAAATCCTTGGATTGACATGGGATTGCATTGATTTTGAGAATGGAGTTATTAAGGTAGAAAAAACACTTTGTTATTTGCCGAATAATGGAAATGCGATTTATGAATTCCATAGACCAAAGACATTACAGAAAATGTTATTTGTATTGCTGGGCTTTAGAAAGTTTTTATAGTTTTTTCATGGAAAAGACAAGGGTATATGATACAATAGCCATAAATGAACGCAGAATAAGCATTCCTCCGCTCAAGTGCGTAGAGCACTAAACAGTGGGTAAGGGGAATGCTTATGTCAGTGGGAGTTAAAAACTCCCACTGACAGGTCGCAAAGCGACTGCGTTCATGAGCAAGTAGCGAAAGCGGATTGCGAATGTCCGCTTTACTCTAAGTATGGGGATATAGGGTAAGGAGAATTATTCAGAAATGGATGAGAATGTAACAAATACAGAAGAAACAGTACATGAAAAAGAAAACGAACAAACGGGTAAAGCTGCCGGGAGTTGTCTGCCGCTGGCAGCGGATCAGCTGGATCTGGCAAAACAATACAAGCAGATGATGCTGATCTATGAAGCCGGAATTCGTCAGCTTACCACAAAATTACAGATTCTGAACAGGGAGTTTGAACAGAGCAATGACCGTAATCCCATTGAGAATATTAAAAGCCGCATCAAATCCGCGGAGAGTATTGCAAAGAAGATGGAGCGGAAAGGTCTTCCTATGACATTAAGCTGTCTGACAAACAATATTTTTGATATTGCAGGAATTCGTGTGATTTGTCCATTTATTACGGATGTATACGAAGTGGCACGGATGCTGCTCAGTCAGACAGATGTGGAACTGGTGCAGGTGAAAGATTATATCCGGGAACCGAAGGAGAATGGTTATCGCAGTCTGCATCTGATTGTAAAAATTAATGTATTCTTTTCCGATGGAATGCGCCAGGTTCCGGTGGAAGTGCAGATGCGTACCATTGCCATGAATTTCTGGGCAAGTACCGAGCATCAGTTACGCTATAAAAAGGACAAGGCGATCACACCGGAAATGCATGCACGGTTGAAAAAGTGTGCAGATATCATGGCAGATGCAGATTATCAGATGCAGAAACTTGCAGAAGAGATACATTTCTGATATGATGTGCGTCAGAAAACAGGGAGAATTTAAGTAGCGTATTATGAAGGAAGAAAAGAAAAATAGAATCGCAGCCTGTAAGGCTGCTAAGAAATGCGGAGGATGCCAGTATCAGGGCATTCCCTATGAAAAGCAGCTGCAGGATAAGCAAAAAGCAGTCCGGCAGCTGATGCAGTCATTTTGTAAAACCACCGAGATTACCGGCATGAAAGATCCGTATCATTATCGTAACAAAGTGCATGCCGTGTTTGCACGGAAAAAGGACGGTACCATCATTTCCGGAGTTTATGAAGAGGGAACGCACCGGGTGGTTCCGGTGGAAGCCTGTCAGATTGAAGATGAAAAGGCAGATGCCATTATCAATGATATCCGTGGCTTATTAAAGTCTTTCAAAATAAAAATTTACAATGAGGATACCGGTTATGGCCTGTTGCGTCATGTGCTGATCCGGCGGGGATTTTCCACAGGTGAGATCATGGTGGTTCTTGTGTTGGGATCTCCGGTGATGCCATCCAAAAATAATTTTGTGAAGGCATTGCGCAAATTGCATCCAGAGATTACAACGGTTGTACTGAACGTGAATGATAAACGCACCAGTATGGTGCTTGGAGATCGGGAGACTACAATTTACGGAAAAGGATATATTGAAGATGTGCTATGTGGTTTAAAATTCCGTATTTCATCAAAATCTTTTTATCAGATCAATCCGGTTCAGACAGAGAAATTGTATGGAAAAGCAATGGAACTGGCGGGTTTGAGCGGAACAGAACGTGTGATTGATGCATATTGTGGGATCGGTACTATCGGTATGGTGGCCGCAAAATCCGCGAAAGAAGTTATCGGTGTGGAGCTGAATCCGGATGCAGTGCGGGATGCCGTGAAAAATGCAAAGCATAATCAGATGAAAAATATCCGTTTTTATCAGGAGGATGCCGGACGTTTTATGGAGAAAATGGCAGCCCTGGGAGAAAAAGCGGATGTAGTGTTTATGGATCCGCCAAGAAGTGGCAGCACCGAGCAGTTTATGAAATCTGTTGTGACGCTGGCACCCAAAAAGATTGTATATATTTCCTGTGATCCGCAGACACAGGCAAGGGATTTGAAATATCTGACCAGGCATGGGTATAAAGCGATGGGAGCTTATCCTTATGATATGTTCCCGTTCACTAAGCATGCGGAAAATATCGTACTTTTGACGAAAAATTGATATAATGATGCGAAGATTGCACAAATGTGCAGCAAAGGAGTAATCCGGGAACATGAGCAAATAGCGAAAGCGGATTGCGAATGTCCGCTTTAATGAATTTGTGATTGGGAGAAGAGATTTGGTGAAACAGACGGGTAAAACAGATAAACGTGGAAAGCGTATTTTTTATATATTGATGTTTATCGTTTTTTTCTGGTTTATTGCAGCGCAATTACTGGGGAATAGCGAGCAAAGCAGTGGAATGTCTCAGGCGGATTATGTGTATCAGGGACAAATTTTATGGGAAAAACCGGATGGGGGCAGTGAGCCGATTACTATTCCGGGAAAGTATGATGTTGCAGAAAATGAGACAATGGTGCTTACTTTGCAACTTCCGGAAACTTACAGAGAACAGAACCTGATGATACGTTCTTCCCTTCAGGATATCCGGTTTTATGTGGATGGAAAACTCCGGATAGAATATGACACATCCGATACACGGATAATTGGGAAAAATTCTGCCAGTCAGTATGTATTTTGTCCGACATCAGCAGCTGATGCCGGAAAAGAAGTCAGAATTGAACTGACAACCCATACCGGAAAATATGCCGGTGTTGTGAATGAAATATACTGTGGCGATAAGTCAGAACTTTGGGAATACATTTTTGAAAAATATGGAATTACAATGATAATTGCATTTTTTCTGTTATTTGCCGGGGCAGTGACGGTTATATTCAGTATTGCACTTGGAATCGTGTATCATTTGAAATTTGATATGGAATATTTGGGATGGTGTATTCTGCTGGCCGCGGCATGGATGCTGGGAGAGTCCAAACTGCGGCAACTTTTGGTTCCGAATGCTTCTGCATTGTCACAGCTGTGCTTTCTTATGATCATGCTTGGACCGCTGCCAATTATTTACTATATTGATAGTATACAGAATAAACGGCATTGGAAACTGCTGCGTTGGATGGAGTGTGTGGCAATCCTGGATTTTGTGGTGTGTTGTATGTTGCATCTGACCGGTATGGCCGATTTTATACAGACACTTCCGGTGTCGCAGGGAATTCTGGCAGCAATACTGATTCTTGTGACGGGAACTGTCTGTTACGACCTGTATCACGGTTATATCAGAAAAAATCGTTATATTCTGGTCGGATTGTTTGTGGCAGTCGCATCTGTGGTAGTTGAATCGCTAGCGGTGTATTTTGTGGTTTCCATTTCAGGAATTTTCATTGGAATTGGAATGCTGGTGCTGTTTTTTGTAAATCTGGTCAGAACCATCAGTCAGGTCCGGGATTTGGAGCGCACACGTCAGTAGCAGGAAATAAGAAAGCGCAGAAAGCAGATGGAAACCATGTCTCTGCAGATGATCCAGACACTGGTAACAACCATTGAGGCGAAAGATGAATACACCCGTGGACATTCTCATCGTGTGGCGGAATATTCGGCACTGATTGCAAAGGAGCTTGGATGGAAGCAGAAAGATATTTTCCACCTTCGCAATGCTGCGCATTTGCATGATATTGGAAACATAGGTATTCCGGATGCAATTTTGAACAAACCGGCCAGACTGACGGATGAGGAATATGCAGTAATCAAAGAGCATACAATTATTGGTGCGGAAATTTTGAAGAATATCACGCTGGTAAAACATGTGGTGGAGGTCGCCAGATCCCATCATGAATGTTATGATGGAACTGGCTATCCGGATGGACGGAAAGGGGAGGAAATCCCAATAGAGGCAAGAATTATAGCTGTCGCTGACAGTTATGATGCAATGCGGTCAAGACGCATTTATCGCAATACGCTGAAACCGGAAGCGATTTATGAGCAGTTTCAGAAAAACCGAGGTGTTCAGTTTGATCCGGAGATAACGGATACGTTTTTGCGGTTACTGGACGAAGGGCGCCTGGTGATTGAGGACGAGTATGCCGGTACGAATGCGGAATATGGATTGACGGAAGCAGAAACAGAAATTGAAAAATTTATTACGAATGTCATAAGCACCATGTGTACGCTGGAAGACAGTGAAGGATTTGATTTCCTGACAGGTCTTCCGATGCGGAACCGGGGTGAAAAGCTGGCAGCACAGTTTATGCAGCGCTACAGTGGATTTCTGGTATTTCTGGATATGGATAACCTGAAAAAAATTAATGATATCTATGGGCATAAAGCCGGTGACCGGGCATTGAAACTACTTGGAACCTTGTTGTCAGAATATACGCATCAGGCAGTGGTCTGTCGCCTGGGCGGAGATGAATTCCTGATGTTTATGCCGGAATGCGGCCGGGAGGAACTGACAGAAATTGTCAGTGGAATTCTGAGACAGTTCAATGAAAACAAAGAAAAAGATCCTGAAATCCGTTATGCATCTATTTCAGCAGGTATTTGTGAAACAGCTAAAGGTGCTCCTTTTGAGGAGTCTTATACGAAGGCTGATAAGGCACTGTATTATGTAAAACAGAACGGAAAGGGAGATTTATTCTTCTATGATCAGATAGAAAAAGAGCTTATTGCAGAGTGCGGTACAGGAAAAGATCTGGGAATGATTGCAAAAGCTCTACGGGAAAGTGGTAATCATAGTGGGGCATTGAATTATCGTGAATTTTCTATGCTCTACGAATATATAAACAGCCTGGGAGAACGGCACAACTATCAGTGCTATCTGGTAATGGTAACTATGGACATACTACCTGAGGGTGCTATACATATTGAAAGCATCGAAGAAGCTCTGGCGTGTATGGAACAGTCCATCCAGCAGAAAATCAGAAAAGTGGATATCTGTACCAGATACAGTGCTACACAGTATCTGATTGTTTTGTTTGAACCGGATGAAAGTCAGATTCCAATGGTTATGGATCGTATTTTTATGGAATATTATAAAAAATGTGATAGGCGGAATTTTATTCCGCGATATGAGTATAGATCAATACTGGAAGATAAAGACGGGGATGTTAAAAAACTTTCCTGACAGAAAAATCGCTTAGACCGTGAGGCTTAAGCGATTTTTTTATCTTGCCTGGCGTGGAGTAATGCCATATTTGTCTTTGAACTTCCGATTAAAATAAGAAGCATTTTCAAAACCGGATTTCTGTGCGATTTCCAGAATAGACAGATTTGTTGAAACCAGCAGATTTCTGGCATGTGCCAGTCGGACATCATTCAGATAATGGATATAGCTGATGCCCATATGTGTCTTAAAAAATTTCATGAAGTGTGATTCACTGAAATAGCAGGCAGAGGCAATCTGGCGAATGGAAATAGATTCTTCCAGGTGTTCATTTGTGAAAGTGATGATGAATTTCAACTTGTCCAGTGACCGTTGCTGTATGTTGGATAATTCTTTTTTTTCGTCCAGAGAAAGAAGCTGGAAGATGAAAAGAAACAGAGAGCCTTTGAGCGCAAGTTGATATCCGGCAGGTTTTTTACTGCATAATTGATCCATTGTCCGGATCAGATCGTGAATTTTCGGATAGTAGGACAGACGTGGATGAATGTGGACGACTGTGTGAATTTGCCCTGAGAACAATGGATACAAAAATTTTTCAAAACAGACGTCGTGGTTATCGGAGGAAAGTAATTCCGGACAAAAAATGATATTTTCATATTCCATTTTCTGACCTGAAATTTCCCTGATGGCATGCAGGTGTTCTGGAAGAACAATAATGATATCTCCGGCTGCGACATGATAGTGCGTCAGGTCTACAAGAACTGTGCCAGATCCCTTCTGAATGACGATAAGTTCTGCTTCTTCATGCCAGTGAACAGGTACTTCCGTAAAATCATCCGGTATCGTGCACAGATAAGTGTTATACGGAAATTGATCTTCCGTATGACGCTTTTTTTCGTGGTATTGTTCTGGTTTTGGCTGTTTCATGCTGGACTCCATTCTGTTTTTGATAGAATTGTACTATAAAAGGATATTATGCTGCAAGAAAAAAATAACAATGCTGTATAAAATATAAGCAGAAACACACGAACAGGAAAAAATATGATACAATGAATCAAATGGTTCCTGCGTATCAGATTTTTTTGAAAGAATAGATTATAAGGTCGGGAAGGAATTTTATTATGAAACTGGAAATGTTAGTATCGGAAAAATTAGGAAAAGCAATTTCAGAAAGCAGTAATCAGGAGATTTACCAGGCACTGATGGCTGTTGTGCAGGATATGGCAGAACAGAAGGAATCTAATGCAGGGAAAAAGAAAGTATATTATGTATCTGCAGAGTTTTTGATTGGAAAACTTTTGTCTAATAATATGATTAATCTCGGAATATATGAGGATGTCCGCAAAATGCTTGCTGCAAATGGAAAAGATATCTGTGAAATCGAGGAAATAGAGGCAGAGCCATCTCTTGGAAACGGAGGACTTGGCCGGCTGGCAGCCTGTTTCTTGGATTCAATTGCAACACTTGGTTATAACGGAGCCGGTATTGGACTGAATTATCATCTTGGATTATTTCAGCAGAAATTTGCAGATCACATGCAGAAAGAAACAAAAAATCCGTGGATGGACCGGAGTGGCTGGTTAAAACGTACGGAGGTCGGTTTTCCGGTGTCTTTTGGAAATATGACATTGCAGTCTGTCATGTACGAAATTCTGGTAACCGGATATGGTAACCGTACCAATAAATTACAACTTTTTGATATAGATTCTGTGGATGAGAGCATTGTACAGGATGGGATTTCTTTCGATAAAAAAGAAATTGCCAAAAATCTGACCTTATTCCTCTATCCGGATGACAGTGATGAAGATGGTCGCAAGCTTCGTATTTATCAGCAGTATTTCATGGTAAGTAATGGCGCACAGCTGATTTTGAAAGAATGTGAAGCGCGGGGATGTAACCTCTATGATTTGCCGGATTATGCGGTCATCCAGATTAATGATACACATCCGACGATGATCATCCCGGAGCTGATCCGTTTATTAATTGCGCGGGGACTTTCTGTGGATGATGCGATTGATGTGGTAAGCCGCACCTGTGCATATACCAACCATACGATTTTAGCGGAAGCATTGGAAAAATGGCCATTGCATTATCTGCAGGAAATCGTACCACAGCTGGTGCCGATTATTGAAATTTTAGATGATAAAGTACGACGAAAATATGCGGATGAAAGTGTGGCTGTCATTGACCGTAACGATGTGGTTCATATGGCACACATCGATATCCATTACGGATTCAGCGTAAATGGCGTTGCAGCTTTGCATACACAAATACTGAAAGAGACAGAACTTCATCATTTTTATCAGCTTTATCCGGAGAAATTTAATAATAAGACAAACGGAATTACGTTTCGCCGCTGGCTGCTCCATTGTAATCCATTGCTTGCAGATCAGATCACGGAGTGGATTGGTGATGGATACAAAAAAGATGCAGCAGAGTTAAAGAAGCTGGAGAAGTTTGCATCGGATGAACAATCACTGCAGCATCTTTTACAGATAAAAAAAGAAAATAAACATCAATTGTCAGAGTATCTGAAACGGACACAGGGAATAGAACTGAATGAGAATTCAGTGTTTGACATTCAGATCAAACGGCTTCATGAGTATAAACGACAGCAGATGAACGCATTGTATGTGATTTATAAATATCTGGAAATAAAAAGCGGAAAGTTGCCAAAGACTCCGATTACGGTGATTTTTGGCGCAAAAGCGGCACCGGCTTATGTGATCGCCAAAGATATCATTCATCTGATCCTCTGTCTGCAGGAACTGATCAATCAGGATCCGGAAGTGAGCCCGTATCTGAATGTGATTATGGTAGAAAATTATAACGTTACATTAGCAGAAAAACTAATCCCGGCATGTGATATTTCAGAACAGATTTCACTTGCATCCAAAGAGGCAAGCGGAACCGGAAACATGAAATTTATGCTGAACGGAGCAGTGACACTTGGGACAGAAGATGGTGCAAATGTGGAAATCCATCAGTTTGTCGGAGATGACAATATCTATATCTTTGGTGCAAAGAGTGATGAAGTAATTGCACATTATGAAAAAAGTGATTACAGACCATCCGATTATTATACAAAAAATCCGATGATCCAAAAGGCTGTGGAATTTATCACCGGTTCACAGATGATGGAAATTGGAAAGAAAGAAAATTTAGAGCGTTTAAGCAGTGAACTGAAAAAGAAAGATTGGTTTATGACATTCCTGGATCTGGAAGATTATATCCGAACAAAAGAGCGGGCACTGGAAGATTATACAGACCGAAAAACATGGGCAAAGAAAATGCTGGCGAATATCAGTAATGCGGGGTTCTTTTCTTCTGATCGTACCATCCGGGAATACAATCGGGATATATGGAAATTGGGGGATTAATGTATGTTGACAATTCTGGTAGTAGATGATGAAAAACTGGAGCGAAAGGGGATTCGTTTTCTGCTGAACCGGCGCAGTGAAGAGATGGAAATTTTGGAGGCCGCCAACGGAAAGGCGGCCTGCGAAATTTTGCAGCATCGGACAGTGGATATTATGCTGACAGATATAAAAATGCCGTTTATGGATGGGCTGGAGTTAAGCCATCTGGTAAAAAAAATCCTTCCGAATACGAAAATCATCATTCTCAGCGGATACAATGAGTTTGAGTACGCCAAAGAGGCTATCACCATCGGAATCAGCGAATATCTGCTCAA
>ENA-OROU01001546-OROU01001546.1-human-gut-metagenome-genome-assembly--contig:-NODE-1546-length-19022-cov-3.321242_pt1 | contig 19022 bp, 20 predicted proteins | sample MGYA00242131_ERZ509054 | MGnify/ENA primary metagenome ERZ509054 (study PRJEB26280, sample SAMEA2338749) | human gut metagenome | biome: human gut; feature: human-associated habitat; material: faeces... | reverse complement strand
ACACCTTCTGGATAATTTGCTGGTCTAATTATTTTAGGATTGTCAATAAATTTAAATATGTCTTTTTTTCCCCATGTATGATTTCCCATTGTAACACAATCTACTCCTTGTGAAATTATGTCGTTAAAATTTTTTTCTGTTATTCCCATTCCTTCTGCTGAGTTTTCACCATTTACTATTGTAAAGTCTATGTTTTCTTTTTCTTTTATTTCTTTTAATCTTAATTTTAATTCAAATTTTTTATGCGGAATTTTATCCGTATCTACATTAATGTTGTACTTTTTAAAATCAGTCTTTCTTTCAAACGCTGCCCACGGCATCTTTTTGTCCGTTCTAAATGCCGCCTGACCTATTTCACTGTGCATGTCTTTTATTTTCGTCTGACCTTTTACAAACTTTCCAATTACATTGTCGTCTGCCAACACTTCAACCACACCACCGTCATCTATTGAAGCAAGAATTTCAAGTGTAATTTCTTTCATATCCGTACCGTCATTTCTTAAGAATACAGCTTCTTTCAAAAGTACATCTCTATAGGAAACATCACATTCAATTTCATTATCCTGCGTGCAGACCGCATCAAAACCATTTATGCCCTCATGCAGATAAACATTTTTATAGCTATCGTAATGGTCTGCTTTTATTGTCTGCCATGCTTCCCTTGCACCTCTTGATATACCTTTTATGTTCACTGTCTGACTCAGATAAATGTCTCTGCTTGATGAACCGGCTTGAATAATATAGTCCCCATCTTCAAGAATGCATCTTTCTTCAACAACATCATAATATTTCAAGTCTTTTATTTTTATCTGTAATACAATATCTCTTTTTTCTCCCGGTCTAAGTTTTTTCACTCTTTCAAATGCTTCAAGCTTCTTTATGGCACGCACAACCTGTGACTCTTTCTTTGTCACATAAACCTGAACAACCTCATCCGTCACATATTCACCTGCATTTTCAATACTCACGCATACCTCGATTTTCGTATAGTCCTTAATTGCTGCTCTCATATCAAGATATTTAATCTCAGAATATGTTTTCCCATATCCAAACGGATAAAGCACCTCTCCGTCATAGTAAGCATAAGTCCTCGGATGTGAAATTATATCATAATCTTCTTTTGGCGGAAGTTTATCAATATCCTTATACCACGTTGTACTAAGTCTTCCTGCAGGACTGACTTTTCCAAAAAGAATATCTGCAATAGCTGTTCCAAGTTCCATACATCCTGATGCCGATAATATCATTGCTTTTACATGCTCTTTTGCCCATAATATATCAAACGCTACATTTGAAACCAAAACAACAATTACATTTTCATTCACTTCATATACCGCTTCAAGAAGTTTCTGCTGATATATCGGAAAAGCTATGTCATCCCGGTCAACATCCTCTTTACATGTAACCATAGGGTCTCCGCCAATAAAAAGAATAGGATATTTGACTTTCTTTGCAAGTTCTGCTGCCGCCTCAATTCCATCTGCAACAATTTCAAATTGCAAATTGCTTACCTTTGCCGTTTCAGAAATATCCCTGCCCTCATTACCGGAACTGCTGTCTTTACTTCTATCTTCCGTTTTCTCAGCACCTGATTTTTCAAAAGCACTCTCGACTTTTAATACACCATTTTTATCTATATAAAAGCTTTCATCATTCCAGCTTGTCACCTTGCCCGAAAACGTTTTATCAAAAATTATTTCTTTATTTTCACTGTCTTTTATTTTAAATGCTTCTTTTACAAACCATCCAAAAGCCCTGTCTTTACAGGCACAAATATCTCCGCTTTCGCCACCTTCAATATCGTCCCTTACAGACAAAAGTTTCCCATTGGTACTGCTTCTTATCGTAAATTGTTTCTTATCCCACTGCTCAATCTGGAATATCTCGGCATTCATGCTGTCAGTGACAATAAGTCTTTCACTCTCATCAAGTCCGAGATATTTTCCGTCTGCCTTTATCTTAAATTCACATAGACCTTTCTCAAAAGGCACATCTGCATATTTTTCAATTCCTTCCAGTCCCGTCACACAATAAGGCGGCAGTCCCGAATACCAGTCAAGCTGCCAGACATCCGCCAAAGGTCCAAGTACACATATGTCATCTTTTGCTTTTGATAAATCAAGTGGAAGAATGCCTTTATTTTCAAGCAGTACAATAGAATTCTGCCCCATTTCAAGTGCTGTTTTCTGATTTTCTTTCGTACCTACATCATTTATTGTTATATGCGAGTAAGGATTGTCCCCATATGCATCAAACAATCCAAGTCTTATCATTGTTCCAAAGCGGTTTCTTATTGCCTCATCAATATCTTTAATATCGATAAGCCCAAGTTCATATGCCTCTCTAACTGCCGCTTCGACTTTAGCCGTATTATCAGAAAAACTGTCTATTCCCGCTTTTAGTCCTGCCGCTACCGTCTGCGCATCCGTACCAAAATATTCATGCTGATTTACGGTCTGGAACACATCTCCGCCGTCTGTTACAACATGGTGCAAACCCCATTTATTTTTCGCATAATTTTTTATGTCAGGCATCAGCATACACGGAACTCCGTTTATCTCATTGTATGCTGTCATAATTGCTTCAGCTCCATGTTCCATAATAATTCGTCTAAACGGTTCATGATAATACTCACGCTTATTTCTAGGGTCAACACCGGAAGACACAAATGTACGGTCCTCTTCCACATTATTGGCATAGAAATGTTTTAATGTTGCCGCACACATAAGATAGAAATCATCATCACCCTGCATGCCCTCAACATACGCTCCTGCAAGCTCACCCGTGAGATAAGCATCCTCTCCGTATGCCTCCTCGTTTCTTCCCCATCTGGGATCTCTTTCCATATCCACCGTAGGTGCCCAGACAGAAAGACAGCTGCTTCTGCTTCCGCAAACAGACCTCTTGTTTCCGTTCCCGTAACTTTTCCTGCCTTTTTAATAAGTTCTCTGTCCCACGACCTGCTCATTCCTATAGGGTTTGGAAAAATTGTTGTATAATCAGGCCCGCTCAAATCCCAGCTCTGGTCGTGTCTTGCCTGAACCCCGTGTGCTCCTTCCCCTCCTATATTAAATGCCTTTATTCCCAATCTTTCTATATCCGGATTTGCATTGCTCATACAGCTTATTTTTTCATCGAGTGTAAGATTTTCAATTAAAAAATCAAGTCTTTTCTCAATATCAAGTTCAGAATTCCATAAAGGATTTTTTATTCTTTTATCTGTCATAATTTCCTCATTTCTATAATATCTTCATATACAACTTTATACCATAATTTCCTATAAATTTTCACCCAAAATTTCGTCAAAAAATACACTATTTATTAAGTATAAAAGAAAAATTCTCTTTAAGACAAACTATTACAAGTCAATCTTAAAGAGAATTTTTCTTTTATTTCAGATTTTTAATTTCAATTTTGTTTATAATACATTGCAAACTTCTTACTACTTTAAATAGTATACTGTCAGTCTGCAACCTTTATAGATTCGATAACCGGCTGATTTTCCTTTTCAACAGTACCGTTTGTATCTGTAACCGGTGTATCTTTACAAATCTTATCTACAATATCCATTCCGCTTGTGACCGTTCCGAAACCTGCATACTGTCCGTCAAGATATGTGCTGTCTGACTGCACAATGAAAAACTGTGAACTTGCACTGTCATTTTCAGATGAACGAGCCATTGAGATAGTTCCTCTGACATGCGAAATATTGTTCTCAACGCCATTTTCACTAAATTCACCCTTTATTGTTTCATCCGAACCACCTGTTCCATCACCATTTGGGTCACCGCCCTGAATCATAAATCCATCTATGATACGATGAAATGTAAGTCCGTCATAAAACCCCTGCTTAGCAAGCTTTACAAAGTTTGTAACTGAAATAGGTGCTGTATCAGCATCAAGCTCCACCTTTATATTTCCATAGTCTTTAACTTTTATAACCACATGATGCTTACCTGAAAGCTGGTTTGTATCATCTGATGACGAATCACTTGTTTCTGCATCCTGTCCGGAATTGTCTGTACTCTCAGGAGCAACAGTTTCTTCCTGTTTTGCGCTTTTTGAAGATGTATCATCCTTTTTAGAACCACATCCTACAAGCATGCATAATACAAGTGCCATAACTGCTATAATACTAAAATAACGTTTCATGTTTCCTCTTTCCTGCATATATTATAATTTATCACTGAAACTTATTCTGAAATCTCGGCTGCCGTCACACTGCTTTTAAATGAACTGTTTCCATTTGATGTTGAAATATTTGTCTTGACAAAATTTGCAACACCAAGCGCAATAACAACAATCGTAAGACCTACCATAACTCTGCGTAACATTGTTTTTTCCATAAATATGTACCTCCCGTTTCTTTTTTCCCTTTATACGTTAACAATATGTAGAATGAATGCAATTTAAACATCAAATTTACACTCACAATATAATCATACCATACGCTTAACATTTTTGCAATATTTTTAATATATTGTAAGATTTTTGTAAGAAAGTCATATTTATGTCAAAAAATCCCTGTTTTTGGCGCATTGCACGCTTTAAAACAATATCTTATTTTTCTAATTTTTTACTTAAATTGTAATATTTTACATTGTTTTTGTAATAATTTACATCAATCTATTTAATTTCCGTGCAATTCTAATATAATGTGTCCTCTAGGTCTATACAAAAAACAGGCAGCCACACATTCTAATGTAGCTGCCCACGTTTTTATTTATATTTTCCTGCAATATCAATTCTTGTAAGTGCCTTTTTAAGTGCAAGCTCTGCACGAAGCATATCAACAGCAGGTTCTCCGCTTTTAATACGGCGTTCTGCCCTTATCTTTGCTTCATTTGCTCTGTTTACATCTATCTCATCAGGCCATTCACATGATTCAGCAAGAATTGTCACTTTGTCTTTTGTTATCTTTACAAATCCATCATGAAGTGCCGCTTCTTTATCACCGTCATCATTCTTTATGCGAAGTAGACCCGGTTCAAGAATAGCAGTCAGCGGAATGTGACCGGCAAGTACACCTATCTCACCTTCCGTTGTCTTCATTTCTACCATATCTATGTCTCCATCAAAGAAAACCCTGGTAGGTGATATTATCTGAAGATTGAACTTCTTTTCAGCCATGCTCCACCTCCACTTTATACAAATCCTGAATTGTCATTTTTATTTTGAATTCATTCTTTCAACAACTTCGTCTATTGTTCCCGCATTGAGGAAAAGATTTTCAGGTATGTCATCATGTTTTCCTTCAAGAATTTCCTGGAAACCTCTAATAGTTTCTGCAACAGGTACATATTTACCAGGAAGTCCCGTAAACTGTTCTGCTACATGGAACGGCTGAGAAAGGAATCTCTGAATTTTTCTTGCTCTGTTTACGACAATCTTATCATCTTCTGAAAGTTCATCCATACCAAGAATTGCGATAATATCCTGCAGTTCTTTGTATTTCTGCAATATTTCCTGTACGCCACGCGCAACCTTATAGTGCTCTTCACCGACAACATGTGGGTCAAGAATACGTGATGTTGACTCAAGCGGATCTACTGCCGGGTAAATTCCAAGCTCAACGATAGAACGTGAAAGTACCGTTGTCGCATCAAGATGTGTAAATGTGTTTGCCGGAGCCGGGTCTGTAAGGTCATCGGCCGGCACATATACTGCCTGTACTGATGTGATAGAACCTTTCTTTGTAGATGTGATACGCTCCTGTAAAGCACCCATCTCCGTCTGAAGTGTAGGCTGATAACCTACGGCACTAGGCATACGTCCGAGAAGTGCTGAAACCTCGGAACCTGCCTGTGTAAAACGGAAAATATTATCAATGAACAAAAGAACGTCTTTTCCTGATCTGTCACGGAAGTTCTCTGCCATTGTAAGGCCTGTAAGCGCAACTCTCATACGAGCTCCAGGCGGCTCATTCATCTGACCGAATACCATTGTTGTCTTATCGATAACTCCGGACTCAATCATTTCATAATAAAGATCATTACCCTCTCTTGTACGCTCTCCTACACCTGTGAATACTGAATATCCACCATGCTCCTGAGCAATATTTGTGATAAGCTCCTGTATAAGTACAGTCTTACCAACACCCGCACCACCGAAAAGACCGATTTTTCCACCTTTCTGATAAGGACACAAAAGGTCAACGACTTTTATTCCTGTTTCAAGGATTTCTGTCTGTGTTGACTGCTCCTCAAAAGCAGGTGCTTTTCTGTGAATTGGATCATATTCAACACCTTCCGGTGCCGGTTTTTCATCTATAGGATTGCCAAGTACATTGAACATTCGTCCAAGTGTCTTTTCACCGACCGGAACTGATATAGGACCACCTGTAGCAACAGCTTCCATTCCTCGTACCAACCCGTCTGTCGGACCCATGGCAATACAGCGGACAGTATCATCACCAAGATGCTGTGCTACTTCTACCACAAGTTCTTCTCCGTCTTTGAGTGGAACTTTGATAGCGTCATTGATTTCAGGAAGTTTTCCCTCTGAAAATCTGACATCGAGAACGGCACCAATGATCTGTGTAAGTTTACCTGTATTTAATTCTGCCATCTCTTTTTCCCTTCTTAAGATTTTTTATTTTTATTAAGATATTGCTGATGCACCCGCAATAATCTCCGTAAGCTCCTGAGTGATAGATGCCTGTCTTGCTCTGTTATATTTAAGTGACAGGTCACTTATCATCTCCTCCGCATTGCTTGTTGCCGAATCCATCGCCTGCATACGTGCACCGTTTTCACTGGCATGCGCCTCCACAAGTCCTCCATATATAAGACTGTTTATATACTTTGGAATTATGGCATCAAGTGCCTCCTCAGGCTCCGGCTCATAATTCATAAGCGTAAGCTTGTCTAACGGATTCTGGTCTTCCTCCTGCTCTGATACAATATCATCCGCATCAATAGGAAGAAGTTTCATAAATGTCGGAATCTGGACAACAGTATTTTTAAAGATTGTGTAAGCTATATAAATCTCGCCAATTTCACCTTTGACAAATTTACTAAGCACATCTTTCCCAATACCTGTCGCATCACTGTAAAGAGGCTCGTTCATCGCTTCCGAATAATCACCTGCTATCTCATATCCCTGACGCATAAGTGAATCTCTTCCCTTTGTTCCGACTGCATATATAATTGTATCTTCTTTTTTAAAGCGTTCATCATGTGTCACAAGTTTTACGACATTTGAATTGTAACCGCCCGCAAGTCCTCTGTTTGATGTAATGACTATAACAGCCTTTTTATCAGACTCGCTCTTTTTAAGAAACGGATGTGACAATCCTCCTGACCTTGCAATCATATCGGCAACTGTCTCATACATAGTATCAAAATAAGGTTTTGACAATTCTGCTCCGACTTTCGCCTTTTGCAATTTTACAGATGATACAAGCTTCATTGCTTTTGTAATCTGCCCTGTACTCTGGACACTTTCCTTACGCCTTTTTATATCTCTCATCGAGGCCATATCATCACACCTCTCTATCTGTTCTTAACGAACTCTGCCTTGAATTTCTCAATTGCCTGAACAAACTTGTCTTCCATTTCTTTTGAAAGTTCACCTGTCTCTTTAATCATATCCGGTACTTCAGGATATTTCTCATCAATGAACTGTAAAAGACCTTTTTCAAAGTCAGCAATATCTTCAAGTTCAATATCTATAAGATATTTATGTGTTGCCGCATAAATACTGATAAATTCATGTTCAACAGACATAGGATTGTAGTTATCCTGCTTTAATACCTCACGAATTCTCTCTCCCTGTGCAAGCTGTGCTTTTGTCTCAGGGTCAAGGTCTGAACTAAACTGTGAGAATGCCGCGAGCTCACGGTACTGAGCAAGTTCAATACGGATTGAACCCGAAATCTTCTTCATAGCTTTTATCTGTGCAGCTCCTCCAACTCGTGAAACTGAAAGACCCGCATTTACGGCAGGACGAAAACCAGAATTAAACATCTCTGTCTCAAGATAAATCTGTCCGTCTGTTATTGAGATAACATTTGTAGGAATATACGCAGATACATCGCCCGCCTGTGTCTCTATAATAGGAAGTGCTGTAAGTGAACCTCCGCCAAGCTTATCTGAAAGACGTGCTGCTCTTTCAAGAAGTCTTGAGTGGAGATAGAATACATCTCCCGGATATGCCTCACGTCCCGGTGGACGTTTTAAGAGCAATGCAAGTGTTCGATATGCTGCTGCATGCTTTGTAAGGTCATCATATATTACAAGTACGTCCTCACCATTCTCCATCCATTCTTCACCGATAGCACATCCTGAATATGGTGCAATATACTGTAACGGTGCAAGCTCGCTGGCTGTTGATGCAACTACTGTTGTATAGTCCATCGCACCGAACTCTTCAAGTTTATTTACAAGTGCTGCAACCGTAGATGCCTTCTGGCCTATTGCAACATAAATACACTTAACGCCCTGTCCCTTCTGATTAATAATTGTATCAATGGCTATCGCTGTCTTACCTGTCTGACGGTCACCAATGATAAGCTCACGCTGTCCTCTTCCGATAGGAACCATCGAGTCAATCGCCTTGATACCTGTCTGAAGTGGTGTATCTACCGATTTTCTTGAGATAACACCTGATGCTACTCTCTCAATCGGTCTTGTTTTTGTTGTCTTTATCGGACCTTTGCCGTCTATAGGCTGTCCGAGAGAATTTACTACTCGTCCGAGCATTTCATCGCCAACAGGCACCTCTACTACTCGTCCTGTAGTTTTTACTATATCGCCCTCATTGATATTTTTATGGTCACCCAAGAGTACTGCTCCGACATTGTCTTCCTCAAGGTTTAAAACCATGCCGTAAATTTCATTAGGAAATTCCAGCAATTCGCCTTCCATAGCCTTTGCAAGACCATGAATACGCGTAATACCATCGGCAACCTGTATAACAGTACCCGTATCTGCAACTTCAAATTTGGTACTGTACTGTTTAATCTGTTCTTTGATAACTGAACTGATTTCTTCAGGTTTCAAATTCATGATACTCTCGCACCTTCTTTCGATTTAATTTAGTTTGACAAACGAACCTTTGACAAATCTCTTGCCATAGTTTCAAGTTTTGTCTTTACGCTGCTGTCCACAATTCTGTCACCGATTCTGATAACCATACCGCCTATCAGTGACTTATCTACACTATACTTCGCAATAATTTTCTTATAGGCTGTAGTCGTAAGCAGCTTATCTTCAACCGCCTTTTTCTGTGCTTCACTAAGCTCTATAGCGGATGTAATTTCAGCAGTTCCTATTTTTTCTGCCTCATGCACTCTGTCAACAAAATAGTTTAAAATTTCCTCTATTTTTGAAAATCTTCCCTTTTCCACAATAACTGTGAGAAATCCAACCATATCGTCAGAAACCTTTCCCTTGAAAGCACTTTCTATCATGGTCTTTTTCTCTTCAATCGGAATTCTTGGATATCCTATAATGTTGATATACTCTTCATTTTCTTTGAGCACATCAAGCACAGCTTCCACTTCTTTGAGATGGCTCTCGAGCTTGTTTTCCTCAGCCGCTACCTCAAAAAGCGCATCGCCGTAAGTTTTAGATATCAGCTTAGCCATGTCTCTTCACCCATCTCTTCCAATGTATCTGTGATAAGCTGTGACTGTTTTTCCTCATCCAAAGAAGATGCCACAATCTTTTCAGCCATAACTGTTGCAACAGATATCATTTCTTTCTTAACATCATCTTTAACTTTAGATTTTTCAAGTTCTATATCATGATTTGCTCTGTCAACAATTCTTGCAGCCTCTGCTTTAGCCTCATCCACTATCTCGTTTTCTCTCTTGACAGCGTTCTTCCTTGTCTGGCTCAAAATCTGTTCTGCTTCCTTATCGACAGCTTTAAGTTTTTCATCATATTCTGCCTTAAATTCAATGGCATCCTTTTTTTCCTTTGCTGCTTCTTCAAGCTGTTCTTTTATATATGCCTGTCTCTTCTGTAAAAGATCCCTTGCCGGGTTGAAAAGAAGATACGACAAAAGCAAAAACATTGCGAACATTGCAAGTATTGTGATAGCTGAATCCACAAGAAGCTGTGGATCAAGACCAAATATATAATCTCCAAGTCCGTCACCTGCTAAAGCAACTTTTACCAAACCGTTCACTTTACAGCCTCCTTTCTATTTTAAATATTTTTTAAATAGAGCATTATTTAAGTTTGCCATAAAGAGGGTTAGCAAATAAGAGAATAAGGGCAACTACGAGTCCGTAAAGACCTGTTGTCTCTGCTACCGCCTGTCCTAAAAGCATTGTTGACATGATGTCACCTTTTGCACCCGGATTACGTCCTACTGCTGATGCACCGTAACCTGCTGCAATACCCTGACCTACACCAGGTCCGATACCTGCGATAACTGCAAGACCTGCACCAATTGCAGAGCCCATCAAAACTAAACCTTCGTTTGTAATATTCATTGTTCTTCCTCCTCAAAATAAATATAATAATTGTTATGCGTCTTCTCCAATCGCATCTGCGACAAAGCACATAGTCAGCATACAGAATACATATGTCTGAATGCATCCCGAGAATACATCAAGATATACATGCAATGCTGCCGGCCATACCAAAGTAAGCACTTTTGGCAACAAACCATAGATAAGTCCCATCATTACGGTACCTGACAAGATGTTTCCGAAAAGTCGAAGAGACATCGATACCGGTGTTGAAAACTCACTGATAAGATTCATTGGGAAAAATAAGAAAATCGGTTCAAACAATCCTTTTATCTTGCCCATCTTCTGGTACTTGAATCCGTTGTACTGAATCATCACCCATGTAATAACGGCGAGCGGAAATGTCACACCAAAATCCGCAGTCGGCGGTCTTAAACCTAATAATCCTGATAAGTTACATGTAAGTATGAACAAAAACAATGCACTTACATAATTTCTGAACTTAACAGCATTTTTAGCTCCCATAGAGCTTGCAACCATACCGTCAAGTTTCTCAACTATCAGTTCAACCGCATTCAAAAACGGACCGGGCGCTTCCTTGGGATCTGCTTTCTTAATCGCACGGTTTGCAAATAAGGCAAAAATAAGCAGAAATACCATGACTATTATCATTGATATATGTGTCGTTGTAAGGTAGACTTCATGTCCGAGAAACATAAACTTCTTGTCGGTATATCCTCTGATGAAAAAGTCTACTTCACCGCCTGCAAGCAAAGCCTTACTGTTCAGCCATGACATATTTAAGATGTCACTTCCCACATTCTCATCCTCCTTCTTTATTTTTTATGACTATTGTAGTCATTACAACTATAGTCATGAAAATATATTTTAAATAAATATGCTCTCATCACCATAGTTTTTCAGTGTAATAATCAACAATCATCCTGCCATAGACTTTTTCTGTAAAAATTTATGCACATACGGCTGAATGTAAGCTGTCATCTTAACTCCCATCAAACCTAAGACAACACCAATTGGGTGAATATATCCGTACCATATCATAGAAAGCGTAAGAACTGCCGCCATTATAAATGTTCTCTGAAATGCTGATTTTAATGTATGTTTTCTCGCATTTTCCGGATCCATGTCAAGCGCAATGTCAAGATGTTTGTACATATGAAAAATAATGCCTGCTGCCGATAACACTCCAACAATGACACCACAAATAACCGCTGGTTTATTTGTGGCTGCTAAAGTAAGTATAACCAAAACCGGCATTGACCATATGAATAATCCTATAATCATTTCTTTTAAAATAATTTTTGCTTTCTTCATACCTTCTTCTACCCTTTTTCCTTATCTGTTTACATGTTCCGGATACCTTTTTTTCTTTTTCTCCATAACATCTGAAAAATCTTCATCAGGATGTGTTTTTTTATAATTCTTCAAATCTTCTATATACTGCTGTTTTTCACGCTCTTTTTTCATATCTGATGCATAAAACGATTTTGTGACCATATAGACACTCCTAAAACCTGAACCTATACCGAGCAAAACCAAAAGTGGAAATAAAATGTCTATTCCTGTAATTCTGTTCAGCCACACGCCCAAAGCCCCACATAAAAAAATCGGAACCATCATAACTATTCCAAGCTGTGTGACCATCATCATGCTTTTTAAGACCTTTCTGTTATCCTCTTTCAAAGCCGTCCTCCATACCTATATAATATATCCCTCATATCATTTTCACATACCACTATTATTATAAGTGATTAACCTCCAAAAGTCTACACAAAAAAACACCGACAATGCATGGCATACACCACAACATTATCAGTGTTTTTTTATCATATATTTTCAGCGTCCTCTATAATCTTTGTATAATTTACAAATTTGCCGGAATATATCACCTGCAATAACGCATCAGCACTTCTAAGTGCCTGTGCTATAACAGAGTTGTCAAGTCTCTTTTCGTCCATAACATCTGCAAACTCATCCATATCAACAACTTTCACAAAACCATCAGGGTAAACTAAAACATCTATCAGAAGGTCATTAAATACATATTTTAAACTTCCCTCTTCATGAACCGTTTCAATAATATCACAGTACCAGTAAACAAGGTTATCCTCTGCGTCATACACCTTGCTGACCTTTATGCCTTTATCGAGAAAATACGCAGACACACCTCTGGCAATATCCTTTCTCGGCTTTAAAACATTCCATTTTGTAAGAATCATTTTGTCATCTGCTGACAAAACAATATCATCTTTAAGTTCCTTTATTTCATCCGGGATATATCTTCTGCGGAAAAGCTGTATCTTATTCATATTCTCCCCCTGTATGATTAAATTTGTATAAAGTTAATTATAATATCCGCAGACAATGTTGTAAAGTAAAAAATCGCTACTCTCCAAATTCCATCATGACTATATGATAAAGAATATCAACAACTTTTTCCTCACCAAATTTAGATACATCAAGCATTACATGTTTCAGATGTCTGTCACTTCTGTTTACGCCTGTTACATATTTATAGTAATTGTGACGCTGTCTGTCAATCCTTTTTATAAGATGCTCTGCCTCGACAGCCGAAAGCGAATACGCTTTTTTAAGATGCTCTATTCTCGCTTCATATGAAGAATACAAAAATACATTCAATGTATTAGGATGCTCTCTAAGCACATAATCAGCACATCTTCCGAAAAAGATAGCTGAGTCTTTTGTATTTGCTATGTCTCTTATAACCTGACTCTGTGCTTCTATCGCCTCATCCGAATAAAATTTGCTTGAAGAACCGTATCCGAATCTCCTTGTAAGTTTCTCAACTGATGAGTCTATTACTTTGTCTGCATCCGCAAATTCATCGAGATTGATTCCCGCTTTTCTTGCCGCCATATCAACCAAATCTCTGTCATACATTTCCACACCAAGTCTGCTTGCAAGCATTCTTGTTATCTCTCTTGAATTACACCCAAATTCCCTGCTTATTGTTATATTAAATTTCTTCATGCCGAGCCTTCCTTTCATTACTGTGTACTTATTATTTATTGTCAATCATCAATATTTGCAAAAGCAAAAATCCTTTATCTTTCAGTCACATATTTTCCGATTTTTCTAACCGCAGATGCCTGACTTATTCCCAACTTTTTTGCAACTTCAACTGTCGTATGATATTTTTCGTATGCACGACAAATAATTCCCTTTTCATAAAGTTCCATCATATCTTTCAGACATGTGTCCTCAAGAAACAATTGTGCTGATTTTTCCGTCATTTTCTCTGGCAAATTGTAAACCTCAATAATATTTTCTTCTGCCGTTAATACCAGTCTTTCTATTGTGTATCTTATCTCTATTATATTTTCTTTCCATTCATAATTAAGCAGACAGTTTAATGCCTTTGGCGAAAAATCAATTTTTCTTCCATATTTCTTATTATAATGTTCAAGGTAATATTCAATAAAAGCCTGCAAATCCTCAGGTCTTTCATTTATTGGAAGAACCTCAACCTGATAACTTTTATAATAATAATAAAACTCATCAGTTATTTTCTGATTATCTTTTAATTCTTCAAGCGAATATTCCGACAGGCCAATACAAAGCTTATCTTCCGTTTTGAGTTTTGCAACAAGCTTTTTCTGCAGTTTGGGCGACAAAACTTCCACATCTCCCAAAATTATTGCCCTATAACCGATAAAATCAAGTATTCCTCCCTTTTCACTGTCTCCAAAAAGCTCAATTTCAAGATTTTCTTCGGATATGAGCTTACAATTATATTCATACACCGCACCGTCCTGCTCGTAAGCCATACGGCACAAATATCCTTTGCCGCATCCGGTCGGGCCATGTACAAATGCAGGGACATTCTGTTTTGAAAAAATCTTCAAAAGCCTTAAAGCATTCTGCACATTTCTGCTGCTGCCGATAAATGAGTTAAGCGTAAGTTCCCCTTTCGTAAGCCGCTTTATTTCATTTATGAGGTCACTGTTTTCCTTGCGCAGCTCTTCAAAATGTACTTTAAGTTCTTCCGAATTTGAAATATCCCAGGATGAGAAGCAAATAATCATATCAAGTTTTTTTTCATTGTCAAAAATAGGTATTCCTGTCACAAAAACTTCTTTATTTTGAAGATTTTTCTGAGTGGTAGTGACTTTCTTTCCGCTTTCAAGTACAAGCTGGGTTACACATGGTTTAAAAAGTTCCAAAACCGACGGATTATTGGCGTACATCCCCTTGATTTTCTCCGCATTTTCACTGTCAAATTCTTTAAATGCATTGCCGAGATAAACGAATTTCCCCGTACCGTCAGCAATCGTCACACTTGGATGAATGCTTTCAAGAATCCTCCCGATATATTCATATCTTTCCTCACCCATAAATTCTCACCTCACTTTGCAGCCTGTCTTATAAACGTAAATTATAAAATTATACATTTAAAATTTTTGAGAAAAACTGTTTTGCCCTGTCTGACTTTGGATTTTTAAATACTTCTTCCGGTGTTCCATCCTCTATTACATAGCCGCCATCCATAAATATAACTCTGTTAGCTACTTCCGCAGCAAATCCCATCTCATGTGTTACGACAAGCATAGTCATTCCGTCTTTCGCAAGATTTTTCATAACCGATAAAACTTCACCTACTTCCTGCGGAGTCAGTACCGCTGTCGGCTCGTCAAGAATTAAAATACTCAGGATCAAGTGCCGATGTCGGCTCGTCAAACAAAATCAAATCAGGTTCCATTGCAAGTGTTCGGACAATCGCAACACGCTGCTGCTGTCCTCCTGAAAGCTGTCCCGGATATGCATCTTTTTTAGCCAGCATACCAACCTTATCAAGCAGCTTTTCTGCTGTCTTTACCGCATCCTCTTTTTTTACTTTTTTAATCTGCACAGGCCCTTCTATTACATTTTCAAGAACCGTCTTATGAGGCCAGAGATTAAACTGCTGAAATACCATTCCGACATTTTTTCTTATCTCTCTCGCAGCCTTTTCGTTTTTCTTTTTCATCCCTGCCTTGCTCTCACCATATAAAGAATGACCGTATATCTCAATCTCTCCGTCAGTAAGATGTTCCAGATAATTAAGACACCTTAAAAAGGTACTTTTTCCTGAACCCGAAGGACCAACAATACTTATAACCTCTCCCTCATGTATATCAAGGTCAATTTTCTTTAAAACTTCTATCTCTCCGTATTTTTTTGCCAGACTTTTTACCGACATTACTACTTTTCCTTTTTCGCCCATAATAATCCCTCCTAGTAATTTATATGCTTCTTCTCTTATAACTCTTTTCAATCTTTTTAGACGACAATTCTATAACCAGATTTAATGCCCAGTACAAAAGTCCTACACAAATGTAAACAATAAGCGGACTAAATGTAATTCCTATAGCCTCTTTTGTCATCATTGTCATTTCTGCAACTGTTATGATTGATAAAATAGATGAATCTTTCACCGTCTGCACAAGCTGACCTGTTATAGACGGAATTATTACCACGACTGTCTGAGGTAAAAGTATTCTAAGTAATGTTTTTGTTTTTGACATTCCTATTGCATATGCTGCTTCTGACTGTCCTTTTGGCAAAGACGACAATCCACTCTCAAGTATTACTGCCACATATGCTGCTGTATAAAATCCAAGTATCAAAGCACCTGTCCAAAATGCCGGTACATCGAAACCAATCATTGGCAGACCATAATACGCAAGATATACCTGAACCATAAACGGTGTATTTCTGAATATCTTGATATAAATTTCCGCAATCGCTTTAAGTAACACCATATCTGAAATTTTCATATATGCCACGACAGCTCCGATTATTATTGCCATTATTATCGCCAAAACCGATATTTGAATTGTGACCAGAATTCCCTGAAACAAAAGAGGAAATGCAATTTCTGCCACATGTAAAAATTCTCCCATTGCTTTGCCCTCCTTTATGCCTTTCTGATTCTGCGCTGCTGAAGTTTCACAAATTCTTCAAGTATTGTACAGACAATGAAATATATAATCGCAATTGTTACATAGAATGGTATTGCCTCGCCTGTCACCTTGACAAGTCTTTCTGCTGTTCTTGTAAGTTCTACGACAGAAAGAACAGAGAGCATCGGCGACACCTTGATTACGTTTATAAACTCACTTGTGAGCTGAGGTATGACAATTCTGAATACCTGCGGCAATATTATTCTTGTCCATATTTTTGCCTTTGGCATTCCTATTGCTTCTGCCGCTTCAATCTGCCCTTTCGGTATTGCCGAAAAACCACCGCGAAGTATCTCCGCCATAAATCCGCCACTGTTTAAGCTTAAAGCAATGACACCTGATGTATATGCTGACAAATTCAACCCAAGCATAGATAATGCCTGAAAGATAATATAAATCTGTACCAAAATCGGTGTTCCACGCACAAAACTTATGTACACCGCAACTATTTTTTGAATGATGCGGTTGAATAGAGAATCTCCTCCCATTCTAAGCACTGTCAATATCGTACCAATACAAACGGCTACGATAATCGCTTCCACCGACACCATCATGGTATATCCAAGACCTTTTAAAAAAAGTTCTTTGTAACCCATAACCATTTTTATTGATTCAGCCATAAAATTCCTCGTTTCTGAGCGAAATCCTGCGAGGGGATGTCATCAACCTATCTGCCTTCGCTCTGTAGCAAATAGCCCATGCCCGCATATACCCGTCTGCCTGTTACTATTTTTCTGGAATATAATCCTTATCAGGAAGTTCTACAGTCTGTCCAAACCATTTTTTCTGAAGTTTATCGAGTGTTCCGTCTTTCTTAAACTTCTTAATTTCACTATTAATATAATCTGAAAGTTCTGTATCTGATTTTCTTACAGCCCATGAAAGCCATGTATCGGTATCACTTACCATTGCCACATTGCCTTTTCCATCCTGAACAAGCTCATAATCATCCGGATTATTTTTTACAAGAGCTGCTGATGATGCATAGTTCTGTGCTACAATATCAAGCTTCCCATTCTTTAATTCCATATAAGCATCTGGAAAACCATCATATGTCTTTAAAGCCTTATATCCCTTTCCACCTTTTGATATAAGTTTTTTATTAAATGCCTTTGTATCTGTCTCGTTATAACATGATGTCTGTGTTCCCACGACTTTTCCTTCCATATCCTCAGGTGTCTTTATAGAATTGTCACCTTTTCTTTTAATAAATACATTTGTACCTTTTTGAATAGGCAATGTCATTGTATATTTATCTGCTCTCTCCTTTGTTATTCCAAGTGTTGCACCTACAACATCATATTTTTTAGCTTCAAGCCCTGCAAGAATCCCCTGAAATGGTACATCCATATAATCAAGTTCTACACCGAGGCCATTACAGATTTCCTTAAACAAATCCGCATTGTAACCGATGATGGTTTCACCGTCTTTGTCAAGGTACTCAAAAGGCTCATAAGCTGCTTCTGTCGCAACAATAAGCTTTCCGTTTTTCTTTATCTGTTCAATTGTAAGAGGTCCTTTGCTTGAAGAACCGCTTCCTCCACATCCCGTAAGACTTGTGATGACCATTGTTCCTGCAAGTACCGCCGCTAATAACTTTTTCAATTTTCTCATAAATGCCTCCGTTTCCGCATATTAAAATGCTTTGCTGCTGATTTTTTTGCTTTTATAGACGAAAAGAGACCAGTAAACCCGTCAGGGGTTTTACCAGCCTCTTTGCTGTTAATACATGTTTATTTTTAAATTCAAAACTGATTTTTATTTATTCTTATTTGCTTTCTGATAAGCAAGGATTGATAAAAATTCAAATATAAGGTTTGCACCCATGTATGCCGTAATCTCTGAATGGTCATATGGCGGTGCGACTTCTACAACATCAAATCCTACAAAGTTAAGGTCTTTTATACCTCTTATGTACTGAAGTGCTTCATATGAAGTAAATCCTCCGACTTCCGGTGTACCTGTTCCCGGTGCATAAGCCGGGTCAATAAAGTCTATATCGAATGTAAGGAACACTTTGTTGTCTCCAACTCTTTCCTTAATTGCATTTGCAAGATCTGCTGGTGTCATAGTATGTAATGTATCTCCCGGAATAACCTTAAACCCTAAATCTGCTGCAATCTTAAAATCATCAGGATCGTAAAGTGAACCTCTCATACCAATCTGAATTGATTTTGAAGGGTCAATAAGACCTTCTTCCATCGCTCTTCTAAAAGGTGTTCCGTGATTGTATTTCTGTCCAAATACAGTATCACAGAGATCAAGATGTGAATCAAAATGAACAAGTGAAACTTTTCCGTGTTTTTTCGCTATTGCACGAAGCTCTCCAAGTGTGATCGCATGGTCACCTCCGATACTAATCGGAACTGCTCCAGCATCCAAAACTCCTGTAAGTGTTTCTTCAATAGCCGCATAAGTTTCATGTATATAATCAGGAATAACAGGGACATCACCAAGATCTGCGCCTTTAAGTGTATCCATAATATTCACACCCATAGCCACATTATTTGGTTTAATCATGGCTGAAATATTTCTCACGCCGTTAGGACCAAATCTTGCTCCGGCTCTAAATGAAGCTGCCGTATCAAATGGAATACCTATAATAGTGTAATCCG
>ENA-OROU01001526-OROU01001526.1-human-gut-metagenome-genome-assembly--contig:-NODE-1526-length-19219-cov-3.468743_pt1 | contig 19219 bp, 11 predicted proteins | sample MGYA00242131_ERZ509054 | MGnify/ENA primary metagenome ERZ509054 (study PRJEB26280, sample SAMEA2338749) | human gut metagenome | biome: human gut; feature: human-associated habitat; material: faeces... | reverse complement strand
CCCCGCCACGTCGTAGAATCTGGAGAGCAGATTCACGATCGTCGTCTTGCCGGCACCGGTCGGGCCGACGAGCGCGACGGTCTGGCCGGGCTTCGCATGCAGGTCCACATGGTCGAGAATGTTCCTGCCGTCGGGTTCGTAGCGGAACACGACGTCGTCGAAGCGCACGTCGCCGCGGATCGGCGGCAACGGTTCGGCGTTCGTCTTGTCGACGATGTCGGGCTGCACGTCGAGCGTTTCGAAGATGCGTTCGAGATACGCGGAGCAGGTGATGAGCTGGTTGTAGAAGTTGCCGATGTTGATCACCGGGTTCCAGAAGTTGTTCGCATAGCCGACGAACGCGATCAATGTGCCGGTGGTCGCGGTGACGCCGGCCACGTGCATGATGCCGACGTAATAGATCAGCGCCATCGTGGACATCGAGATGATCTCCATGCTCGGCCACAGCAGGAACTGGATGTGCACGGCGCGCATCCACGCGCTTCGCTGCTCGCTTTGCAGATGCTGGAACGTCTCGTACTGCCCGTGTTCGCGGGCGAAGGTCTGCGTGGTCTTCACACCGGCGATCGACTCGTGAATGAACGCGTTCACGTTGCTCTGCTTGTTCGACAGATTCTGGTATGCCTTGCGCTGGAAATGCTGCAGCACGCGCACCACCACGATGAGTAGCGGGAACAGCAGCAGACTCCACAGCGCGAGCTTGAAATCAATCGCGAACATGACGACCAGCGTGATCACGAAGGTGAACACGTCGGCAATCACGTTGATCAGGCCGGAGCTCAATGTGTCGGACAGCGTGTTCACATAGTTGACCACGCGGATCAGAATCTTGCCGTGCGGGCGTGAATCGAAGTAGCTGAACGGCAGCGTCTGGATATGCGTGAACAAATCGCGGCGCATGTCCTTCAAGATCAGCTGGCCCACGCGGGTGATCTCGAGCGTGCGGTAGCGCAGCGCGACCTCGTAGAGCACGCTCAGCACGAGCATGACCACGACGAGCCATGCCAGCAGCGTGTAGTTCCTGTGCGGCAGCACGTCGTCGATGACCACTTTGGTCAGGTACGGCACGGCCACCGTGATGCAGCTCATCGAGATCACGACGGCCGCTATTCTCGCGAGCCGCCTGCCATGAGGGCGCAGGTATCTGCCTATTCTGCGCAGATCATGGAAATTGATGCTCTCCTCGAGCTCTTCGTCTTCGCGGTACGTGTTGCGCTGTGCCATACCGGCTCGCCTCCTTTCAGGATTACAGATTGGTGTGCGGATTACAGATTGCGAATTGTTGATTGCTGACGGCGGATCGGCGGATCCGGCGGGGCGGGGTGGGCCTTGCTGAGGAGCGCCACGGAACGCAGACAACCGACGAAGCGAGGCCAGCCCCGCCCCGCCGGATCCGCCGATCCGCGGTCCACCCACCGGCAGGATCATTGCCGCAGATTGTCGGCCTGTTGGCCGAGTTGTTTCTCGTAGATGTGCTCGTAGAGCCCGTGCCGGGCGATGAGTTCGTCGTGGGTGCCTTTTTCGGCGATGCGGCCGTCCTCGACGACAAGGATCTGGTCGGCGTTCCGGATCGTCGCCAGGCGGTGGGCGATGGTGATGATGGTCCTGCCCCGGGTGAGCTCGGAGATGGCGGACTGGATCAGGTGCTCGTTCTCCGGGTCGATGCTGGCCGTGGCCTCGTCCAGAATGATGATGGGCGCGTTCTTAAGGATGGCCCGGGCAATGGAAATCCGTTGTTTTTCACCGCCGGACAGGGTACCGCCGCCCTCGCCGACTACCGTGTCGTAACCCTTTGGCAGAGCCATGATAAAGCCGTGGCAGCGGGCTTTTTTTGCCGCTTCGATCATCTCCTCCTCCGTGGCGTCCGGCTTTCCGAAGCAGATATTCGCCCGGATCGTGTCGTTGAAAAGGTAGACATTCTGGAAAACCATGGAAATAGCCGAGGGACACCCGTTTCAGGGCGTCGCCCACAGCCAGACGGTCCCGGGCCGTCAGCTCATAGCTGATGGGCTCCTGTAAGCACGCGCGGAAATAGTCGAATAAGAAGCGGAAAAATACAAGGACGATCTGAATCAGAATCGATTTCCAGATCCAGGAAGTGTCAAAAGCCGTTCCCTTCTCCTGTGCCTCAATGAGAAGCCCCACCGTATAGGCGGCCAAAGCCAGCGGCATTGCCGCAAAAATATGGGAAAAGAAGGTCATGACAAAGCCAAGATAAAGCTTCCCCTTAAACTCGCCGCACCAGTCGATGATCCGTTTTACTGTTCTGAACATTCTTTACGCCTCCTTCTCTGCGGCGGAAACCGCCCAGTTTTTTGCGCCGATATGAGCCTGCCACATGTCTTTGTAGAGCGGGCATTTTTCCAAAATGCTTCCCTCCATGACGTCCCAGAACCGGGCGATCAACTTGGCCACCGTGGATTTTCCGCCGCCGGAAGGGCCCACCAGAGCCGTAAAACTGCCTTCCGAAAGCTTCAGATCGATACCGTGGAGCACCTCATCCTCCGCTTTTCCCGTGCGGAGCGGAAACAGTTTTTCATCGGCGTCAGCGGAAAATCGAACCGCTGGGAAAGCTCCTCCTGGGTGAAATTTTCCTCCATATGATCCATGAGGAACTGCCGCACCGCCTTGACTTTTTCCACCTGGGTCCGGTAAAAATAAGGCCGCTCCGTCTCTTTTTCCGGAATGTTCACCGCATCCAGATAGAGAAAAAGCTCCAGAATCTTGATCTTTAAATAAGGAAGGTGGATTTTCTCCGGCCTGGTATTCCATCCGCCCCTCCCGGCAGTGGTCGATGGCCAGCAGCTCCCGGTCTGCAACGTAGCCGCTGTCATAGCGGGCCATATGGAAATCGTTGAAACTCACCATCGCTCCCGGAAAAACTTCATAGGCCGCCATGGTTCCGTCCCCGGTCTTGTTGCGGAACTGCCAGATCGTGCATCCCTCCGTTTCCGCCAGCCGTATGGGCCCCCGGGCCTGAAAAACATCCTCTGTCTTCGCTGTCATATGCCGCCTCCTTTTCGTTAGCCTTATCTAACCTAGGTGCAGTATAGCACGAAAAAAAGACGCTGTCTGTCCCGTTTGGATGGATTTATTCCGATCGGACATTTTTTCAAGGGTTGACAATGGCAGGCATCTGTATTATACTTCAAATTTGAACAATCCAAATACGAACAATCAAAGGAGGGAGACAATGAATCCGGAGTTAGAATTTGCCCGGAAGACCGCCCTGGCTTACAACGTGATCTGCAAGCCTTTATGTCAGGAGCTGAACCTGCCGCAGACGGCCTTCGATATTCTGATGTTTCTCGGTAACAATCCTTCGTACCGGACAGCCAGCGACATCGTGGAAATCCGCCATATCAAGGCGAATCTGGTCTCTGTCAACGTGGACCGGCTGGTGAAGGAAGGCTACCTTTCCCGGCAGGCGGTCAGGGGGGACCGGCGAAAAACGGAACTCATCTGTACGGAACTGGCCTGGCCCGTCATCCGGCGGGGGCAGGAACTGCAGCGCGCTTTTTTTGAACGGTTGCTGAAAAATACCGATGAAAAAACCCGGGCGGCCTTTTTTGCCGCTATTGAAATTATGGAAAAAAATTTAGACAAGATATTGGAGGAGACAAACTGACATGAACCTTTTACTGACCATCCTGGTTACTTTTTTTGCCGGCATGGGCGCAGGCCTCGGCACCGGCTTCGCGGGAATGAGCGCCGCCGCAGTCATCAGCCCCATGCTCATCACTTTTCTGGATATGGACCCCTACATGGCCGTGGGCATCGCCCTGTCCTCCGACGTGCTGGCGAGCGCCGTTTCCGCCTACACCTATCACAAAAACAAAAATCTGGACATCCGGAACGGCCTCATCATGATGGCCAGCGTCCTGATCTTTACGGCAGTGGGAAGCTACATCGCAAGCCTTGTTCCCTCCCAGACCATGGGCGGCTTTTCCGTCTTTATGACTTTCCTTCTGGGCATTAAATTCATCCTCCGCCCGGTCATGACCACCAAGGAAGCCATGGCCAGCGTTTCCCCGAAAAAACGGGCCATCCAGTCCGTGATCTGCGGCGTAATAATCGGCTTCATCTGCGGTTTCATCGGAGCCGGCGGCGGTATGATGATGCTCCTCATCCTCACCAGCGTCCTGGGCTATGAGCTCAAAACTGCTGTGGGCACCAGCGTTTTCATCATGACTTTTACCGCCCTCACCGGAGCGCTCTCCCATTTCATGATCGGCGGCGCGCCCGACTGGCTGGTCTTTTTCCTCTGTGTGATCTTCACCCTGATCTGGGCACGGATCGCAGCAGTCTTCGCCAACAAGGCAAAACCGGAGACTCTGAACCGTGCCACCGGCGTGGTGCTCGTTGTTCTGGGCCTTGTGATTATGGGATTTAATCTTCTGGCCTGAGAAGAAAAGGCTTGAAGCTCCGCACTTTTTCACATATAAAGAGATACTAAGCATTGTGCGTGACTACACCACACAAAACGATCCCCAGCATCGCCATGACAGCCAATGCTTTCGATTAGGATGCCCAGCGGTGTCTTGCGGCAGGTATGAACGCCCATCTCGCAAAACCGCTTCAGATGAAAAAAGTTGTCCCTGTTGTTTTACAAAAAACTTCCTGTTATGCTTTCCTGATTTTCGCGAATCTCTTCCGGCGTTCCGGCCGCCACAATGCGGCCTCCGCTCTCTCCTCCGCCGGGCCCCATATCAATGATATAATCTGCGTTGCGTATCACATCCAGGTCATGCTCGATGACAATGACCGTCGCCCCGCTCGATACGAGCCGGTCAAAAACAGCCAGCAGCGTCTGCACATCCAACGGATGCAAGCCGATGGTAGGCTCATCGAAAACAAACACCGAAGCGTCCTGCTGCCGCCCCATCTCAGAGGCCAGTTTGAGGCGCTGGGCTTCTCCGCCGGAAAGACTGGGCGTCGCCTCTCCCAAGGTCAGATAACCAAGCCCCAGATCCTTTAAAATCTCCAGACGGCTTTTGACATTTTTGAGATCCTCACAGGCTTCCAACGCATGTTTGACGTCCATATCCATCAGCTCCGGAAGAGAATAGGCCGCCCCTGCTTTGTTTTCCCGCTTCACAAAATCCGTTTCCCGGCTGTAGCGGCTGCCTCCGCAGTCCGGGCAGGTGATCTCCACATCCGGCAGAAACTGGACGTCCAGGCTGATGGAGCCCGTGCCGTCGCAGATGGGACAGCGGAGTTTTCCCGTATTATAAGAAAAATCTCCCGCCTTATAGCCTTTCTCCTTCGCCCCGGGAAGCCGGGCAAAAACTTTCCTCAGCTCATCGTGGACATTGGCATAGGTCGCCACTGTGGAACGGACGTTGATGCCGATGGGGGCCGCGTCGATGAGTTTGACCTGGGTGATACCCTCCGCCTGGATATTTTTCACATGAGCAGGCAGGGGCTTGTCGGCCGTCACGGCTTCCAGAGCCGGAACAAGGCTTTCCAGAATCAGCGTGGTCTTGCCGGAACCGGAAACGCCGGTGACGACCGTGAGGCGGCCTTTGGGGATATCTGCCTCTAGGGGCTTCACCGTATGGATGGCCTCTGTCGAAAGGTGAATCGTTCCCTTCACAAACATCTCTTCCGCCGGGCAGCGCCTCCGGACCGGGGCCATATTTCCGGCCAGGAAAGGACCGATACGGGAGGCTTTGTTTTCCTCGATCTCCGGAATCGTCCCCTCAGCGATGACTTCCCCGCCGTCCGCTCCGGCCTCGGGCCCCATCTCCACGATCCAGTCCGCCTCGGAGAGAATCTCCACGTCATGATCCACCAGGACCACCGAATTGCCGTCGCCGATCAGATCGTGCATCACCGCCTTCAGGCCGACGATGTTGGAGGGGTGAAGACCTATGGAGGGCTCGTCCAGCACATAGAGGACGCCGGTGGTCCGGTTTCTCACCGCCCGGGCAAGCTGGAGCCGCTGGCGCTCTCCCGTCGATAAGGTGGAAGCTGCCCGGTCCAGAGAAAGATAGCCAAGGCCAAGATCCATCAGGCGTTTCGCCACCGTGAGGAAGGATTCGCAGATGCTCTCCGCCATAGGGCGCATGGGCTCCGACAGAGAAAATGGCACGCCTTTTACCCACTCAACAAGCTCCGTTAGCGGCAGACAGCAGACCTCCGGGAGGGAAACGCCCCGAAGCCTGGGCTCTCTGGCTTTTTTCGACAGGCGGGTACCCTGGCAGTCCGGGCAGACGCCTTCTTTTAGAAATTTTTCCACCCTCTTCATGCCTTTTTCATCTTTGACTTTTGCGAGAGCATTTTCCACGGTGTAGACGGCATTATAATAGGTAAAGTCCAGCTCTCCGGCCTGATTGCTGCCTTTCGCCTTGTAGAAAATGTGCTTTTTCTCCGCGGGACCATGGTAGACGATCTCTTTTTCCTGGGGTGTCAGCTCCCGGAAGGGCACATCCGTCCGCACACCCATTTCCCGGCAAACGTCCGTCATCAACGACCACATGAGGGTGTTCCAGGGGGCCACCGCTCCCTCGTCGATGCTCAGGGACTCGTCCGGCACCAGCGTACACTCATCCACGGTCCGGATCATTCCCGTTCCGCCGCAGGTCCGGCAGGCTCCCTGTGAATTGAAGGCCAGCTCCTCCGCGGAGGGCGCGTAGAAATGCTCCCCGCAGACCGGGCAGACCAGCTCCTGCCCCGCAGCCACCGCCAGCGTGGGCTCCAGATAATGACCGTTGGGGCAACGGTGACTGGACAGCCGGGAGAACATGAGGCGAAGGCTGTTCAGAAGCTCCGAACCTGTTCCAAAGGTGCTCCGGATTCCCGGAATCCCCGGTCGCTGGTGAAGAGCCAGCGCCGCTGGAACATAGCGGACCTCGTCCACCTGAGCCTTGGCCGCTTGGGTCATCCTCCTTCTCGTATAAGTAGAAAGGGCATCCAGATACCGTCTAGAGCCCTCCGCATACAAAACGCCCAGCGCCAGGGAAGATTTCCCCGACCCGGACACCCCCGCAATCCCCACGATCTTCCCCAGCGGGATATCCACGTCGATGTTTTTCAGGTTGTGGACGTGGGCGTTCCGGATCTGGATTGCTTTGGGACTTGTGTTTTCTGACATAGTGATCTCCTGTTAGATAGAAAATTTCTTTACTTCTTCCTAGGTAAGTTCAACCAGTTTTTTACCATTTTTCTTTGCATATCTTGATAATTCAAGCAGATTTACATGGCAGGACGCGCATTGACATATGGATGGGGGCTGTTTATAGTAGCTTGAGTGAAGTGTTGAATTTTCCATAAATTTAAGTCTCGTTCCATTCATAATGATACACCTCCGTCCCGTAGTTCTTCTGCCAAATTTCAATAGAATGATATGAGTGTCAAAAGGTCTTTTGACACTCATTTGATACCCGGATTGCTACGCTGCTACGCAGCTTCCGCAATCCTCCAAATATTCGAAATCCGCTGATTTACTGCGTAAATCGCTACTGTCTACGCTCCGCTTCGGTCGGTGCAAAACGAACATCCACTGGATGTTCTGCACCTCATATTTGGCGTGTCCCAAGTTCAAAAGCCTTATCGTGCAAGCACGAACAGCTTTTTGACCTTTTGACACTGGTATCATAGAATAATTATAGCATAGCACCCTGAAAAATGTTACACCTTTTGAAATAGAACAAAGCCTAATAGATTTAACAGCAAAAATGGTGGATCTCTGGCTGAGATATTTATAAGCCGGCATAGAGGCAAGAATTGACTGTATTTGAGATTTTGGGGAGTTGCAGTCATGCATCCCCCGGATTTTTCATGACTGCATTTCCATTTTTTGGGATTTGCAGTCAACTTATACTTTGATTTTGCTTGACTTATTTGAGCATTTTTCCATATGCAGTCAATTCCGGCCTGGTACAGCGAAAATTAAGCTGCTCATACATTGACAATGAACGATTTCTTCTTACACAAGACGTGGAAATAAGGCGCCGCGATGACATCACAACACAGCTGCTACAAATTCAAACAAGTCATTATCCGACCTATGGATTATACAACAGACAGTTAATTTTCAAAGTTCCCTCAACAGCAAACCATCAATCATTATCCTCCACCGCCCTTTCTAATTCACATAATACTGCGCTTGCGCCCGCCACAATTCATAATATTTCCCATTCTCATCCGCCACCAGCTCGGCGTGACTTCCCTGCTGGATCACGGAACCCTCATGGAAAACAAGAATCTCATCACAGAATCGGCAGGAGGACAGGCGGTGACTGATGTAGACCGCAGTCTTATCTCCGGCGATCTCGTTGAAGCGGGAATAAATTTCCGCTTCCGCGATCGGGTCCAGGGCCGCCGTGGGCTCGTCGAGGATGATAAAGGGCGCATCCTTGTAAAGTGCCCGGGCAATGGCAATTTTCTGGGCCTCCCCGCCTGAAATGTTGATGCCATTTTTATCATAATCCTTATAAAGATAAGTTGCCAAACCCTCCGACAGTCTCAAAAGCCGTTCCCCGAAACCGGCCTTTTCCAGCGACTCCCTGGCCCTTTCCTCGTCATAATCGGAGCCTGAGGCCACATTTTCCACCAGTGGCAGGGCAAACAGTTTGAAATCCTGAAATACCACCGCAAAAAGCAGGCGATACTCACGCTCATCGTATTTCCGGATATTAATTCCATTAAGCAGAATTTCTCCCTCCGTCGGGTCATAAAGCCGGCAAAGCAGTTTGATAAACGTCGTTTTGCCGCTTCCGTTCATCCCCACCACCGCCAGCCGCTCACCGATTTTAAACTTCATATTGACATGTTTCAGGGCATAGCGGTCGCTTCCGGGATAGCGGAACGACACATTCCGAAACTCCACCTCATAGTTACGGTCCCGGCGTTTTTCCACTGTAAGACTTCCCTGATACATCTCGTTGGGAAGATCCAGAAATTCAAAAACCACAGCCAGAAAAGATGCATTATTTCTCATGGTTCCCAGCGTTTCGATGAGTTTTGAAAGGCCGCCGGACACCTTTGTGACGGAAGCGATATACTGCGTGACCGCTCCCAAGCCAAAAGCTCCCGCCCAGGCTTTCAGGCAGACAAAAACATAAACCACGCCGGTAAAAATCTCCGTCATCGCAGAAGAAGCCGCGCAGTAAAAACCCACAATTCCCCGGCAGTATCCGGCGAAAGGCCCTTTCGAGCCAAAGGCGCTTTCTTTATTCCGATTATATTTCTCACAGATTTTATCCTGACGGTAAATCCTCACATCCGCCGCCAGCTCCCTCCGGTACCCCAGGAAACCGAAAAAGGAAAACTGCCGGTTTCCAAGATTGTGCTCATCCGCATGACGCGCCATATAGCTTCCCGCTTTGTTGTAAAGTGCCGGTGCCGCCCAGGTGAAAAAGAGCATGACAAAAATAATCAGAAGCAGAAAAAGCGGCCGATTCAGTATCGCATAAACGCCTGCGCTCTCCGGAACACGACTTAAAAAAAGAGAAGCACTCAAGGAAATTCCTCCCAGAAGCGTCAGTACAGAGGAGCACAGATCCTCACAATAGCCCAGCACCGGATAGAGTCCCCAGCCTCCGCCATTTTCATTCTGGCGGATAGTTGAAAACAATTCCGAGGTTCTTGTCTCGTCCATTTTGCCATAATCCAGATCCAGAAATTTTTCTGCAAAAACGGACTGAACCTTAAACACCATTCCGGCATTCTGCGTTTCCTTCCATTTTTTCAGCAGGGCAGCAACCAGCGCGATGCCGGCCTGCGAAAACAGCAAAAGCACCACAAGAAAACGAAGGTGATCTGCATCTCTCCGGCCTGCCAGCTCATCAATAAGGCAGGCAGAAAGATAAATTCCCACATAAGGCATGAGGGCCGCCCAGGCAACACAGATAAGGCGCGAAATTACCATCTGAGGATAGCGTCTGTAAAAAATCCCAAGCGCCCGGCCAGTCATTTTCAGCGTTTCTCCCCAGGATTTCCGTTTTTTATCCATTCTCTTCGTCCCCTTCCTTATAATATTTGCTCTGAACTTCATAAAGCTTTGCATATTTGCCGCCCCGCCTGATAAGTTCCTCATGGGTTCCTTCCTCGCAGATTCCGCCGTCCCCGATCATAACGATCCGGTCACAGAAACGGGTGGAGGCCAGCCGGTGAGAAATATAAATAGAAGACTTATTTTTCGTCAGCTCATGATATTTCTGATACAGCTCCGATTCCGCGATCGGGTCCAGAGCCGCCGTGGGCTCGTCGAGGATGATAAAAGGCGCATCCTTATAAAGTGCCCGGGCCAGCATTAACCGCTGAGTTTCCCCGCTGGAAAGAAGCAGCGCCTCCTCATACACCTGCCGGTTCAGGCAGGTTTCGTAAGCATCCGGCAGAGCTTCGATTTTTTCCCGAAGACCGGCTTTTTCCAGACAGTTTTTTACCAGAGGAAGATTTATTTTCTCCTCATTCTGAGCCACATTGGCCGCCACAGTCCCTGCCAGAAGAGAAAAATCTTGAAATACTGCTGAAAATAAAGTGTAATACTCCGACCGGTTAAACTCCTGAATATCTTTTCCATCCAAAAGAATCCGGCCCTCTGTGGGATCTAAAAGACCGGAAATCAATTTCACCAGTGTTGTTTTTCCCGCGCCGTTTAAACCCACCACTGCCAGCTTTTCCCCCGGATGCAGCGTGAGATTAAGATTTTTCAAGGTATTTTCTGATGCTCCCGGATAGCAGAAGGAAACTTTTTCCAGTCTAATCTCGGCGGCTCCCGCTGGAATCGGAACGCCGCCTTCAAAGCGGAAAGGTTCCGGATATTCCAGGCACTCCCGGACTGTGGAAAGATCCAGCGACTGTTTATAAAGGGTGCCAAAGCCCTCAAGAAGGCCGGAAACCCATTTGGAAAAACCGCCTGCCGCCGAAAAAAGGAGAAGAAACTCCGCTACCCCGAGATTTTGCTGAAGGACCATATAGATGAGGTAAGCATACACCACTCCATTTCTTAGAAATATGAGAACCAGATCTGCAAATTCCGCTCTCAGGGAGGCGTTCTGAGCTTTTCCCTGAAAAGCCATATAGGCGGCCATGACTTTCGCGTACAGCTCCTCAAGCCAGGATTTCATCCCAAAGATCCGGATATCCTTGGCTGCTCCCGGATCTTTTGCCTGATCAAAAAGATAATCCATCTGTCTTTCGTATTCCGCCTCTTCCTCCCGATGAAGATACCTATAGCCATTTACCCGCCTGCGGCTCAGATAGCCCACCGCCGCTGTCGCAAGAATCACAACAATCAGGATGGGCGGAACAGCCGTCAGAAGACGAAGATAAATCAGAAAACCGATTCCATCCGTCAAAAGCGTCACCAGTGTTCCCCAGACCGCCTCTGTGGCCTGATTATTCGAACTGACGCACTCGCTGGCCTTTGTGAGCAGTTTCCGGAATTTTTCGTCATCCACATTAGGATAGGAAGTCGTCGCTGCTTTCCGGTTCAGAAGATTCATGATCTCCTGGCGGACAGTGACACGGCCATGCAGCGTATTTACATCTACATAGGCTGCCGCCGCGGAGAGAAGCAGAGTTACCAGGACGAAGCCGCCGATGGTTTTGAGAAGCTCCGTTAGGGAAGCCTGTTTTTCCAGAACTGCCAAAACCGCCGGAGAAATATACAGCCTCGCAAGATTTAATGCCACCGCCAGAAGGGCGGAAAGCAGGCCTAGAACCAGCACTTTCTTTTCCCCGGAAGTCCAGGCAAGTTTTATCATGAACCACACATTCTGCGGCACCCGGTATGTTTTTTCTTTCATTTTAAAAATCACCAGCCTTTCTCATAGGAATTTACCACAAAAAAATGCCCCCGGATCATTCCGGGGACGAACCGTTCTCTCGAGGTGACGAGCTGTTCAGATTTGGGGAAGCAGAATCTCCGTGGTAAAAGCTCCATCCTCACTGTTTCGGCTGATATACCCATCCAGCCGCTCCACGATGGCATCCATGCGGACCAGGCCAAAGCCATGGCCTTCTCCTTTTGTGCTGTGAAAAAGTTTTCCCTCTTTTTTCAGCTTTTTACCCGCAGTAAAATTCGTAAAAGAGATATAGAGCTGCGTATTTTTCATATCCATATAGACACGGATCAGCCGCTGCTCCTCCGGAAGCTGCTCGCTGGCCTCGATGGCATTGTCAAAAAGATTTCCCAGGATACAGCAGAGATCGATCTCCGAGGATTTCAGTTTCAGCGGAATATGGGCGTCGGCAATGACCTGAATATGTTTTGCCTTTGCCAGGGAAATTTTGGAATTTAAGATGGCGTCCGTCATGGGATTTCCGGTTTTGATCACCGTGTCTACCGTGGTCAGATCCTCGTCCAGAAGATCCAGATACCGCCGGATGGCCTCCCAGTCTTCCGCCGTTGCATAGGCTTTCATGGTCTGGATGTGATTGCGGTAATCATGACGCCAGCCCAGGATCTGTCGGTACATATTGTCTACCTCCCGGTAGTGCGTCTCGATGAGCTCCTGTTGATAAGCGGCCAGCTTTTTGTCCATTCTTTTTGAAAAAATCCTCATAATTTTCACCTCAGATCGATAATGGCTCGGTTGACGCTGTCATAAGCGCCCCGGGGCAGCGGAATGGTCTCGCCGGTGATCAGATAAATGTCCTTTTTCGTCACCCGAGTGATCTGGGTCAGATTGACGAGGGCAGACCGGCTCACCCGGAAAAAGCGCTCGTCCAGTTCTTTTTCCAGTTCCCCCAGCGTCATTTTTACCGTCAATTCTTCCGCCCCGTGAATCGTCACATAATTGCCCAGGACCTCCGCGTACCGGATCTGATGTACCGGAATCCGCCGCATCTCTCCGCCGGTCTCAAAATTTAAAACTTTCTCGTTTTTCTTCAGCTTTTCTGCCGCCCGGTCAAGAACAGAAAACAATTTTTCTTCTTTTACCGGCTTCATGAGATAATGAAGGGCCGCCACTTCGTAACCCTCGGAAATATAATCCGAATATCCTGTGATAAAAATAATCTGAATCGTATCGTTATCCTGGCGCAGCTTCTTCGCCATGGTCACACCGTCCATTTTCCCCATTTCGATATCCAGAAGCAGGATGTCATAGTCTTTCTTCTCCGCATAACAAAACAGGAAATTTTCCGCTGAGGGAAACACCGTCACCTCGGCCACCGCCCCTGCCCTGTCCGCCCACTGCGCTGTCAGTGCAGACAAATACTGCCTGTCCGCCGCAGAATCGTCACAGACTGCTATTTTATAATTCATGTAAAAGTTTCCTTTTCTGTTGAAATTGATGGAATGATTATAGCATGAATGATGGGGAAATGCATTTGAAAAAACGCAGGGCTTTTTGCAGTCCTGCGCTCTCTTTTTTCAGGTTTTATTTTTCTTCACTTTTTCTCCAGAGTGCTGTGCCCAGAGCTGCCATGCCGGAAAGTGCCAGCAGGAACAGCAGAATCGCTGTATCTGTGGGATCGCCGGTCTTCGGTGCATTGGTCTGTGCGTTGTTTCCGGAGCTGCTGTCATTTCCATTGGTGGTCTTCGTAGTTTCAGACTCCGTCTCCTTTGTCGTCTCGGTCTCAGAAGAAGTTTCGGTTTCGGTCTCTGTGGGAGCCTCAGTTTCAGCAGGAACTTCCGTCTCCGCAGGTGTTTCACTCTCTACGGGCTTCTCGCTCTCCGCGGGTGCTTCACTCTCTACGGGCTTCTCGCTCTCCGCGGGTGCTTCACTCTCTGCCGGCTTCTCGCTCTCCGCAGGTGCTTCACTTTCCGCAGGCTTCTCACTCTCTGCCGGGGCCTCGCTCTCGCCAGGCTTCTCGCTCTCGCCAGGCTTCTCGCTCTCGCCAGGTTTCTCGCTCTCGCCAGGTTTCTCACTCTCTGCCACAGTCGTCTTCACTGCCATGACAGCCGTATCACTCCGGCCCACCAGGCTTTCTGCGTATACTTTTACGGTATAGTCGGTTTCGCTGTTCAGTCCGTCAAAAACAGTATGTAACCCGGTGTTGTCAAGCGTCCTGGAAGCCAGCTGTTTTCCATCCTTATAAAGGACTACCGTGTAGGAAAGAGGAGCCGGGCAGTTGTCTTTGCCCTGCTGCGGGGCAATACTGATCTCGAGCTGATTCTTTCCGGCTGTTACTTTAATTTCCGGTTTTGCCGCTACCTGAAGCTGGGCCTTCTTGGAACCGTACTGATTCTCGCCAGTGATGGTAACGGTCTTTGTGATGAGCTCCTCCGCTTTTACATGTTCCAGAACCGCGCCGGTCTCTCCGCTGCCCCACCGATAATTCAGCACAGAACCTTCTGCAGCTCCTTTTAAAGAAGCTTCCATATTGTAGGTTCCGTCCTCCTGAGGAATCAATGTAATCACAGCCTCTCCGGCAAGCTCAGTCATTCCGGTCAGTGTAAGATACGGTGCCCTTAAAGCAGCATCTGCCTTCTGAAGGTCCTCGAGAGACGGCTCCACAGAAGTCAGAACATCATTTGCTGCTTTCAGAGCTGCCTTAAATTCTGCCCAGCGCTCCGCATTTCCATACTGCTCTTCTGTCAGTTTTTCTGCATCCTTCACCAGCTGATTCAGCGTAATCAGCGCCTGGAAGGTTTCATGCTCTTCCTTGATATCGTCGATAAGACGATGAAATTCATAATCTACGTTGTAAGCTGTTGCAACTGCTTTGTGGTCGATACGGATTCCGTTTGCGGTCATGGCATCCAGGAAACGGTCCAACTGAGCCTCGGCAAAGTTTGCCATTACCATAAATTCGGTGCTGGACCCCTTTCCGCTGTAAGGCTCGGAATTTGCTTCATAGCCCTCCATGCCGGCCAGATAGCCCAGGCTTTCATTGAGCTGGCTGTCTGCCACATCCACAGCTTCGATTCCCTGCTCTTCCAGAATTTTTCTCAGGCGCAGGCCCATAGAAGTATCTGCACTCAGGTTGTAGAGAAGAACCCTCGGAGCCGTGATGGTCTCATTTTCACCCACAATGGGAATGGAAGTGGAAAGATAATCGACCTCTTCTCCCTCCCACTCGGTATGGGGAAGACGAAGCTTGATGATCAGACGGTCGCCCGGATTCAGGGTCACACCTGCTTTAATCGGAATGGTCAGTTTTCCTCTGGTTACATCACCGAGTCTGGAATTGACCTGGGCAACTCTCTGAACTTTGGAAGAATTCTCCCACAGTTCATTGTCTTCAAATTCCTGGTCACTGTAAGCACCAGAAAATTCATAGACGGTTACATCACAGTAGAAATCATTTCCCAGGGTAAAATACTCATCGGAATAATCAATGGCCACTTCCACGCTCTCGGCATTGCTCTTCACTGCGGAAACCTCAAAGGCCGCATAGGGAGTTCCCCAGTCAGGAGAAGGCTGTACCTCCACCACATTGGAGCGGACTTCCTCATCTCCGACGGTCATAACCAGCTGAAGCTTCGCGCCGACCTTCAGTTTTCCACCGCAGTAAAAGCTTACGTTTCCTCTGTTTGAATAGTAGGCATTTCCAGAAAAGATCACGGTGTCATTTTCCGTATCCAGAGCCTCTCCGGCAAACTGATACAGTTTAAAGGATGCCTGTGAAAAAGAGGAATCAAAGTTTGAAACCGCTTTGATGTGAGTCATTCCAGCTGTTACTTTTTCTGAAGTAATGGAAACCGTCGGTTTTACTTTCTCCGGCTCCGGCTGAATCTCTTTGCTGTTGGAAAGTACGCTGGTCTCATCGGAAAGAATCAGCTCTGCAATGATTTTTTTACCCACAGTCAGTTTTCCTTTTCCAAAAGTAACTCTCTGGCTGTTTTCTGCCGGAGAAACAGATCCTGAATAGATCTCTTCCGCCTGCATGCGGTCGAAGGTGTCGCCCTCGTAAGTATAAAGCTTCAGGATTCCGGTAAAGCTTTCGTCAAAATCAACGGCCGCCCAGAGGTCGGTCCGGTCTGCACGGATCGTGTCCGTAACGATCTCCACTTTTGCTTCTTTTAGAACAGGGTTATTTTCTGTGATGGAAACGGAATCGCTGTATTTATAAAAGACGCGGTCATTATCTGCATCATATTTGTAAAGATAAGCCTGAACGGTATTTCCTGCTTTCAAACCGGTGTTTACTGCAAACGTATAGGTTCCTGCCCCGGTAAAAGTCTTACTTCCCAGCCTGGTACGGCTGTCTCCGTCTCCATCCGTAACCGCATTTCCTGTGGACAGGATCAAAAGGCCGCCATTATACGTTTCGCAGCCGGTCACAACTACGGAGACTTCTTTGGTCTCTGTGTTGATTTCGGTATTCAGGATCGTCACGCTCTCTGCTGCCAGCGGAGCCAGAACTGTGATATCCTCGCCGTAAAAACTGGAATCACCGTTGTTGTATACAAGCATCAGACGCAGTTTCTCTCCTGCTTTCAGATCACTGATCCCAGTAAAATGAAGAGTTCCCGTTTTCTGTCCGAAAAGCTTATTTCCAACATAAGAGTTGGCATTCACATTGCCGTTTTCATCTACCCGGCAAAACGCCGCGATATTGATGTCTTTGATGGAATCGTCCTTCGCTTTTACTGTGAAGGTAAGCTCCGTCGTCTCCTCCGTCACCGGTCCATCGTCCAGAGTAACCGTAAAATCGGGAATCGCTTTGACAACGGCAGGCTCCGTCTGCGCGATCACCGTTCCGTTGTGAAGAAGGAAAGCAACAACTTTTTCTCCTCCCGCAAACGAAACCTTAGAGTCAAGAACCATATTTCCCTTAGAAACACCAAAGCTGGAGTTTACCAGAACACCTTCCTGAGTGATCAGGGAAGTCGCAGCTGCGTCATACTTCTTAACCAGAAGCACGCCGTTTTCGGGAATTTTTCCGCTTATCGTCAGTGCCACACTGGAGTCTGTATCCCGGATCTCTCCATCAAAGGAAACCTTCGGCGCTCCGATAACCGGCACGGAATCATCCGGCTTGTTGAAGCTGGCCTCGTAATCATTTCCTTTCGGAAGATAAATATCCGGATTCTGATCCCAGTAAGCCACGGCGCGCACGCGATAGCCTGCCTTCAGCGGTGTATCCGGGAAAGAAACCTCCAGACCGGAAACAGCCTCCGTAAAGGACTGGATCCGAAGAAGAGAAATCTGGCTGCTGCTCTCGAAATCAAAGGTATCGCCCTCGGGGTACTGGGCTACACTGACATTGATCTCTGTCTTTCCCTCTCTGGCCGCCTGGAAAAGGCGCTCGTCGCCAGTCAGAGAAATGTGAAGAGAGGTCGCGCCCTCCTCCAGCTCTTCTTCATCGATGGAAGCATCCGGATAAACGTAATCCTGGAAACCCTCGCCGTTTTCATCCACAACCTCCAGAAACTGGGAAAGGGAAGAACGGTAGTAATCCTCGCCCACAGGCACATTTAGGCAGGCGATGATATCGTAGCCTACCGGAAGGGGCAGCTGGGATTCCGCAAAGGAAAGGGTTCCTTCAAAGCCATTTGTTACCCAGCCGGACCAGAGAACTTTATTAAAATTGGAATCCGGATCAAAGCCTGTATTTCCTGCATAGCCGCAGATTTTCAGCCAGCATTTATCCACGGAATCGTCCAGTTTTACGCGGACGTCCACAGAAGTTTCCTGCTGTGTGAACTTCTCTGTACGCGTTTCTCCGTTTTTCATCAGGGTTACGCTGGTATTTTTCAGAATCTCCTCCGGCGTTTTCTCCTGACCGGGATCGGGCTCTGTCTGCTCTTCTGCAACAAGGATGGGGGATGATACATAATCCACAATACTGCCTCCTGCATCTCTCACAACCACCAACAGCTGTTTTCCCGGCGTGGGAGCTCCAGTAAGAGAGAGCACATTTTCTCCCGTATGAAGCCAGCTGAGAACGGAAAAATGCAGGCTTGTATAGCCGTTGAGTTTGCCTGCATCATAAGTATCTCCCGCATCCAGCTGAACGACACGAAGAATTCCGGAGGACGGTACTCCGGAAAGATTTACCGTAAGAGAGGTAGTCTTGGAAGTCACCTCGCTGTTCTGAACGGTGATCTCCACGGGATCGCCTGCCTGAACAGCAGAAGCATTTTCCCGGGCAGAAAATACATCCGCCTGGGCTTCAATTTCCTGAGTGGACTCTGTCTCTTTCTCAGTTTCCTGTGAAGCAGTCTCAGTCTGAACTTCCGTCTCTGTCACGGTCTCAGAATCTGTCTCTGTCATAGCCTGTGTCTCAGTTTCCATTTCATTCACTGTCTCAGCCTGAGACTCTGTTTCTTCCCGGGTTTCTGTCTCAGTCTCTTTAACCGAGACTGTTGTTTCGGTTTCCCCCTGCATTTCTGTCGATAATTCCGTTTCCAGACTGCTCAGATCTGCGGAAAATACCGGCATTGCCAGTGAAGAAAATACGAGATTGGCTGCAACTGCCATACTCAATAATTTCGCTGTGTACCTTCTCTTTTTCATAGTGTCCTTTCCTGTGCTATTTGCCTGCTTACGTCTACGGGTTCCTTTATGCCTGTTGATAATTAGCATCAACTAACCCTCATCTCAGAAAATCCGCAGGCCTTCTCCCGTATTCCCCTTTGGAAGCTTCCTGCGGTTTTCCTTGCCTAATATTTTCTGATTTTTCCTGTCATTACCAGTAAACGGACATGTCGCCTACCGGCGACATCACCATATATAAGAGCTGCCGACCTCATTCGTAATCCGGGCTATCGCCCGTCCGATATCCATGAATTCGCTCATGCGAGCATGGCTCATTCATGGCTGCCGTCCGGGACTTTCATAGTAAATATTATTGGTTAGTTTACGCTAATTTGCATACAGTCAGACTTTAGCATACCTTTTTTGCTCTGTCAACTATGTCAGTGAACATTTTACCGCAGATGCCTTTTCATGCAGTGATCAGGGACAGCAGATAAAATCCGCTTCCACTCTTTTCACGGACTTCCGCAGATGGAGCTTCGATAATCTCGATTTCTACGGTATGAAATCCCGGAGCGCTGTGATGGAGCACGGGGACCAGATAGAGGCAATCGCCCCAGTTTTCCTTGAAATTGGCATCCAGGACTGTGGCATGAGTCAGGTCGCCGTCCACGATAGCCCGGGCTACCGGCGCCGGGCGGCGGATCCAGAAGCCTTGCCCCTTCGGAAAGTTCCAGTGCTTCCAGCGTCAGCTAAACACGGGTCTTTCCGGGTCCCGGTCATCGATCCGGCCGCAGTAATTCAGTTTTTTATCAGTGACCCTCACATGACTAAAGTCACATGCTTCCAGACGCTTTAGGCGTCAGACTAAATATCGGCGGATACGCCTGTAACTT
>ENA-OROU01001524-OROU01001524.1-human-gut-metagenome-genome-assembly--contig:-NODE-1524-length-19235-cov-3.490042_pt1 | contig 19235 bp, 25 predicted proteins | sample MGYA00242131_ERZ509054 | MGnify/ENA primary metagenome ERZ509054 (study PRJEB26280, sample SAMEA2338749) | human gut metagenome | biome: human gut; feature: human-associated habitat; material: faeces... | reverse complement strand
GGCAACACAAAAATTTTATATTTTTTTAATTGTCTACTTGACGGGATGCACACCATTTCGCTTCAGGAGTTCGTCTGCTTTGCAGCCTCACAAATCAGAATTTCTTTTGCTTTTTCTGAAGGGTTTTCCTTAATGATTTTGGCCACAGTTTCGTACCCTAACTTCAGTGTATAGGCCGTTGCAAAAGCATAAGATTGTTCTAAGTGTTTTTTGCAATTTTCCACATCAGGTTCTATCGTTTCAACACATTTTTCCCGGAAGATCATTACAGCTCTTTCTGCAAGTTTAAGGCTTTCTAAGAGACTGTCTGCAATAAGTGGTAAAAAGGCATTGAGTTCAAATTCTCCGTGAGCTGCTGCCATTGTGATTGCGGTATCATTTGCGATGATTCGCATGGCACATTGCATAGTCATCTCTGGAATGACAGGATTTACTTTTCCCGGCATGATTGTGCTGCCCTGCTGCATTGCTTTTAAGTGCAATTCTCCAATGCCCCCTCCTGGTCCGGAATTCATAATCCGAAAATCATTGGCAATTTTCATGAGAGTAATTCATCGCATGCCGCTACGATTGCCTGATACTTTTCTTTTTCTATATCTTCCACAAGATTCTCATATGTTTTTGCTGCCGCTTTTTTTACGAGAAGCATTGCGTAAATCAAATGCAGATTTACTTTTTTATGAGAAAGTGGAAAGTTTTCAACAGCTCTTTGTGTATTGATTCCATATATGGTTTCATCTGTTAAATATTTTTCTCCAAGGGTATCCTTTTCTAATCTCAAAGATGCTCCGCTCCTTTCCTGTCTTTTAAAATGTGTTTAAAAAATACTTTTTGCAAAATGTATGTTACAATTTATAGAGGATTTTATCTTACTCGAATAAAAGCGGCGTAATAGTTATCCACGTTAACAGAGCAAAGACAAAATCTTCTATGATCAGAGCATACAATGTATCTTTTAACGCTTCAATTCTTCTAAAAGATACGGGAAAATACCAATACTTCTCTCCAAAATCCCCTGCATATAAGCAATCGCCGTTCCATAGTTTGTAAATGGAATATTCTGGTCTTTCGCACACTTCATGCGGTACTTCATTTCACGTTCATTTAACATACAGCCCCCACAGTGGATTATCAGTGAAAACGGTGATAAATCTTCAGGAAATTCCCGTCCGGAAGATGTCTCGATCGTAAGCTTTTTGCCTGTATAGTTCTTCAGCCAGCGGGGAATCTTGACACTGCCAATATCATCACACTGACGATGATGTGTACAACCTTCTGAAATTAATATACGGTCACCATCTTTTAGTCTATCAATGGCAGCCGCTCCAAGTACTGCTTCCTCAAGAAATCCTTTGTATCTTGCCATTAAAATTGAAAAGGAAGTAAGAGGAATTTCCTCTGGCACATCTGCACTTACTTTTGCAAATACCTGACTGTCGGTAATTACCATCGCCGGACGCTTTCCAAGCGTATCAAGTAGTTCTCTAAGTTCATATTCCTTCACACAAATAGCCGCTCCGTCTGCCTCTAATACATCACGAATTACCTGCTGCTGTGGCAAAATTAATCTTCCCTTTGGTGCTGCCTTATCAATCGGAATAACAAGCACAATAAGATCTGCCGGATGAACCAGATCTCCGACAAGCTGAAGCTTCTGACTATCTGTCTTTACCAGACGAGCAAGTTTTTCTTTTAATTCATTGATATGTGTTTTTTCTAAAGCACTGACACAGATACGATTTGCCTGTCCTTTCTGCTCTGTACTTAATATATTTTTTTGTTCTTCTGAAAGAATATCTTCCTTATTATATACAAGCAGATATGGAATCTCTTTTTCCTTAAAAATAGCAAGCAGTTCTTCCTCACACTGCTTTATTCCTTCTGTGCCATCAATAACAAGTACTGCAATATCTGTACGGTTGAGTATCTGTTTTGTCTTTCGGACACGAAGTTCTCCAAGATGCCCCTCATCATCAAAACCCGGAGTATCAATAATCATAACCGGACCTAACGGAAGAAGCTCCATTGCCTTTGAAACTGGATCAGTCGTTGTTCCTTTTGTATCAGATACGACAGCTAACTCTTGCCCTGTTACTGCATTTACTACGCTGGACTTTCCGGCATTTCTTCTGCCAAAAAATCCGATATGTATTCTTTCCCCGGATGGGGTATCATTTAAACTCATAAAAATACTCCTTTTCAAACTATACTTGTCTACAGACGATTTTAAGAAAAGAATCCAAAGTATTTTTATTCCGTCACGTTAAACATTCCATTCTGCCCCAAAACAAAACTTCTCGATAACTCTCTCGAAGTTTTTGGTCAGAATTCCATAACGTGAAAGTCATAAAAATATCTTTGATTCTTTTCTTAAAATCTGTCTTTGTAATAGATACTTTTTTCTTAAAAATAATAAATATACTCTCTAATTTATAAGATTTCAATCAGTGCTTTAATTTCTTCCTCCTTTGTAGCCCAACTTGTAGCAAGACGAATGATCGTGTGGTTATCATCTGCCTTTTCCCAAAAGCTTACCGCTACTTTTTGCTCTAATTCTTTCAACCTTTCATCTTCTAATACAAGAAAAATCTGATTGGTAGGAGAGTCAATATAAAAAGTATATCCCTTCTCCTTTAGAGCCTGCTTCAATGTATCCGCTGTTTTGATTGCATTTTTACTAATCTCAAAATACAGATTATCGGTAAAAAGGGTATCAAACTGTACACCAAGCACTCTTCCTTTTGCAAGAAGTGCTCCGTGTTGCTTTACTGTAGTCATAAAATGCACTGTCGCTACTAAAAGAACACATATCATCTACCTTGCTTGTGATATTGGAACACATTTTTTTAATCATCCCATCCTGAGACTTTCCGAATCGTTGTTTTGCATTTTTTATCTCATCTTTAAATCCTGTTTTGTATATGAAAATTATTTTATAGGGATCACTTTCTCCATTCTCATTATAGCCACCGACAATAACCTTTTCGATGATACTTTCAAATATTTCTCTATCAAACTCCTCCAAAATTTGATTTTTTAATAATGCCTTTTTAAAATCATCAAGTCTTTTTTGTAAGCTACTTTCACCATCATATTGTTTTTGCAGCATATCTAAATCTTGAGTTTCCTTAAATATTTTTCTTTCAAAATCCATATCTGCTTCTTCATAAATATCTTTAGCAATATCTCCATCTAAATATTTATCCAAAAGTTGCCTTCTTCTATACCGTAAATTACGAATACTTCTATCTGTCTTTTTTATTCTATCTTTTATTAAATCTCCTGATAAACTTTTCTCTATTCTCTTTATAAATTCATCTAGCACATCTTTGTGATCAACAGATAGCATTCTATATGATTCAACAAAAGCCTTTTCTATAACTTCTTCTGGAATACCTTTAGATTGTGGGCAAAAGCGTTTTCCTTTTCTTATGGATGTTCCACAATGCCATATAATTTTTTCATACTTTGAATGACTATGCCAACATCTTCTTGACAATGTTTCTCCGCAGAAACCACATTTTAGCATACTACTAAATGCGTACTGTCTACTAAACTTTTCCCTTTTTCCTGTCTCTATTCCATTTATTCTACCTTTGCTTCGGCGTTGACGAATTTCCTGGGCCTTTTCAAAAATTTCTTTTGATACAATTGGTTCATGGTGATCTTCTATGTAAAAACGATCTTCTTCACCTGAATTTATCAATCTTCTTTTTGAAATTGGGCCTACCGTAAAGGATTTTCCTAATAATAAATCACCCATATATTTCTCATTATTAATAATTCCCATTACACTAGAGGGGCACCATTTATTCCCATAAACTGTTGGAATATCTTTCTCATTTAATTCCCTTGCTATCATAGTAGATCCGGCTCCCGCAACATATCTCTCGAATATATAACATACTGTCTCTGCTCCAGCTTCATTAATAGAAAGCATTTTTGTTACTGGGTCATAATCATACCCTAAACATTTTTGAAAACCAACAAGTTCTCCTCTTCTCATTTCCATTTTTAGTCCTTTTTTTACATATGCAGATGTATTTTCTACTTCTTGTTGTGCAACAGAACTTAAAATTGTTAATAAAAATTCCCCATCTTTCAAGGTATTAATTTTTTCTACTTCAAAATATACAGCTATATTTCTTTCCTTTAGCATTCTCACATATTTTAAAGTATCTAACGTATTTCTTGCGAATCTCGAAATACTTTTTGCAATTACTAAATCTATTTTTCCATCTAAACACTCCTGAATTAAACGCTGAAACTCTTCTCGTATATCTGCTTTGGTTCCTGTAATTGCTTTATCAGCAAATATTCCAGCAAAAATCCACTGTTTGTTACTTTGTATTAAATCAGTATAGTATTCTACCATAGATTGATAACTTTTAGCTTGATCTTCATCATCAGTACTAACACGACAATATGCAGCTATTCTTAATCTATCAATCTTTCTTTTAGAAGAAAAATCTGCCGAATCATTAGCTTTAATTATTTTTTCTTTCATACCTTCGTCCTTTTGTGTTCCTACCATATTGATACTTATATTTTATTATAACACAATAAAATAGTCAAGTGTTAATACTAGACACTATCCCATAATCTTTTTTTAGTTTTTTTCTATTAATTTATACTCATTTTCTTTTATAAGTTTTAATGACAATAATTGTTTAAGCATTGCTAACTGTAAACTATATCTTAATAATCTTTTACCATCCACTTTTTATGCTTTTGCCTATAATCCATATAACGATAATAATCAGCAGCTTCACCTTTTAAGACCTTATAACAATAGGCTTGAAATTGATATTGAATTGTTTTTTTGCAAGAAGGTGTTTGCTCCATTAAGGCTCACCCCCTCTCACAAAAAAAGCAATGATTTTCCCCCTTTCATTCTTTATCCCGAATGAGTACCCTTATTTTTTCGGCTCTTTTTGTAAAAAAGTAATTTTTGCAAAAAAGAACGTCCTGTATACACAGAACGTCTTAAATATTATATATAAATCACCCTTTCATCACTGAATATACCGCTTTAAGAAAGTGGTTTATATCCAAAGGCTTTGATAAATGCCTATTCATACCCGCTTTTATACTTTCTTTTATATCCTCTGGAAATGCATTTGCTGACATGGCAAAAAGCAGAAGTTTCCTGTCTGTAGCCTCTCTTCCAAGACCACCCTCTGTAATTCCTGAGATATCTCCAACAGTCTCAACCGCAGTTACAATAAACATAATCAGAATCGGTACGATGGCACGTGCATCAAATACCTATTTTACAGTCATAAACGATGGTACTTCAAACCATTTTGCCTGTGCTACTTTATCCCAGTTCAAAACCCAGGCTTTCGTAGCTTCTACAGTAGCATCTGCATCATCTACATATGTAAATGTTGTAGGAAGTACCTGTGCCATAATGCTTACCAGAATATATCCTACGATAATACCAATCAAAATAGATGAAAAACTGGTAAAGCCCTTTGTTCCATGTTTTAATGCAATGATCACGATTAAAACAACCATACCTACAAAAAGATTTTCAAGTGAACCATAATCCTTAGCAGAACTTCCACCACCAAAAGAACTGATTCCAACACTGATAAGTGAAAGACCAATTGAAAGTACAACGGTACCTGTTACAACAGCCGGGAAAAATCTTCTCAATGGTTTCAAAAAGCCTCCGAGAACTGTCTCAAAAAGGCCACCGATAAAACATGCTGCCATAATAGCACCATAGGCTACTACCCCATTCCCCATAACTCCGGCAACACTCTGACATACACCAATGAAACCAGAACTTGTTCCCATAACAATTGGGAGTTTCGCTCCCACGGGTCCAATGGTAAAGACCTGTAAAAGTGTAATGATTCCTGCTATGAGCATGGCATTCTGAAGCAATGCCACCTGAAGGTCTCCTCCGGATTCGATTCCGCAGGCTGATGTAATAATCAGAAGCGTGTGTAAGGTTACCTACAAACATCGCAAGTACATACTGCAGTCCCAGAGGAATTGCTACCTTAAGAGGCGGACGCCCGTCCAGCTCATAAGGGCTGGCTGTCTTTGTTTCCTGTTTTTCCATAATGAATCTCCATCTTTTCTAATTATTTCAAAATAAAAGAGACCCCACTCTCATGAATGGAATCTCTTATTAATAAAAATATTTTATTCTCTATGGGTTCCTAAAAACACCCTGATTCCTCCTTGTTCTAGCATAGAGATTATCTGAGTAATTCTTTCGCATTCTGTCCCATCTTCTTTCAGCCTGCATATTCCTACATGAACAACAGAAACCTGTTCTTTCTTTAATCGTTCTATTTTTTCCAGAATTCCCTTATCCTCATTAGGAGGCTGCGGTCGTTCTTCTTCACAGCCATTACAGGTAAATAGAGCAGTTAGTCTAGCATCTTCCGGATAGTCTGCAAAAAAATTTTTACGGTCATAAAAAGCATTCAGGCAACCTACCCTCGCACAAACATCATTGGAATGTATACAAGTCAATATTCCTATTTTTATCATGAGGCCCCCTACTGTGTGAATAATATATGCATCTGTCCTTTGCTGTCTTCCACAATTTCACTGTTCACTTCATAAATTTCTTTTAGTAGTTTCCTTGTAAGTACTTCACGTGGAGTTCCATAATCTACAATGTGTCCATCTTTCAATACATAAATTTTATCGCAAAATGCCGCAGCAATATTCATATCATGGATGGCGGAAATGACCGTCACATTTAATTCTTTGACAGTACGAAGGAGCTGCAACTGATGGGTAATATCCAAATGATTAGTTGGTTCATCAAGGATCAAACATGGAGTCTGCTGGGCCAGCGCTCTGGCTAAGATGACCCTCTGCTGCTCTCCACCGGAAAGTGTCGAGAAACTTCTCTGACGGAAATGATACATACCGACCTTTTTTAAAGCCTCCTCTACAATCCGGAAATCCTCAATGTTCTCTCTCTCCATCGCTTTCTTGTGCGGAGAGCGTCCCATAAGGACCACTTCCCAGACAGAAAAGTCAAAGTTATAATAATTGTGCTGGGCCACCACTGCCATCTTTCGGGCAGAACTCTTGTAGCTCATAGCATCCAAGGATTCCTCACCGAGATAAACCGCACCTTTTTGTGGTTTCAGCACACGGTAAATACATTTGAGCAAAGTTGATTTTCCACTACCGTTGGGACCAATTAAGCCAACAAACTCTTTATTCTCCGCATGGATGGAAACATTCTTCAGAATCTGTTTCTCATCATAAGACAAACCGATATTTTCAACCGATATTTTCATGATTTACCACCTCCGAATCCATAAGAACGGTTTACTAAAAGGTAGATAAAACATGGAGCACCAATAAGGGATACCAGTATTCCAATCGGAATCTCTGCATTTTTCAGAATTGTCCGACAGGCCACATCAGACCAAATCAGAAATGTCCCACCAAGCAGGGCACTGAATGGAATCAGTCTCCGGTGATCAGTTCCAAAAAGAATACGGACAACATGAGGAATAATCAAGCCGACAAAGCCAATCATGCCCGCTGTATAGACAGCAAATCCAACCATTACCGCTGCAATGACCAGATAAATTGTCCGATATTTCTGCAGATTGGTTCCCAGAGTGATGGATACTTCATCTCCCAAAAGCATAAGGTTCAGATTCCTATACTGACTCCAGAAAATAATGGTACAAATCAGGATGACAGGTAAGATTACTTTAACTTTTCCCCATTCAGCTCCCGAAAGACTTCCCATCGTCCAGTGCATCACCTCGGAAGTTGCATTGTTATCATTTTGCATATAAATAATAAAATTAGAAAACGCTGAACAGACAGAGCTTACGGCAGTACCGGTAAGGATTAGTTTTCCCGCCGTTGCACGGCCTCCCATATTCGCGATTGCCATAACCGCAAAGGAAGTAACTAATGCACCGATAAATGCCATTACTCCGACAAAATCACCTCCGAAAAAGGTTCCAATTCCTAATATGATTGCCAGGGTTGCGCCTAATGTTGCACCGGATGAAACACCTAAAATGTAAGGATCTGCAAGGGGATTCTGAACAATCGCCTGCATCACAACACCACAAATAGACAAGCCCATGCCAACGGCCAAAGCCAGTACTACCCTTGGAAATCGAATCAGCCATACTACATCGTGGACTGCTCCTGTTGAATAGGCTGCAAACCGGTTCATTTTAAATAACTCATATCCGATAACACTGTACACTTCCTGTAATGAAATATCTGCATTACCAAAGGTAATAGATGCCATCAGGGAGAAAATCGTAAATATAAACATGGCAACCAAAGCAATAATAAAAACTGATTTCTTTCCCTTTCCTGTAATTTTCTCATTTGAATTATTCTTTTCCACTTCAGGTACCCTCTATTCACCTAACTTGAGATCAGGATATAATCCCTTTGCAAAAGTTTCCACACCATCTTTAGTTCTGGTCGCACTTGCATACATCTCACTGAGCATGATTGGAACTACTCTTCCGTTGTTAACTGCATCCAAACTCTGCAGAGTTTTATCTTCTGTGATTGCAGTAAGTTGGTTATTCTTTACTGTTTCCGGATCATCTCCTGCATATGGCATATAAACTACAAAGATGACATCTGGGTTTGCTGCCACTATATCTTCTTTTCCAACTGTGGAAGCATCAGGATTTGCCAGAGTTCCTCCAAGGGTTGTTACCATATCTCCACCAAGAGTATTCGCACCATAATTGGAAATCTCATCTCCATTAGGCTCCAGAATCATAACACTTGGTTTTTCTGTCATATCAGCAGTTGACTCCTGTGTCTTGTCAATAATTGCTTTAATCTCCTTTACCAGAGCTTCTGCCTTATCCTGTACATCAAAAATCTTACCAATATTTAAAATATCTGTATATTCGTTTTCAATTGTTTTTTTCACAGTCGCACCATCCGCTGAAGGACGAGTGTTAGAATTATAATAGGTATTGCATCCTTTATCAATCCAGTTTGTCACATTTCCCAGCTTGTCATCATTAAACAGAGAACCCCAGGAAAAAATCATATCTGGTTCAAGCATAGTAATGGTTTCTTTAGATGGCGTAAACTCATCGAGATAATTTGTCTTGGAAAATGTCTCCTTCAACTCATCTGGAACTTCGTTATCCAAGCCAGCAGTTGCTACCAGACGATCTTCCAAACCCAGTGCAAGCATAGTCTCAATACATCCCTGATATACTGCAACGACTTTTTCAGGTGCCTTCTTATAAGTTGTCTCTATTTCATTGCCCTGATTATCATAGGTCGTAATAGTCAATGGATACTCAGTATGCTTTGTAACCTTCACTTCTGCTTCTGTAGAAGCCACTTCCGAACTTCCTTCAGCAGACTGATTATCTTCTTTAATCTTCTCTGCATCCTGACGATTCGCATCACTGCTACTTCCTGATGATCCGCAGCCTACCATTCCAACCAACAGGCATAATGTCAATAGCATTATTCCCAATCGTTTCATAATTTGTTTCATTTCCATGTTACTTTCCTCCTTGAAAAATTAAAATATTATATTCACGTGAGTGTGCACCCTCACGGAGTATCTTTTGTTCACAGAAATAATTTCTATGAACAAAAAAACCGTTCCACGAATGGAACAGTTTCATACAAATAAAATGATATTTTATCTATGCCATCTTTTCCATACCTCGCAGATTAGACAACGGATCATAGTAAGGTACTCTGACTTATGGCATAAAACCACTTACAGTTGCGGGACAGGACAGGACTTTCACCTGTTTTCCCTTATGGGACGTGAATTACTTCACGTTCTATAATCCACCAATATGTAATTAAACTATTTGCGATGACTTACAAAACTACATTAACAAATTAATTTATTGGATAATTATATACCTGTTTTTTTTCAATGTCAATCTTATTGCAATTGTTTCACAACTGCATACGGAAAGTTGTCAGTGAACTAGCATCATCCAATATGTGATGTTCCGGTCCATGAATACTGACATAATCCCTTTTAGCAATATTCTTGAAAATATGAATCGGATTTGTTTCCTGTTCTTTCTTTATATCTTTTACAATCAATTCTGCTTTTTCTTTTATTGTCATAAAACTTCCCTCAATTCTTCTCTTACTTCCATAATTCACCTCTTTATACATTGCATACACAATTATATAATTTATGTTTCATGTATTCAAGTAAGAAAACTTACAGGGTTTAACCCTGCATATCGTGCGAAAGTTTACAATTTTTATGCCCTTTTATACTCTGACAATAATTCTGGCCACCTCCATTACAAGAATTTTCATCATAACTCCACCGGACATCACATAAAACCATATCTGGTGCATGTGCTGTGATTTTGCAATCGGAGTTGCGATAACTGCAATGATAATAATCGCAGCACCAATGCATCCAATCAGATTAGGGATACTGACCAGTGAGAACAATCCCGGCGCACAACTTCCGTCAATTGTATTCTGAATTGTCTTATCAAGTCCATCTCTGGCCGTTGCGAAACAGCATATAATAAGCCCGTATGCCAGCAGAAACAGACTCCTGCGTCCAATGTAAAAACTGGACTTTCGTAAACTCTTTGATCTTATCAATTGCTGTCTCCTGATAACCTTTTACCACCTCTTCCATATTTCCTTCCGGCATATCATATTTCTTCACTCTTTCCTTATCCATCTGATTCATCTTTTCAACAATACTGTCAAGTATTTCCTGTTTGCTCTTATAATGTTTATATAAAGCCGCCTTTGTCACTCCAAGATTTGTCGCAATGTCATTCATTGACGCCCCCATATAACCACTCTGTGCAAACAGCTTTAATGCTTCTTCCAGGATTCTTTCTTTTGTATTTTTTTCTCTACTCATTACTTCCTCCTACTGTTAAATCCAAAATAGCACGTCAGTTAATAATCAATCCTCTATTGTAAGTTACCATTTGGTAACTTTAATTATAGTAACCGAAAGGTAACTTGTCAAGTTTTTTATTTCCATTAACTATAATATCGGATTTTTCAAAAGAGCATTGAAACTTTATGAAAAAAGCTATATCTAGCTTTGCGAGGAATCATACGGGATTAAGCTGTCAAACTCCTGTGACTTATTGACTTGCTATTTGACCTTCTAAATGATAAAATCAATGCAAATAAGTGAGTTGTATCCCTTTATAAGGAACAGCTCCAGAAAGGAGCTTGAGCCATATGGGAAGATTTGTGAATCCCGACAACAGTGCATTTCAAGTTGCACTAAACTCCAAAATATATGTGGATAAGACCGGGTTGATTGAGTATACAAATAGTGTGTTGAATACGATGGAAGGGTATATCTGCAACAGCCGTCCCCGGAGATTTGGGAAATCATATACTGCCAATATGCTGGCGGCGTATTACAGCAAAGGCTGTGACTCCAAAAAAATGTTCTCTGGACTGGAAATAGCGCAAGCGCCGGATTTCAGGCAGCATCTCAATAAGTACGATGTGATTCACATTGATATTCAGTGGTTTCTTGCAAATTGTGAAAACGCTGATGAGCTGGTCTCGTTCATTACGAAAAGCGTACTGGATGAACTTAGGGAAATTTATCCGGGAACTCTACCGACAGAGGTCGTAAAACTTCCAGATGCACTTTCACGAGTGAAAGAAAAAACAGGTCAAAAGTTCATCATCATCATTGATAAATGGGATGTTCTGATTCGAGACGGCGAAAATTCAGAACAGAGATGACGTTATAACTTATCTGATTCATCTGGGCTATCTTGGATATAATGAAGAAAAAGGAACAGCCTTTGTACCAAACGAAGAAATCCGGCAAGAGCTGAGTACCGCTGTGAGAAACAGCTATTGGGATGAGATGGTTTCATTCCAACAGGAATCCAGAAAACTGCTTATGGCAACATTAGCGAGGGACGAAAAACGTGTTGCACAGGAAATCGAAAAGATTCATAACGATTATGTTTCTATCATACAGTACAATAATGAAAATTCCTTGAGCAGTGTTCTTGCAATTGCTTTCCTGGGATCGATGCAGTATTACTTTAAGCCAGTTCGAGAAATGCCAACAGGATATGGATTTGCGGATTTGGTTTTTGTCCCGAAGCCTGAATATGTAAATTCCTTTCCTGCAATGGTAATGGAATTGAAGTGGAACAAGGATGCTGAAACCGCTGTGAAACAGATAAAGGAAAAGAAATATCCGGAATCGCTTCTTCAATATACTGGCGATATTCTGTTGGTTGGAATCAATTACAATCCCGACAACAAAGTACACCAATGTTTAATTAAAAAGTACGAGAAAGAATAACCTGCGAAAAGTGTTATATAAAGACCATTAAAAATTTATAAAAAAGCACACAGGATACTTGCTATACTTCCATCAGTATCCTGTGAGAACTTATAGGGTCTGACCCACTGTCATTAAGACAACTAACTAAATGAAAACTGGATCGAATTCCTCAGAGTCAGGCAGATCACAGCACTTAAATATGCTGTGTGTGCCATAAACATCTTTCCCTCTGATCAGATAGTAGAAATCTGATTGTTGGAAATGAGCGATAGTATTGAAACAGGAATAGTTTCGGTCAGCAATGATGATTGTCTTGTTTTTCGGATGATATCGTTTCATCATATCATACAAAGCCGTGTTTTCATTATAAATATTGTCCTGTATTTGCAGCAACAACACCCTCATACTGACTTAGTATCGCATCAATAACCGTAGCATTCGTTTGTGTTCCACCAACTAAAAAATAAATATCTGCCTCTGGACATTCACAGACTTCCCTGATTTTCTGCTTTGCTGACTCACAATATTGATCTGTCCCATAGCCGGACAACTTTTCCATGTTTGTTTCTAACAAACGCAGTAAAATCTTTTCATGTGCACCTTCTGAATAATCATTTACAAAATCTAGCATTATATGTCTCCTCTAAAAAAAATTATTTTTATTATAGCACAAAATATAACAAAAAAAGCAGAGAAAACACACTTGGTAAAATACATTTTTCGAACACACTCTAGCACTTCCCCATTATTTTCTTTTGTTTATAATAAATCCAGCAACGTATTATATACTTTCTCATTATTCTTTACTACCAAAGCTATACTTTCCTTTGCATGATTCAACCTGTGAAAAATCTTTCTTACATACGAACTTCCATTTTTCATAAAACAGGTCGCCCTTAGATATCCCTCTTCATCATAATAATACCGCTCATCAAGCAGAAGAACTATTTTCTCCATATCTCTGACCGCCTGCACTTTTAAATCTGCCTGTGCTTCCTCTAGCTCTGATTCTTCTCGTTCAACCCACTGATATCCCTGCTTTATATAATCACTTAGCAAATTCTCTGCCTCAACATCATCATTGGCATATACTACAAAAATGTGCGGATATCCCCGCGAATTCATTCTTGGCGGCAAATGCATCATATTCTGAATAAATGTAGAAAGTTCCGCATTCGTCCGAATACGATTTGTCAATCGAAATACCTTAATATCTGTCTGATTTTCCAACTTTTTTATATTCTCTTTATCTATTTCTTCTGATGAGATAACATCTTCAGAATCACTGGAAAATATCACAGGCTGCTCTTTGCTTAACTCTAACAATCTCTCTATCTTATCTTTTGAAAGCAAATGTGCCTCATCAACTAAAATCCCTCTATATTTTTCAAGCGGTATTTGTGTTCCGGCTTTTCTTTCTTCGCAATTGAATTGCTTCTTCTGATCATAATCTCGGCTGCTATCCGGTCCTTTATCCTGCCCTCTATTCTGACTGCCACTTTTCTTCTCGATGCGAATCTGCTCATCTGCCAAAAAATCAATTCTTTGTAAGCGTTCATGTAATATTCTCCACTTTTCTCCATTCTCCTCGCAATGTACCATACAGATTCGATGACGAACAGACAGCTTCATAGCAATATCATAAAGAAGCAAAGTTTTTCCTGTTCCCGGAATTCCACTAAACCAAAAACATCCTGATTGCTTTGCATAAATATCTCTTAAAATCTTTTTCTCAATATCTCTTTGCTGAGAAGTCAGGAAATATTCCTTTTTTAAAAAACGGACGGGGTCTGTTATCGGTGAAATCAAATATAACTCCGCCCGAAACAAATCTTCGATATTTCCTTCATAATTCGTACCTTCTTTTTGTAAATCCTCACATAATCTTTCCCAGTCTGCATCCACGATATGATCATGATGTGTCAGACGAACCAGCCTGTTCTGGCTGCTAATATAGGTATAAGATTGAATTGGTCTTCCTAAAACAGATAAATAATAGCGATTCTGAATCAGCTGCTTACGAATTGCCTGATCCGAAACCACCCCACTCTTTAACTCAATATTTACGATATAATTGTCCTTAATCTGAAGAAGATCAAACTCTTTTCCCAATCTTGGAATCTGGAAAGAATAGAAAAAACGGAGGGAATATACTTCCTGCATATGCATTTCCAACTGAGCTGCCAATGCTCTCATACTCCCCCATTCCCAGGTACGTATTTTTAAAGGAAACTTCCTTCCAGATAACTGCCTTTCCAGTTTTGATATATGCTCTATACTCTGATTTCTTGTAAGTGTATAAATTGATAGTGATTTCACTTTGTCACCTCGAATGGAATCATTACTTTATTTTTAATGTTCTAAGATACATTTTCTGCTCCGGTGTTATTCGATAACTCTCAATCGCTTTTTGAATTGTTTTATTATGCGTCCAGACATCCAGCTTTTTCTCCTCTATAAATGGAAGAATGTTCTCATATTGTTTTGCAAGTGCCGTAGCAAAATACCATGCCCGCATCATATTCACATAATACTCTTTCGAACAAATCTGCATCACCTTTTCCGGATACTCCATCTGAAAATTTTCATCCAGATAATATCGCATCAACATACCAATTCCAAATCGTATCGTATATGTATGCTGTGATTGTATCCAGCGATACACCTCTTCTATAAATACATCAAGATGCTTTTTTACCGTACGAACAGCAAGCAAATCACAAGTTGCCCAATTATCTATAAAAGGCAGAAATCGTTCCAGCTCCTGTAAACACTTTTCGTAATCCTTTATCTGCTCTAGTAAAAGACCATGCAGATTATTTTCTTCATAATACGAATGTGGAAGCACCTGTAAAAACAGCCTTGCCTCTTTAGTTTTACCAAACTCCTTTGCAAATGAACGCAGTACAGGAATCCGAACGCCGATAATCTTCTCCTTATTCACCGTCGGCATAAGCTTCGCATGAAAATCCCGATACTTTATATCCTGAAGTTCAAAAAGTTTTGACTGTATATCTTTTACTATGTTTTTCTGGTTCATGATTTTCCTTTCTGACGCTATATATTTATGGTACTGCCAAAATTCAAGTCGAGCATTAACTTTTTACAGTTCCGGATTTTCTAACAAATCTTCGATGCTGCATCCTAATACTCTTGAAAGTTTGTAAAGGGTTCTCGCCTGTGCTTTATCAATATCATTTACTTTTTGCTCATACATTTGTATCGAACGAAGTTTTACACCTGAAAGTGCTGCAAGTTCTACTTGAGATATGCCACGATTTTCACGAATTGTTTTTAAATGAATTTCCTGTGTTATGCTCATATACCTTTTATTCATATCTTCAATGAAATGCCCTATATCCATTTCATGATATACACTATACATTGTAACAATTTCTGAAAGAGGTATTCTTGAAAAAATATCTTTGAATCGTCTACAGGTATCCCACTGATACTCCGCCAAAGCCCAACCAGTCCAATAGACTTCAGAACGTTCCTCAGAAAATATTTTTTCTGGAAATTTGTAATTCGTATAAGCATACATAATGATTTCCTGAGCCAGTTCTATCCCGGATATTCCTGAAACGATCGCTGGATTTCCACGCTCAAATTTGTCTGCATATCCAGATTGGACAAACAGCTTTGAAAATATATCTGCATTAAAACGACAATTGCTAATCGCATAATCAAAACATTCAGCCAGATTTTGTTTCGCATCATATAGATAAGATTCGCTGTATGCGTGAATCATTGTCCTTCATCTCCTCTCTGAGAATATCCAAAACAAAAATATCATTTTTATAAGAACGTCTGTTACGAATTTCTTTTCGATACGTTTCTCTCGCATTAGAATCCCTTGCAATAAACTTAGGATAATAAACTGTTTTGTCTGCAAAACCAGCCCCATCAAATGTCAGATTACGAAAAGCTTTTTCAGAAATTAACACCGTCTGCGTTCCTAATTTACCCAGATGAAGAGCTTCGTTTAAACTGCGAAGAGGCAAACCATTTTGCACAAAAGATTCTGCAAAAGAAAAATAGGAATCATCCGCCCGATAGCCAATTAGTATAATATTATCAGTTCTTCCATCATCGCTATAAGAAAATGTGCTATCACATTTTCAAATTTGCTCCAAAGCCATATCTGATAATGCATACTATGTTCTATCTTTTATAAAATAAATACTACTCAACAGTATTTTGAATATTCTCACTATATTTTTCAAAGCTTTTTTCTATTTTTTCCAGTTTGCGTGCATGCTCCTTCAATTCCTTTACCAATTTTTCTCTATCCTGTCGTTCCTTTTTATAATTGATACGATGTTCCATACTCGCCCAAAAATCCATGGACATCGTTCGAAATTGAATCTCTACAGGGAAATATTCCATACCATCAAGACAATAAACCGGAATACCTAATATAATATGATAACTTCGATATCCATTAGGTTTAGGTCCTGCAATATAATCACGTTCCTTCATAACAATTAAGTCTGTTTGACTTTTTAAAATCTCAACAAGATTATATATATCATTGACAAAATAGCAAATAACTCTTGCACCTGCAATATCCATAAGAAAATTTTTAGCATTAGTCAGTGACGGTTTCTTTTCTTTTTTTATCAATTTATCTTCAATGCTTTTTTTCGATTTAATCCTACTCTGGATATTATGAATTGGAACAAGATGCGTAGCTGATGATTCATATAAAGTATGATTTAATGTATCTAGACGGCTCAAAATCATCTGCATAGCATCTTCATAAGGTTTAATTAAATTATAATATTCTTTTTCGTTCATTGTAACAACATTCCTCCTCGTATCTTTTATCATTTTATTGGAGAAATGTGTTCAATGTATGATAGACTAATGACAGTTTTTTTACAGTATTCTTACATGATATAGATTTTCATAAAAGTTCAACAAATATTCCTACTTCTTGTTCATTAAGCTTCGGTAGCTGCTTAGCAAAATTATAAAGTAAACCCATTTCTGTTTTTATCGGAAATTTGTAATTATAATTACATTTCGCATTTTCTTCAATTGGTTGTAACTGACATGATGCGTTTAACACAATATGTCCTGATATATCTTTTATAAATGATTCTATGATAATTTTAGGGCAGCTATCCGAATCTTCTTCCCCCTATGGATGTTCTCTCGTTTCCGCATATTCATCTAGTATATATCGTGCATAATTTGTTGCCTGCCTCTCTTGTCCAATCGGTGTCAGTTTTAATGCATTAATCCACTGAAAAAAATATTCTCTTCGCAAAAAGACGGCAAATTCTTTGCATGCTCTGCGAACTTCGCTGTCAATATCTTTATCAAATCGTAACCGGAGCCCTGTCCGATGCCCTTCTCTGGTCAAATCAATATTTTTCTCCCAGTCATCTATGGTCCATATATGCCACATTATAGCCACCTCATTATTTCTTCTGCCTGCTCTTTCACTGCATTTGCTTTTTCCCTTTTTAAAAGTTCTGTAAGTGTAGTTTTTATTTTTCTTTTCCATTCTTCTGTGCAGTTTTCGTCTTCCAAAATCAATTGAATGATAGACAAAACACTACACCGTATATGATAATCTGTATTCTTGATATAATTAAGGATTTCATCCAAAACAGCTCTCTCTCCGAAAGAATATTTCCCATACAGACAATTCAAGATACAATTATCATCTCGTTCCTTTTCTAATATAGCATTCAAATATCCAATAACTTCTGTCTCGTTTGTACACAAATGCTGTTGTACATAAATCCACGAATCAATTGCATAACTTCTTGCCAACCCATCTTTTTCCGATAAAACAGCTTTTTCAAGACTTTTTACCACGCTTTTTTCACAATAGCAACCTATAGCATCATAAGCTTCTGTTCTTACCAGCTCATTTTCTTCATGACATAATTGCAATAAAATCTCGATGGCTTCCTTCTGTTTTGCTGTATTTACAAAACGTGAAAGTACACTGGCAGTAAAAGTTTTGACTGTATCATCTTTATCAAAGGCGAACTTTTTTAAATCTTCAAAACACTCCTCTTTAAATTCTTCCGCTGGTAACTCTTCATATTTTTGTATTAATGTCAGCTTTTCTTCGTCGGTCATGAATTCGCCTCTCTTTAAAATGTAAATTCATATACTCCCCTATTCGTAAAAATAGCTCCCTTATTTTTTGTTAGGAAAGTCGCACTATATATCGTCTCTTCTGGTTCATATTTTGCCAAAACTTTTTTTGATGGAATATCTATTACTTTCACATATTTGGGATTAGCAGCAAGGATTTTATTTCCCTCTAGCATTGTATGTCCATACAGTTCCCATGCCTCATCTGTAATAGGATATATTGGCACAAATCGTTTATTTTCCGGTTCAAAAGCTACATAATAATCGCCTACATATTTTGTGTTTGTATCTGCTCCTACTATTACTGTTCTTCTATCAAAATCTCTTCTTACATACCCCATAAAAACATACGGTCTTTCTCCCCATTCAAATTCGTATTTTAAATCTCCATTTTCATCAATATGATAGCAAAGTATTTTTACATAGTCTTCTATTTCCCTTCTCATATCTGTAAAAATATATAACCTATCTGCTACCTGTATCACATTTACAACTCTTCGTTCCTTATCTTTTAATATCTGCTTTGTGCTTCCATCTTTTATATCAAGACGGCGTAGACAAAAATTCGTATCCGGATACCGATAATAATTTCCTTTATGTGCAATACTATCTGGCTGCAAATCCATTGCCCGCAAATAAAGTTTTTGTGACAAACGCTTTCCTTCCGGCATCTGGTACAAATAGGCATGTCCCGATGTATTATAGACAAGTAATTGTTTCGTGTCCTTATCATAATAAAAATTACACATATTCGATAATTTATCTGGTGACATCCTCCCCCACCTATAGGACGCCACTGAAAAAGTGGTCGTAAAATCATATATCTGATATAATTAAG
>ENA-OROU01001507-OROU01001507.1-human-gut-metagenome-genome-assembly--contig:-NODE-1507-length-19401-cov-3.194200_pt1 | contig 19401 bp, 18 predicted proteins | sample MGYA00242131_ERZ509054 | MGnify/ENA primary metagenome ERZ509054 (study PRJEB26280, sample SAMEA2338749) | human gut metagenome | biome: human gut; feature: human-associated habitat; material: faeces... | reverse complement strand
GAGCCGTCTTATACTCATTAAATAAAAAGATAACTACAAGCGCAATGAATGCCGGGCCTGCATCGTTGATCGTCATATTGACAAAGTTGACATCATCGACCGTCATATTGTTTTCTTCTAATATTTTCAGCAAAAACATATGCTCTAAGGTACCAACCTCAGTTGCAACTGTCTTACCCTTTAAATCTTCAATACTGTTAATTCCATCCTGTACCACGATACCATCTGCACCGTAGGAGTTATCATTGACTAAAACAACTTTAAAATCCACACCCTCATTGACCGGCGCTACCGCATCGGAAGCTGCGATACAGATACCATCCACCTGTCCGGAATAGAATGCAGTTAGGGAATCACTGTATACCGGGAAGAACTGGAGGTCAACATAGACACCATTCTGTTCAAAAATACCGGTGTCCTTCACGCCATACCATGCATACCAGCCGGACATCGGACTGACACCAAGGATGAACGGATTGCTCTCTGTTCCTTTTGCCTCTCCTGCATCTGCGGTCTTTTCCGTCGCTTTTGCACTATCACCATTTGCTGTACTGTTTCCTGATGTGCTGTTATTTCCACATCCTCCTAACATGGCAAGTGCCATCATTGCAATGAGCAGAATACTGATACTTCTCTTAATTTTTTTCATATGGTTGTCCTCCTCTTCCTCTTACTGCGCTTACATGATCGCTTCGATTCCTTTTTCTCCGGTTCTTACGCGGATCGCATCATTAACCGGAAGTACAAAAATTTTTCCGTCTCCGGCATGATTCGTCTTATTAACCTCCACAACCGTGTCGATCAGTTTCTGTAAATCTTCATCCCTGACAAACATATCGATCATTCTTTTTGCGACCAGTCTGTGTTTTACCGGTGCGCCCTCATCATAATCGTAATGTACCGGACATTTTCCCCGCCCGATGATCTCACGGATCGTCATGGAATGAAATCCCGCCTGGTCTAAGGCATCTTTTGTCGGAAAATACATTTTAGGTCTTAATATAATCATTACCTCTTTCATCGCGGCACCTCCGTCCTATAACTCGTCTTTTCCACTGCTGATCGTGATTGCACGCTCCACATCGCTGACAAAAATTTTTCCATCTCCGTAGGTTCCGTTTTTATCGACTCTTGCATTTTCAACGATCACTTTCAGTACCTTATCCACGTCCCCATCTTCCACAACAAGCATGATCAATTCTTTGGGGATTTCATCATAATAGGTGTCACCTACTTTTAAACCTTTCTGTTTTCCACGTCCAAGCACGCTCATTTTGGTTGCTGCTGCAAAACCGCCTGCAAGCAGTGCATCAAGTACATCCTCTGATTTTTCCGGTCTGACAATCGCTTTTATCATCTTCATGTTTGTTTCCTCCATTTATTCGTGTTATTTCTATCATACTAATTCATATGTTCCGATATCGGTGATCTCCTTTGCATCCGCAGACCCGCATTCCTCACAAAGAAAACCTTTAACGATCCTGCCATCGGATAATTCCACATCCCCGATACAGAGTGGTTTCCTGATCTGCCCTAAAAATGCTCCGACACTCACAACCGGCAGTTCATAGATATCAACTGCGATCGCAGCGCCTTTTTTATCGTCATACACCATCCCCGGTTTTTCCGGTACCGTATCCAGACGGTACAGCCTGTAATGTGGTGCGGTGTTTACACTTTCCCGATAGGAAGCCCCAAGCTCTGTCAGCTGGCTTTCCAATGGAAATCCTTTTTTATGCAGTCCGCATACCGCAAACGGGATACTCTGTGTCTGTAAAAACCGTTCCGCTGTACCAAGGATCTCGCCCTCCTGATCGGATAATGAGAAAATAGTGATTCCAAATGGAAGCTCTGTATCTGCCGTATTTTCCGGCACTGCTATAGCGCACATATCAAGCAGGTTACAGTGATTTGTATAAAGTCCCATCTGACTGTTTGTGGAAATCGGATCTTTTCTGACATCATCTCTTTTAAATGTACCGCCCGCCGTCGGCATGATAAGAACGGCGTCTTTTAAAATGTGTCTTGCCCGCATCCGGTATTCCTGTAACTGGTGCATCGCCTCGAATACTTTTCTTGCCGTGTGCTCCGGTTTATCGCCTGACCTTAAAATTGTTTCTGTTACCGGAAATACTTTTCCCGGGTGGCTCTCCACGAAATCACCGAGATCTTTCCAGCGCTCTGCCACCCAGGGTCCGTCATAAAGAATGGATGCTGCCTTTGAAAACATCGTGTAATCGATATATTCCACGGTAATTCCCATATCCTCGATCCGCTTTTTCGCCTGTTCCCATTTTGCTTTGTAAATATCTTCATATGGTCCGTAAAATGTCACACCGTCTTTTGCCAGACAGATTTTTTTCGGAAGTTTTGGCAGTGGCTCTTTGTACTCCCTTGACCAGCAGCACTCTTCATCCACGCCGCGTGCCGCAAGGTTGACTTTCTCTGCATCTTCCAGGCTGTTGCAAACACGGTGACACAGTCAAGGCTTGCGCATGCCGGAACCACTCCTTTGGTCGACCAGGCGCCGAGAGACGGCTTGTAGCCGACCAGACAGTTTAATGCTGCCGGTACACGGCCGGAACCTGCGGTATCTGTTCCCAGTGAGAACGCTGCCATTCCAAGTGCCACAGAGACTGCGGAACCGGAACTTGATCCACCGCTGATCAGTTCTGGATCAAGTGCGTTTTTTACTTCTCCATAAGGGCTTCTTGTTCCGACAAGACCTGTTGCAAACTGGTCTAAGTTGGTTTTCCCGACCGGAAATGCACCTGCCTCGATCAGTTTTTTTACAACCGCTGCATCTTCTTTTGGATCATATGCATAATCCGGACACGCTGCTGTCGTAGGAGATCCCGCCACATCAATGTTGTCCTTGACTGCAAACGGGATACCCCATAATGGAAGTGATTCCATATCTTTTGGAAGTTTTTCAATGTAACCCATCATCCGTTTCAGATCCGGCGCGACAATCCAGATATTATAATCCCTGTACTTTTCTGCCCGGCGCACGATCTCGCCGGCAAGCTCCTCCGGAGTAAGTGATCCTTCTTTATAACTGTTTCTGATCCATGTCATTGTCAGTTTTTTGGGGAAATATTTCATATTTATCACTCTCCTTTTACACGCGGATACTTGCCGCAAGCTGTCCGGAATTTACCTGTTCGCCCGGTTTTAAATATACTTTTTCAATGATTCCGCTGTACTCTGCCGTAACCGGGAATTCCATTTTCATGCTCTCTAAGATCACAAGAGTGTCCCCCTCTCTGACCTTCTGTCCGTCCTCGACTAATACCTTCCATACACTTCCCGGAATATTGGTTCTTGCTGCCTCACAGCCGTCCGGTACGGTTTCTTCCACGATTGCCGGTGCATCCTGTGTCTCGGAATCAAACTCATCGAGTCCTTTTTCTTTCCACATCTTCCGCTCTGCCTCAAAAGATGCTTCCTGATGATCTTTAAATGCCCGGATCGTATCTTCATGTTCCTTTAAGAACTGCTCATATTTTCCAAGGTTGAAGCTTGTCTCTTCTATCTTAATCTTGAACCTGCCACGAAGAAAATCTTCTCTGTCTTTTAAGATTTCCTCTGCGCTGACCGGATAGAAACGGATCTGATCAAAGAAATCCAACAGCCATGGTTTTCCATGTTTGAAATATTCTGTCTCTTTTAACGGATTCCACATCTGAATGGTACGTCCGACAAACTGATAACCGCCAGGACCCTCCATACCATATACACACAGGTATGCGCCGCCGATTCCAACTGCATTTTCCGGTGTCCATGGTCTTGCCGGGTTGTATTTGGTCGTTACCATACGGTGTCTCGGATCAACGGGTGTTGCAACCGGAGCTCCAAGATAAACATCGCCAAGTCCAAGTACCAGATAATCCGCATCAAATACAATCTTCTTTACATCCTCTATGCTGTCTAAGCCGTTGATCCTGCGGATAAATTCCGGGTTGCTCGGACACCATGGTGCGTTTGGTCTTACCGTCTGCTGATAACGCTTCGCTGCAAGCTGTGTCTGCGGATCATCCCAGGATAACGGAAGCCAGATGATTCTTGACGGAACCGTTACATCGGAAAGTTCCGGTAATGTGCGGTTGGTTTCAAGTACCGCTGCAAGCATTTCCTTAAGGGAAATCTTTTCGATATCAAAATGTATCTGTAAGGAACGGATGCCCGGTGTCAGGTCAATGACCGGCAGATCTTTTTTCTTTAACTCCTGCATGAGAACGTGAACCCGGAAACGGATCGCAATATCGAGTTCCATCTCTCCGTATTCCACCAGAATATTATCTTCACCATCAAGTCTTGCAACGATCTTTGTTCCCGCTGCCGTTTCCTCCGCGAGGATCGCGTAATGGTAATCAAGATCTTTTTGCTCCGGCAGTACAACTTCTTGATATTCATGACGAAGATTTGCTTCCTCCGCTTCCCGGATTTCCTTTGCCTGATCTAAATCAAGAAGCCTGAAGTGAACTTTATCGCCCGGATGAAGCTGTCCTAATTTCCACATCTCGCCTTTTGCCGTTGTCACGGAACATACGAATCCGCCAAGGCTCGGACCATCCGGTCCAAGTAAAATGGACTGGTCACCAGTCAGATCCAGGGTACCTACCGCATAGGCATTGTCGTGAATGTTTGACGGATGAAGTCCTGCCTCGCCGCCATCCTCCCGTACCCACTGAGGGATCGGACCATTTAAACGGATACCGGTTCTCGCGCTGTTAAAGTTTACCTCATACTCAGATTCTGTTAAGGTCTTTAAGTATTCCGGTTTCAAATATTCCGGTGTCGGCTGTGGCCCCGGGATCACACCGATCGTCCACTCATTCGTCAGTTTTGGACGATATTTTTCCGGCATGGAATCGATCGAATCGATCACACATTTTTCCTGTAAACGAAGCACATCTCCGGTGCGTAAGGTACGTCCGTTGTGTCCGCCGAATTTTCCATCAATAAAGGTAGAACTGCTGCCCATGATCTTTGGCATATCAAATCCGCCTGCCACTAAGAGATAGGTTCTCATTCCGACTTTACAGTCTTTAAATTTCAACACCTGCATGGCGGATGCATGTACCACCTGATACATCGGGATCTCCACTCCATCTAAGGTTGCCTTCATATCTGCACCTGTGATACAGAAACTTACGGTTGTACGGAAACGGTAACTGCCGCCTCTTAATGTCAGCTCTAATCCCGGTGCACTCTCATCATTGCCAAGAATGCTGTTTCCAATTCGGAAGTTATAAGCATCCATTGGGCCACAAGGTGGAACTCCTACAAACCAGTAACCGATCATGCCCGGATAATCCTGAACCGTTGTCTGTACTCCGCCGTCAAGTACTTCGATTGCATGCTCCTGTGGCATAAAATCTTTTAACATTCCGGTAAATAATGCACCTGTCTGATAGGTTTCTGTTTTTAACAGTGCTGCTAAATACTGCATATTTGAGGTAATTCCGTACACTCTTGAATCTTTAAGTACACGTTCCATCTTTGCGATCGCATCGGCACGGTCACTTCCATGTACGATCAGTTTTGCAAGCATCGGATCATAAAGGGATGTTACCTCCACACCTTTCTGGATCCAGGTCTCCACACGCGTTTCCGGTGAAAATGTAACCGCATCGATCTTTCCTGTGCCAGGGCGGAATCCGTTAATGCAGTCCTCAGCATAGACACGAACCTCGATCGCATGTCCCTGCGGCTTATGTACCAGTGATTTTATATTTTTTAACTCACCGGCAGCCTCTTTGACCATCCACTCCACAAGGTCGATCCCAAGTACCTCCTCTGTGATACCATGTTCTACCTGAAGTCTTGTATTTACCTCAAGGAAATAAAATCCTTCCGTCTGATCATCATATAAAAATTCAACCGTTCCGGCACTTCTGTAGGAAGCTTCCTTTGCAAGCCGTTCTGCTGCCGCATACATTTTTTCCCTGACTTCATCCGAAAGGTTTGGTGCCGGGCTTTCCTCAACTACTTTCTGGTTCCTTCTCTGTACCGAGCAGTCTCTCTCTGCCAGTGCTGTTGTCTCACCGTATTCGTTGCCGAAAATCTGCACTTCCACATGGCGGGAACGCGTTACATATTTTTCAAGAAATACGCCGGCATCGTTAAAGTTCGCTGCAGCAAGATGACAAACTGCATCATAAGCCTGCCGTAATTCTTCGGTGGAGTTACAGATCCTCATTCCGATTCCACCGCCGCCTGCGGTGCTCTTTAAGATAACCGGATATCCGATTTTTTCTGCCTCTGTAACTGCTTCTTCCACTCCGGACAAAAGTCCGGTTCCAGGTAACAGTGGAACATCTGCCTTCTCTGCAAGTGCTCTTGCGGAATGTTTCAAACCGAATAACTTGATCTGTTCAGAATCCGGTCCAATAAACTTAATGCCGTTCTCCTCACATTCTTTCGCAAAATCTGTATTCTCACTCAAAAATCCGTATCCCGGATGGATGGCTTTTGCACCGGTATCCAGTGCAGCCTTTATGATCTTTTTTGTATCGAGGTATGTCTCTTTTGCCGTACCATCGCCAATGTATACTGCCTCGTCTGCACGTTCCACATGTAAACTATCCTGATCCGCCTTCGAATATACAGCAACACTGCCGATTCCCATTTTCTTTAAGGTACGTTCAATTCGAACTGCGATTGCTCCACGATTTGCTATCAGTACTTTATCAAACATAGGGAATCCTCCAAACTTTTTTCACATTTTTACTCTGCGTCCCAGATCAGCATCCTGATCGGGGTCGGGTTGTATGCATTACATGGATTATTGAGCTGCGGACAGTTGCTGACTAACACCATCGTATGCTCTAACGCTTTCATCTCCACATATTTGCCCGGTGCAGAAACACCATCATCGAATTTTGAACCGCCATCCTTTGACACCGGAACATTCATGAAAAAGTTAATGTTTGGGGCAAGGTCACGTTTCATGAAACCATGCGTATCGTCTGCAAGCTGTAACATGAAGCTGTCTCTGCAGTTGTGCATGTAAATTTTTTCTCTTGCATATCTTACGGTATTGCTCTGCGCGGAACATGCACCGCCGATCGTATCATGACGCCCGGTCAGATCTGCTGTGATCTCTAACAGCGGTTTTCCAGACTCGGTTCTAAGGATCGTACCCGTAGTCAGATAGATATTTTTCTGCATCACAATCGTTGGGATTGCTCCGTAATGATCCTCCGGGTTGGTCATGTCATAAAATGTGGTATCGACTGCCTGATTTCCTTCCATGTCTACAATTCTTAAGGACTGTCCCGGAAGCAGTTCATGCATCCAGCCTTTCCCGGCTTCCACGACTTCGTTATAAATTGCATTTTCTTCTTTTAAATCACTTGTTTTCTCTATAAATCCGTACATATCTCTTAACCTCCGTTTTCTACAACAATTTTCTCTGCCTGATTGTTTACTGATTTGGCTCCGTTCTGCCTTTTAACGTCCCAGCAGGTTGTAATATTCCCATGTATTTTCAAATGCTCTGTAATTCTCCGGACGATAGTTGACACATTCATCTGTCAGGTCAACTTCCGGTGCATCATATACTTCAATGGAAACCGGAACCGAAGGAAATTCTTTTGCAGGATCTAACGGGTTTGGCGTGTTTGATACGATAAAGATCATATCCATCTCCGTGCGGAGTGTTACGGTTGCGCCCTCTTTGCAGTGTCCCTCCTCAAAATGCATGCTGCCATCTTCCTCAATGTAAACTTTTGAGAAGAGATTCACACATGGAACTAAATCTCTTGCACTCATATTGTTGCGGACAAGTTCCATTTTGAAGTTTTCCTCTCCGCAACGGTGCCAGTCATTTCTCATTTCCTGATAAGTTGTCTTTCCGTATTTCTCATCGGTGAGAAGCCTTGTCGTATATCCTGAGATCGTATCATGCCATCCAAGGCTGTCCTCCACGATACTGGCCAACACACGTCCGTTATCGCTCATCAGCACATTTCCTTTTGTCAGGGAGGAAATAAACTGTGCTTTTAACGTATCCGGCATGTTATAGCGCTCCGAAGTATCTAACATGTTGTACATCAACATGGAAACATTTGCGTCATCGCCGAGCGCCTTGAAATGAATATATTTTCCACGTCCAATATTTCCTGACCATTTCTCTCCCGGTCTTAATGTCCTGCTCCAGATTTTCTTCATAATAATTTCCACCTTTCTTTGAATCTGCTGATCAAACGCTTATTTTGGGTACAAAAAAGAGGAAACGCAAAGGCTGCTTTTTATGCACCTTTGCATTTCCTCTTTCTGTTTTCTTATGCACTGATTGTAGCATCGGAAAAATAATGTGACAATTGAACTTTGTATGCATTTTTTTCTGTATAATTAGAACTTTTTTAGAACTTTGTAGAGTTATATGTCTCTAAAACATTACGAAGCTGCGCTCTGGTGTCTACCCCTACTTTTTCAAAAATATGGTAAACATGCTTTTTTACCGTAGAAAGACTGATTCCCATATTCTCTGCGATCTGGGCATTTGTCATTCCCCCGTCCATACAGGTCAGTGCTTCTTTTTCCCGCTCTGACAGTTCAAATTCTGCCGCAAGATGTGCAAGCATCTTATTCCTGTCGCCTGCCGCCTGCTTTGTTCCATTGAGTAGTCCTGCCAGTTTATGGGAAAGGTGCCCCTTTAGCACTTCTAAGATAAACATATCTTTGTCCGAAAAATCCCCAAGAAGTTCACTTCGGAAAAAATTAACAATACCAATCGGTTTTCCATATCTGCGAAGCAGTATCCCCGCGCCAAACGGGATATGATTCGGTTTTAAAAATCCCTGATAAAACTCTGTTTTCTGCCGCAGTGACTCCTCCATAATATCGGTATCACGGTAAGTGATCGTATGCTCAGACAATTCAAATGTATATTTCATGTAGTCTTTTTCATAATAAGAATCCAGATATTCTTCATAGACTCCCGGCTCCATCTCAATAAAGGACGATTTTTCGCTTTCAATGCCGCCTGCTTCATTAAAAACAATGAAATATCCTTTCGTATATGGGATCAACATACGGTAAGTTTTTAACACCCGTTCCGTAAATTGATCAATATCGGTAATATCATACATTTCCAGCAACACTTTATTGATGGTCAGCCATTCTGTTTCTTTTAATGTGTTTTCCATATCTGCTCATTCCAACTCGTATTTTCCCCAATTCTATCACAGGAAAAATCATACGACAATATCCGTTAAAAGCAGCTGGATCCTGCTATTATTCTTCTGCCAGTAATTGTGACGGTTCCACTGGCTTCTCAATAATTCCTTTATCAAAATAGAAACCGGAAATCTTCCCGACTGCCTGATATACAAGACCTTCATCTTTTAATTCTGCAGAAGAATCCTCCGGTGAATAAAGTTTTATCGTAGAAATCATGGAATCTGCTTCATCTGCACTCACTTCAAGATGTTTTGCCACTATCTCAACTGCCTCTTCATGTGTGCTGTCATCATTTAAATAATCCAGACCTTTCTCATATGCCTCATTTACCTGTGCAAGCCACGCTGCATCCTTATTGTCTGTTCCTACAGCAAGTACATCTACAATAGAACCCGGTGCATCTTTACTGGAAAAAATGAGTTTTCCAACTCCCTGCTCTACCGCGTTGCTAAGATATGGTTCCCATGTGACAGCCGCATCCAGATCACCGCTGATAAAAGATACTCCTGCATCCGAAGATGTCATATTGACAAGATCTACATCTGCATCTGTAAGACCTGCCGTCTCCAGCGCCTGCATCAGCAGATAATGTGAAGTCTGATTGATAGACACGCCGACTTTCTTTCCCTTCAGATCTGCAATACTGTTAATATCATTTTTGACAAGGATTCCGTCAGCTCCGGCAGACTCGTCCACGATTGCCGTTACATCCAGCATATCTTCATCATACTGACTCTCTGCAATGATCGCCGCATCCAAAGTTGTATACGCAAGATCAACTTTTCCTGCTAACAGTGCCGAGCAGGATGCACTCGAATCATCAAAATCCACCATGGAAAAATCAAGTCCACAGTCCTTGAAAAATCCTTTATCCATCGCAACATAAAATGGCGCCAATCCAACAAACGGATTTGACGCCATCGTCACAGTTATATTTTCAGTTGTATCTGCTGATGTATCTGCTGATGTATCCGCATCTTTCTGCTCTGTTTTCTTCGTCCCTTTACTTCCACAGCCTGTCATAAGCCCTGTCGCCATCGTCAAAACAAGTACCATCGAAATTATTTTTTTCTTCATCATTCACACACCTCTTTCTCACTGATCACCGATCCATGCTGTAAATATTCGATTGCCGCAAGTGCTGCCTCATGCGCCGCAAGAGAGGATCCTCCCGCAGCCTCGCGCACCACATGAATGTGATAATCATGCTGATGCGCATCCGCACAGGTATAATGTACGCAGACATCCGTCAGAAGACCAACTGCATAGATATGTTCAACGCCAAGTCCTTTTAACAAAATCTCCAGATCCGTCCCAAAGAAACCACTGTAACGCCTTTTTACTATCTGATATTCTTCCGGCAACGGTTCTATTCCGGTAAAATAATCAGCTGCGCGTGTTTCTTCTACTGCATGGACATCCTCATCTCCGTCAAGTTCTCTTCCGAAATCCACCAGATTTTTCCGGTGTACCTCCCGAAAATAGATAATCGGTCTGCCCGCCTTTCGAAATGCCTCAATCACATGTTTTACACTCTCAACCACCGAAAGACCCTTCATCTCTTCCGGCAATCCCTCAACAAACTGGTTTTGCACATCAATCACCAGTAGTGCGCTTTTGTCTGCTATCATGACAACCACCTCTTTCCAAATCTGTTGTCATGAATTATAACGTCAGGTATGTCATTTCACAATCGGCTGAACGATTAATTTATATACTACTTTCGATGTAGCAATACTACTTTTCCTCTACTCTAAAATAACTGTGTCCGCCTGCTGATGCCCAGTTTTTCAAAAATATTACTCAGATGTTTTTTTACCGTCGCCTCACTGATCAAAAGCTGTCCTGCAATTTCCTGATTGGAATATCCTTTTCTGACGAGCCGCACAATTTCCTGCTCCCGCCCCGAAAGAAGATCTGCCTCTCTGTTTTTTATGGTATTTTCCGCACCCGAAACATAATGGTTTGCATAGGCAAAAACATTTTTTTCAAAATGAGGCAGAAATGTCTGCAAAATTTCCATCTCATGCCCTGTAACGTCCGGTTCTCCACACTTCCGCAGCAGATTCAAAAATACCCGTGTCTTTCCCTCTTTCATAATGATAAGCCCGCATCCCATATCTAATTTCTGGGGTTTAAAATACTCACGGTAAATCACCGATGCTCTTCGTTTCTCATCCGTTAAAAGATCGGTATCGCGGTATGCCATTGATTTTGTAAAATTGCACATCTGCATCAGATAGTCTTTTGCAAAATAAGTATCTAAGTATTTCCGTTTCATGACAGGATCCACATTTTCAAATACCGAATGCGCCACGTCTAACCTGCCGTCTTCATCTATCACTAAAAAATAACCCTGCGTATATGGAATCAATATACGGATCAGTTTTAAACATCTTTCTCCAAACGTCTCCAGGCTTCCGGCATAATAGATTTCCAGAAGAATGTCATTGAACATGCGCCATTCTTTTTCTGTCATAACGTAATATCCTCCACGGACACTCCAAGAGATGCCAGCTTTGCAATCGTCACTTTGATCTGATACTCCAGCTCCTGATTTTCCACCCCATTGTTTGCACGTTTGATGCGCTGTAAATCTGTATATTTATCAATTAAAACCGTGATCAGTTCTTTTTCTGTCATATCCTCCATCCTCACTACCGCCTTTCTCCGATATAAAAAATAATAGCCTGCGCTTTGCGAACATTCTATTGTTGTGAATTGTATCTGCATTCTGTAATTTTCTATATTTTAGCGGATTTTATTTTTGGTGTAAACATGCAACTTCCATTTATCTTTTGTACTTCCCACCATCTGTTTCCTGCTGTTGTTCACACCTATTGTGTAAACAGCAGCAATTTTCTTTCACAATCTGATGCCATGCCTGACTTTGTGCTTTTGTTCCTATTCCAGTTTTTGTCTATACAACAATCCCTGCACCTTTTATTCCTTCTCTTTCACATACACCGTCATGCGTTCCTTTGTTCCATCCTCACTGGCGTAGACATAAGACCTGCCAGCTGCTTTCGCAGTGATAACCCCGTTTGCATCTACCGACACCACATTGGAGTTAGAGCAGGAATACGCCGGCTGATTGCCGGAAGATACCGTCGCATTTACTCTTGCACGTTCCCCCGGATGAAGTGTAATCGTCGTCTGCTCAAATGTAATCTTTGGAGATCTGACCGTCACTTCACAATTTTTGCTGACTCCATCTACGGTTACAGTAATGACTGCCGTTCCATGTTTGACCGCGGTTAATTTTCCTGTTTCATCCACAGTCGCCACACTTTTTTTGTTGGTTTTCCACACTGGTGTTGTTTTTGACGTGGAAGATACCTTAAGTTTATACTTTTCCCGTCTGTATAACGAAATTTTAGACGGCATCAGGCGGACTGTCGGACTTTTTACTGTCACTTTACAATTCACAGATGTACCGTCAACCTTTGCAGTAACCGTAGTTGTTCCCGGCTTCTTTGCTGTTACTTTTCCATTTTCACTTACCGATGCAATGCTTGTCTTTGCCGACTTCCACGTTACCTTATGCCCGGTGGATGAGGCTGCCGTAAGCACTGCACTTTCCCCATTTTCCAATATCAGGCTGGTCTTATTTAAGGTAACTTTTGTCTTTGTGACAGTAACCTTACAGCTTGCCTCCGCATTTTTTGTTTTTGCCGTAATCGTCGCACTTCCCGCCTTTTTTGCGGTGATTTTTCCGTAGGTATTAACCGATGCGACCTTTGAATCACTGGATGTAAATGTCGGTTTTTTACTGCCGGATGAAACCACAGACAGACAATAAGTGTCCCCTGTTTTTAATGTTTTTTCATATGCACTTAAGAAAATGAACCCATATCCTGAGGCTGCATATACTTCTACTTTCTGATACTCTGAAATAAAAAGCATGGAAACCATGCAGAGGATGGCTAATGCCACCCGGATGACTTTTTTTCCTGATTTCATAGATATTTCCCCCAATCCTTCTCTGATTAATAGATGATATATTTCACAGATAAACCTGTTTTTGCGGACAGATATCTGTCATCAAAACCATCTATTTTTTCGGATGGCGGGAATCGTACAAAAGAAAAGACTCTCCGGCGCATTTTCCCCACCAAAGAGCCTTAATATTAAATTATCATAGTCAATTACGGTTGTAAATCGAACAAATCATAAAGTTTTTATAACTCTGTCAAATTCCATACAGATCGGGTATCCTCCATCACTCATCACCAGTTTTGCATCAATCCCATAAATTTCCCGGATATTTTCCCGTGTGATCACATCTGCCGGTCTTCCCTCACAGACAACCTTGCCATTTTTCAGTCCAATAATGTGATCTGCAAAGCGGCAGGCTTCGTTTAAGTCATGCAGCACCATCACGATCGTAAGCTGTTTTTCCCGGTTCATGCGCTCTAAAAGCTGCAGCACGTCCAGCTGATATGCCATATCCAGATATGTCGTCGGCTCATCAAGCAAGATCATTTCCGTCTCCTGCGCAAGTGTCATGGCGATCCATGCGCGCTGTCTCTGTCCGCCGGATAATTCTGTCACAAGGCGGCCGGAAATTTCTGTCAGACCTGTTTTTTCAAGTGCCCAGTCCACCTGCTCTATGTCGTGGCGGCTCATGCCTCCAATCGCTTTGCGGTAAGGAAAACGTCCGTAGGAAACCAGCTCACGCACGGTAATTGCATCCGGACAGGTCGGAGTCTGCGGGAGAACAGCAACTTTTTTGGCGATATGTTCTGCTTTTTCTTTGCGGATATCCATTCCATCAATCCGGACTTCACCCCTCTTTGCAGGCAAAATTCTTGAAATCACTTTCAACAGCGTGGATTTTCCACAGCCATTTGCACCGATAATGATCGTGATGTTTCCCTTCGGTATTTTTAAATTCATCTCCTCTATGATCATGCGGTCCTCATATGCCGCCCAGAGTCCTTTTACCTCTATCGCATTTATTGTTTCCATATCCTCGCTACTCCTTCCACATCAGGTATACAAAATACGGTACACCAACCAGCGACACCGCAATTCCCGCCGGGATTTCGATTGGTGAAAATAAATTTCCTGCGACCGTATCTGCAAAAATCAGCATGACTGCAGCGATCAAAGACGCAAGAAGCAGTGATACCCGGTGTCCGTTTCCAACAACTTTTTTTGCTGCATGCGGCGCAAGCAGTCCGATAAAGCCGATATTTCCAGCAAATGCAGTCGATGCTCCCGCAAGAATAACTGCACAGAGCAACATTTTTTTCCGTTCACGCTCGATGGAAATTCCCCAGCCAATCGCCGTTTCATCCGAAAAACTTAATGCGTCCAACATTCGGCCTTTATAAAAAATATATGCCCCGCCAAGTAAAATCACGGGTACCAAAGCTCTGACGTATGCCCATCCGGCCCCCCAGAGTGAGCCGGACGTCCAGATCATTACCCGGTTGTAATCCCCAGGACCTCCCTTGAACATAAAAAAAGTGATAAACGCATTTAGTCCGGCATTGATCCCAATTCCGGTCAAAAGCAGACGTTTTGGTTTTAACCCTTTCCTGCTGGAGAGAAAATAAATGCAAAATGCCGCTGCAAGTGCCCCTGAAATTGCCATAAGTGGAAGCAGATAAATAGAAAATGTCCCAAGTTCACTGAAATATGCGTTTGTCTGAAACTGGATAAACAACACTGCTGCCGTTGCACCGCCCGCATTGATGCCAATGATTCCCGGGTCAGCAAGCTCATTCCTTGTCATTGTCTGTAAAACACCGCCCGATATCGCAAGCCCTGCCGCCACAAAAATACCAAGCAGGATACGCGGTAAACGGATTCCAAAAATTGCCGTATTCTGTATTTTTGTTCCATTTCCAAGCAGCGTCGCAATGACTTCATGCACCGATATCTCATAACTGCCCCAGCAAAGTCCCAAGAGGATGGCACAGAAAAATAATACGATCACGCACGCAAAAACTGCTGTTTTTCTTTTTTTCATACGCATCATCCCCGCTCCTTTCCCGCCATGTATAAAAAGAATGGCACTCCAAGCATCGCTGTAAAAATTCCAATCGGTACTTCATATGGCTGATAGATCATGCGCGCTGCAATATCCGCATAAGTTAAAAGTACGGCTCCGCACAGAAAACTAAGCGGAATTACCCGCCTGTAATCTGTGCCTGCAAACAGCCTTATCGTCTGTGGAATCATAAGTCCGACAAAACCTATTGTTTTTCCCACCACCACTGCTGCCGCACATAACGGAATCATCAAAAGAATTGTGATAAAACGCACCCTCTGCGGATGGATACCAAGTCCGGTTGCCATATCATCTCCGAGACTAATCACATTAATTTTCGGTGCAAGGAGCACTGCTGCCAGAAATCCCGGTATCCCTGCCGCTAAAATAATTTTTACATCCAGCCACGTTGCCCCGCGAAATCCGCCGGATACCCAGAATCCAACCATCTGTGACTGATTCGACAAAAGCCCCGCCACCGAAGTGAGTGCCGTAAAAAAGGTGCTCATTGCCGTTCCCGCTAAAAGTAATTTTGTAATGCTTAAATTTCCCGGATTTTTCATGGTAAATATAAGTACAGGCACACCGGAAAAAAACGCTCCAAGCAATGCTGCAAGCAGCGTATTTCCTGCAGTTGCACCAATTCCTGATGCGTAAAGAAGGGCGACAAAAAGCGTCGCCCCCTGACTGATTCCGAGCAGTGACGGTTCCGCAATCGGATTTCGCGTCACCCCCTGCATCATTGCTCCGGTCATTCCAAGGATACCGCCTGTCACCAGTACACAGATCACCCTCGGAAGCCGTACGTCGCGGATCATCATATCCGTAAGAGATCCTGTATTATGAAAAATGCCATTCCAGATATCCACCGGCAGAATCTTCATTGCGCCCATACAGACTGCAAGCAAAATTCCCGGTATCAGCAGACAGACACCTGCAATCGCAACACCCCAGGTCCGCTTAATTCTTTGCCGTTCCATCTAACATCTCCAAAATCTCATCTAAAAGCAGCTCACGTCCGATCGGACTGTAACCCTGATTAAAATACGGTGATGCCGGAAGTTCTACCACCTGTCCGCTCTGTACTGCCGGCAGACTGTTCCAGACTGCATTCTGGTCAAGTTCTGCTTTGTCTTCATCCGTTGCCATCAGGAAAATATAATCTGCTCCGATCGATGCCAGACCTTCATATGTTACGACCGGCAGGGAAATATCACTCTGCTCCGGCAGACCTTCCGGTTTTGCAAGTCCCATATCTTCATAAAGCACACTTCCAAATCCGGCACCTGTGAATACAAAGAACTGTCCACCGCTTGCTAAAAATGACAGATAACTGGTATCCTCTCCATACGCAGCACGAACTGCTTCTCCGGCTTCTTTCGCCTTCTCTTCATATGAGCTGATCCACTGATCTGCCGCATCCTCTCTGCCAAATACCTGTGCAAGCGTGCGGATATCTTCTTTCCAATTCAGCGCTTCTAACTGGATCATGACTGTCGGTGCGATCTCAGAAAGCTGGTCATACATTTTTTCCTGAACCGTGGAAATGATGATCAGGTCAGGGTCTAAATTCATAACTGCCTCAATATCCATCGTATCCTGCATACTGTAACCTAAAATTTCGGCTCCCTGTAATGTATCCTCAAGATAGGTTGGGAATTTTGTATAGTCATAAGCATCACTGTTTGCGGTTCCCACAACGGAATAGCCAAGGATCGATAAGATATCACTGTTGCCGCTTAAATCTACGATCCTTTGGGGATCTGCCGGAATCTCCACCTCACCGCAGACGTCTGTCACGGTAACTGTCTCACCGTTTTGTCCTTCCCCGGTTGTCTGCGCTTCGCTCTCCGGTACTGCGGATGCCTGATCCTCTGTACTCTCCTGCACCGTATTTGTGTTACTTCCTGTGTCTGCATTTGCGTTGCTGCCTGTATTCCCACATCCCGCTAACAGGGTGATGGTAAGCATACCTGCCGTGATAATGGAAAATAAATGATTTTTTTTCATGTAAAAGTTCTCCTTTATGTTTTGTTTTCATTCTTCGCAATTGTTTTGTCTGCAAACTGCAAGATATATTGCAAGTGTTAGTTTGTACTAACAAAAGTAAGTCTATTTTATCATGCATTTGATTGTTTGCAAGTGTTGCATGGATATTGATAATTTTTGTTTAGCAAATGATTATTTTCTTGTAAAAGTGGGGAAAATGGGGTATAGAAATTAAATAAGTGAGTGGCTCGGATGGGAACAGGGAATGACATTTTTTGACTGTCGAATTGTCCCGGGCTGGGGCAGGGTTTGTTCCGGTGTCCGAAAATAAGTAAATCTAAGGATGCCTGAATTTAGGTTATTTCAGAATGACGTGTACGTCTTAAATGTGTCGTCCTGACACATTAAGACTTGTGCTGCCGTCCGTGGCAGCACAACACTGTAGGTTGACAGGCATCCTAAGATTTTCTAATTTTCTACCAGAGTCACAAACCATGCCCCAGCCCGGGACGATTCGACAGACGATAGGCTATGGTGTTTGCCTTTTCCCACCCTATCGTTACCTTTTTATTTTAAGGAGGTCTTTCTATGCTTGTTTCAAGTACAGATGAATTTCAGTCTTTTATGTTTAAACAGCTTCATTTCTTACCCGATGTGAAAGACAATTATACATGTTATAGAGACAGGGATCACCCGGAAAGCGGGTACTGCTGTATTTATTGCCGCGAGGGGTATTACCAGCTGGGGATTGCAGATTATACGATTCCGGAGGATTTTTCGGTTTCTTTTCAGAATCCTGCGAGGCAGCTTCGGTTTGGGATGATGCTTTCCGGAAAGACGCATTTTAAGCTTTATCAGCAGGATGTGGCTTCTTTTACACCTTCTTCTTTTATCGTGTTAGAGGAAAATATCAAAGGCCAGCAGGCATGGCGCGCCGGGGACCATTTTCACGGACTGGAACTGACGGTTTCGGCTGATTTCATAGAAAATATTCTTCATCCTGTTTTTCCTGACTGTGTCAGTCTGTCCGCGTTTGAGACAAATTATACCTATAAGATACTCCCCGCCGGCGTGATCAATCTGCTGAACCAGATGCATTTTCTGCATGAAAAGGATGCGCTCACACCGCTGTATTTAGAAGGACTGATCTTACAGTGTCTCGCTCTGCTTGCAGAAACATCAGCTCCATTGACTACAGTGCAAACCGCAATGAACAAAGCTGATCAACAGCATATTCCACGCGGCACAGTAATGCACACAATAAAAATCAGCGATACAAGAACGCTTACGCTCTCAACCGCTGACCTTTCTGCTGTGCACCTTGCACATGATATTCTGACCGAACAATATAAAAACCCGCCCACCGTCCATGAACTGAGTGAGCAGGTTTCTTTATCCATGCAAAAACTAAATTATGCGTTTCTCCACGAATACGACACGACCATTTCCGACTATATTATCTCTCTTAAGATGGAATATGGGGCAAAACTGTTAAGTGAAACACTCCTTGGCATCGATGAAATTGCATTACAGTGCGGTTATCATTACCCCGCTAATTTTATACGGATGTTTAAAAAATATTATGGGGTGACACCTTTGCAGTTTCGGAAATTCATCACCAGATAAAACACAACTCCCGCTGCCACAACTCCGATCGAAATGATCTGTGATGTGGAAAGCACTCCAATGCTTCCGCGGTAGTCGTTCCGGAAAAATTCAATAATAAATCTTCCGATTCCGTAAAGCACCATATATCCTGCTGCGACCTGTCCCTCCTTCGGTTTTCTTCCCGCATAGAGCAGTAACAGTCCGCAGATCAGGAAATCCCCGGCAGATGACATCAGCTGTGTCGGCAGAAGTTTTACACCGTTCGGAGCAAAGTCGGAGTGGGTAAATGTGATGCTAAACCACGAATCCGTCTCCCTGCCGTAGCAGCAGCCTGCAAAGAAACAGCCGAGACGCCCGAATCCCTGTGCAAATGATACAGCAGGCATCACAAGATCAAAGTACGGCAGAAAACGTTCTTTTTTGACACGGCAGTAGATCAGGCTGGTCAGCGCACCGCCGATGATCCCGCCGTAAACAACGTATCCGTTTTTAAAGTTCCAGAGTATGGACGGATCTTTTAAAATCTCCGGGATCTCTACAATATAATAGAGCAGCCTGCAGCCGATCATTCCACCGAAGATTGCGCAAAAGAAGATTCCATAGATAATATC
>ENA-OROU01001500-OROU01001500.1-human-gut-metagenome-genome-assembly--contig:-NODE-1500-length-19461-cov-3.485262_pt1 | contig 19461 bp, 30 predicted proteins | sample MGYA00242131_ERZ509054 | MGnify/ENA primary metagenome ERZ509054 (study PRJEB26280, sample SAMEA2338749) | human gut metagenome | biome: human gut; feature: human-associated habitat; material: faeces... | reverse complement strand
GGCGGTTTAGGTGTATTCGGTTTTATCGCTCCTGGCTGCGCTGGCGTTTCTTCTGCCATGCCTCAAGCAGCTTGATGATGGTGTTCTCCATTTGCAGGGGCGTATAGGATTTTGGAAAATACTTGCGTATGCGGTCCCCGTCAAAGGTCAGGCTGAACTTCTCCGGCTTCTTTTCCTCGGACATGATTGCCAGCATACTGTCCTCATTGAGCCGCCCGGCCTGGCTGAATTTCTTCATCCGCTGAGCCTGGGAGAGAGAAGGGGTGGCCTGCTCATAATCCATCGTATCTAATAGCATCTGCTGTTCCTCCGGTTTGAGCGCCGCAATTTGATAGGCGGGTGAAAGGGCAATCTTTTTCTCGTCTACCATCTGCATCAGCTCCGGGACCAGGTTCGTCAGGGAAATATAATTGCGGACGGTATCGCCGCTGACCCCCATCTGCTGGCCGATTTCATCATCACTTCTCAACTTCGCCGAAATTTTCGGCGAAGTCAAATCGTTTCGTGCGCCCTGCCGCTTGATGGCCTCCAGCTTCATCTTGTATGCCTTGGCCCTTTCGCTGGGCAGGATGTTCTCCCGCTGAAGGTTGCTGTCCACCATGATGATGGTAGCGGCGTCCCGGTCCAGGTTGCGGATCAGGACCGGCATCGTGTCCAGACCGGCCTGCTCACAGGCGTATTTGCGCCGGTGTCCGGCCACAATCTCATAGCCGCCTTCCTCGCGGGGCCGCACGATGGCAGGGACAATCACGCCATACTCTTTAACGCTCTGGATTGTCTCCCGCATTTCCTCATCGTCCCGCACCTGAAAAGGGTGGTCCGGGAATGGGTAAAGGTCCGTCAGCGGCAGGCGAACCACCACTTCTTCCTGGGGTGGCTGCTGGGCAGGCGGGGCAGTTTTCTTTCGTCCCCTGGCAGGTGACGCGGGCTTATCGCTCAAAGCTTCTCACCTCCATTGAGACACAAAAAGGAGGCCCAGCCCGGAACCTCCTTTCGCATCTGATTTTAGGCATAGAAAAACGGACATCAGCAGAAACACTAATGTCCGTCAATCCATCGGCCCACAAGAGCCGCTATATTCAGTTGTCCGGCTTCACACAGGGGAAGGCTCCGGCGGAGCCTGGCACACATCACGACAGTTCTCTTTGCCACTTCATTCTCTTGTCGTTCCCTGTGTTTTGCCCTTAATTTTTCCCTCACGAGCGTCCGTGAGGCCATAAAAATGCGGTAATGTTCGATAACAGCCCATAACACCTTTGCATGGATAAATTGGCGTATTTTCAAGGGTTTTCGGGGGTTTAATAACACCCGATAACGCATCTCGGAAGGTGGTGAAATCTCAAAGGGCTAATTGAGATTTTCTAAAAAATTATACCACGGTGTTTCGGAAAGCTGGCAGGAGAATATTCGGCTGCCCTATGAGCCGTTCCATGTCTTTGTGGAAAATGGAGAGGATATGGATGGCGCAGAGTGGCACCACCTTTCCGTCCCGGAAATGCTCATGCCTCGTTATGAGTTCCACAGCCGGAAAAATCTCCATGAGGTTGCCCGGCGGCCTGTTCTGCGGCGCAAGCTGGGACGAGTCCTGGGGCGGCATTTCCAGTGGCGTGGCACAGAAAAGATCGTCATTTATGATGACGGCCAGCCTTACAGCTTCTTTTTTGAAGAATACACGCCTTATGGCAGAGGAATTTGCGGCGGCATCATCCTGAATAGCGCCGAGGACTTGGCAAAGGCCCAGTACAGCGTACATACCTAAACAGTACGCTGATTTCGTGTAACAAACGCAACGCCGCCGGACAGAGGGATTTTCCTTCTGCCCGGCGGTATTTTTACTTTATTTAGTATAGTACGGGGCGGCAGCATTTCTTGCTGTCACCCCTGGATTGCCTACCAGCAAAGGCGAGCGGGACTATCAACGGCAGTTCACCGTTCATCTTGACCGTTGACTGGCTCGACTGGCTTTGCTATTTCAACTTATGACTTAATCCTCAACGTTAAAAATATCCTCGATTGAAACATTGAATACTTTTGCTATGTTCCACGCTAATACCAGTGATGGATTATATCTGCCTTTTTCTAAATTCCCTATGGTTTCTCTGCGAACGCCCACTAACTTTGCCAAATCTTCCTGTTTCATATCATACTTGGCTCGATACTCCTTAATTCTATTCTTTATCATTCTCCAGCCCCCATTTTTCTTTGAAGCCGTAGTAAGCAGTAGATAAAGCATAGATTGCGACGGATACCGCCCAACCAGAAGCAAGACCTGTTATCAGTGCTTCTTTTTCTTCCTTTAGCCCAGCAAAGAAACAAACAAAAGAAACGAGTGCCACGGAAATCATTCCGCAGTAAAATGCGCGTGAAGCTGACTTATTCATGTATTCCTCCAACATTTCATCCGATTTGATGAAGAAATATTCAAAATCAACTGCAAAGGCAAAGAAGGCAAGAAAAGACTTCGCTTCTGTGAAAATACCAATAAACCCTAATAGAGAGAGCAAGCCCATAAGCCCATATAAATAGCGTTTTGATTTCATAAACCTATCCTCCTATTATGTGGTATATTTCGCTCTTTATGATATAAATATACCACAAACATTGATGATAGTCAAGTCACTTCATACCAGCGCATAAATTATTTTTACGGAATAGCAGACTGCTGTCTATCAAATTCTTGTGTTACTTTATGGCACATGAGCATTTGTGGGAGAAATGTCAGAAGACTTCCCGATGGCGAGAAGATAAAGCTGTTGCCAAGCTCTGCCTGTTTCGACTTCCTGCTCTTGCGTTTTGACATTCTATATGGTACTCTTTCATCATAAGCCAACCCAGTTTATACACAAAGGAAAGGTGATCTTAAAATGGCAGAGTCCGAGAATAAGCGCACGCGCCGTACCCCGCAGGAGAGAGCGGCTGAGATGGACGAAAAAATCGCAAAGATAGATCAGTCCATCAAAGAGCTGGAATCAAAAAAAGAGTCTGTTGTGGCAGAGTATGATGCGAAGATCACCGCAGCCAGAGAACGCATAAAATCTCTGGAGGCCAAGAAGCAGGAGATCCTGGCCCCCAAGCCGCCCCGCAAGCCTCGTAAGACGAAAAAGCAGAAGATCCAAGAGATCGTTAAGCTGGCAATGAAAAATGGAATGTCGGTAGAAGAAATTGCTGGTCAGCTCCATGTAGAAGTTGAGGACTAAATCCTTTGCAAAATAACAGCAGCGCCGCCCACGGTAGAGCCGGGACGGCGCTGTTCTGTTATTTTGGTGTGAAGCGGTAGCCGTGGCCCCGAACGGTTTCGATGATGTGAACCCCCAGCTTGCGGCGGAGCTTATAGACCATGCTGGAGATCCCTGTCCAACTGGCATCATAGGAGTCCGCTGCGACAGCCTCGTAGATCTGTCGGGCAGAGAACACCTGCCCTGGCCAACGGGCCAGCAGGAGCAGAATTTCAAACTCCATCGGCGTCAGGGCCACCATCTGGCCGGACTGCCACACAAGCCTGCGCTGCGGGTCAATTTGCAGGGAGCCAAAGAGCAGTGGTGCATCTGCGGTGGCGGCCACCGTGGAGAAGTCTGCGACAGAAGCAAGGGCCGTCACAGTATTCGCAAAGATGGCGTCCTCGCCGTCGCTGAAGGATAGAATTATAAACTTCCCATGTGGATCACCTCCAATTACTTCCGAATTCTATCAGTGAAGTCAAATACATCTTCAATTTTCATCTCAAAGCTGTCTCTTGTTTATAATCGGAATACTTACAGCAACGCATACTATACACAAGGAAGCAGCAATAACAATAGCTTTTATATAAGCGTCTATTTCCGCCTCCCCCATCAAAAGCGAGTTGGTATTCATTAAGGCAATGGGAGAATATGCCTTTACTTTCGGTATGACACTCAATAAATATGCCAACAGCACTGTCCCTCCAATACACAGGGCAACACCTGTGTTATTTTGTAACAGCGATGAAAAAAGTACAATAAGGCATATAACCCATGCACCAAACAGCCACCATATAGCTACTGAGAAAAATAGGTTATTCGCAATACCATTATCCCAAAAATAAGCATTATATCCATAGGTAATGGCAAAGTAAATTCCATAGCCAACTGTCCAAAGCGACAACAGCAGCGCAGTCTTTGCAAGCACAACTTTATATCTTGACAAACCTTTTGTCAGTACAAGCAGCAATGTCCCTGATTTGTATTCTTTGGTAAATATATCACTGAAAATCAGTACAAAGGCGATAAGTGCCACAGGAAGGTTTTTGAAAAACTGTGTCCATGAGGTCAGTGCGTCCACTTGAATATCTGTGAAAATCAAGCCGTCCTCGGCCAATGTATCGGACAGCATTTCCATTATCCACGGCGTCATCTTCGCAATCGCAGGGTTCAAAATTCCGAACAGCGCAAACAATAGTGCGAGGATCGTGATTTTACCTGTTCGTGCAGCTTCAAGATACTCTTTTTTTATAAAAGCAAGGAGTGGTTTCATTTTGTCACCTCCAAAAACAGAGATTCAAGCGTTGGCTCTATTCGTTCAATTCTCTGTATGGGTATTCTGTTTTCGGCGATATACTTCATAATATCAAAGAAACGATCCTCACTGCCATGAAAAACAAGAGAGTTTTTCTCTGTGTATTGGAAATCACCAAATACATTGATAAGCACATCAGCAACTTCCTTTTGTTCTATTTCAATGATAAATCCGTCAGATACCCTCTTGTTTCGCAGTTCTGCAATAGTTCCTTGCATAGCAATTTTACCATCGTGCAAAAAGGCAACTTCGGTACAGATACGCTCCACATCCGAAAGGATGTGGGTAGAAAAAAGCACTGTGGTTTGTTCCTTTGCCGCAAGAAGTATATCCAAAATCTCCTTGCGTCCTGCGGGGTCAAGTGCTGATGTTGGCTCGTCACAGATCAGAAGTTTGGGGCGGTTTAGAAGTGCTTGTGCAATTCCTAAACGTTGCTTCATTCCCCGTGAGAATCCTTTGATGCGGTGATACTCTTTCCCAAGACCAACCAGCTCCAAGAGTTCTTTGCTTCTCGTTACAATGTCAGTTTTGTCCATCCCGCAGACTTCTCCGCAAAGCGATAAATATTCCATCGGTGTCATGTAGGAATAAAATTCTGGCACATCGGGCAGATAGCCGATGTGCCTATTGGTGTTGGTTTGTCCAAAATGCACCTTTTCACCCATGACATAGATTTCGCCGCTGTCCGCTTTAAGAAGCCCAAGGATTGCTTTCATCGTTGTTGTTTTTCCAGCGCCGTTTTTACCAATAAAACCGAAAATGCTGTGTTCAGGCACAGATAAATCAATTCCACAAAGCACTTCTTTGCTGCCAAAATGCTTTTTTAGGTTTTGTATCGCCAGTACATCCATGTTAATCCTCCTTGCCAAGCAGGAAGTACAAGATCGGGCCGATAAACTCCATGCCGATAATTGCAATAACAAGCCACAAAGTACGATTGCCTCTTTTATAATTTTTATGGGTCAGAATGTGATAAAGGGTGTAACCCAATAGAATAAACTGAACGATTGCCAGTGGGATCAAAAACGGCAGAAATTCCATAATCTTATCCATTCTCATTTTCCTTCTTTCTGTAAGTTTCTACACAAAAACCTTTATGCCCACAACAGGGACAAGTCAGTTTTCTAAGTGTCGGGGTATGCCTTGCCAAGAGTGCTTCTTTGAAATTAGGGTTAAATACTTCATGGCACTGTGGACAGATATACGCAACTCTTTTGAAATAAAATTTTGTAACCCAAATTGCATATAAAACGGCTACCAGAACACAGAGAGCAAAAGGCCACCATATTCCTGCAACAATCCAGAAAATGATAGATGTCCACTGAATTATGCCAATAGGAATCGCTGTAATCAGTAGGATCGCGTGTAGCTGTCTCATCCTCTTTTTGTTTTCCATCACATAAGCTATATCACCAATAGATTCGATGGAGAAATTTTCTACGCCCTTCAGCTCTCGCTTAATGCCATCGAGCATATCAAGTTTTGCTTGCCGTTCGCATACTTCCTCACGAAGAAGCTGCTCCTGTTGTTCAAGCAAAACAGAAATAACACTGCTGGGATCATCCTCGGACAACAATTCTCCGATGTTGTTGATTGAAATACCAGCGTCACGAAGGAAGCAGATAATCTTCATCCGCTTCAAGTCATCCTCTGAATAAAGCCGTCTGCCGCCCTCTGTGAGTTCACTGGGGGTAAGAATACCACGGGTATCATAATACTGCACTGTCCTAACGGATACGCCGCAGAGCTTTGCAATTTCTCCAGTCGTGTATTTTGACATAGCCTTCACCTCCTTTCGCCCTTATTTTACTTCATTACGCAGCGTCACAAGCAATACATTACGCAGGGTGATTTTTTGAAAATTTGAAAAGTTGATCAATTTCATCTGCTCCATTCCGTTTTTTATTTGGTTTCGACCATCCTATAATCTTTTTCACATCATTTGCTTTGTTTTGAGCAAGTCAAGAAGTTCGTCAGAAGTAGCGTTAGCGCAGAATCCACTTCATGGTCTACAGCGGACAGGTTATAGCAAAGGGTATTATTCAAAAGACGGTTATCCTCAACCATTAAAATTCTCATTCACTCACATCCTTTTTCCTTATAAATTATCAACCAAATGTCACAGAAACCTCACAAAGAAATAAATTTACAAAAGCATTGTACTTCATATCTGAAGTCGAAACAAGCATTGTGAGTTGATTAAAAGATACTACGCTGGCTAATCCTGATTTCTTCGATGAAAATGGAAAGCAGTGAGCAAACACACCTCATGGGTAAGCAGATAGGGATACGGCGCCAAAGTCATAACTTCGGTGCCGTATCCCTTAATTTTTATTCTTATCCAGTAGCCATGCAACACGGCAAACATAGGCTTCAAAAAAATATGCTTTCGCCTGTTGAGAAAGGCGTCATCCAGGCGTAAAGGATATGTATAAAGCAAAAAAAGGAGGCATTCACCTATGTTAATTGGTGTCGATCATGGCAATAAACAAATCAAGACGGTTCACTGCGCCCCGTTCGTTTCCGGCCTGCAGCAGAGCATGACCCGGCCGTTCGGGCCGAGCCTGCAATACGGCGGCAACTACTATACGCTCTCCAACGAGCGCATTCCCTACCGCAAGGACAAGACTGGGGATGACCGCTTCTTTATCCTCACCCTGATTGCGATTGCGGAGGAATTGACGGCCCGCGGCGTTGACGAGAAAGAACTGTACCGTATCCAGCTGCCGGTGGGACTGCCGCCGGCCCACTTCGGAGCCCAGGCGGAAAAGTTCACTGCCTATTTCCAGAAGAAAGGGATCGTAGAATTCCAGTACCGGGACAAGCACTATGCCATCAGCATTGATGATGTGGCCTGCTATCCCCAGGCATACGCGGCGGCGGCCACCATGCTCCATACGCTGATGAATGAGGCCAAGGCGGTAGTGGTGGACATTGGCGGCTTCACGGCAGACTACCTGCTGATGAAAAATGGAAAAGCCGACCTCAGCTCCTGTGATTCGCTGGAAAACGGCGTAATCCTGCTTTACAATAAGATCAGGTCCAGGGGCAATGCGGAATTGGATCTGCTGCTGGATGAGGGGGATGTGGACGCCATTCTCACCGGCAAGCAGACGCAGTACCCGCCGTCGGTGGTCCGGCTGGTGGAGCAGCTGGCACAGGAGTTCGTCAACGACCTGTTCAGCACCTTGCGGGAGCGGATGCTGGACTTGCGCTACTGCACGGTGGTCTTTGTGGGCGGCGGCGCCATCCTGCTGCGTCGGCAGATTGAGGCATCCGGAAAAGTGGGAAAGCCGTTGTTCGTCTCGAATATCAATGCCAATGCAGCCGGCTATGAGTATCTGTACCGCCTTGAGGCTGTGGGCAGGTGACGGCTATGGCTGTTAAGAAAGAACGAGGGCGGTTTTCCCTGCGGTTCAATATCAGTGACCCGATCCATCTGGCAACTGTCGAACTGCTGGAAAAGCAGCCTGACCACGGGAAAGCACAGTATATCGCCAATGCAGTCGTTTTCTACAATACTCACTTTGCAGATGATCCCCAGCCGGTAAGGGCGGCAGCTCCGCCCATAGACCGGGCCGCCATTGAAGCCATTGTGCGGGAGATCTTGCGCCAGGAGCAAAGGGACTCTGAAAAGCCTGCCGGCGCCCCCGTCGCCTGCTCGGATGTGAAAATAACAACGGCCCCGGCGCCGCAGGAGCGGACGCCGGAGCCGGAATATGCGCCAGAGCTGGGAGAGGCATCGGAGGCGGATGCTGCCATCCTCGGCCTGATCTCCAGCACAATGGAGGCTTTTCGCCAGGGGAGATGATATAAAAAAGAGGTATGAGGGCTGCGTTGCCGCTGGCGCTCATACCTCTTTTTCTTCCTGTATAGCCGCGATAAAGTTGTCGATAATATTTTCTAAATGCCGGTATTGGCAGGGGGTCAATGACGAGACCTTTTGATTGAGCACGCGTGTGTCGCCTTCCATGACCTGACCGCGCAGCAGATAGTCTGTGCTGATGTCAAGCGCATCGCAGATCTTTAACATCGTTTCAGGCCGCATGGCTTTTGTGCCAAGCTCCGCAGTCGAAACGGTCTGTGGCGTGACATGTGCCATCTTGGCCAGAGCCTCTTGTGTCAATTTTAGTTGTTTGCGCCGGTCCAGTATCCGCTGGCCCATTTCTTTCAAAAGTTCGCCCATTCGCAACCCTCCATGCTATAGCTATATTTTATCCGCTATAACATAAAAAATTAAGCGGCCATAGTTGAACTTACTCAGCCATAGCAAGTATAATGGGCTATATTGAGAAAAAAGTTTCTGGAGGAGATGAGATGTCCAAGCTTTACTCGTGCGCGATTACCAGTCAACGGCCTACGCGGTTCAAGTTTAAGTACCAGGAATATATGACTTCGTGCAAGCGCCTGAAGAAGCGGCTGCACGATGTTTTTGCGGAACTGTACCGGCGCGGTGTGCGCCGGTTCTATGTTGGTGGGGCCCTTGGCGTCGATCTATGGGCCGGCGAAATCCTGCTGGAAATGGGCCGGCAGGAAGAGTACCAGGGACTGGAAATCGTGCTGGTCTACCCGTTCCCGGGCCATGATGAGCGATGGGACCCAAAGAGCCGGGAGCGGCTGCGTCATCTGAAGGAAAACTGCGACCAGTTTGTAATGGGCAGCAAGATCGTGGGCGCCCAGGGGTATCGGGAGCGCACTGCCTACATGGTAGAACACGCTGATTGCCTGGTGGCTGTGTGTGATGATGAGCCTGCTGGCCCGAGCGGCGTGGAGGCGGCGCTGCGGATGGCAGAGGTGAGGAAACTGCCGGTGGTGTTGATCAATCCAGATACGGGGAAAATCAAAATAAAGCCATAAGCAAATATTGAAATTGCATATTTAAGTAACCAGAGATATAATTAGTTATAGCAAACTCATGGAATATATATAAGCAGGAGGGGGATGAAAATGTCCGATATGCCCCAAAACACAGGAGCCTTTCATAACATTTACGAAACTACGCTTGAACCAGACACAACAAAATCAATGCTGCATGAAGGGGGCGAATCAGGAGAAGGCTTTATGCAGCGTTTTGAAGTCGCACCAGGCATTCAAATTACCTATAACGATTTGAAAATGGACTCTTGTTTCCGTCCCATCCGATTTGAAAAAGATTTCCTGCAGATCAATCACTGCCTGGAAGGTTGCTATGAGTGCGAATTAGATGGAGGCGCAGTCAGTTTTCTGGGGGAAGGTGACCTTTGCGTGAATTACCTCTCCAAAGATAAACAGGTGTTTTTCGGTTCCCGGATTCCTCTGAAGAAATATCGAGGCATCACCGTATTGCTGGAAATGGAAACTGCGCAGCAAACTTTAGATCATGGCTTTCAACAAGCTCACATCATATTAAGGAACAATCTTTAATACAAAAACAGCCTTCCAAATCGGAGGGCTGTTTTTGTATCTATGCCCGGAAAGCCCACAATATCAGGCTTTCCGGGCTTTTTCTGTTTTCCGGGGACTTGGTGGATTAGTCCGCCATCGGCCCGCTTCCTATCGCGGCGATCACATAGTCCCATGGCGGCTCATTTTTGCACACCCTTGTCCGGCCCGTATATGCCAGAAACGAGGAAACGCTAAAAAGTATCCACTCCCGGACAGCGCCACCTCTTTCAATGAGAACAATTTAGCGGGAACCTTACGGCTCCCGCTTTTGTCTCATTCCTGCTCGAATGGCTCTCCGCAATCCCCGCAGATTACATTGACCTCCCGCGTTGCCCGGATAATGGTGCCGCAGCAGGGGCAGACATATTTGATGCTGCGGTTAATGGATTTCTTACTTCCGCCCTTGGTGGTGCCTTCCACCGGCAAGCGGCTGGCGTTGATCTTGTCCTCGCCCAAAGTTTTTCTGATCCATGCCTCAGTCTCCGGGGCCAGCGTTGTTACCGTCCAGCCATACTTGGCGTGCTTCTCGATATGCAGGCCGTGGGCCTCAGCGGTGGCCTTAAATTTCTGGTTGTGGTAGTAGCCGTTGTTGCTTACGTCTTGGATGCCATGAACCAGATTGTAGAGATGCGCCATCTCATGCAGAAGCGTGGCTGCCAGCTCGACGATGGGCCGGTCAAGGTACTCGGCGCAGAGATTGATTTCCCGATACTTCTCGCCGCTGGCGTTCCATATCTCGTTGATACTGCACCAGCCATACGCCCCGCGCCCTCCGTCTGGTGATACAGTGATGGCCGGGCGGTTCAGCTCGCCCTCGTAAAAATGCTCATTGAATAGGTCAAACATTTCCTCGGTTTTTCTTACGATTTCAGATATTTGCAGCATGGTTGCGTCCTCCTTAAAGATATGTTTTATTTCTGTGAGTGACAGCTTACACACCGCCGGTCAAAAAGCAAGCTCTAAAGGTCTTAAAACATATCTTTTTTTCACTGAGGACAGGAAAAGCCCCGCCGAAGCGGGGCCGAACTATTATTCAGCATCTCGATTGGCTTGATAGTAATAGCCATGTCCGGTTTTCTCGTCGTCAAAGGTAAACTCGCAAATCTCGTTATACATGGAACCGTCAAAGTTGAGGACATAGGTGTGGTAGTCATAAGGAAAGGTCTTACAAGTTTCCGCCCGGCATGGTGCGTTGGCTCCGGGCTCCGTCCAATCATAGTGGCAAAGCTCTGTTTTCTGATATTCTTCCAGCTCGTCGGTATAGTAGTAATGGACGAATCCTTTCTGTGTTTCGTAACTTGCCAGTTTACGGCGGAGGTGAGTACTGGTTCTATATTCCGCAGAGTGGCATTTCTTTTCGCCGTTGATTACCGTATATCCGTAACTGCTCTCCGATAAAGGTTTCTCAAAACTTTCTCGCTCAATACCAAAGTCGATACCCTTTCTTTCGCACTGCTGCCGAACATAGCGGAGGAATTGTGCGAGGGTTACATTATTGCGCTCAATCTCGATGCTATAGTTTGCCATGATGTGGCCTCCTCAAAGATATGTTTTGTTTTCTGTGAGTGACAGCTTACACACCACCGGCCAAAAAGCAAGCTCTAAAGGTCTTAAAACATATCTTTTTTCACTAAGGACAGGAAAAACCCCGCCGAAGCGGGGCTTTCTTGATTTATTCTGCGGCAATGAAGCCTTGCTCTTTCAGGCTTTCAATCAGCGCCGGATTCTCCGGGCCGGTCAAGGTTCCTTCTTTGTCAATGTTATAGCTTCCTACTGCGAAAGCGTATGTCGGCGCTCTCAGATATTCCGGCTTTGCGCCAATGAAGTCGCCTACTGCTGCCACCAGCTCCTTGCGGCGCACACCGGTCACATTATAGGCCGCTTCGATGCCTTCCGGCTCATTTCCCATCGTGGTAGGTTCACCGGGATCTTCCGCCGGGATTTCGTCGGTTTGTGGGCTTTCTTGCAGCGCGGTCTCTATTTCCGGCTCGGCAGCCTCCACGGCCATAACCTCTGTGCTTTCCTGTGCGGCGGCTTTGGCTGCGGCCTTCGCCGCTCGGCTTACTCTGGTGCGGGCCTCCGGGAATATCTCCGGCAGTGCGCCTTCCTCATAGTGGATTTCAAAGGTGATCTTCCCATCCATGTGTACGTTGAAGTGGAAGTCGGTCATTTCAATTTCTTTCAGCTCGTCCGGCAGCTCGATGTTCTTATACCGCTTGACTTCCTCGCCGTTTACCATAAGGCAAACCGGAACCGCGTCCCTCAGTTTCGCTGTAATTTTTCCTGTTTTCATTATCATTTCCACCTTTCATTTTGTGCTGGGGCTGTTGCCTTGTGTGAGTCACAGCTTACACACCACGGGTGAAAAATCAAGGCCTTTTTTGAAAAAGGTATTGACAATTCACGCTGTCGTGCATATAATAACATATAGAAATTTATCTATGGGAGGTGATCGAAAGAGATGGAAGAAAAAAGAATTGCGGCAATTTTCAAAGCGTTTTGTGATGAAAATCGCATTAGGATTATAAAACTGCTGCGTTCAGGTGAAAAATGTGCTTGCAAGTTGCTAGAAGAAATCAATGTCACGCAGCCTACGCTTTCCCACCATATGAAAATTCTTTGTGACGCTGAAATAGTTGTCGGGCGCAAAGAGGGAAAATGGACACACTATTCTATTTCAGAAAAAGGTGTGGAACAGGCAAAAGAATGTTTGCGGCAGTTGACAACACTTGATGTTGAAAGCGAAAATAAGTCGTGCTGTGAAAAGTGAGGAAGTTTATTTGAATGCTTTTCCGCACGACTTATATTCGGAATATTAAATCGACATATTTCAATATGACTATATGAAAGGAGCTTTTTATGGAGGCACTAAAAACAATTTGGGACTTTTTTCAAAATGAAGTCCTCGGTATGAACTGGCTGAATCGTCTCATTGAAACAATTTTGAACGCTTGCGGTTTAGATACCACGGGCAAAATAGGAGCGAGTATTCAGTTTTTCATCTATGATACCATAAAAATTATGGTACTGCTTGGCGTTTTGATTTTGATTATCTCGTATATTCAAAGTTATTTCCCGCCCGAAAGAGCTAAAAAGATACTCGGCAGATTTCACGGAATATGGGCGAATATCATCGCCGCTCTGCTCGGTACGGTAACACCGTTTTGCTCGTGTTCTTCCATTCCGTTGTTTATCGGGTTTACAAGCGCAGGTTTGCCGCTTGGCGTTACATTCTCCTTTTTGATTTCTTCGCCGATGGTTGACCTCGGAAGCCTTGTCTTACTGATGAGTATTTTCGGCTGGAAAGTTGCTGTTTTATATGTAATATTCGGTTTGGTAATCGCTGTGGCTGGCGGAACGCTAATTGAAAAGTTGCACCTCGATAATCAAGTGGAAGAATATATCCGAAACGGTCACTCGATTGATGTTCCGCAGGAGGAACTGCATTTCAAAGACCGTATGAAATTTGCGTGGGAACAGGTTGTTGAAACCGCTAAAAAGGTTGCTCCTTATGTTCTGATCGGCGTGGGCATTGGTGCTTTCATTCACAACTGGATTCCTGAAGAATTTATTGTCAAAGCACTTGGCGAAAATAATCCGTTTGGCGTAATTCTTGCTACGATAGTAGGTATTCCGATGTATGCGGATATTTTCGGTACAATCCCGATTGCAGAAGCCCTGCTTGCAAAAGGTGCTTTGCTCGGCGTTGTGCTTTCCTTTATGATGGGCGTTACAACGCTCTCGCTCCCTTCAATAATTATGCTTCGCAAAGCAGTTAAGCCGAAACTGCTCGGTATTTTCATTGGAATATGTGCCGCTGGTATTATTATTGTAGGCTATCTTTTCAACGCAATACAATATTTAATTGTTTAATTTTAGGAGGTTATTATTATGGCATTATTTAATTTTGGAAAGAAAAAGGAAGAAGAAAAGAAAACACCTGCTTGCGCTTGTAGCTGCGGTTGTGCTGCCAGCGAAGCAGAAAGCATTACAAACGATTGCTGTCCTGATTTGAAAGAGGGAGAAATCTGCTGTATCAAAGTGTTAGGGGCAGGTTGTAAATCCTGTCACGAACAATTTGAATACACAAAGCAGGCAGTAAAGGATATGGGACTTTCCGTAGAGGTCGAATACATTACCGATATGCAGAAAGTAATGGAATACGGTGTTATGAGTATGCCTGCCCTTGTTGTCAACGAAAAGGTTGTTGCTATGGGTAAGGTTTTGAAAGCTGCTGATGTGGTTGCTCTGCTGCACAAGCTGGGGTTTTAACGATGGATAAGAAAAAGGTAGCCTTTATTTGTGTGCATAACTCCTGCCGCAGTCAGATTGCAGAAGCACTTGGAAAACATTTGGCGGGAGATAAGTTTGATTTCTATTCTGCTGGAACAGAAACAAAACCACAAATCAATCAGGATGCTGTGCGGCTTATGAAACAGCTTTATGGGATAGATATGGAGAAAAGCCAGTATAGCAAGACGATTGATAAAATTCCCACGCCTGATATTGCGATTTCAATGGGGTGTGATGTCGGCTGTCCCTATATCGGTAGAGCATTTGATGATAATTGGGGTCTTCCCGATCCAACGGGACAAGGTGATGAAATATTCAAATATGTTATCATGCAGATAGAGAAAAGATTAAATGAGTTAAAAAATTATTTTTGCACCAGCAACGATGGCCTTCAATCAGAATCAGACTAAAGGCTACACAAACTCTATTGCGGGCCAATCTGCCTTGTGTGGATTGGCCCACTTTTTTGTAAACACCCTTTGTATAATCTGAGCTTCGCAAAAATAAAATGAATTTTTCAAAAAAACTTTCCGGTTTGCACCCCTGAGATGTGTTCTGGTTATGTGAGGAGGCGAAAAAGAACCAGCTCAAATCTGCAAAAAGGAGGGATGCGGCATGATGTCTCCCTCTGATGAAAAGCGGATCGTCGCCATGGTGGACTCTTTTACCAAGACGGTGGCCCGGAATTTCAGCAGAAATCTCAAACGGGCAAAGGCAAACGCGGAGAAGCATTACTCCGACGAGCCGGTAGACTATCTTCTTGAAACTTTAAGCCACGATGACAGGTATCCGTCCGACCATTTTGTGCTTTATGCGGACGAGCTATCCTGCGTGGTTCACAGCGAAACTTTATATAAAGCACTCTGCTCCCTGCCGGAGAAGCAACGGAAGGTCTTATTATTTGACTTCTGGGGAGCCCTCCCGGATGGGGAAATTGCAGCCAGAATGGAGGTGACGACCCGCACTGTCTACAACCTGAGGCAGCGCGCTTTCAAGGCAATCCGAAAATACTATGAGCAAGGAAGCTCAGAGCCATGAATTAACCTATGACCTAATCAAGCGAGCGGTTCACGGCGACCAAGAGGCAATCGAAGTATATCTCCTGCACTATGACGCTTACATCAATTCTCTGGTGGCGTATGACGAAGTCGGCCCGGATGGCCGGATATACCGGCATATTGATGAAGATATGAAAATCGAGGTGCAGATGAAGCTCGTGGACGCATTACAGAACAAATGGAGGAAACTGATATGATTCTCATGCCAGACCTGTTTTCCTTCGCCTACGTCCCGAACTGGTACTCCCAGCTTGATATGCTGGCGGAGATGGCCCTGCCGGAACCGTGGCGATTCAAAAACCCTATATACTTAACGAAAAATCCAGATACTCCGATTTTGGAGCGATACATCCATGCGATCTTTAAGAAACAACTGATTGACTACAAGGAAGAACGGATACCCAGCAATGCAGCAAAATTCTTTCATATCGAAAATGAGTTTTGTTGTTTCCATACGGGTCTCTACACCCGGCGGTATAAGGCCATTTATGCCTGCTTTGACCGGAATAAAAAGAAGGACTCCCTGCTGGAATGGTATTTCAGGGGCTTTGCGGATGAACTATCTCCGCTACTCCGGCACATTTCACCATTGCCAGAGAAGCCCAGCTACTATATGACGCAATATGGCGTCAATTACAACCCGGAATGGCCGATCCGCGTCAACGTGGATCATATCCTCGGCGATGAGGAGAACCTTTCCCGTATCCCGGCAGAAATCCGCGAAGCGCAAAACCTGCCCCTGCTTTTGGAAACGGCAGTTGAGCTGGCGCGGCGGAAGGCTGTGGTGGAACCGAGCATTGTGGTTCCGCAGGGGTATCAGGGCCGGGTACAATACTTGCTGCCGATCTGCCTGACCGATATGGAGCAGCCAGACCTTGCCATGACCCTCACGATCATGGACGGGTATTACTTGGGGAATACCTGTCTCACCTTAGAGATGGCATACCTCAACGCGCGGCTTCTTTCCAGGCCGGTGGCGCATTGGCTCACGGACATTGTGGAATAACTGCGCACAGATCGCAGGCCCGCTCCCCGGCAGCCGGATCGGCTCTGGTGGAAAGGAGTGACCGGTTTGCGCCAAAGCAAGAAGGAGGTTGAACAGAATGACATAAGAGATAAAATGCGTCCAGTGTACTGCCCGAAGTGTGGGTGGAAGCTGCTGGACGCGGTAAAGGGTACAAAGACACAGACCAAGATCCCCCATAAGGGCCGGTATCCCGATTTATATATGAAGTGCGGGCACTGCGGCGCGGAGGTTGGGATCATCAAAACTGAATAGCTACCACCGAATGTTCCGGGCAGGTTCCGGGACTTACCGGATAGCTGCGGCAATACTACAGCCCTCATAAGGAATGTATATGACGGGCGGGCAACGGACAGCGAAGCCGGGAAACCGGTGCGGCGTTTGTCTGAGCATGATACACGAAGGGGTGATTTCATTCCATCATCTGTGGTTGCCCCTTCATCACGCTGTCTTGAAAGAAAGACAGATGGGATATTGAGCCTGGCAAGCGGCACTTTTGTGCTGCTTGTCAGGCTCTTTTTTTCGTTTTAGCGGCAAAGGTGCCGCCTGCCGGGCTCCGAAAGGAGAACGGCAAATTGAAAATCAATTACACATTTGCAAATGGTGAGACCTCAGATGTAGAGGTCAATGAGGAAATCGGAAACTTGATTCTGGATTCCAGGCGGGAGGAAAGCAATCAGGATCGGAAAGAGCGGTACCACTGCTATTCCCTGGATGCGGCGGAATATGAAGGCGCGGATTATGCGGACGGCAGTACGCCGGAGACAGAACTTTTCCGGCAGCTTGAAAACCAGCGGATCAAAGAGGCGTTTGGGCAGCTCTCGGAGGTACAGCGGCGCAGGCTGCTGATGCTGGCCGAAGGGGTATCCCTCCGGGAGATTGCCCGCCGGGAGGGCAAGGACATTAAGACTATACGGGAATCCATCGAGGGAGCCAGGAAAAAGTTTTTGAAATTTTTCTGAGACATCCCCCCTCAAACCGTGCTTCAAATCTCCGTATGTTGAAGGACATCCCGATACCGTCCTTCAGAAAGCAGAGGTGATGAGATGAAACACACATTGCAGATCCGTGTTTCAAAAAAGCCCGTGAACAGCGGCGCGGTCAGTGTGCGGAATGTCTCCGTGCGGGAGCGGTTCATGCGTTTCCTGCTGGGGGACAAGGTCAGGCTGACGGTCATTGTTCCAGGCAGCACGGTGGAGGAACTCTCGATCCGGGAGGTTGCAGAAGGAGGGCTGGCGCATGAGTAAGATGAAACTTCTTCTGGACGTGGTATCCGATCTCCGCTCCCTGGCGGACAGCCTGCAGGCGGTGGCGGACGCTGTAGCACAGAATGGGCAGGAACAGCCAGACCAAACCACGGAGGAAAAGCCGGCTCAGAAACCGGAAAAGAAAAATGCTGCAAAGCAAGTGGAGCCGCCTATGGAGAAGCCGGAGCCAAAGCCGCTGACACTGGAACAGGTGCGGGCGGCCCTGGCGGAGAAGTCCCGTGCCGGCCATACGGCAGAGGTAAAGACGCTCCTGATCAAGCACGGGGCGGATAAGCTGTCGGACATTGACCCGGCGGAGTACCCGGCGCTCCTTGCGGAAGCGGAGGTGCTGTGATGGGAAAACACGCATTGCTTTCCGCTTCCTCCAGCCACCGGTGGCTGAACTGCCCGCCTTCCGCAAGGCTTTGCGAGAAGTATGAAGATACGGGCAGCGAATATGCCCAGGAAGGGACGGACGCCCACAGCCTGTGTGAATACAAGCTAAAACAGGCGCTTGGCATGGATGCCGCTGACCCCACGGAGAACCTTTCCTTCTACAACGAGGAAATGGAGCAGTGCGCTTTGGACTATGCGGCCTATGTGCTGGAACTGGTGGAAGGCGCAAAGAAATCCTGCAAAGACCCGGTGGTGCTGATTGAGCAGCGTCTGGACTTTTCCCGTTTCGTCAAAGACGGCTTCGGAACCGGCGACTGCGTCATCATTGCAGACGGTACTCTCGATATTGTGGATTACAAGCATGGGAAAGGCGTGGAGGTGTCTGCGGTAGAAAATCCCCAGATGATGCTGTATGCCCTGGGCGCTCTGGAATTGTTTGACGGCATCTATGACATTGATACCGTCCGCATGACCATCTTCCAGCCACGCCGGGATAACGTGAGTGTCTGCCTCATGGAAAAAGATGATCTTTTGCAGTGGGCTTATAACGACTTGACCTATAAGGCGAAGCTGGCCTATGAGGGCAGTGGGGAGTTTGCCTGCGGGGACTGGTGCCGGTTCTGCAAGGCAAAGGCGGTCTGCCGGAAGAGGGCAGAGTACAACCTGGAACTGGCGAAATATGATTTTGAGATGCCCGATACACTGGAGGACGCGGAGATTGCCGCCATCCTGGACAAGGCGGATGAACTGACCGCCTGGGCTGCGGATGTGAAGGAATACGCGCTCCGGCAGGCACTCAGCGGGACAGAGTATCCCGGCTATAAAGTGGTGGAGGGACGCTCCAACCGCCGGTACATCAGCGAGGACGCGGTGGCCGACGCCGTTTCCCAGGCAGGGTATGATCCCTATGCTAAAAAGATACTTGGCCTTACGGAGATGCAGAAGCTCTTGGGCAAAAAGAAATTTGACGAGCTGCTGGGAGGACTGATTGAAAAGCCCCAGGGCAAGCCCGTCCTTGTGCCATTGTCCGATAAGCGGCAACCTATGAATACGGCACAGAATGATTTTAAAGATTGAGGAGGAAATCAGAATGTCAAATAAAGTCAAGAACCCGATGAAAGTGATCACCGGCCCCAATACCAGATGGAGCTACTGCAACGTATGGCAGCCCAAGTCTATCAACGGTGGCACTCCAAAATACAGTGTCAGCCTGATCATCCCTAAGTCGGATACAGTGACCATCAATAAGATTAAGGCAGCCATCGAAGCCGCCTACAAAGAAGGCGAGGCAAAGTTGAAGGGCAATGGCAGGAGGGTCCCGGCACTTTCCGTCCTAAAGACGCCGCTCCGTGACGGGGATGCGGAACGCCCGGACGATGAAGCCTACGCAAACGCCTATTTCGTCAATGCTAACAGCGCCACGGCTCCGGGCATTGTGGATGCGGACCGCCAGCCGATTCTGGATACTTCCGAGGTTTACAGCGGT
>ENA-OROU01001495-OROU01001495.1-human-gut-metagenome-genome-assembly--contig:-NODE-1495-length-19521-cov-2.640142_pt1 | contig 19521 bp, 20 predicted proteins | sample MGYA00242131_ERZ509054 | MGnify/ENA primary metagenome ERZ509054 (study PRJEB26280, sample SAMEA2338749) | human gut metagenome | biome: human gut; feature: human-associated habitat; material: faeces... | reverse complement strand
GCATCAGTTGGGGCAAAAGACCTTTTGACCCCAACATCAAAAATATGTTTTTATAAAGAGAAAGGATCAGACATGTCTGAGAGAAAAAAAGCGGCCCTTCATAACCTGGGCTGTAAGGTAAATTCTTATGAGACAGAGGCCATGCAGGAGCTGCTGGAACAGGCCGGATATGAAATCGTGCCGTTTGCTCCCGGAGCAGATGTCTATGTGATCAATACCTGTACGGTGACAAATATGGCAGACCGGAAATCCCGGCAGATGCTTCACCGCGCCAAAAAGATGAATCCCGACGCCGTCGTGGTGGCCGCAGGCTGTTATGTGCAGGCGGCAGCGGAAGAGGCGGCAGCGGATGAAGCCATCGATATTATTATCGGAAACAACCAGAAAAAAGATCTGGTAAATATACTGGAGAATTTCAGAAAAGGCGAAAAGTCAAAGACAGAGTGCTCCTGCGACGGGGACTGCGGCGACGATTGCACCTGCAAAGAAAAGCCAGAAAGTCAGGAAGCGCCGGCAGCGGAGCTCGCTTCCATGAGCGAGGAGGAATTTGCGGCCAGCGTCCATGAGACCCGGAAATACCTCAAGGATCTGACCCATGAGAAAGAGTACGAGGAGCTGAAAATTACCCACACGACAGAGCACACGAGAGCCTATATTAAAGTGCAGGACGGCTGCAACCAGTTCTGCAGTTACTGCATCATCCCTTACGCCAGAGGCCGGGTGCGAAGCCGGGAGCTTGCCGATGTGCTCAATGAAGTTAAAGGCCTCGCTGAGAGCGGTTTTCAGGAGGTCGTCCTCACCGGTATCCATCTGAGTTCCTACGGCATCGACAACGGAGGAAGCCTTCTGGAGCTGATTTTAAAGACAATGGAAGTGCCGGGCATCCGCCGGGTACGCTTAGGTTCTCTGGAACCCCGTATCATCACGGAAGAATTTGTCAATGCTTTAAAGGATCAGGAAAAATTCTGTCCCCATTTCCATCTTTCTCTTCAGAGCGGCTGCGACGCGACGCTGAAACGAATGAACCGCCGCTATACGGCTGAGGAATATTACGAAAAATGCGTGCTTTTAAGAGAGAATTTCGACCATCCGGCGCTGACCACCGATGTGATCGTGGGCTTCCCCGGGGAGACTGAGGAGGAATTTGCAGAGACTGTGGCTTTCCTCAAGAAAGTGGCCTTCTACGAGACACACATTTTCAAATATTCCAGACGAAAAGGAACCAAGGCCGCCGTCATGGAAAATCAGATTCCAGAGGAGCTCAAGACGAAGCGGAGCGATATCCTCCTGAAGCTGGATAAGGAGCACCGAAAGGAGTACGAGGCGGTTCTTGTTGGAACCGAGCAGGAGGTCCTTTTCGAGGAGGAGGTGACGATCGACAGAAAAGACTGGTTCGTGGGTCACACGAAAGAGTATGTGAAAATCGCCGTTCCCGCAGAGGAGAACCTTGCTAACCAGCTTCAGATGGTGAAGGTATCTGCTGAGAGAGCAGGCGACCTTCTGGCCGGAGAAGTCAGGTAGAGTTCGGAGCATGAGGCCACAGGTCTACGCGCTGCTTCGGTCGGCGCTAAACGAGTCCCACTGGGACTCAGCACCCCGTGCATTGCATGCACTATCGCTGCTGACGCAGCTTCTGTCTGAGGTTCATGGATCTACATTCTATTTCGGTCCGCGCTAAACGAGTCCCGCTGGGACTCAGCGCCGTTCCGCCCATGACAAAATGGAAATACAGCCTATTGCAAATAAGTCTGCATAGTCTGTCTCCCCATTTTGCTCTATACTCTGAACTGGAACTTGAACACAGATCGCGAAGCGACTGTGTTCATGAGCAAGTAGCGAAGCGGATTGCGAATGTCCGCTTTACTTTTTATAGGATATATATTAAAATAAACCCAAAGCAGCTTTTTTCCCAACGGGAAGGAAAAAGCTTCAGACAGTTGATAAGACAGACGAGGACGTGAGAAAATGAGTGATATCAATCAGACACAGTTTTTTAAGGTAAATGTGGAGCCGGAGCTTCGGGTCAAAGAGGTTCTGGACACTGTTTACAACGCCATGAGAGAGAAAGGCTACAATCCGGTCAATCAGATCGTGGGTTACATTATGTCTGGAGACCCGACTTACATCACCAGCCACAACGGCGCCCGCAGCATGATCATGAAAGTGGAGCGGGACGAGCTGGTGGAGGAGCTTCTCAAGGATTATATCAAGAACAACGCGCAGCAGTGACCGACAGAAAAGGAACAGACAGTATGAGAGTAATGGGTTTGGATTTCGGATCCAAGACAGTAGGCGTCAGTGTGAGCGATCCGCTGGGAGTGACGGCACAGGGCGTTGAGATCATCCGGAGAACCTCAGAGAACAAGCTTCGCCAGACCCTGGCGAGAATCGAGGCTCTGGCCAGAGAATACGAGGTGGAAACCTTTGTCTTAGGCTTCCCCAAGAATATGAACAATACCATAGGAGACCGGGCGGAAAAATCCCTGGCTTTTAAAGAGACGCTGGAGCGCCGCACGGGGATCCCTGTGGTCATGTGGGACGAGCGCCTGACCACTGTGGAGGCCAACCGTACGCTGATGGAGAGCGGAGTGCGCCGGGAAAACAGAAAAGAATATGTGGATAAGCTGGCTGCAGTTTACATTCTGCAGGGCTATCTGGACAGTGAGGGCATGAAAAATGGAAAAAATTAAATTTGCTTTTGCCGACGGAGAAGAGGCGGCAGAATTTTTTGTACTGGAACAGACCCGCATCGCCGGAGTGGACTATATCCTGGTGACGGATTCCGAGGAGGACGAGGCAGACTGCTGGATTCTCAAGGATCTGTCTGGCGACGGAGAGGAGGAGGCTGTCTACGAGATGGTAGAGGATGACAGCGAACTGATGGCAGTATCAAAGGTCTTCCAGGAGATGCTGGACAACGTGGATATTACAATGTAACGAAGGAGGTATTAGTTTTTGAAGCATGAAAACAATTCAAAACTGAAGATCATACCTCTGGGCGGCTTGGAGCAGATCGGCATGAATATTACTGCCTTTGAATATGAGGACAGTATTATTGTGGTGGACTGCGGCCTGGCCTTTCCTGAGGATGATATGCTGGGAATTGACCTGGTGATCCCGGACATCACCTATCTGAAGAACAATGCAGATCGGGTGAAAGGTTTCGTCATCACCCACGGTCATGAGGATCATATCGGAGCCCTTCCCTATGTCCTCAAACAGCTGAACGTGCCCGTGTACGGAACGAAACTGACGATCGGGCTCATTGACAACAAGCTGGAGGAGCACAACCTGACCAGAAGTGTGAAACGTAAGGTGATCCGTCACGGACAGTCCATCAATCTTGGGGCTTTCCGTATCGAGTTCATCAAGACCAACCACAGCATTGCGGACGCTTCCGCTCTGGCAATCTTTTCACCGGCAGGCATCGTGATCCATACGGGAGATTTCAAGGTGGACTATACGCCGGTTTTCGGTGATGCCATCGATCTCCAGCGTTTTGGAGAGCTGGGAAAGAAAGGCGTTCTGGCTCTGATGTGTGACAGCACCAATGCGGAGCGGCCGGGCTTTACGATGTCCGAGCGCACCGTGGGAAAAACCTTCGACAATATTTTTGCGGAGCATAAAAATACCCGTATCATCATCGCCACATTCGCTTCCAACGTGGACCGTGTGCAGCAGATCATCAATTCTGCTTATAAATATGGAAGAAAAGTGGTTATCGAGGGCCGGAGTATGGTAAACGTCATCACGACAGCCGCGGAGCTTGGCTATCTTGACATTCCGGAAAACACTCTCATCGATATTGAGACGATGAAGAATTATCCCGACGAGCAGATGGTTCTTGTCACCACCGGAAGTCAGGGCGAGTCCATGGCAGCCCTCTCCCGTATGGCGGCCAACATGCACCGGAAGGTTCAGGTGAAATCCGGCGATACCGTGATTTTAAGCTCCAATCCGATTCCGGGCAACGAGAAAGCTGTTTCCAAGATCATCAACGAGCTGACCATGATGGGAGCCAACGTGATTTTCCAGGATGTTCATGTTTCCGGCCATGCCTGCCAGGAGGAGATCAAGCTGATCTATTCTCTGGTGCATCCGAAATATGCGATCCCGGTTCACGGAGAGTACCGTCATATGAAGGCCCAGGCGGATATTGCCGCGGCCTTGGGCATTCCGAAGGACAACATTTTCATCCTTCATTCCGGAGATGTGCTGGAGCTGGATGAGAAGAAAGCGGAAATTTCCGGCCATGTGCCCTGTGGTTCCATTCTCGTGGACGGTCTGGGTGTGGGCGATGTGGGAAATATCGTTCTCCGGGACAGACAGCATCTGGCGGAGGATGGTATCCTGATTGTGGTTCTGACACTGGAGCGTTTCAGCAACCAGCTTCTGTCCGGACCGGATATCGTGTCCCGCGGCTTTGTTTATGTGCGTGAATCAGAAGGACTTATGGAAGAGGCCCGCCATGTGGTGGAGGATGCCATTACAGACTGTATGGATAAGCACGTTTCTGACTGGGGCAAGATCAAGAACGTGATCAAAGATTCTCTCAGCGACTTCCTCTGGAAACGGACTAAGAGAAGTCCTATGATCCTGCCGATCATTATGGAAGTCTAGGTGAGAAAAAATGGATGAGATCAGACAGTGTACGGAAGCTCTGAAAAAGGCAGTACGGGAGAGTGACGATTACAAGGGCTTTGCAAAAGCCAAAGCAGCCCTGGAAGCCAACCCGGAGCTTCGGGAAAAGGTCATGACTTTTCGAAGAAGAAACTATGAGATTCAGAACCTCAAGGAGGGGACGGATGTCTATACGGAGATGGAGCAGCTGGAGGAGGAGTATCACGAGATCCGGAAAAATCCGCTGATCAGCGACTATCTCCAGTATGAACTGGGGCTCTGCCGCATCATGCAGCGGATCAATCTGAGCCTGGTGGGAACCGTTGATCTTGATATCGGAGATTTCAAGGATATCATCAAATGGTAGGAGGCTGCCCATGAAGAAGCAGACAGGAATCCGGCTCTTTTTTGCCATACTGAAGATCTTTGCTCTGGTGGCGCTGGTGTTCCTTCTGTATTCCTGGGGGAAAAAGGCCTATTCCTTCGGCTATCAGGTGGTAGCCCAGGAAGCGGTCTCCCGCCCTCCCGGCAAGGATGTGGCCGTCACGCTGGACAACGGCATGACCGGAGAGGAACTGGCAGAGCTTCTGGAGGACAAGGGCCTGGTGCGTGACGCGCGAGTTTTCTATGTGCAGCTTCTTTTTTCCAAGGAAAAGCACAAGCTGAAAAAGGGAAGCTACCTTCTAAATACGTCCCAGACGCCGGAAGAAATGCTGAAAGTGCTTTCCCGGGAAAATGAGACGGAAAGCGAATAAAATGAGGAAGAAACAGTGATTGTAGACGAGAGAATGGTCACTTACATTAATTCTCTGGATATGGGAAACACACCGCTTCTGAACGAGATCGAGAAAGAGGCGAAGGCAGATCTTGTGCCGGTGATCCGTAGGGAGATGCAGAGCTTTTTAAAAGTGCTCCTTGCGATTCACCGGCCCCTTCGCGTTCTGGAGGTGGGAACGGCCGTGGGCTTCTCGGCCCTTCTGTTCTGTGAGTACGGCCCGGAGAACATGCAGGTGACGACGATTGAAAAATATGAAAAAAGGATTCCGATCGCCCGGGAAAATTTCCGCCGGGCAGGCCGGGAGAACCAGATTACCCTTCTGGAGGGCGACGCGGCTGACATCTTAAAGGAGCTTCAGGAGTCCTACGACCTGATCTTTATGGATGCGGCGAAGGGGCAGTACATCCACTTCCTGGATGATGTGCTCCGGCTGATGAAGCCCGGGAGCGTGCTGGTCTCCGACAACGTGCTCCAGGGTGGGGATATCATTGAGTCCCACTATGCCGTGGAACGGCGGAACCGGACCATCTACAAACGGATGAGGGAATACCTTTACGAACTGAAACACAACGACAAACTGCTGACCAGCGTCATCCCCTTAGGAGACGGAGTCACAGTTTCTGTCAGAAAGGATATGAAATGAGAGTACCGGAGCTTTTGATTCCAGCCAGCAGTCTCGAGGTCTTAAAGACTGCGGTAATCTTTGGAGCCGATGCCGTATATATCGGCGGTGAAGCCTTTGGCCTCCGCGCCAAGGCAAAAAATTTTTCCATGGAGGATATGAAGGAGGGCATTCAGTTTGCCCACGAGCATAACGTGCGGGTCTATGTGACCGCCAATATCCTGGCCCACAACGGAGACCTTCCCGGCGTGGAAGAATATTTTAAGGAGTTAAAAGAGATTGGCCCCGACGCGCTGATCATCTCTGATCCTGGCGTTTTTATGATTGCAAAGCGGGTCTGCCCCAAGATTGAGATCCATATCAGCACCCAGGCCAACAATACGAACTACGGCACCTACCGTTTCTGGCATGAGTTGGGGGCAAAGCGCGTGGTTTCCGCGCGAGAGCTTTCCATGAAGGAGATCAAGGAGATCCGGTCGAACATTCCCGACGATCTGGAGATCGAGACCTTCGTCCACGGAGCCATGTGCATTTCCTATTCCGGCCGCTGCCTTCTGAGCAACTATTTCACCGGAAGGGACGCCAACCAGGGAGCCTGTACCCATCCCTGCCGCTGGAAATATGCGGTGATGGAGGAGTCGAGACCCGGCGAGTATCTGCCGGTCTATGAGAACGAGCGGGGAACCTACATTTTCAACTCCAAGGATCTCTGCATGATCGGCCATATTCCGGATCTCATCGATGCCGGCATCGACAGCTTCAAGATCGAAGGTCGCATGAAGACCGCTCTCTATGTGGCCACCGTGGCTCGAACCTACCGGAAAGCCATCGACGATTATCTCAAAGACCCGGTTCTCTATGAAAAAAATATGCCCTGGTATCTGGATCAGATTTCCAACTGCACCTACCGGCAGTTTACCACGGGCTTTTTCTATGGTAAGCCGGACAGCGAGGCCCAGATCTACGACAGCAACACCTATGTGAAAGAATACACCTACCTAGGCATCGTGGGCGGAAGCAATGCAGAAGGCCTCTACCGCATCGAGCAGAGAAACAAATTTTCTGTGGGCGAGACCATCGAAATCATGAAGCCAAACGGGGACAACATCAAGGCAAAAGTTCTTCGCATCGTCAACGAGGAGGGCGGGGAGCAGGAGAGTGCCCCCCATCCCAAGCAGGTTCTCTATATCGACCTCGGCGTTCCGATGGAGCAGTACGATATTCTCCGGAGAAAAGAGGACGCCTGAACAAGCACGAAAAGAAAAACTTTTTCATATGCTGTAATAAAACTCCCTTTGAGGTGCTTTTTTGAAGACGTTTCCCAGGCCCCTTACCACGGAGGAAGAGAAGGATTATCTGGAACGCTACCGGAACGGGGATCTGAAGGCGAAAGATGTCCTGATCGAGCGGAATTTACGGCTGGTGGCCCATGTGGTGCGGAAATACCAGACAGCGGAGGATGAGATGGATGATCTCATTTCCATCGGTACGATCGGCCTTATCAAAGCGGTGTCTACTTTTGACGGAAACCGTAATTCCAAGCTGGGGACTTACGCTGCCAAATGTATAGAAAATGCAATGCTCACATCAGGGCATCTCCGGAGAAAAAATTTTCGGAGGTGCCCTTTTTATTATGGATTCTTCACGGAAAATACGCTATACTGAACACAAAAACAGACAGGAAAGAAGGAAGTGTCGTGAAAAAGATAGAGACGATTCACGCCGTGGGCCATGTGCTCTGCCATGACGTGACACAGATCATAAAGGACAAGACAAAAGGGCCGGTTTTCCGAAAAGGCCATATCGTGACGGAAGAGGACATTCCGGTGCTGCTTTCCGTGGGAAAGGATCATCTCTACGTCTGGGAGAAGAACGAGAACATGCTTCACGAAAACGAGGCGGCTGAGATTCTTTTTGACCTCTGCCGCTCCGAGGGCATGAAGGGCTCCGAGATCAAGGAGGGAAAAATCGAGGTCATCGCCGATCGGGACGGTCTCTTAAAGATCGACCGAAAGAAGCTCTTTGCGGTGAACTCCCTGAGCGAGATGATGATCGCGAGCCGCCACGGCGATTTCCCGGTGAAAAAAGGGGACAAGATCGCGGGCACCCGAATCATTCCGCTGGTGATTGAGAAAGAGAAAATGGAGCGGGCGAAAGAGGCTGCTGAAGGCGGCCCGATCTTCCGGATCCTGCCCTTCCACAAGAAAAAAACGGCCATCGTCACCACCGGAAACGAGGTCTTTTACGGCAGAATCAAGGATACCTTCGGTCCTGTGGTAAAAGAGAAAATCGCCGAGTACCCGACGGAATTTCTGGGACAGACTTTGGTGGACGACCAGAAGGAGCACATTCAGGAGGCCATTCTTCACTATATCGACGAGGGAGCGGAGCTGGTTCTCTGTACCGGAGGCATGAGTGTGGACCCGGACGACTGCACACCGGGAGCCATCGCCGGAACAGGAGCGAAGGTAATCACCTACGGAGCGCCGGTGTTGCCGGGAGCGATGCTTCTTCTGGCCTATTATGAGAAGGATGGGAAAAAGATTCCGATCGTGGGCCTGCCGGGCTGCGTCATGTACGCAAAGCGGACGGCCTTCGATCTGGTGCTTCCGCGGCTGATGGCGGACGATCCGGTGACTTTTGAGGAGCTGGCGGCTTTAGGCGAAGGTGGACTCTGCCTGAACTGCGGCGTCTGTACCTTCCCCAACTGCGGTTTTGGAAAAGGAGTGGTCTATTGAAACGGCGGGAATTTTATCTGGAGCTTTCCCGGAAACTTCAGAACGGAGAGACGGTAAAGGTCCGGACAGACCTGGAAAAAGGCAGTCATTCCTTTGAAGAGACGGGAGAGGGTACCTTTTTTGAAGAAGAGTTTGCCGGCAGGACGCAGGTCGTGGTCTTCGGTGGCGGGCATATTTCCCTGGCCCTCGAAAAAGTGCTGAAAACGCTGGATCTCACCCTCACGGTGGTGGATGACCGGCTGGAATTTGCAAACCGGGAGCGTTTTTCGGAGGCGGACCGGGTGCTGACCATGAGCTATGAGAAGCTTTCCGAGGTGGATTTTGGTTTTGCCCCGTATTTTATCATCGTCACCCGAGGTCATAAGGACGATGATATCTGCCTGCGCTATGCCCTGTCAGTCAAACATTCCTACATCGGCATGATCGGAAGCAAAGGAAAGGTGGCCCTGACCTTTGACCGGCTGGCGGCAGACGGAATCTCCCGGGAAGCCCTAGCGGAGGTCCATGCTCCCATTGGCCTTAAGATCGGTGGAAACACGCCGGGCGAGATCGCCATCAGCATAGCGGCCGAGCTCGTCCAGGTAAAAAATCAGAAGAAACGGAGTCTTTTTTCCGAGGAGCTGGCTCAGGGCCTGCGGGAAGAAAGAGGCCCTCTCGTTATGGCTACGGTTATCGAGAAGAACGGTTCCTCCCCGGGAAAACGGGGAGCCAGGATGCTGGTCAACGAAAAAGGTGATATCTACGGCACCGTGGGCGGCGGCACGGTGGAGTACACGGTGATCCAGGAGGCAGAAAATTTTCTTCGGGAAAATACCGGGGAAGACCTTTTCGAGATCCGGGAGTACAACCTCTCTAACGAGGGCGCCGCCTCCCTTGGCATGATCTGCGGAGGCCATATTAAAGTGCTGCTGGAGAAACTTTGAAACATGATAGATTTATATGGAAGAAACATCGATTATCTCCGGGTGTCCATCACGGATCGCTGCAATCTCCATTGCCGGTACTGCCTGCCGCCGGGGCTTGAAGCAGCGGAAAAGGACCGGGAGCGGTACCTCACGAAGGAGGAGATTTTAAGGGTCTGCCGGGCAGCCGAAACCATCGGCATCCACAAATTCAAGATCACCGGGGGTGAGCCGCTGGTGCGGCCGGAGGCTCTGGAAATTATCCGGGAACTGAAAGCTCTGCCGGGTACCGAAGCTGTGACCCTCACGACGAACGGTCTTCTTCTGAAAAAGGCTTTACCGGAGTTTCAGAAACTTTCCATCGATGGCATCAACGTGAGTCTCGATACACTGAAACCAGAGCGTTTTTCCTGGATCACTGGTCTTAACCGGGACGGGAGAGAACTCTGGAGCGGAGTGCTGGAAACGCTCAAAGAGGGCGCTTTTATGGGGATTCCCATGAAAATCAATTGCGTTCCCATCCGGGGGTTCAATGAGGATGAGATTCTGGATTTTGTGGAGTTGACGAGAGAGCTTCCGATGGATGTCCGCTTCATCGAGCTGATGCCCATCGGGGAAGGAAAAGCTTTTCAGGGCAGAGATAAGGAGGAACTTCTGGCTGTGATCCGGAAAGTTTATCCGGATTTTAAAGAGACGGCGGAAAAACGGGGAAACGGACCGGCGGTCTACGGAAAAGTGCCGGGCTTTGCGGGCTATGTGGGCTTTATCGAGGCCCTTCACGGAAAATTCTGCAGTTCCTGCAACCGTTTGCGTCTCACTTCGGAAGGTTTTTTAAAGCCCTGCCTTTATTACAGAAGGGGTGTAGATTTAAAGGCGCTTCTTCGGGGCGGAGCCGGGGAAAAAGAACTGGAGGAGGCTCTTTGCCAGGCCATTCTTCAGAAACCGGAGGCGCATCATTTTCAGGAGAGGGATCCGGAAAGAGAGGCAGAAGAAACATTCATGGCAAGGATAGGAGGATAACGTATGGGATACATTCGGGCAGTCTGCATCAGTGAGAAAAAAGGAACAGGCAAGAAAAATGTGGGCGAGGCCGTTTTTATAGAGGACGAAGGTTTAAAAGGGGATGCCCACGCGGGAAAATGGCATCGGCAGGTGAGTCTTCTCTCAAAAGAAGCCGTCGAGGCCTTCAAGAAGCGGGGCGCCAGCGTGGAGGACGGCGATTTCGGGGAAAATCTTCTGGTGGAAGGTTTTGAACTCAAAAACCTTCCCGTGGGAACGATTTTTTCCTGCAACGGTGTGGTTCTGGAGTTGACCCAGATCGGAAAAGAGTGCCATTCCCACTGTGCCATCCACGAGGCTGTGGGGGACTGCATCATGCCCCGGGAGGGCGTTTTTGCGAAGGTGTTAAAGGGCGGCACGATCCATGTGGGCGATGAGATCCGGATCATCGGCGAGACCCACCGGTACCGAGTGGGCGTGCTCACGGTCAGCGACCGGAGCGCCAGAGGCGAGCGGGAGGATCTCGCAGGCCCGCTGATCCGGGAGCTGGTGGAAAAGGATTCCTACCTAGTGGTGGATCAGAGCATCGTTCCCGACGACCAGAAGACCATTGAGGAGGCTCTGATCCGGCTTGCCGACCAGGTGAAGGTGGATCTCATTCTGACCACCGGCGGGACGGGCTTTTCCGTCCGGGATGTGACGCCGGAGGCCACAATGGCCGTCGCCGGGCGGAATGCTCCTGGCATCGCGGAAGCCATCCGGGCCTATTCCGGCACGATCACGCCGAGGGCGATGCTGAGCCGGGCCGCCTCAGTGATCCGGGGCCGGACTCTGATCGTCAACCTTCCGGGCAGTCCAAAAGCCGTCCGGGAGAGTCTGGATTTCGTCCTGCCGAACCTTTATCACGGGCTGGACGTTTTGAAAGGAGAAGTGACAGATTGTGGATCGAAGGTCCATCATCTGCACCGGTAAAGCATGCAACAAAGAAGAAAAATCCCTTTGCAGATAACAAAGTAAGGAGAGTACACATTATGAAAAAAAGGCAGATCGCAGCAGTTCTTGCCGGGATTATGGCTATGAGCCTTGCCGTTCCGGCTATGGCAGCCGATGAGACCGAGGGAGAAGAGGTAAAACTTCTCATCGCGGCAGCAGCCAGCCTGGAGTATTCTATGGAGGAAAAACTGATTCCGCTCTTTGAGGAGCAGAATCCGGGAGTTAAAGTAGAGGGTTCTTACGACAGCTCAGGAAAGCTTCAGACCCAGATTGAGGAAGGCATGGAGGCAGACCTTTTCTTCTCCGCAGCCACTAAACAGATGGATGCGCTGACCGAGGAGGGCTGCATGAAGGAGGACAGCGAAGCAGACCTGCTGGAGAATAAGATCGTAGCCATCGTTCCGAAGGACTCAAAGCTGGAACTGAACAGTTTCGAGGATCTGGCCAATGCAGAGACCGTCGCTCTCGGCGATCCGGACAGCGTTCCCGCCGGCCAGTATGCGAAAGAGGCCCTCACCAGCCTGAATCTCTGGGATGAGGTTTCCGCAAAGGCAAGCTTTGGAACCAACGTAACCGAGGTGCTGAACTGGGTAGCAGAGGGAAGCGCTGAGGCCGGCGTGGTTTATGCTACCGACGCGGCAGCGAGAGCCGAGGACGTGGAAGTGAAGGCAGAGACTCCTGAAGGAAGCCTGGAAAAACCGGTTATTTACCCCGTAGGTATTCTGGAGAGAACTGAGCACAGCGCGGAGGCGGAGGCTTTCCTTAAGTTTCTTCAGTCCGATGAAGCCGGAGAGATCTTCAAGGAATACGGTTTCACTCCGTATAAAGCAGCCGAGGAGAATGAGACAGAGAGAGAGACTGATACCGAGGAGACCCCGGAAACTGCCACTGAGGAAGTAACTGAATGATCGACTGGTCGCCCCTTCTCATTTCCTTAAAGACCGCCTCCCTGACGATGATCTTCGTGTTTTTCCTGGGACTTCTGGCGGCACGCTGGGTGGTAAACTTAAAGAGCGAGGGCCTGAAAATGGTCCTCGACGGTCTTCTGACCCTGCCCCTGGTGCTGCCGCCCACGGTGGCGGGCTATTTCCTCCTCTATATTTTCGGAGTGAAACGCCCCATCGGGCTCTTTTTTCTGGAGTATTTCGGGGTGAAAATTCCCTTTTCCTTCGGTTCCACGGTGCTGGCGGCCACGGTCATCGCTTTTCCATTGATGTACCGCTCCGCAAGAGGTGCCCTGGAGCAGGTGGATGAAAACCTCATCTATGCGGCCCGGACGCTGGGTTTTTCCGAGTGGAAGATCTTTTTTAAAGTCTCCCTGCCGGCCTGCCTTCCCGGTATCGCTGGCGGCGCCGTTCTGGCCTTTGCGAGGGGGCTGGGAGAATTTGGAGCCACCTCGATGATCGCCGGAAATATTTTGGGAAAGACCCGAACCCTGCCGTTGGCGGTCTATTCTGCTGTGGCGGCCGGAGATTTTGATACTGCAGGAAAATATGTCATCGTCATTGTGCTGTTGTCCTTCCTCGCAGTGGTTCTCCTGAACTACTTTGCGCTCCGGGAAAAACGAAACAGAAAGGGGAAAAAGTCATGAGCCTTCAGGTGGATATCAAAAAGAACTGGAAAGATTTCAGCCTGGACGTACGCTTTGATTTGGACAAAGGCCCTCTGGGAATCCTCGGAGCTTCCGGCTGCGGAAAAAGTATGACGCTTAAATGCATCGCCGGAATCTGGCGGCCTGATGCGGGAAAGATCGTCCTCAACGGCCGGACCCTGTTCGATTCGGAGAAAAAGATCGACCTCAAACCCCAGAAGCGGCGCGTGGGTTATCTTTTCCAGGATTTTGCCCTTTTCCCCAACATGACTGTGGAAGAAAATGTGGGAGCCGGCATCACCCTTCCGAAGAAGGAAAAAGAAGAGCAGATCCATAAGATGATCGAGAAATTCCATCTCATGGGCCAGGAGAAAAAATATCCCTTCCAGCTCTCCGGCGGCCAGAAGCAGCGGACGGCTCTCGCCCGGATTATGGCTTACCGGCCAGACGTGATCCTTCTGGACGAGCCCTTTTCCGCCCTGGACGCCTATCTGAAGGAGCAGCTTCTTCTGGAGCTTCTCGAACTGTTGAAAGATTATTCCGGCGATGTAATCCTCGTGACCCACAGCCGGGACGAGGCATATAAGATCTGCCCCGAGCTCATGATCGTCTGGGAAGGCCGCCAGATGGAAAAAGGCAGCACGAGAGCCCTTTTCCAGAACCCCGAATACCTGGAAACCGCCCGGATGACGGGCTGCAAGAACCTTCTGAAAGCGAGAAAATGCGGCCCCAACGAGATGGAGCTCACCGAGCTTGGAATCCGGCTTGTCTCCGAACAGCCGGTACTTGACGATGTGCGCTATGCCGGCATCCGGGCTCACTATTTCTATGTGCCCGCGGACCCGGCGAAAGAGGTGAACCTCCTTCATCCCCTGGATTTTCAGGAGACGGAGGCCCCCTTTGAAATCAATGTGATCTTCCACACAAAGGCCGGAGCTCCCGGCATCTGGTGGAAGCTTGAAAAAGAAACCTGGCCTCGGAAGAAAAATGCCGCCCGCCCTAGCGCTGGCCCCGAAGGATGTTCTGCCCTTAAGATAAAAGGAAAGGAAGGTGTCTATGTGGAAGAAAGCCATGTGGGTCGGAGTACCCAGAGAAGAAATTGAAGAAAAGAAGATTTATCAGGGCGATATGAACGGAAGATTTGCCTATTATCGTCTGGAAATCGAGCTTGAAGAGGCCGGAGAAGCGATTGTGGATCTCTCGGCAAATTCCAGATACCGACTCTGGGTCAATGAGAAACCGGTGCTCTCCGGCCCCTGCCGGAGCAATCAGTTCCGGCACTATTATGAAACGGTTGATCTGAAGCCTTATCTGAAAAAAGGAAAAAATATCCTGGCAGCCCAAGTGCTTCTCTATGACAGTATGTATACCGCTGGCTGGCAGGATCAGAGGGCGCCTCTGGTCAGCGTGGCTTCCCTTCCAGCCGGCCACCGGCTTGCCCTGGAGGGCGCCGTGAAGGATGCACAGGGTGTGGACGCAGCAGAACTGACCACAGGAAAAGCCGACTGGAGAGTCTGGCTGGACAACACCTTTTATTTATATAAGGAAGGTGCCGTGGACACTAATCTGGGCGCACTGGCGGAAAAAATCGATTTTTCCAGAACTCCGGGAAACTGGAAATCGGAAAGCTTCGATGCCTCCGGCTGGAAAAAAGCGGTGGAGCTGGAGACGGCGGCAGAAGGCCATGAAAAATTTTTAGGCATTCTGAAAACCTTCCGGCTGGAGGAGCGTCCCATTCCGCTGTGCGTTGAAGAAGAAGCCACGCTGGACAAAGAGCTGGGCGAGCCGGTTCTGGGAGAAAAAGAAGCTCTGACGGTGGAGCCGGGAGAGAAAAAGGTGCTTCTTTTTGACGGGAAAACGCTTTTTAACGCCTACTTCCGCTATCACATACAGGGTGGAAAGGGAGCGGAAATCTCCTTTACCTACTTTGAAAAATTTACAAAAGGCCGGGACGAAGTAAAAAGAGATGACTACAGAAACGGCGAGATCGGGAATAACGGCAGAACAGACCGGATTTTCCCAGCGGGAGGAGACCTTCTCTATGAGCCTTTCTGGTATCACACGATGCGTTTCCTGAAAATCGAGATTCAGGCAGGAGAGGAAGCGGTGAAATTTTACCGGCCTCAGCTTTTGAAGACCGGTTATCCGCTCCGGCCGGAGTCAGAGATTTCTTCCACCGCAGAATGGGTGCAGCCGATCTATGAGATGTGTGTGCGGACCCTGCAGGATTGCATGATGGAGACCTACATGGACTGTCCCTTCTGGGAGCAGATGCAGTATCCGATGGATACCCGGCTGCAGGCGCTTTTTACCTATGTATGCAGTACAGATACGAAGCTGGCGCGGAAGGCTCTTCAGGATTTTCATGATTCTATCCTGCCCATGGGACTGGTGCAGGGCCGGGCACCGAGCAATCCGCTTCAGGTGATCTCGACGTTTTCTCTCTATTATATTTTCATGCTTCTGGAGTACTACCAGAGAACCGGAGATCTTAAGGTTTTAAAGCTTTACCGGTCAGATGTGGATGGGATTCTGGAGTATTACGACGGAAAAATCGGCACTTCCGGTCTGGTAGAAAATCTGGGCTACTGGGAGTTTATCGACTGGCAGGAAAGCTGGGAAAAGACCTGCGGCCGGCCTGTGGCTGCCGAGGAAGGCCCCTCAACGATCATCAATCTGATGTACGGCCTGGCTCTTTTGAAGGGAGCCAAGATCGCTGAGATCACAGGAAGAGAGGGCCTGGCGGAAGAGTATCGGAAGCGGCAGAAACAGATTGCGGAAAAGGTACAAAAGCTTTGCTGGGATGAGGAGCGGGGACTTTACCGGGAAGGCCCGTCTTACCGGCAGTTCAGCCAGCATGCCCAGAGCTGGGCGGTTCTGAACGGTCTTTTAAAAGGCGAAAAGGCCCGAGCGGTGATGGAGAAAACCTTCCGGGAGCCGGATGTGCTGCGCTGTTATTTTTCTACCTGTTATGAACTGTTTCGGGCCTGCGAGCTGGCAGGCTGTTATGAGCTGACCGGGGAACAGATGGATTGGTGGCTGAAACTGCTGGACGAGCACTGCACGACCTGCCCCGAGACGCCAGCCGGTTCCAGAAGCGAATGCCATGCCTGGAGCGCTCTGCCCATGTACGAGCTTATGAGCGTGATGGCGGGAATTCGAAGAGAATCCGGGGAGCCTTCCAACGTGGTCATCAAGCCGCATCTTAATGCTGTGCCGGATCTTAGAGGAAAATTTGCCACAGAATATGGCTCGATTCTCTTCTATTATGAAAAACAGGAAAATGGAATCCGGGGAAGCATCACGCTTCCTGCCGGAATGACAGGAACCTTTCTTTATCCGGATGGAACCAGCTTTTCTCTGGTTGCCGGAAAAAACCGGATCGGCTAGGCTAGGCGGTACTTATTTTTGCACTTTTGCGATACATTACATATAGAAAGAGAGTGTGCAAAAAGCAGGTGAAGCCCAGCTATGGAGGGAAACATCGTCATTTATTCCAGAAAATCCCGTTTTACGGGAAAAGGGGAGAGCATCGGCAATCAGACGGAGCTCTGCCGAGAGTACATAAAATTTCATTTTGGGGAAGAAGCCCTGGAAGAGACCTTTCTCTATGAGGACGAAGGTTTTTCCGGGGGAAACTTAAAACGGCCCGGTTTTCAGCGCATGATGGTTTTTGTCCGGAAAGGCGGCTGCCGGGCCATCGTTGTCTACCGCCTAGACCGGATCAGCCGCAACATCAGTGATTTCGCCGGCCTTATCGAGGAGCTTTCGGCTCTCGGGACGGCCTTCATTTCCATCCGGGAGCAGTTCGACACGGGAACACCGATGGGCAGGGCCATGATGTATATCGCCTCGGTGTTTTCTCAGCTGGAGCGGGAGACCATCGCCGAGCGGATCCGCGATAATATGCGGGAGCTGGCCCGGACCGGCCGCTGGCTTGGCGGAACCACGCCGACGGGCTATACTTCGGAGGCGGTGAGCAGCATCTCTCTGGATGGGAAAACGCGAAAAAGCTGTCAGCTAAAGCTGGTTCCGGAAGAAGCAAAGATCGTCCGGAAGATTTACGAAAGTTACGAAGCGACGGAGTCTCTTGCCGGAACCGAGGCGGAGCTTATGAAAGCGGGGATACGGACGAAAAACGGCCGGTCTTTCACCCGTTTTTCCATCAGGGCCATTCTGGAAAATCCGGTCTATCTGACGGCGGATTCAGACGCCTGGGAGTATTTTGACCGGGCGGGGACGGAAGTTTCTTCTCCAAGGGCGGCTTTCGACGGCCTTCATGGAATGCTGGCCTACAATCGGACTCGCCAGGAAAAAGGAAAAAAGACTGAGTTTCTGCCGACGGCGGAATGGATCGTGGCGGTGGGGCAGCACCCCGGTCTCATCCCCGGGATCCGCTGGGTTCCGGTGCAGGAAAACTTAAAGAGAAATGGTTCCGGAGCTTACCGAAAGCCCAGGGGCAGCGAGAATGAAGCACTGCTGACCGGGCTTCTTTTTTGTGCCTGCGGAAGCCGGATGTACCCGAAACTTACCCCAAGAAGGGATGCTGAGGGCAAACGGATCTACACTTACATCTGCAGCCTCAAGGAGCGGAGTCGCAAGAGTCTCTGTAACCGGAAAAATGCCAACGGAAACCTTCTGGACCGGGAAATTTTAGAAAAAATCGCTCCGGATTTGGAGGCGCTTTCCGTGGAAGAGAAGCGGCGGAAGCTGCGAACACTTCTGAAAAGAGTCGTCTGGGACGGCGAAGAGGCGAAGCTGGAGCCCTCAGGTGAGGATAGCAAATGAGCTTCTCATGCTCTTTCGTTCCAGAAAGAAAAACGGCCGGGAGGTCTCCCTCTACGAACCCATCGGCACCGACAAGGAAGGGAACGAGATCAGTCTCCTGGATATTCTGGAGAGCAGCGATGGCGATATCGCGGAGGCCATGGATTTCCGGAAAAACTTAAGGCGGCTGTATAAAATTTTTGACGGAACCCTGACGGAGCGGGAGAAGCGTGTGCTGATCCTGCGCTACGGCATGTTCGGCGGGGAGGAGAAGACCCAGCGGGAGATTGCGGAGAAACTTCATATTTCCCGTTCCTACGTTTCCAGGATCGAAAAAGGCGCCCTGGAAAAGCTGAAAAAGCGCCTCGATTCAGAGGAAGTATTGTAAGGCGGAGCTTTCCGGCTCAAGGGCCGGAGGTTCCGCAAAAAAGGTACTTGCAGATTTTTCATCTGTGAGGTATGATAGTGTTATCGGGAGATGTTCTTCTCCTGTTCTTTCATGGCAGTTCTGCCGGAATTATCACAACAAATTATAAAATAACATAACTGCATGCCCGGGCTGTAGGTTTACTGTCTGTTTTTTGCATGCAGAAAAAGAGGAGGCGTGATCGTTTTGTACAGCAGTATACTCTCCGCGTCGGTTTTTGGACTCACAGCCCGGAAAATCCGTGTGGAGGCAGATGTGAGCAACGGCCTTCCGGGCGCGGTGATGGTGGGCTACCTGGCGGGGCAGGTCCGGGAGACCATGGACAGGGTCCGGACTGCACTGAAAAACAGCGATTTTGCGCTGGAGCCAAAGAAAGTCACAGTCAATCTGGCCCCGGCAGGCTTTAAAAAGGAAGGTAGCTTTTTTGATCTTCCCGTAGCTCTGGCGATTCTTTCCGCCTACGGCCTTCTGGAGGAAAAACATACGGAAGGTCTTCTGGTGGTGGGAGAGCTCGGCTTAAACGGCGAGGTCTGCCCGGTGAGCGGCATTCTTCCCGTGGTGCTGGAGGCGAAAAGGGAGGGCTGTCGGGCCTGCATGGTGCCCTGGGACAATGTAAAAGAGGCGGAATATGCCGGGATTCTGCCAGTCATCGGCGTGAAAACGCTGAAAGAAGCAGTATCGTTCCTCTCACCGGAACCGCGCTGGAAAACGGTTTCCGTGACAGGAAAAGTTTCTATTGAAGCTTCTGCCTACACCGGGCCTGATTTCCGGGATATCCGGGGGCAGCAGGAGGCCCGACGGGCGGCGGAGATCGCGGTCTCAGGTTTCCATAACCTTCTTCTCATCGGACCTCCCGGCAGCGGAAAATCCATGCTGGCGAGCCGGATTCCTTCGATCCTGCCGGGCCTTTCCCGGGACGAGGTTCTCGAAATCTCTTCCATATATAGTATCGCCGGTCTTTTAAATACAGAGCATCCGCTGGTGACGGAGAGGCCTTTCCGGGCGCCCCATCACACGATCACGACCCAGGCCCTCTCGGGAGGCGGAAGGATTCCAAGACCAGGGGAGATCAGCCTCGCTCACC
>ENA-OROU01001481-OROU01001481.1-human-gut-metagenome-genome-assembly--contig:-NODE-1481-length-19670-cov-2.782106_pt1 | contig 19670 bp, 16 predicted proteins | sample MGYA00242131_ERZ509054 | MGnify/ENA primary metagenome ERZ509054 (study PRJEB26280, sample SAMEA2338749) | human gut metagenome | biome: human gut; feature: human-associated habitat; material: faeces... | reverse complement strand
ACCCGAGCATCAATAAAAGAAGAGACCCAACTATTAGGAGTCTCTTTCCCTCTGTGATTTTGTGCCGCAGACATATGAAGCAATACTTGCTCCATCAAATCCACCTCTCCCACTATCCCGGCTAATCCGCACATATTTTCTATTCCTCCGATTTTTTTTAGTTTTTATCAGCCAAACTGGGTTCACAAACCCGATGGAACAACTCACCCAACGTTCTCGTGCAATCAAAATCCTCAGGAGTAACCTCTACTTGATATTCCTCTTCGAGCATCATAGCCAAAGAAACCTCAAATAAATAATTCCACTCTTCCAGACTTTTATAACGAGTCTCCAAATTCAAAGATTCCCGATCCGTCCGATACAGCATATCGGCCACCAACTGCACAAAACGATTCTTCTCCATATATCCCTTTTTCCCTCATAAACGACTATATGGCCTCATTTGTTCAAAGGATTTCACAAACCGCTGTTCATTCGTTACCTCGCTCTACTGCACACCCCTCTGTATGAAATATTTATTAAAAAAACCGAACCTATTTCTAAGATTTACATTACCTTTGAAGTATCAAATTACATTTGGTTATGAAAAATATCATTCTTTTCGACGTTAATCAACAGCATTTCGATCTTTTACCGCTGGCATTCACCCGTCCGGTTTCGGACATTAGAATAGGAATTCTTACCATACGAGAAAAATGGGAACACCGGTTACCCGGCATGTACTCCTATCTCACACCCGAATATATGGCAGCCAAATATCCGGCGGCTCTCTCGGACGATAACATTTTTATCGCAAGCCACATTCTTCCCGACGATTCATTGGTAAAACAAATATCCGATTTGGATCCCGGAGAAGCCATCGTCTGCAATCAAGAACTGCTTGCATTTCGAGGAAATGAAGCCGATTTCCGAAACGAACGATACAATCGCACGATAGAGTACGACCACACGCTGAAATGTATCCGACATCTTTATGATATATTTCTGATGAACGGAGAATGTCTGGAAGCCGATTTCCGACTCATTACAAACGGACGAACGAGCGAGAAACTCAGCGATTCGAACCGTATCATCGGCGAGCCCTGCTTCCCAGACGGAACTCCCAAGATATTTTTAGAACCGGGAGCACATGCCGAATGCATACCGTCTTTCAATTCCCATAAATTTAGGAAAAGACTGCGAAATCATGGAAGGAAGTTGCATTCGTGCGCCATTCGCTGCCTGCGAACACGCCGTTGTCAACATGGGTACTAAAATTTATGGAGCGACCACGTTGGGGCCATATTGTAAGGTAGGCGGAGAATTGAATAATGTAGTCATGTTCGGATTCTCCAATAAAGCCCACGATGGATTTTTAGGAAATGCCGTTATTGGCGAATGGTGTAACTTGGGCGCCGGAGCTGTATCCTCCAATCTCAAAAACGATTACAGCGAAATTAAATTGTGGAATTATCCTACCCGCCGCTTCCTCCGCACGAACCTGCAATTTTGCGGACTTATCATGGGTGATCACTCCAAAGCCGGAATCAACACCATGTTCAACACAGCGACGGTCGTAGGTGTAGGCGTGAATATACACGGAGCCGGATTTCCACGTAACTTTGTCGCCTCGTTCAGCGAAGGGGGAACCGCCGGATTCACCGACGTACAACTCACCAAATTTTATGCTATCGCCGAGAAAATGATGGCTCGCCGCGGACGCACTTTAACCGAGGCCGACAAAACCATTTTCGAAGCTATTTACAATCAAGCGGAACAATTGAAATAAAATCCGTATATTTGCGCAAACAAATAAAACACAAGAGCCTATGTAAATAACTTATCGTTTTTAAGACATATATAAAAGAGCGTTAGCTTTTATTCTTGTATCTCAGAATCTGGAAAATTCTATAAACATTAAGCAAGGATATAGAGTTATAACGCCTGCGTCGCACGACGTGGGCTTAACTTTATTGCTTAATAGGGTATTCCAGAACCTTGAGATACGATAAAGTTAGGTTCCGCGTCTTTTTTATATCCGTCTACAATCCATTTTCAAACAATCCGATTTTGGAACCGGTCGGATATTTACCTTTTTATTTTATGAAACATTTAACATTTCAAATCTCTATCTTTTTACTTTTACTCATCACTTTCACCTCATGCGAGAAAGAATATCCAACCAACGTCGATACCGTATGGACAAGGGGATTGATCAGCGACCAGTCCCCCTTCGAGTTTCTCAATAAGAATATTATCATCTCATGGAATAACGGAAAAGTCAAGGGACAAGAAAACAGAATAACCACCTTTACCGATTTAGGGAAACGGGAAACAGAAGATATAGACCTGAATACCATTGGCATTCCACAAGAAGGAGAATCATACTGTTATCCTCAAATCGGGCATCTTTATTTTGTACATCAAGCATGGAAAAGTTCTTCTCGAATACAGAACCATTGCGGATATTTCTTAGTCATAGAATCTCTCCGAAATCAAGAGGGAATCGTTATTCTTTCATCGGAATATACACCTTCCGGTTGGGAATGGATAGGTCGATACTAAAATTTCACCGAGGGGACTTTATTTAAATAAACGATAACCTATCCTTAACGACAAGGGGCTGTCCAAAAGCAGGATAGCCCCTTGTATTTTCTAAATTATCTCAATTCATTTCGAAATATCTTTTATATTCTTTCCCATAAAAAATGAGCAATATCTATTCATTAACGGTACGAAAGCCGCTATTACCACCAAATTTTATGCTATCGCCGAGAAAATGATGGCTCGCCGTGGACGCACTTTAACCGAGGCCGACAAAACCATTTTTGAAGTTATTTACAACCAAGCAGAAAAATAAAAACCCAACAACTATCGATCTACTCTATTATTCCCGTTGGAGAATAATGGGGTAATTTTTTTGAAAAAGAATCTTTTCCTATCTTTAATCCCCACGAAACGATTATTGCCAACACCAAGTCTGTTAAAAAAACAATACTGTCATACCCCAATCCATTACTGCCAATTACATATTTCCCAATAGGTCTAGCAAATTCCAATAAAGGAAGATGCACTGCAAATATATACAGTGTATTACGACCTAAATAACATAATACCTTAACAAAAACACCCGACAACACAGCACAAAGTATAGCTCCCATCAAGATAAAAAAGATACCCGAAATAGCCGTAAACAAATGAATAATCCTAAATAGCATTTCCTTATCGACATATATCTTTTCCGCACAATAAAACAAGCAAACAAAAGCAATAGCACTCAAAAGGAACAAATATACCTGACACGACTTTTTTAACCGATACAATTGAAACACATATCCTCTTTTATAAAAGAAAAATCCCAAATGCATATATATCATTTCACCTATTCCCCGGCCTAAAAAGAAAGGTAATGACACCTCGTATTTCTCCGCTAACTCCACGATAAAATAAAATACCACAACAACCGTCCCGACAATCCATTCACGTGAAACACATTTTCTTATTCCCGAATAAATAATCGACATCCAAAAAAGGGAAACCAAAAACCAAAGCGGAGTATTAATTATTTCATTATCATAGGGGAACAAATCTACCAAACTCCATAAGTGATTTATTGTAAACCGATGCGACAGCAATAATAGCATCCAATAAAAGCAACAACTCAGTAAAATAAAAAACACATAAGGTAAAAGCAATTGTTTTACTTTCTTCTTAATAATCTCTTTATAAGGTTTATCTACACTTAAAACACATCCTGATAAAAAGAAAAATAGAGGCATGTGAAACGCATAAATCTCACCAAATAAAAATTGACTACAATGTCCCCATACGACCAATAAAATACCCAGTCCCTTCGCTATATCTAAATTCTCATCACGAGTAAATATTCGTAATTTACCCCCCCCCTAATTTAAAATATTTTAACATAATATCCAGTTATTATCCTACAATCCTTGTCCCCCTATCCTTTTGCCCTATACAATCGGCACGAGTAATGATTACCTCGCATACCCCGTGCCGAATAGCCTCGAATGCATTTTCGAGTTTAGGGATCATGCCGCCTTGTATAATTCCTTCCTCCCGATATTCTTGAAATAAAGAAAAATCGATTTCCGGAATAACACTCTCGTCGTCCTTCTCATCTCGCAACACTCCTTTTTTCTCGAAGCAATAGACCAGTGAAACATCGTAACAAGGGGCCAAAGCCTTAGCTGTTTCCCCCGCCATAGTGTCGGCATTGGTGTTTAGCATAGAGCCTTTACCGTCATGGGTAAGCGGAGCGATTACGGGAACGACTCCCATCTCGATTAGACCTGTAAGCGCTTTGCCGTCGGCATGACGCACATCGCCTACATAACCGTAATCGACCTCTCCTGCCGGACGTTTGTCCGACAACAAAATATTCATGTCGGCTCCCGTCATACCCAAAGCATTCACACCCACTGCCTGTAATCCGGCTACAATGCTTTTGTTTACCAAACCGCCGTAAACCATTGTCACCACTTCGAGCATAGATTTATCCGTAATGCGACGACCGCCTACCATTCGGCTCTCTATCCCCAAGCGGGAGGCCATAGCGGTGGCCGACCGACCGCCACCATGTACCAAGACCTTTTTCTCGGGAATGGCAGCAAAAGCGACAAGCAGGCGACTCAACGTCTCCTGCTCCTCCACTATTTTACCCCCTACTTTTATCAGTGTCAGTTTGTCCATTAGTCTAACCGTTATTTTCTTCCCCGGCAAACTCCATCAAATAGGCTTTGATAAAATCGTCTATCTTACCGTCCATGACGCCCTGCACGTCCGAAGTTTGATAATTGGTACGGTGGTCTTTCACCCGACGGTCGTCGAATACATAACTGCGTATTTGCGACCCCCACTCGATTTTTTTCTTGCCGGCCTCGATTTTAGCTTGTTCGGCCATACGATGTTGCAACTCTTTCTCATACAAAATAGAGCGCAACTGGCGCATGGCATTCTCCCGGTTTTTAGGCTGATCCCGTGTCTCGGTATTCTCGACCAAGATTTCTTCTTCCTCTCCGGTATAAGGGTCTTTGAACTGATAGCGCAACCGCACGCCCGACTCCACCTTATTCACATTCTGTCCCCCGGCCCCGCTCGATCGGAATGTATCCCACGAAATATTCGCCGGATTGATATTGATTTCTATCGTATCGTCGACCAACGGTGTGACGAATACCGATGCAAAAGAAGTCATGCGCTTTCCTTGCGCATTATACGGAGATACCCGCACCAACCGGTGCACACCGTTCTCGCTTTTCAAATAACCGTATACATAATCACCTTCGATTTGTATCGTCACCGATTTGATACCGGCCTCGTCGCCCTCCAATATATTGGCGATAGAGGCTTTATAGTTATGCTGTTCGCACCATCGCAAGTACATACGCATCAACATCGATGCCCAGTCTTGCGACTCGGTTCCTCCGGCTCCCGAATTGATTTTCAGAACGACACCCAATTTATCCTCTTCCCGACGCAACATATTGCGAAGTTCGAGATTCTCGATAAGCTCCGTAGTGCGTTTGTAAATCTCGTCCACCTCTTCTTCCGACACGATACCTTCTTTCACGAAATCGAAAGCCAGCCTCAATTCTTCCACCGACTTTTCTATTTCGGTATAACTATCTATCCAGAAATGTAAGGCTTTTACTTTCTTCATCTGTGCTTCCGCCTTTTTTTGGTCTTCCCAAAAATCGGGCACATGGGTACGCAACTCTTCCTCTTCTACCTCGATTTTCTTCGAATCGATGTCAAAGATACCTCCTCAACGCCAACTTGCGTTCTTCCGTCTCTTTTAATTGTTCTTGTGTAATCATATTTATAGGCTTCCTTATGATATGACAAAAGGGTGTACAAAAATATACACCCTCTGCCTATTTACCAAATTTCATATTTCGTTTTTAAGCATACATGGCCTCTATCTCGTCTTTATACAATAAATTGATAACCGACCGACGAATTTTCAACGTATTGGTCAACTCGCCCTTTTCCATGCTGAAAGCCTGCGGCAATAGCGTGAACCGCTTGATTTGTTCGAACCGGGCGAAATTCTTTTGCAACGCTTCTATCCGTTCCGAAATAAGAGCCTGTATCTTCTGGTTTTTTACCAGCTCTTCCAAATTTCGATATTGTATCTGTTTTTGAGCAGCATACTCTTTCAAAGCCTCATAAGCCGGAATGATAATAGCCGTCACATATTTCCGTTGGTCTCCTATCACCGCCACTTGGTCGATATACTTATCTTCGCCCAGACGAGTTTCCAACGCCTGCGGAGCGATATATTTCCCATTGGACGTTTTGAACAAATCTTTCAAACGCTCGGTCAACACCAATGCCCCTTGTTCGTTTACCTTGCCAGCATCGCCCGTACGGAACCAACCGTCCTCAGTAAAGACTCTGGCCGTCTCTTCGGGTTTACGGTAATAACCCTTCATTACGGTCTTTCCTTTTACCAATATCTCGTTATTCTCACCCAACTTCACCTGAATATCGGGCATTAAAGAGCCTACCGTTCCGAATTCATATCCCACCAAATCGAAGCAACTCACCGTCGCTGTCGTCTCGGAAAGGCCATAACCATAAACGATATTGATACCGCAAATATGCAGAAACTCGTTAATCGTGTCGGATAACGGAGCTCCCGCCGTAGGAAAGATATTCCCGTTTTCTACCCCGACAGCCCGACGAATTTTCGAGAAAACGAACTTGTCGTAGAATCTGTATTGGCATTCGAGCCACAGCGGTACACGTTTCCCGGCTCGCAAATATTCCACATTGCGACGACGACCTATTACGAACGCCCTCTCTGCCAAGCGACGAGCGATACCTTTCATCTTCGACAGGTTATCCTGTATGGCCGAGTAAACCTTCTCCCAAAAACGGGGAACACTGCACATAATAGTCGGCCGTATCTCTCGAATCGTATTCTGTATATCTTTCGGATCGACATTGATAGCGATACGCATGCCCACGGTCAAACAATAATAAGACCACGCCCGCTCGAACACATGAGTCAACGGAAGGAAACAAAGCGAAACGTCTTTATCCGAACATGTTACTAAACGTTGAAGATGTATACGCATAGCCTCGTCGTAATTGGAATGCGCCAACATAACTCCTTTGGGCTCTCCGGTCGTTCCAGAGGTATAAATCAACGTAGCCAAATCGTCGGGCGAACCGGCATTTCTACGCCGCTCCACTTCTTCGCAGACTTTCTCGTCGGCCGATTTTCCCATTACTATCAGGTCTTCGAAATAGACAGACGAGCTATCGCTCTCTGCTCGTTTTATATCGGGATCGAAAAGTATCAGTTTTTCTAACGTCGGACACTCCCGCAAGGCGATAATCGCATTGTCGTACTGCACTTGGCCGCCAACGAATAGGAATCGTATCTCCGCCTCATCGATAATATACTTTATCTGATCCAAAGAACCGGTCGGATAAAGGGGTACTGTCACCGCACGGTTATCGAATGCAGCGAAATCCACGATAAGACCTTCCGGCTTATTCTGTGTATATGTAGAAATATTTTCTTCTTCGCGAATACCCAATATTACCATAGCTTTCGCCATGTCCGATACTTGCTCTGCGAAACGGTTCCAAGAAGTAGAAACCCATCGATTGGTTGAATAGTCCTTGTGGCTGAACACCTCACGGTTGCCATATTTTGCAGCCTGCCTGCGGACCAACGAGGTCAATTGATTTACCATAAATATAACTATAAATCTGCGACAAAGTTACGGATTATATCGGTACGATTCCCATTTTAATAAGTTTTAAGTAGAATATATATTTCATTTTGTTAAGTCAACATTGCAAAATACGGCTTTATATCATTTGTACATCAACCTTTCCCCACGAATAAGCGTTCAAATCCAAATAGTTAATATCAGTTAATATTCAAACCCATATCGCCCCCAATAAATCCGGTCAGAAATTATCGAAACCGATAAAAATAAACTACTTTTGTGAAAATCGAAATCGGTAATGAACTCAAAAGACGAACTATATTATTCTGCCATAGATTTGCTACATCGGTTAATTGGGACACCTTCCATCAGTCGGGAGGAAGATGCGGCAGCGCAAATAATCTGTGAGACCTTGCAAAAAAACAGATTCACACCATATCGAGCCGGCAATAACGTATGGACTTTCGCCCGCGAATTCGATTCAGAAAAACCTACCGTTCTCCTCAACTCGCACATAGATACGGTAAAGCCCACAGACAGTTGGAGTCGCCCGCCCTTTGTTCCGATCGAAGAAGATAACCGGCTATATGGCTTAGGAAGCAACGATGCCGGAGCAAGTGTCGTCTCTTTGTTAAGCGCATTCATTCACCTTTCCGAAACCGAACAGCCCTACAACCTTGTCTTTTTGGCATCCGCCGAGGAAGAAGTCTCCGGGCAAAACGGTATTGTCAAGGCTCTGGAACAACTGCCGACTATCGATTTCGCTGTGGTAGGCGAACCCACGGGTATGCAGCCCGCCGTCTGCGAAAAAGGGTTGCTTGTACTCGATTGTTCCACACATGGAAAGTCGGGACACGCCGCCCGCAACGAAGGGATCAACGCCTTGTACAAAGCCACCGAAACGATCGAAGCCCTACGAACATTCGAGTTTCCGCTCGCTTCCGATTTATTGGGAAAAGTAAAACTGACTGTTACCCAAATTCAGGCAGGAACGCAACACAACGTTATCCCCGACCGTTGCGATTTTGTAGTCGATGTACGCACCAACGACCGCTACACCAATGCCGAAGCCGTCGAGATTCTCAAATCCCGTTTTCCCGAAGTGAAAATCACGCCTCGCTCCTTACGGCTCAATTCATCGGCAATTTCCATGCAGCACCCGTTTGTCCGCAGAGCACTCCTTGCCGGATATAAACCATTCGGTTCTCCCACCCTCTCCGATCAAGCCCTCATGCCATTCCCCTCGGTAAAAATGGGTCCGGGCGATTCGTCACGCTCGCACACCGCCGACGAATACATTATATTAGAAGAAATACGAGAAGCCATTGAAGTATACATTTGCTTACTCGATCGGCTTCAAATCGAGAAATCAGCGCAATAATCGGTTGGCGAAGATAGCCGATCCTCGACCTCCCCAAGAGACATATCGATAAACCATCGGTAAGAACCAGCGCATCGTCCTGTCTTTACCCGCTGTCTCCATCGTCGAGCGATAAATCTCAGTACCCAACGGACTTTTTTCCTTTCGACAAAGTCCGGCCACAACCATTTGTTTATAAAGCAACAATTTATGCAAACGGGCTTTCTGCGCAGAATCGCTTCGCTCCACATCTTCGTGAGCTTGCGTAATCGCTCTTAAAATATCGGGGACATTAGGAACATAACGATAACCAGTAATACTGTCGGCATGGAGATATACATTCACCAACGGAGGTGTTTGAACCCATACGATTCGGTCTGTAAACAGTAACAATTTGATTCCTAAACCCCAATCCTCCCAACGCATATAGTCCTCAGGCCAGCCGCCCACTACACGCACCACTGCCGTCCGCACCGCATAACGTACCGTACCCAAAGTACTATGGAACAAATGAGGTTCCACCCGGTTGGAGAAAACCGCCTTTGCCGAATAAGGTTTGCCCTGTTCCGGTACAAGCCGTATGGTACACCCCGCGATATCCGCCGATGAATTGCTCTCGAAAGCCTGCATATACAGCGAAACTGCCTCGGGAATATACTCGTCGTCGCTATCGAGAAAAGCCACAAACTCCTCCGTCACACAAGCAAGACCTCGGTTTCGGGCTGCCGATGGCCCTCGTTTAGCCTCTTCGACAACCGTTATCCGAAAATCATCGGTCTCATATGCCCCCTTTAACTCCCGGCATAAAGCCAACGACCCATCGGTGGAACCGTTATCGACCAATACCACATGGATAGGGCGATAAGTCTGTGCAACGACAGAATCGAATGTCCGCCGCAACTCCCGTTCCCGATTATACACGGGAATAACTATCCCTATTCCTGCTTGTTTCATCTATGCAAATATAAACAGATTCTGTATGAAAAACATACACATGTATGTTTTTCATACAGAATCCATCTATCTACAACAAAAATCTAAAACGAGGAACCTTTGAAAACAGTTGAATACTCTTTGGGAACAAGTCGTCCCCTCAAAGTAATCCGATTCGAATTATAATTGGGACTAATAACCACAGACGCATAGTTACTCCCTTTGAATAAAAAGATATTGACCGTAGCAGAAATACCGGTTCCCATGACATTCATGGAAAGAGTCGTATTCCCTTTCTTATCCGTCTGTACTTTTACATTCGAAGCACTACCTTCCACAGTTATACCACCCACCCCGTTCGGGCCTCCACCGTTAAACGGAGCCACCTGTACGATCGCCCTATTATCCGACAAAGAAACAAAATTCGTATTGGACGATACGAAAGCAGTCCCGCCCCTTTTAAACAGCAACTGATCTGCTTCCAATACAAAATTCGATTTTTCCAAAGCACTCACCGCATTCTTATAATTAATCGAATCTTGGATAGCAGCCAACTGTTTTTTCAGTTCACGACTGTTTACATTCTCTTGTTTCTCTTTCGTATCTATACGTTTTTCCGACTGAGCATATACCGGTACACCCAGCACCAATATTGTCATAAAAAGAAATAATCTGTTCATATTCCAAATTTTAAATTAACGATAACATAATTGCAAAAAACATGCCACATATAAAATTGAATCGAAGTATATCTTCCGCAAAATCAAATCATTCACACCCTCCACCAATGCATTACTAATCATAGACCGGCAAACGTAGAGCTATCGAATACCGCATTCAACCGAACCAATAACGGCGGTCGAGTAATCTGTAATTCCAGATAAATAATGTTACCTATTTATACAATGCTTCGAAAGTTCATATTGTTCGCTTCGGCATCTTTATTCTCAACCTCGAAAACACCCAAAACCAAGACAATTTTTCTCGGTTGAAGATAAATTTCTGCACAATACTCATTTCAATCTTTCCGTCGGGACATTTCTACAAAATTTTATTACTTTTGTCGATATACGAAACATCGTCCAAGCATAGCCATGAACATACTTTTCGTCTACTTCGACAAAATCATTCAGAACGACAATTTGTACGTCAAGTCTCTATGCGAGGAGATACGACGACAAAATGGCTCCGTAGAATGTAGTATCGATGCCTTTTGGAATTCCCCCCGAAAATACGACATCGTTCACATTCAGTTTCCCGAAGTCATTTTCAAATGGCGGCAACCCTCCGATAACGGGTTAAAAGCTCTACGACAACGAATCGCTCGACTGAAAAGCATGGGAACCAAAATCGTATATACCCGCCATGACGCTATCCCGCATTATTGCACGGACAAAAACAAACTGGAACTATATCGTATCGTCGAAACTCAAAGCAATGCGATTATTCATTTGGGAGAATATAGCCGACAAGAGTTCGCCCATATATATCCTGAAAACACGGCTCGGCATTTCGTCATACCTCATCACATATACGATTCATGTGGATATGCATTCCCTTCGAAATTGACCTCCCGCAATAAGCTGGGACTACCGACCGATAAATTCATCATTCTCACTTTTGGAAGTTATCGCAACGAAGAAGAGCAGCGCCTTGTCGTCGATGCTTTCGAGCATCTACCCATGTCGGATAAGTTCCTATTGGCTCCCGGTTTCTACAACAATTGTTTTACCAACCGTAAAACACCCATACAAAATCTACTGCGATACCGAACTCAAAAAAAGAAATTCCGGCTCGACACGAATAGAGCTTTACAACTACACGAGAAAATATCGAATACCGAGCTTCCTTACTACTTCTCGGCCGCAGATATCGTTCTGATTCAACGTAAAGAGATTCTCAACTCGGGCAATGTTCCTATGGCTCTTTTCTTTCATAAAGTCGTCGCAGGACCCAAATTCGGGAATATCGGCGAACTTCTCGATTTGACGGGGAATCCTACTTTCGACCTCACCGACAGTCATTCGGTTATCGAAGCCATCGCTCATGCCCGACAATTAGCAAATACAGGATATGGAGAAAAGAATGCAGAATTTGCCCGACAAAATATGAATACGGAACTTATCGCACAGAAAACGATTCTATGTTACCAACAAATCTATAACTTAACTCTACATGAAAATCCTACTGATCGGTGAAGCCAGCAACTTACACTGGACATTGGCCGAAGGGCTTCGAGCCAATGGTCACACGGTGACAGTCGTTTCTCACGGTAGCCACTGGCTCAACAACAAACGAGATGTCAGTATCGTTCGTCGAGGATATGATCTGTTTCATTCCATACAGTACATGGCGGATATTATACGACATCTCCCTCAAATGAGAGGTTATGATATTGTCCAAGTAACTAATCCTGTCTTTTTCGATTTACGTCCAGAAAAGAATTGGGCTATTTTTAAATACCTGAAAAAGCACAACAAAAAGATATTCCTCGATGCTCTCGCCACAGACCACTATTATGTAAAAGCATGCTTGGACGGCAAAACCTTTCGTTACTCCGACTTCTTCGTCGGAGACCGACCGCTCCCGCATCCCGAAAGAGAAAAAATGCTTGCGGCATGGATAGGCGGTCCCAACGAGCGACCCAACATCGAAATGGCCCAAGAAGCCAATGGTATCATTGCCTGTCTATATGAATATTATGCAGCATACCAGCCCGAATATGCCGATAAGTTAGCCTATATCCCCATACCCATCGACCTGTCGATCAATCCCTTCCACCCGATAAAAAGCACACCGGAGGTCGTTAAGTTCTTCATCGGGATACAACAACACCGCACAGCGATAAAAGGAACCGACATATTACTCGACGTACTCCGAGAAATTCATGATAAATACCCCCGCGAAAGCCATATACAAAAAGTAGTTTCCGTACCGTTCGACGAATACAACAAACTACTGGTAGATTGTCATATCCTTCTGGACCAACTCTATTCCTATACACCCGCCACCAATGCGCTGGCAGCTATGGCACGAGGCATTATAGCCGTAAGCGGAGCCGAACCCGAATTTTATAATTTTATCAGCGAGCAAAAACTACGGCCTATTATCAACGTGTTACCCGACCGAAACGATATATTCAAACAACTGGAAAATCTGATTATACATCGGGATCAATTACCGAGACTATCGACCGAAAGTAGACAATTCGTAGAAAAATATCACGACCACGTAAAAGTAGCCCGGCAATATCTCGAATTTTGGGAGAAGCACTGATTACTCCGATTTACGGAATATCTTCTTTTTCAACTGAAATCCGGTAAAAAGACAAATAAATGCGGTCAGGCTGTAAGCCCCCGCCAAACAATCGTTCGACCACAACAGCCAAACGAAATAACATAAAGAACTATAAACAAAAAGAGAAACGAACATTCGCACCGGAATATGTAACCCAAATTTCAGATGACAAACCATGTAAATCCCTGTCATCGAAAACAGATAGGCCAACAAATAGGCCACCCCGACACCCTGTAACCCCCAATGGGTATACCCGACAAGATACATTACGAACATCAAGGAATCGGCTACGATTTCCGTTATTAAAAAAATACGACCTGCTCCCTTCGCCAACAGGACGAAACTCACGCTCCACGAAAAAGCCCGGAAAAGCATGCCCAATACAGCCCACGAAATATACCCGCTGATGGCTAAAAACGCAGGTGTATATAATATATGTATAATCAAGTTCTGAAAAATCAGGAATAACGAAATGACAGGAGCCAATATCAACAACGACGTTTCCACTTGCCGGGTCACATGTTCCGACAACAATACTTTATCCTCGCAGACAGCCGATAAACGGGGATAATATTCCATAGACATAGCCGTAAAAACCAACCCCACATACTGCATGACCAACGTATAACCCGCTTGAAAAAAACCTACCTCTCCGGTTCCTCCTCTATCGTTGAGCCATGCGACGAACAGATAGGAATACAAGGTCGTGACAAATCCGCTTACCGTCATATAAATACCCAACGAAGCGATATTCTTTCCCTGCCGATAAGTCTCGGTCCAACTCATTTTTACCGGCTTTACCTTCATCTTCCTACCCAACGAAACAGTCACGACCCAAATGGAAAATGTATGTGCGATAATGGCGGGAACAATACCCGAAATACCGAAAAAATAAAACAAGGGTAAAGAGAACAATAAAGCGAAAAAAGACCCTAAAACAGAGCATCTCGCCAAAACCCGCAAACGTTCCGATGCCTGAATCACCGCCCGTTCCCCCTCGGTAAGAGTCGTAAACAACAACGTACACGACAAAAAAACGTACCCCCATATATGGGTATCGTCACCAAACGTATATCGGCTTAACAACGGAGCAAAAGTCAGCATAACCACCGCCCCCAACAACCCGGTGAACCAAATCCAACGACGCACGACAGACACCAATTCGGCAAACCGACTTTCGTCCCCCGATTTAAACGCTTTGGATAAATCCCTCACGGAACTCGTTCCGATTCCCAATCTTGTCAACGAGGAAATCATCTCGACGGTATTATTATACAGCCCGATGATACCCACACCCTCGGCTCCCAACCATATAGCGACCAATTTCGTTTTGATAATCGAGCAGAGAATGGTAAATACCTGTGTACCGCCGAAAAGTCCGGTAACCTTCACGATCGTGCGATAGATATTTTTTTTCTCCTCCCCGCCGGTCATAGCGTTATCTCGTATATATCATAAGCAACCCCTCGCCCGCCGAATCCCTCTTTTTGAGCGATAAGCCCCTCGTTCAGATAGTGCCCCATATCTTCCGTCGACTGACCGAAATCGAACCATTTCCTATCGGCGAAAACCTCTCCCATAAGTCGGGCGTACAACAAATCGAGAGCTCCCGATGCTTTCCCTTCTGCCGAAGCAGAAGTATATTGCGCATGCGCCACGATTCCCGTATCATAAATGACGCTCCCCGCCAATGTCTCGTCACCCCTCATCGTCACGAAATGACGAATCCGGTCGGGGAACCGACTATGCAACAACACGATTTCGTCCAACGAATGAACAGGTTTCACATGAAACCGCTCTTGCAAATTGGCATCTAAAACTTTCCAAAAAGGAGAGAAATCGGTGGTCTCGACCACCCGCAACCCGGCTTGCTCGGCCTTCTTCATTCGGCTGCGCCGGTCGGCACGTAATCGGAGCGGATTATCCAACTGCACGGTCGAAGATATATTGCGCCCTATCAATCGAGCATCCAATCGAAATAAAGCATACAAGTCCGACTCAGAAGGATAACGATGATAAATGTGTGGAATACATTTATACACCCATTTGACAAACCGTTCTTTTTTCAAAAAATCGGCAATCGACCGCATGATTTCGAGAACCTGCGCCGTCGTATTCCGAGTAGTCACGATCAACCCGCCGTAAGTCAGTCCGGCATGCGAGTACAACACATCGCCCGAACGGTTCGCCGGTAACAAGGCCAACAATTTATTACCGTCATAAACCAAGAGAGAATAATCCGTAAAGCGATCGGCATGATACTCCATATACTCCCGCAAAAACAAAAACGTACCGTTCGACGATTCGGATACGAAATCATTCCAATCCCTATGATAAGCCGCAGTGTACCGATGTATTTCTATCATACGAATCTTGTTTTATTTTACAAATTCAGCCATAGCTCCGGATTCAGTTTTGTACGTTCTTTCCACAATTGGAAAGTAAGAATCGTACGATTGCCGTCCTGAGAGTCGGAATAAATCTTTCCCAGATTCTGTCCGGTCGAAACCTTTTCGCCGGCTCGTACATATACCTCGCTTAAATTGGCATAGATAGTCAGATAATTACCGTGACGCACGATAATCGTACTGTTGTATCCCGGTGTCACGAAAATGCGGGAAACGACTCCGTTGAATACAGCACGAGCCTTTGTTCCCGGCGTAGTCTCGATATCGATACCGCTATTTTCGGTCTGCACATAGCGCAACTCCGGGTGCTTCTGCCGCCCGAAATGCGCGACTATTTTATAACTGCCCGACAAAGGGAACGGCAGCTTTCCTTTATTTTTCTCGAAACTGCCCGACAAGGCCAATTCTTCTTTGGTCATCTTATAACCTTTGGTCGGCCGCTGCTGTGCAGTAGAGTTTTTTCCCTCGGTCTTGTCGGCACGGGTAGACGACTTACGCTCTTCCTCGGCAATCAGTTGTTCCAACTTGCGGTCCAACGCCTCGGCCTGTTTCCGTTTCCGGTCTATCTCCCTTTTCAGTTGTTTCTCTTGCTTCTTCAATCCGGCGATCAACGTTCGCTTACTGCCTTCTTGTTTTTTCAATACCTCGGCTTCGGCATTCCGTTCCTTCAATACCGCATTCTTTTCGGCTACACTTTTGGCAAGTTGTTTTTGCAACACTTCCAATTGCTGTTTCCGTTCCGCAATCTCGGCAGCCTGCCGCTTTCTCCACGCCGAGTACTCTTTCAGATAACGAGCGCGACGATAGGACTGGCTCAATGAAGATGCAGAAAATATAAACATAAGTTCATCATACTCCGACCGCTGATGTCCCATGCGTTTCACCGCGTTGGCATAACTCCTTTTTTTAGCCGTCAAGTCCTTTTGCAACAAATAAATAGTATCTTTCACAGCCCTTTGCCTGCGATTGATTACAGCGATTTCCCTATTGATTTTCGAGATAAGATTCCGTTGCTGCCTGATTTCTGCGGTAATACTGTTTAATTCGTTCAAAGAATTTTTGGCACTCTTCAACGTTTTATTCAGTTTTTTATTGGTCTCATTCAACTCTTTCAAAGTCCGCTCCCGGTTCTTCCGCAAATCCTCCATTTCGAGAGTTTGAGAAAAAACCGCAGCCGAAAAGCCGAACAACAAACACCATATAATCAACCACCTTTTCATATCGACAATTTCTTTAACATCTGCGCAGCCGAAACACGCGTATATTTTGATAAAGCAGGCTTCTCTACACCGACTTTTCCATTCCATGAAACCGAAGAGGAATCATATCTTAAATTCAACGAAACCGGGACACTCAACCCCGTCAAAGCGATTTTCATCTTCGTAGGAAAATTCTCGCTCTGTCCCTGTTTAATAAAATCGGTATAATGACATACAATCTCTTTGTGCCCACTCGTCGAACCCATTTGGGTAGAAAGCAGTTTTATTTCGTCCAAATCGAAACGGTAACCAAATCTCTCGTCCTGCCTTTTCGGAGAAAGCGACCAACGGGAGGAACCGGATTCCATCACCTCGAAATCATCTATACCATATGCATTGTTTGCGCTATTCAATAAAAATATACGTCCCAACAAAGCATCTTGAACGGTCTGCAACGAAACGGGACTGGACAGCTTTTCCCCTATCTCCTGCAACGATGCCGCTACATACTGTTTCTGCATCTTATTCACCAGAAACAAACTGTCGGGTGTCATATATAACCGAGCGACTTCTATGCCCAAAATGATTCTCACCGAGATTTGCAACACTTCGCCCCGGACCATACGCAGTTGAGTAGATGCACTCAAAGAACCGCTCGCCCCGAAAGATAAATCGGCGGAACCTTTGGCAGAAAACGTATTCCAATCAGGATAGGAGGCCATTAACGACTCGAAATTATTCCGCACCTCTTGTGAAACAGGACGCTCTGAAATCAATTCCTTCCCACCCTTACACCCTGCCAAAATCAGCAGAACGATCGAGCAAACCGCGATTCGTATGTGATTCATTTCTCGATATATTTCTTGTTCTTGATTTTCTTTTGCAACAGCTCGGCCGATTCGCTACCTGCTTCGAGAGCCTTCTGCCAGTAGGTCACAGCCTCATCGACTTCGCCCAGCATAAACAAAATATCGCCGTAATGCTCGAACAACTCCGCACTCGGCTCTTTCGTCTTATCTAACGCATTTTGTAAATAAATCCGTGCCAAAGAATAATTGCCCTGCTTGAAAAATATCCAAGCATACGTATCCAGATAGGTGGCATTATCCGGCTCGGCCTTAACGGTCTGTGCACTCATTCGCTCGGCTTTATCCAAATCCCGTCCCTCCATAGCGAGAAAATAGCTGTAATTATTCAACACCGGAATATTCGATGCATTGTAAGACAGAGCTTTCTCATACATTTCATACGACTTCTCCTTATCTCCCGCCGAATGGTACACATCGCCCATCTGCCCGTAAAAAAACGACTTCGTACCCGCATCGTTCTCCTCTACATAATTCAAGCCTGTTTCCAACATCGAGAGGGCCTCGTCATAACTTTTAGTCTGTGCACTGGCTACTGCCACATACATATATATATCCTTTTGGTCGGGAACATATTGTATAGCCCTCTTTCCCACTCGTATCACCTCGGCGTATTTCTCTTGATAAAGATACAGCCCTATCAGTTGCAACCAGTTTTCCGGATTGGTAGGAGCCAAATCGGCAGCAATCGCATACTGTTCCTCGGCACGGGAAAAATCTTTACGGCTCGACAGATACATACCGAACAGACGATGAACAGGTTCTTCCTGAGGGTACTGTTCCAACATCTCGGCAAATAAAGAATCGACCCGGTTCAACTCTTGTTTTTTCTTCATGAGGCCGACGATATACGTACTGAAAATACTTAGTTTGGTATCGACATCGATACGTCGGTTCATCAGAGCATTGCGTATTTCGTTGTTATAAGCGATCGTATCGCCTCGTTTCTCATAGTATCCGGCTCTCGACAAATAGATATATCCGTTTTCGGGTTCAAGGTCCAAAGCTTTATTATAGATCGACAGAGCCGCCGAATCGTTTCCGGCCTCCAAATAAATATCGCCCAACAGTCTCATATAATCGGTATTTCGGGGAAAAGTCCGTTGCAACTTCTCCGCCTCGGCCACCATAGCCTCCTTATCGCCCATATACTCATAAAGTTTCAACTTCTCTATCGTAATCGGCTCCATCATACCCATCGATGACTCCATTCGATCATAACAGGCGACAGCCTGCTTCATATCGCCTTTGGCCGTATAAGCTTCTGCCAAAGCCGAATTTATTTCGGGCTTATCGGGATTCTGTTCCAGCAACCGCGTCCATATCCGTATGGCCTCGTCGTGACGGTTGCTCTGCTGTGAGAAATTGGCATACACTACGTTATACCAATAATTATCGGGATATTTTTCAGCGGCATATCGCAAGTCTTTCCTCGCCTGCTCGTAAAACCCCATTCTCAGATAATATGGAGCCAAGAAAAAGCGCGCGGCGGCACTAGTCGTATCCAAATCGGCCGCCCGACTCATCAAATCGAATGCGGCATCGTTTTCTCCGATAGCTTTCAATCGCTCGGCCTCCAAATAGAAATAGTCAAATTTCCGGCGATCCTCCGAAGAAAGCTCCCCCGACTTATCCGCAACACCTTTGGTCGAGGCACAGCCGCACAAAATAAAAACAAATATTAAGCACGTCAATCCTCTTGTAAACCCATATTTCCGTATTCCCATCTCCATCATCATTTCTCGGAGGTTGCTATTTCACACCTGTATGACCGAATCCGCCGGCTCCCCGCTCGGTCTCGTCCAAGCTATCCACTTCATTCCACTCTACCCGACAATACTCTTTCACCACCATTTGGCAAATACGCTCGCCGTCTTCGATGGTAAACGGCTTGTCCGAAGCGTTCAACACGATGA
>ENA-OROU01001478-OROU01001478.1-human-gut-metagenome-genome-assembly--contig:-NODE-1478-length-19729-cov-4.003253_pt1 | contig 19729 bp, 23 predicted proteins | sample MGYA00242131_ERZ509054 | MGnify/ENA primary metagenome ERZ509054 (study PRJEB26280, sample SAMEA2338749) | human gut metagenome | biome: human gut; feature: human-associated habitat; material: faeces... | reverse complement strand
TTGTGGCCTCGGAGCAAAGGTTGGATGCAAGCGGTTAAGCGAACATTCAACCTGCCGCGACTAAAGTCACAAATATAGGGTATCGGCTCTCTTTGGAAGCGTCTCCTTTGCTGCGCAACTCAGGATTTTTCTTTCGAAAGAGCAATGGTAATTCCCTTATATTTTGCCTTATCCCGAAGAATTTCTCCCTTGCCAGATGCCAGATAAGAGCAGGCTGTAGAAACAGATAACACCCCCGTCTGGCTGGCAACAAATTCAGAAGTTGCGATGCCGAGTTGGCTGATATCCAATTTTTCAATTTTTTCGGTAGGTATGATTTTCAGTGGCACGTTTAAATTTGCGGCGGTTCCAATGATTCCAGGTTCATCAGATTTCAGAGGAATCGTCGCAATGCATTTTAGAGAAAGAGGGTGGAGGCCCGCTTCTTTTAATGTCTGTAAAAGTGCTTCTTCAATCGGCTTCTGTTCCATGTTTCTCTTGCAGCCAATGCCAGCACAGATAGTACGCGGGCGGAGATAGAGGATTGGGGCTGAAGAAGGGATAGTGGAGCATTCATTTAGAGAAAATCCTTCATCAATTACTACAATCGGGATATCAGATACAATATTATCGATGTTAGTAGAGGGTGACATGATAGGAGTTGTTTTGACATTTTTATCATCGGTTACTGCAATATTATATGTTTCTATATGACTGGTTATAATATTTTTTGATCTTAAATTTGCATTTAAATCTTCTGTTTTAGTATTATTTTTATTTCTTATATAGATTTTGAAAAAATCAGAAAGTGAAAAAGTATCAATCATTCCTCGTTTTTGTTCTTCTGCTAATTCTGGATAAAGTTCCTTTGCATTTTTATTAGTAAAGACATTTACCTTTTTACCAGCAAGCAAAGCACCGCTGATATGCTTTAGCTGACCGATATTTTCAATCGCCATATCATATTTTTTTGCAAAAGTATCAAAGGAGAGTTCGCCTGCGACATCGGTTGCTGTGGTGATTACAGCTTCGCCGCCGGAAATGGCTGCCATTTCACGGGCAAGATCATTTGCACCGCCAAGGTGACCGGAAAGTAGGCTGATGGCATGTTTCCCTTTCTGGTCTAAAACGACAACTGCCGGATCACTCGTCTTGTGGACAATGAGTGGGGCGAGAATACGCACAACGATTCCGGTTGCCATGATACAGACGAGAAAATCGTATTTGCCAAAACCTGCTCGAAGGTTTTCTTTAAAATTTTCTTTATTATAAATATCACCGGGATGAGCGGCAGCAAGTTTGTGGGCGAGTTTCCCGCCTTCATCGGTGAGATAAAAGTAAGCGGTGTTCATAGATAAATCCTTTCGTTTGCTATAAATATATCCCCCTACGGTTTGGCAATGGGGGTAACTATTATACAATAGTTGCTGTTAATCTAAAGATACCAGTGTCACATCATGCTCATGTTCTTCGATAATACGGATTAAATCCTCTGTTTTGAGCCATACAGTAGCAGTATTATCATTTGGATGAACTCCAACAAGACCCGGCTCTTCAAGAAAATGCTTATCTAAATAAAAATGTACTTTCTTTTCCGTATCATTTAAGATGCCAAGAGGTGTTACAGCACCAGGAATCAGCCCCATAATGTCCATAAGATTCTCTTCGGAGGCAAAGCTTAATGGGCGGGTTCCGTTGGCCTTTCTAAATTCTTTTAAATTGACGCGCTTATCTCCGCGAACAGTGATAAGATAAAAGTTTTTCTTTTTATCATCACGAACAAAAAGATTCTTTGCATCAGCCTCAGGGTAAGGGGTATCGACTTCGGCAAGTTCAGCCATGTTGTAGACGGCTTTGTGCTCTGTAATCTCGTGCCAGATATTATTTTCTTTTAAGTAATTGTAAATGTCCTGTTTATTCATAATAGAGTTGTCTCCTTTTGATTTCATAAATCTCTATTTGATTTTGAATCAGCCTATTGTTATTTAAGGGAAAAGTCCAATTTTGCAGTACTTATAGATGTTCAACTTAAATTTGTTGTACTAGAGCGTGTTTGAAAAATCATTCCAGCAATCTGCACACCCCAATTTACGGTATATTTTGCCTTCATTCGGTTGACGTAGCCCGCTACGCCGCCCTCATTCAGGCGAAATCTCCCGCAAATTGTGATGCACATCTTGCAGAAAGCATTTTTCAAACGCGCTCTAGAGTATTTTTCAAACACGCTCTAATTCTCGCTTTTTCCAGCTCACAAATCCATACATATCATTTAAGAGAAAAATTGCAAAATTTACTACAACAGGAATGTAAGCAGGATTCTCCAGAGAAGCAAGTACCCAGAGTACAATCAGCACGATATCATTCGCAGCATATCCCACAGCGTAATACGAAGAACGCAGCATAGTAAGAGATGCGGCAATAAAACTTGTCACGATAGACAGGGTACTGAACATAATATTTGGGGTATCAAGCCACGCAAGGATATAATAAAAAATGCCAGTAACGATAACTGTGCTGATAGTTAATCCGATAATGTGCTTTTTATTTAATGTCCGAATTGCCACTTCATTTTCATTTTCTTCGGATGGATTTCGAAGCCAGGTGATTGCTGACCAGGCGGCCATTGGTAAAGTCATTCCGAGGTAGGTGATCATTTCTCCCCAGTAGTGAAAACGGAAAGAAATGATACCATACAAAATGCAGAAAATAATCATTAGAAACTGCGCCCAGACATTTCCCTTTGCGGCAAAAATCAGTGCGGTAACACCAAGGAGTGCCGAGATTAATGTCAATAAATCTAAATCATTAGTTGCAAGATTTGAAAGAATGACAACAGTAAGAGAAACGAGCCAGAGAAGCCATTCTTTTTTAGTTAATGTTTTTAATGGATTATTTAACATAGAATACGCGGCCTTCATTTCTCGCTGGAGCAGCAGGATAATCGCCATCAGCATAGCCTAAAGCACAATGACCGATTCCTTCATAATCACCGTTAACTCCTAAAGATCTTAAGAGATTTCTGCCCCAGTCAGATTCAAACTCTTCTTTTGCACGATGAATCCAGCAGCTTCCGATGCCAAGTTCATGTGCGGCAAGCATGAGGTTACCCATAACAAGGCTTCCATCGTATACATAAGTTGGACGTTCCTTCTTTGCAAGAACAATCAGCATGGCAGGTGCACCATAAAATGGGTCAAAGCCTTCTTTCCAACCGCCAATCTCACAGTTCATTTTAGAAATTTCGTCACGAAGCTCTTTCTTTGTAACCTGAATGATAATTGGGGATTGCTGTCCCATACCACTTGCAGCATAAAGACCTGCTTCGATAATCTGATCTAAAATCTCCTGTGGAACCATGTCTGGTTTAAATTTACGGATGCTTCTTCTTGATTTCATTTTATTTAATACGTCGCTCATAATATTCCTCCTGGAAAATGTATATTTGATAGCATAGAGCATATTTAAAAATCAAAAAGCAATCTGTATGCCCCAATGCTATTAAGTTATTAAAAAATGTTACCCTACAATTATAATCGGACATTTATGCTAAAGCAATAGGATTTTGCTGTTTAATTCATTAAGCGAACTACAGCCGAAGCCAGTGAACTTCATAAGCCATATTTGTGCTTTTAGTCGCGGCGCGTTGAATGTTCGCTCCACGCGCTCGCATCCAACACTTGCTCCGAGACCACAAATATGGCTTATGAAGTTCACTGGCTTCTGTGCTGTGGCTGAAGAACGTGAATTAGACAGGGAGAGGGGATTTAGGGACAGAAGCTGATGTCTTCTGCTTACTCGAGAATGATTGGGAACAACCATAGGTATGTACATATAACTCATAAAAAGAAAATATATCTTTTTAATGACTATCATCGGAATATTTCAATAATTTCAGAGTAAGTAGTGGACCTTCGTTCTTCTAAAATATTTACTGTTTCAATTTAGATAAAAATATCTATCTACAATATTCTGAAAGCAAGCAGAAAACTTCTGCCCTCTCCCCCAAATCTCCACAACTACTATCTTAATTCAAACAAAATCCAGTCAAAGACAGCCCGGGAAGAGAACCGATACCCTATATTTGTGGCCTCGGAGCAAGTTTTAGATGCGAGCGAGTAAAGCGAGCATTTAAACCTCCGCGACTAAAGTCACAAATATAGGGTATCGGTTCTCTTCCCGGGCGTCTGTTTGTCTAACGAATTAAATAGTAATCTCCTCTATTTCTGTAGTGTAGTTACCTCTTTGTTGTTTCCACTTCATTAGGTAAATTTTATATTGTACGGAATCCTGGGCCTCTACAAATGGTTCTTCTCTTATGATATCTGCCTTTATTCCTTTTTCCTTTAACTCCTGTTTTTTTTGTTTTGCTTTTTCCAGACATTTTTGTATTTGTATATCATTTTCTATTCCGAAAGAACGTACTGGATAGATTGAGGCTGCTTTTTGGAGTTTTTTCGTGAGTATTCTGACTATTTTTATATGTTTTTTCCTGTGGAGCATTCTTGCAATAAATCTGGACATAAGTTTAGAATTATCCTTCTTATAATAGGATAAAATATGTACAAATAATTTATCTCCTGCTTCTTTTGCTATTTCTATCATCAAATCGATTGCTTCATCCGAAGGCTGCCACGGATTTTGTCTTGGAACGATATATTTTTCCGGCACCGCTGGATAACAGCAATAATTCAGTGGTGGAAATTCTACTAATGCTGCCAGTTTTCGCTCTTCTGGCGTGCTACAATCTATATCCAGATAATCGCATTTATCACGAAGAATTGCCAGGCGATATTCTAACAAACGGAGATATTCGTATCCTTTTACCCAGAAATGTCCGATATCTCCGTAATTATATAAATTATTTTGCTGCAATAAGTCTTCAAAAAACAGTGTAATTACGCTGTCTCCCTGATGCACGACCAGAACATACTCCTCTTCTTTTTTATCAAGAACAGCCAGTAGCCCTCCCTCGTATTCACTTTTGTATTGTCCTGTTATTGTAGCATTATGGAAAACAAGAAAACTTTCCACAGCATCATTCATTAAATATACAAGGGAAATGTCCTGTTTTCTATGCATATCTTTTATTCTATTTTTTGATAAGAGCAGTTCAAATTGATCCTGCTCCAGTAATTCCGCTAATTTATAAAAAGTGTCCGGCAATTCCAGTCCGATTATTCTATCACCAACATCAAACATTGTATTCCTCAATTAATCAATCGTATTTCTTTTAATCTTTTTCTGCACTGACGGTACATTGGAAAATATTTTTCAACTTCTCTCCAAAATTCATCCGAATGATTCATGTGCCGTCTGTGTGCCAGTTCATGGACAACGACATAATCTAATAATTCATCTGGAAGATAATAAATCTGATAATTAAAATTTAAATTGCCTTTTGCACTACAGCTTCCCCACCGGGTTTTCTGATTTCTAATTGCAACACGGCCCACTGTTACACCCATTTTCTTCTGATAAAATCGAACTCTATCCACAATTTTCTGTGAAATATTCTCAATTTCTTCTGAAGTCAGTTCCTGAACAGGCGTTGCATTGGTTGTCTGTCGATGTTCTCTCTCCCATTTTACCAGCTCACTCTTCTTAATAATCCAGTCCCTTTCCTTTTCAATGAAAGATTTCAAACTTCTGTCTGATAACTTCTCTGGAATCCGGGCAAATATTTCCCCATTTTCCCGAACTTCAAGACCAAGTGTCTTTCTGGAAGAACGCTTTACCGTAATCAGCATTTCCCGGCCTGCATCCTCTAATTTATACTCTGTAATCATTTCCCCGTCCTATCTGTAAAAATTCTCCATAATACAGATAAAAATCATTACCTGTATCACCAGAATAAGCGGCACTCCAATCGTAAACTTTTTATGCAATGTCTTATGATGAAAGATATACATTCCCGCCAAAGCACCTGCACTTCCACCGATTACCGCAAGAAAAAGTAACATTTTCTCCGAAATTCTCCACTGTTTTCTGTGTGCCTTCCATTTATCTATTCCATACATAATAAACGCTATTATATTAATAATCAACAAATAAATCAACATTGCTTTTCAATTCTTCCTTCAATAAAAATAACTTTATCGCCTTCATTGATATTCTTGGCATATAGTTCAGCATCCGCTTCCTGCCTATGAATTTCTTCCCCATCTTCTGCCTTCAAACGAATGCCTACCATTGTTTCCTGCCCTTCCGGCCGCTCTTCACAGCCAAAATCTGCTTCATAAATTTCTATTACGGTGTAAGTTTTTTGCATTTTATTTCTTCTTTCTTATATGACTTTTATATTTTTATTAATATATAACTATAAATGAGTAAATAAAAAATTGTACAAGCATATCTGTTATGTACAGACATCAATAATATCAGCAGAACTTACAGTATATGTGATATACACAAGCGTTTATAAATTTTATGCACTTTTTGATATTTGCTTATTTATAGTAGATAATCCAATTCACAATTAATATGAAACTTTCTGTCAATAATCCAGTGCACTAATCAGCTTCTTCTTCCAAAGCTTCAATAAGAAAACTCACTGGACGGAACCCATCATTGCAGGATATCATTGCTGACTTTTCATTTTTCATCCATCCATTGTAAATGTCCTTGCCTCCATATGCTAATGTCATGACAAATGGCGACATACTCTCCCAGGCACTATCGCACATTCCAACTGGCTTACACCAGCCATTGGTGATGAAAACTTGCCCTTCTTCTATATCACAAGCATGTTCCATAGGATTCTCATATTTTTCCATTAAATCTTTATAGCACGCTTTACGCATGACTGTGATTTTACATTTTTTCATTTTTTTCTTTGTCTCAATTTTAAAATCTAATAATTTTTGTTTCGTAATTTCTGTAATATTGTTTCCTATTTTAAACTATGCGAGGAGTTTGTGCAAATGTATTCCAGAGTATTTCTATAAAATTTCTCCTTAAAATAGGTATAAAATTAACACGTCCGCCTTCCATTTACCAAACATGTTAATCACATAGATAATATTTTCATATCTCCCCATAGAGATTTCAGAGGATTGTCACCCACTTCATACCTCTGTAACAAAAGTTCTGAGGTATCAAAAAACTTAGCCACTCCTTCTGGACATTCGCATATAAATGGTTTGTTATCTCTCCAAGAAATATTATACCTCATATCATATAGAAGAAACTCAATATCTAATCCCATCTCTATGGCATTTTCTAATTCTGCAAGACTCTCTAATTTTCCATAATTCTCATACTCTATCACCTTTCAGCACCTCACTTAAAATATCACTGTTAGCAATTTCATGTCCCGTTTAAAATCATTGTCATATTTTCTTTTTGATATATCCCATCTGCTAAATATTAATTAATTATGATAATAATCTACATTCCAATATGTATCTATTAATTCAAGTTTGTACAGCCGCTTTATTAATTACAAGACATATTTACATTCCACAATGTTTCTATTAATTCCATAGGCCAAGAGTTATGGCAGGAGCTTGATAACTATTTACATTCCACAATGTTTCTATTAATTCAAGAAAGTATCTAAGGTATACGGTCAGTTATATTCTAATTTACATTCCACAATGTTTCTATTAATTCGTGGATAACGTCCACCTGCCAGACTTACGGCATTGGCATTTACATTCCACAATGTTTCTATTAATTCAGTGAATTATTTGAACAGTCAAAGAAAAGGATTCACATTTACATTCCACAATGTTTCTATTAATTCCCGCCGAAATCCCAAAAATGGGCGCAACAGCTCAAATTTACATTCCACAATGTTTCTATTAATTCAAAACCAGTGCAGAAACTTCAAATACAAATGAGTCTATTTACATTCCACAATGTTTCTATTAATTCAACTTTCTTCCTAATGTTCTAAAGAATCCGTTATCCATTTACATTCCACAATGTTTCTATTAATTCTGTAAAACCTAAAACTGCAACCAATAATGATAATTCATTTACATTCCACAATGTTTCTATTAATTCTTATGTTGCGCATATGCTGTGACCCAAATAGCCCATATTTACATTCCACAATGTTTCTATTAATTCGGTGTTGAAGTAAAAGCAAAAGCGCAGATGACTTTATTTACATTCCACAATGTTTCTATTAATTCTACGAACGTGCAGAATTTAAAAATGCCGCACTCATATTTACATTCCACAATGTTTCTATTAATTCGTTCACAAATTCCTTGTAAACAGGTAAGTTCGGGTCGTCATTTACATTCCACAATGTTTCTATTAATTCCCGTTACTTAATTTTCCTCATTTTTCCTACTTTTTCACTCCTATTTCTGTCGATCTTAGACTCAATCTGTGTTTTTCCCTTATATTCTCATTTAAAAATTATCATATATCTTTTATTTATGCCATTGTCGATGTCCCCTGTTTTTTACTTTATCGAACATCGACAGTTCTATAATTTTATTTTTCTTACCGCGTATGCTATTTCTTTTAATTTTTTAAATGTATATTCTTACTTCTCTACTTATCAGCAGACTCACTGTAATATAATCAAACTGCAACTTAGAATTATATTTTTCATTTTAAACCGCCTATGAACCTAAAGAAATCCCGTCCGATATCAACCAAACGTAATTTCATTAAATTAGTTGATTCCTGCTTTATTCTCTTCACTGACCTGTAAATAATTCATCAGAGCAAGTTGAAATATTCTGGAACAATTAACACCATCTTCATCGGCTTTGGCCGCCAGCCATGCAGGTAAAGACAAAGTTTTCTTTACAAAACGACTATTAATCCTTTCACGAACAGGCGGCATAAATACCTCAATCAATACAGGAACTTCGTTAGAATCCAAATGAATCGATGTAATCGGAGTTGGAACGGGAATCTCTTCACCATCTTGCTCCATGCCCCATATATGCAGCCCAAGAGCTTCTTTAGCATTTTTTAAAGCTTCCTCTGTATTATCTTTCTCAGCACATGGAAGACATCCAGGTAAATCGGGAAATTCAATACTAATACCATTTTCTTCATAAGAAAAAACAGCTACATAAGAATATCGGTCTTTTGACATAATTAACACCTCCGTTATGTGCAGAGAAGTTACGGAAACATAACTCCAGACTGCTTTGATATACTTCGTAAGGTTTTGATTGGAATATCTTTGTTAGGATGAGTAACTGTTACCCTGCCCTTTTTAATTGAATGTTTGAATTGGTGATGGTCGCCAACACAAGCAACCTCATACCATCCATCTTTCTTCAATATCCCAATCACTTCTCAGGATGAATAACTTTTCATCTCATCCCTCCTTACATAACATATTTTAATACATAATTTATTATGTGTCAATCAAATCAATACGCAATTTGTTATGTATTATAAAATAAAAATTATCGCATATCCTTTACTTATACTATTATTGATGTGCCTCATTTTTTGCCTTGTCGGGCATCGACAGTTTTATAAAATAAAGCTTGTTTTATCATCTTCCTTACCCCAAAATTCTTTATCCAGCCACTTTTGCTGGCGGCTTTTGAATAGAATTACAGAATCAAGATTGGAATCAATGTATACTTTTAATTCCTGTTGGAGTTTTACTAATTGAACTTTGGATATCTCACCTTCAAATACAGAGTTTTGAATATGAGATAGATATTTTTTACATATCTTAAAGATATGCGACCATCTCTTTTGTCCGTTTTCGTCTTTGCTTATATCATATACTAAAACTACATACATATTTTACCTCTGTCATCATTCTTCTATAAGACACAAAGATTTTTATATACCAAAATCACATACATATTTTACCACCATATTCTAAACCCTTCGTATTCTTTTTCTCCTATCAAATGTTTTATGAGCTTATATGCTTCCAACCGAATTAAATACTGATAAGAGACTTTTTTCCCTAATTCTTTGTGCATGATTGTCTGTTTCATTCGTTTTTCAAATTCTGTGACAATCAGGCGGGATGCTTCCTTTTTTAGATGTAAAAAGTTTAGTTCTTTTGTAAAACTTTTTTCTGTTATCTGGTTTTTATTTAATAGAGAAAATATTAATCTGTCTCCAATCAGTGGTTTGAATACCTCAGATATATCAAGGCATAAAGAATATCTTCGAAATCCTGGTTCATGAAGATAACTTATTGTTGGGTCTAGCTGCGTGTGGTAAATCTCGCTCAATGTTTTGGCATATATCAAGGAGTTTACAAAAGAAATCAGCGAATTTATCATATTGTCTGGTGGATGCATCACTCTTTTCTCAAATTGTATTTCCTGATTTACAATGGTGTTCCATGCCTTATAATAGTTTTTTCGTATATTTCCTTCTATTCCCATTAGTTCTTCGATAAACTCTGCGTGGTCTAGTTTTTTTCTTAGACTGTTTACTTCTTTCATACACTCAGCTACATCTTTTCCTCTGCTGTTATAGTAACGTAAATTTCTATAAATATTATCTGCAGCCGCCTTGATAAATTCTTTTGCTATAACGAGACGCTCATCATAGCAGGTGTAATGTTCTACCTGTTTTACGAGAAGTTGTCCGGCAAGTAAGCTTTCTTTTGGATAGTAGCTTCCTGTATAGAAGTTGTAATAGTTAAAGAAATGTAATGGGATTCCGTACTGTGAAATGTAGTTAATAAACGCTGTGTTAAATGACATTTCCGACAATATATATATGTCTGAAATTCTTTCTATCGGTATGTCCCTTTTGTCCCCTTCATATGTTGTAAATTGCAATGTATTGTCTTTTCTTTTTAAATCCCCATTATTATAAATATATAGGCTTTGTTTCATTCGTACCCCTCCTGAAAAGTCAGTTCATCAGAAGATAAGTAAAGCATATTTTAAGCTTTGTTTCATTTGTTCTACTCTTCAAATCACCTTGATTATCTTTACCTAATTTGTATATTTGAAGCTCTGCTCCATTTGTACCCCCTGCTGCCTTTATATAAAACACAAGTCATGATATGCACATTTTTTACATATTTTTTGTTCTGTAAATTTTGGTGGAAATTCTTCTTTTTTCATAGATTCAATTTCATCAATAATTGATTTTAATTTTTCACGGTCCTGTTCGGATAGTTCTACTAACAAAGTTTTCTTCATAAGAGGGTAGTCTATTTTACCTTTAATGTTTTTCACTCCCCGTTCTTCTAAATAATAAAGGTAATATTTTACCTGCCAGATTCCGGCTTCTTCAATTGCCTTACTTTTCTTAATTTCATGTAACTCCTGATGTTCCCTGATAAAGTCAATGTTAATCACATTATCAATATTGATGTGTTTCTCATCCCTTTCATAACTTTTTTCATCCAAAAGCTTTCCCAACTGTACATTTTCATTTTCCGATTCCATATTGATTTCGTGGCAGAAATACCATAGCTTTCGTTTACAAACAAAGTAATAGTAAATCATGACACCTGTGATTCTTTTATCTGTCATACCTTCGTCCTCATTATTCAATCATAAATCATATATTACAGTATACATGCCTCATCATCTATCTCCCCTAAAATAAGACCTTTTCCCCTTCCCGTATCCGGGTCAAAATCATATTTCATTGATGTTCTGTGAATTTGTGTTACAGGGTAATTATTTTTTCTGTCATCTCCGTGAGAGCCGATTGTTGTGACATCTATTCCATTTAGCCCATTATCTTTATAACGATAGTAAGTAAGTCCCAGTGTCAGACTGCTAAATTTAGATGTGATGATATTCTTTATGTCTTTGTTTATATTTGGTGTTCTGAGTAGATTGACTCCCTCTTCAAAAAGAACTTGATTTTCTTCATAGAGTGTATCTGGCAGTACTGTTATGCTATGAATATTTCGAAATTTTTTATCGACATCTTCTTTGGTATATTCTATAGGATGAATTGTTGAAAAATATTCTAGCCAGTATTCAATCTCTTCATAATACTTTGTTTTTTTAATTTCTTCTGTGCAGTAAACTGCATTGATATATTCCGTTTTCAGCTCTTCTGTAAATATTTTATCTTCATATTGATACAGTTTTTCGAGAGAACGATCATACATATCTTCATAATAAACTGTTCCCTTTCCATTCGCATTATCATAAACAATGACATTCGGTTCTTCTGGAATATAACGCCCTTTTCGATTGCAGCGTCCCATTCTCTGGAGCAAACTATCTACCGTACACATTTCGGTATATAATACATCAAAGTCAATGTCCAGGCTGGCTTCTACTATCTGTGTTGTAATCCAAATTCCGCATTCTTCTTCATTTTCAGAAAAATTCTTAATCATTTTTTCCAGTTGCAGGCGGTCTTTTTTGACATATCGAGAATGCAAAAGATGGAGGTCTTCCTCTTCTAACTGGCTCTCAATCTGCTCATAAACTTCCTGCGCTTTGGTGACAGTATTACAGATAACTAACACTTTTTTATCCCGGCCTTTTTCAAGTATTTCATCAAAGTTCATTTCTCCTGATTTTATTTTGACTTTATGCCGGATAATATCTGATTCTTTAGAAAAATCTCGAAATTCATACTGTTCTCCCTGGATTAATCCGCATTTTTCCATGAAATATTTTAGGACATGAGGAAAAGTTGCTGTAATAATCGCAAATCGGCCTCCCATTTCTGTAATTTGTTTTAGTCCAGTTATAATCGTTGCTATAATATGTGGGTCATATGACTGCACTTCATCAAGAATGACTTTAGAATATTTTAAAGTTGCCGCAAAAATTTCCGTTCCTAATGCTCGATATACAAATTTGAAAAGCTGGTCTACGGTACATATCGTAAGTGGATTAGATAATAATTTGGCTTTTTCATATCTCTGATATATACTATCTGCTGCATTTGTACTTTCTTCTAAATATTTTTGCATTGCATCTGAGTGAAGCAGTTCTACATCCTTATAATTATAATCATCCTTGATTCTTCGATAAATATCATTGGCCGAAACCTTTAATGGTAAAGTATAGAAGCCTTTCTCTCCATTAAGCCATAACAATGCCGCTTCCGTCTTTCCCGAACCAGTCGGGGCAATGACTACCAGATTTTTATTTACATTTTCTTGCATGAATTTTTGTGCTGGCTTTAAAGCAAATTTTTGCTCTTTCATATTTTTATTGATATTATTTACCAGCCTTTTTTCTTCCAGATTTGAATTTTCTTCGGCAAATTCATAACCAGCACTTACTGTATAATCAAATTTGTTCAGCATTCCTTTGAGTAAAACATATTTGTTCCAGAGAGAAGGTTTCACATCTAACTTTATGCTTGACATATTATTTCGGAAAAGCAATTTTCTCATCTGGCTGCTGTATACCTTGTCCCGCTCTTCTTTCAAATATTCCGAAAGATATTTTAAATAATATTTCTGGCAATATGCTTTTATATCATCCTGAATAAAATCGTCTTTTCTATCATGATGATAATAAATCGCTGTCATAAAAGCCTTAAAATCATCTTTTTCTAATCCTTCATATAATTTTTGAAATTCCTTATAAGAAATAGATACTGCACTTAAAAATCCATGCGGAATCTGAGAAATTTTTTTCTCAGGCTCCGACAGATTATCTCGTACTTTCTGACATACTTTGGACTGAAAAATGAGATTTGCCTTTCCCCAGTCATGCTGGCGGCAAGCTTGGAGAATTAATATTTTTTCTATCTCAGTAAAATATTTTCCATATCCTCTGAAAAAAGCTTCGGCACATTTTACAATATCTTCTTCATGTTCTTTCAAAGTTTTCTGCTTTTCTTCTTTTTGATTCTGTATTTTCTGAATTTGCTGAATTATTATCTGTTCTTCTTTGGGAGTGAGTATTCCTTCTAAACTGTCTAAAAAACTTTCCAGAGTTTCTTTTAATGCTTCTACTTCCTTGATGCTCAATTGCTTCGCTTTTGATTTTGCATATAACTCCATATTTCATTCCCCCAATACACAAAATCTATCTTATGTTCTTACTAAATACAACAGCACTTTCTGCCTCAGAATCATCCACATATCCCTGATCTAATACCTTGCCAGCCGGATAATAGTATGCTCTTACCCGTCCACCATCTTTCTTCCATCTGCGTAAACTATTTTTTGTTATCTCGTATTCTCTTGTCAGATTATAAATTGTTGCGCCGCCTTCACCATCTTCAAATATGCGTTCTCCATCCTCGGTTTCATAATCAACAGGAATATAAATATTATTATGCACACTAACTTCTTCTTCCCATGATAAATGAACAATTTCTACCTTTTTAATATCTAGTAAATCTTCATATCTTCCCAATGAAAGATACTGTGGTGGATTTAACAATGACTGATAAACAGTATCAAAATCTTCTTCAGACGGCAAAATATGAAGAATCATATTATTTTCACAAATCAGTTCGACATTAGCAATTCCTTTAAATACTCCATAGTCCTCTTTATCATGAACGCAAATTTGGTGTCTTCCTTCTTCGAACTTTACCCCTGCTGAAAAGGAATATCTTGTATATAATTCAGATATCGTTCCTTTATTTTTTCCCTGAATACTTAATTCCATCGGATGAAATGTCGTAAAACCACAGGCAGCATGAATCATGCCCAGTACCGTAGAGTATGGTGGCAGCGGAAAAGTTTCTTTAATAATAAAACTGCTCGGTTTCCTATAATTTACAAGATTCTGAAAACATTCTACTCTAATTGCCTTCATAATAAGCATCCACTTCCTCTTTCAAATGTTTGAATACGTTTCCTACGGACTCTGCTTTTAATTTTTCTTTTACGTCTTTTTCATTATCGAAAATTCCCGATGTGATTCCTGTGTAAGTATATTCCTTTAATTCTTCTGAATCCTCCACAATCTCTTTTAACGTGGCAACACCAATTTTATTTGCCTTTACACTCACAATATTTTCAAAGAATGGATTCTTTCTTTTATATCTTCCACCGATGATAAACAGTGGGCTTAAGTTCTCTCTTCTTCCTCTGATATCTCGGTATAAATACTGTACGGTATCTAAAAGCTCCTTTACTCTGCTTGCTTTTTCTTCCTGTGATACTTCAATTTCCACATCCACTCCAATTCTATCTAAATCTATCGATATAGTATAGCTGTAATAAGAACGATGGATTTCACTCTGCGCAATTCCATTTTCGAGGTTCTGACGCTGTGCCAGTCCCATGTTTGTGAGAAACTCCAAGTCACTCTGATATGGCTCTAAAGAAATCGCATTGCTTAATCGCACTACTGCGCTTCTTGTAGATGCACCACCCTTTTTATCATCTGCTTTGGAAGTCGTTTTCATATATCCAAATAAATCGATTTCTGGATAATCTTCAATTGTTGCAGATGGGGCAAACTGTACTACACCACTCTTGCCGTCAACCGGTGTATTATCCCATTTAAGCTGCTTTACGATATTGTATCGCATAGCCTGTCTTGAAATATAAGAATACTGCTGGAAATCTCCTCTTGTCATTTTCTTTAATGTTGTGATATTTCCGATTCCCTCACCATAGTTTGCACTCTCTGCTAAAAATACCATTGTAAATGTTAAACCATCTCTTGTCATTTAATTTTCCTCCCCACTTTCATCCTGTGACTGTTTCGTATCTTCTGATTTACTATCCTTACTATCTGTATAACTTCCCTTTAATCCCAGTATAAAAGAATAGCCATACTCTGAAAACTTCTCCTTATTTCCAAGCATATAAACGAAACCATCTGCCATAGGTAATTTTGTTGAACTATACAACCGTATTACAATATCCATAAATTTTCCTTCATTTCGCACAGACAAAGCATTCAGTAATTGATAGATTGTTCCCCTCATACATTCATCATTTTCCGCTTTTTTTGCTAATAAAATCTCTTTACGCAATTTATAGCCTGCATCCCTCATTTTAATACGACTCATAAATATCCCCTCCTTAGCCTTTGACAGTTTTTCTTCAATACCCTGCTGCGATTGTTCCAACTCTTCAGAAATGCTCCCCACATTTACTTCCATTCTTTTTTCAATACTTGTGCATAATTGAACTACAAAAACCCAATATGCCGTTGGTATTACTCCGGTATTCTCCAGAGACTCCTTTAAAATCTGATTAAGTAAACTATACTGTTTATGATACTGCAAAATATTCATAACAACGCTCTCATGAACATTTACAAATTCATTAGAAAGTTTTACATATGGGTGTTGCTCAAGATATTTCAATGCTTTCTGTACCTTTTCCTGTTTCAGAATCTGTAGGGCATCTCTGCCTATAATACTGAACATATAATTATCTTCTGCGCGTGTTCCTCTTAAAATAACCTGCACATTATTGAGTTCTTTTACTTTGTCAGAAAGAACTTTATTCAATATCCTTGCAAACCATACTGTATAGTTTTCTTCTTCTCCTCTTTCCTTAAGACCGTTCCCTCGTTTTTTACCGTTCACATCCACTAATACCGATATGTTTTCATTCAAATTCATAAATACGAACTTATTTGCATACATTTGAAATCCCAATGGACTTAATGCATAGACAAAGGCGCATACAGGACATAAAAAGGCATCTACCTGACAATTCCAGAAAGCGGAACGCTTTCTTGTCAAATCATCTGCCATTTCTTTCATAAAGGCGATAGAAACCTTTTCTTTTCCAGTAATCCCATTCCCACAGTCAATACAGGTATCTTTTGCTTTTTTATGTTCACCTTCTAAATACTTATGAAACGGTTCCGAAAAATCCTTTTCAAAAACAGCCCTCATATCCTTTTTTGCATTTGCCCGAAGAAGGAAACATTTTCCATCCCAAAATCGGTTAATATAATTATAAATTATACTTTTCATAATAAAAGTTTCTCTACATAACGGCTGTGTTAAAAATTGCTGTAATTCTTCCAAACGCTTTCTTAAAACATCAGATTCAAATTTATCACTAAGTTTATTCTTCTTCAGTTCCAAATAAATTTCAGGGTTCTCTACCTTTTCTTTGATAATATTGAATCCGTTCTGATAGCTATTCGAAAGCAGCTTTTCCGTGATAAACTTTAAATCGTCCTTTTCTTCTCTTCCTGGATTCCATTTATCTTCCCTTATTTTAGTAAGGCAACGCTCAATTCTGTCAAGTACTCCCTGATATACTGTGTTTTTACCAAAATACTTTACACAGGCATTAAAATATAAATCTGTCCAGTCTGCATGAAGTGCAAAGTCTCTATCCAGCCAAATCCCCTGCTCATCTGATGTAATACCATAATCTGAATCTTCTTCTGCTTCGGATATATCCAACAAGTATTTCATACCTACAATTCCGGCATTCTTCAGAAAATCACCGAGTGTAATAATTACTCTGTCCAACTTTTTCTCCCCCTTTCTGTAAGATGTGCGTTACAATTTGTGGGAGATTTTGCCTGAATGAGAGCGGTGTAGCGGGTTACATCAACTGAATGAAGGCAAAATATACCGCAAATTGGGGCGTGCAAATTGCGAGAATGATTTTTCAAACACGCTCTAGATATTTTCTTTTTTAATTAAAAATATCCTATTAATACACTATCTCCCACATCCCATGTCCTTCCGAACGTCTGCCTCCCATCCCTGTCCGATATAAAAAGGTCAGAAGTTCTGGACTTCCTGATAATTTATAAATTCCAATATTCGCATCTACCTTTCTTCCAAATATCGTTGCAACAATTTTCTTGCCTTTTATTGGAACAATCTCAAAGCCTTCTACTGAGACATCTACTCCTAATCTCTCAATTAGCGTCTGTACATTTTCTTTCACCACCTGAGAAAATTCTGGATGGTCGTAAACATAATAAGTATCTCTGTTCTCTTCTACATCATGTCTTCTTGCTATGAGAGAACTCTGCATTTTCACAATAATCTCCGGATCCTTTATCTCCTTTCTCCTCACATTTTTAATGCGTACAAGCTCCATCGAATTACCATTCATCGGATAACGCTGATGTAATATTTTCTTAAATCCATTAAAAAAATAAATAGTCTGCTCCATATCTGCGTTTGAAAAAAACATCGAGAACTTATTCTGCCTTAAATATATCTTCTCGTCCTTAAACTTTGCCCCTGGCAGATAATAAGAAAAAGTGTATGGTTTTACCACTGACCTTCTCTTATCATATAATTGCTCAAACATCTTTGGTGAAGCACTCTCTAACGATGCTTTTAAGAAACTTACCAGCAGTCGGTCTAATTCTAACGGTAACTCTGGTTTTTCCAAGACAAACTCTAAATTAAATTGAATCATCTTCCCCCTTCTTTCTCTTTAAGATTTTTATTTGTGCCATTGTGGCCCTCCCTATATTTTTACACTATCATCGGTCAACATTTATACCAATCTTGTTTATGCAGAAGTTCTATTCGAGAATCTATCGTATAAATCTAATAAATATTCGGAACTTTCTTTCCAAATTCCTGTATCAAAATCAAAAAGTGCTTCATAAATATTTGAGGATGTGAAAAGAAATAGTGCTTCTTTATACGAAATTTTTTCACGGATAGCAAGTTTCCTTAACATATCTCTCATCGTGATAATTGCACATGCCTCTTTTTGTTTTTCAATAAAGTTATAATTTAATATCTCCATAACACTCGCTCCCTATAAATTCAAGATTTTTTATTGCTTCTTCCGTTCTAAAACAAAACTGGTCCTTTAATCGATTAGGGATTAACTTTTTTATCGCTTCACTATCAGCTTCCGGCGAACCGGGAATGCCAAAAAATGCATTTATATATTGTTGTAAAATTCGAGCAGTCTGGTCATCTGCAATTTTTCCAGCAATAATATCAGCGGTACTATATTTCTTTAATAATTTAGGAAAAAGAGTATTATCTCGATTTGCCGAAACAAAATGAAGCCATTCTGCATTCGCATCTTGAAAACAATGCGCCAATAAATTAGGGTCATAATGGAACTTATAAACAGATACTTTTCCTTCCTCAATCGCAAAATTTTTCGCTATTATCTGTAATCGTCGTGCTTTTTTAACCGACAGTGGAACATATGAATATGCCTGTTCACATGATGAAGTAAGATAAAATCCTTTTCCAAAATCAAGCCCCTTCATACATTTTTCCAAATTAATATCAGGAATGTCCGTATAACTTCCATGATATAATAACATTCCATCATAAATTTTTATCACACTGTTACCCCCTTATTTTTTAAAAGAACCTCAATATCATTTAACACACAATTATAACTATTTAAATGCAAAATATCATAACACTCTTCGATAAATTCCCAAATATCATATTCTTTAAACAGTTTTGCACATTTTTTTGCGGGCATCTTCCATCTAGTTTGGGCCATTCGGAATACCCAGCATTGCATATCTTCAATATCTATATTTCTTTCATTCATATATATCCTTTCCCCTCTATTTTTAATATAAATGGCATTGGCACATTCTTCCATTGTGCTCTATTGTATATATACTAATTTAGTGCGACACTATTTTTCTCCAAATTCTTTTCTTAGACGTAATAAGTCTCTTCTTGATTTTTCCCTTTCTTGTTCTGTCATTTGAAATTTCCCCACCGCTTCAAATTTGGGAACATCCATTTTTAACATTCTTTCTTTTTCTTCTTCTGTCAAACCTTTGTAGATATCTTCATATGGCATTTCATTATACCTCCCTCAATATAATCTACCGAGATGTTTAATATATCTTCGTATATGTTCTTCCGAGATATTTCTATGTAGTGACATCCTCCCCCACCTGTAGAGGTGGGGCTTCCCAACCTCGGCAAGTTTGGTTCTCGTTCGATAACACTTCTGTGCTAA
>ENA-OROU01001477-OROU01001477.1-human-gut-metagenome-genome-assembly--contig:-NODE-1477-length-19732-cov-20.606647_pt1 | contig 19732 bp, 7 predicted proteins | sample MGYA00242131_ERZ509054 | MGnify/ENA primary metagenome ERZ509054 (study PRJEB26280, sample SAMEA2338749) | human gut metagenome | biome: human gut; feature: human-associated habitat; material: faeces... | reverse complement strand
CGGTGGCGAACGGCGGCTCGGCGGGCGGCCTGCTGATGGGGGCGGTCGCCAACATGGCTCCGGAATGCTATGCGGGCGTGGAGGCGGATGTGCCGTTCGTGGACGCGCTGACCTCGATCCTTGATCCTTCGCTGCCGCTGACCGTCACCGAATGGGACGAGTGGGGCGATCCGCTGCACGACGCGGATGTGTACGCGTATATGAAGTCGTACACGCCATACGAGAATGCGCCAGATAGTGAAAATGATGAAAGAACTGCCGTTTTTCCGAAAATTTTCATTACCACATCCATGAACGACACCCGCGTGCTGTATGTGGAGCCGATGAAATGGCTGGCCCGGCTGCAGCATGCCGGTGTGGACGCCGTGGCGAAAATCGAGGTGGAAGCCGGCCATGGCGGCACATCCGGGCGGTACAAGCAGTGGGAGGAAGTCTCGTACGAGAACGCTTGGTGCCTGTCGATGATGGGCATCGGCAGCTGAGTGGCCCCGAGGGTACTCCGGGGGATTTTCCGGGGGTAGAAGAATCATGACTGACGAAAACCCATTGTTGCAATCGTTTGTGGCAATGGGTTTTTGTTTCAGAAAATTTTCATGAAACATTGCGAACACCCTTCGGCGTTTCGCGAATCCCCTTTTGGGGGCACTCTAACGTCAAACGTTTTATACCGTGCTTTTTAGCGCTTTTATAAGGAAAGACACTGTTTCATACGTCAATGTTGATGTCGTGGCACCGTGATTGCGTAAAGGTGGCGGTAGCTGGGGCAAGGTAGTGGCTGCCGCCACCTTAGGTTGTGCTTAATCGTGAAGCGAGGGATTATGCATAGGCGCAAGGAGTTGGCGTCAAAGCGCTGTGTGAAAACGTTTGCTGCCATTGCCGTGGTGCTGGGCATGCTGCTGGCTTGCATGCTGATTTCGCCGAAATACGCCCAAGCGGCAAGCTATGACCTGTCCGGAGAGAAAGTCGGTTGGGTCGTAGGAACGGGAGATCAAGGCTCGCAGGTGCAGTTCAGCACGGATGGCGGCGAGCACTGGCGAAACTACACCGACGGCATGACGCTGGACTATGGCACTCAGGTCAAGGTCAAACTCTCCTGGAACGTGCCCAACGATGTGAAGGTGCAACAGGGGACCACCTTCACCTACGATCTGCCGCAAGGCATCGCCTTCGAGAACGGCGCCACCTACCCGATGTATGACAGCACCGGCAAACAGCGCGGAACCTTCACCGTGCAGGGCAACAAGGTCGTTGCCACCTACACCGACACCACCGACGCCAGCAGCGGCATCAACGCCTACGTGACCATCGACGGCAAGATCACACGCAGCGCCGACAACAACGGCAATGGCGGCAAACGAGATTGGAATTTCCCGGGCATCGGCAAGGTCGAAACGACGATTAACCCCGAACACGGCCTGGACATCCACAAGAACGGCGCCGTGAACACCGGCGAAACCGATGCCGACGGCAACAGTGTCTACTACTACGTGCTCAATGTAGGTTCCACCGGGCCGAACACCAATGTGACCATCACCGACACGATGGGAAGGCTCCTCACCCTTGTTCCTGGTTCGTTCGAGCTGTTCACCGACGCGGGACTGACCAAGTCGTATGGCAAATCTGATTGGACGGCAACGCCTAATACGGATAACAAGGGCTTCACGCTGACCATCCCGAACATGAGCGACGGCGAGAAACTGTACGTGAAGTACAAGGTCAAAGTAAACCGTCAACAGGTCGTCGACGCATGCAAAGCCAGTACGGACGCGGCGACGCAGTGCGAAAACGGCAACCTGGACGTCACCAATAACAAGGCGACGATCAATTCGAAAGAATCCACGGACAAGACGAGCGAGAAGGGCTTGGTGTTCAAGTCCAAGTGGACGGTGAGCAAGTACGGCTCGACTGACGCGGACCAGAAGAACATCAACTGGAGCATCGACCTGATTCCAGGCGATGACAGCAACACCACCAACACCACAATCAAGGACGTGCTTGGTAACGGCATGGACGAGCCCGCCGGCGATGTGACGATCGAATGCTATGGAAAGGACAGCAAGTATTATCCCGTGCGGAAGACCGTAACGGTCAAATGGTCCGATCTGAAAAACGGCATGGCGACATTGCCGGAAGGCTATGGCCGGTACGTCATCACCTACACCACGCCAATCCATAGTGCCGATTCCACGAAACAGACGACATACACCAACACCGTGAATGGCAAGGACGGCGACGGCAACGACTTCAATGGCACCGGCACCGTGATCATCGACCGTACCGAAGGCGACATCGCCAAGAGGACCCTGTCCGGCGCTTCCGTGAAATCCCCCATCCAATGGGAGACCACGTTCACCGCGAAGAAGAATCTTGACGGCGCGACTATCACGGACACCGTCGATCAAAACTGTGCGGGAAAGAAGGAGGATGGCAGCGACGACTGCACGACCACCGGAAACTGGCAGACGTTGAACCCCGATGTGAAGGTCTACACCGATGCCCAGCACACCAAGGAATATCCTGCATCGAACTACCAAATCACATATACGAGTGACAACAAGAAATTCACACTTGTTGTCACCGGCAAACTGGCGAAGGACGCCACACTCTACGTCGTGTATTCCACCACGGTGAAGAACGGAGCCCCGAGCACGATCTACAACACGGCCACCTTCGGCAAATCCACGAAGACCGCGACGCACACCGGCACGAACGACAATATGGACAAAGGCGTGGATTGGGGGTCCGACGCCGCCAACGGCAAATACGGCTGGACATTGACGGTGCACGACGTGGTATCCGACGCGAAGGACGTGGCCATCACCGACACATTGCCCGCCAACATGGAATACATTCCGGGCAGCATGACGGTGAGGAACCAGTCCGGAACGACGCTCGACGGAGTAAGCGTGGTCGCCCACTCCTCGAAGGACGGACAGGACACCCTGACCTTCACCTTCAAGAACCCGAGCGCGGCGCTGACCGAAGCGAAACGCGACGGCGGAAGGGTCCAGATCGGCTATCTGACACGTCTGAAGGACGTCAAGGCATTTGCAGGGAGCAGCGAGTTCAGGAACAGCGCCGTGATCAGCGTCGATGGCGTGGCCCAGAGCCCGGATCAGGCCAGCCGATGGATCAATCCGCCGCAGCTGGTGAATAAGAAATCGACCTACACCGCGGCCACGGCACCATACATCAACTACACCATCGATGTGAACTCCGCCGGCTCCACGCTCAATAGCGGACAGACCCTGGTGCTGAAGGACACGCTGCCGGAAGCGGTGGAACTGCAGCAGGGCAGCGTGAGGATCGTGGACCCGAAGACGCAGGGCGAGATCCAGGGCGCGGCATCGTTCTATGATCCCGCGACCAGAGTGCTGACCATCAATGTGCCCGATGCCACACCTGCGCGTGTGACATACAAAGCCGTGGTGCTGCTCCAGCCCGGTCAGAGTCTTGACGGATTGGCCGTCAACACAGTGACCCTGGTTGGATACGAGAACAAAGGCGGTTCCAGCCAAGACAGCCAGACAGGCACGGTCCACGAGGCCAAAGGCGGATTCACCGATAGCCCGCACAGCCTGCAGATCTTCAAATACGGCGACGGAGACGCCGGCGGACGCGGTCTGGGCGATGCGGTGTTCCGCGTGGACGAACTCACGGTGAACGATGACGTCTCATCCAAGACGTGGAAATCCACAGGCAGCACGAATGTGACGAAGACGCTCGTCTCCGGTACGGATGGTTATACGAAGTATGTGGGATTGCAGGCGAACAGGATCTACAAAGTCGCCGAAGTTCAGGCACCGGAAGGCTATGGGGTTTCCTCAAAGCCGTTGTATGTGGTGTTTCCCTCCACCGATGTCGATCATGGGCATCTGGCCGACTATTACGAAGGCGTTACCGTGGACGGGCAACCGCTGACCGTCGCCGCGGTGAACGGCCAGCCGCAGAGTCTGTATCTGTGGATGGTGAATGACAAGCAGAACGTCAAGGCGAAGGTCGCCATCTCCAAGGTGGAGTATGGCCATGCCGATATCGCGGTGAAGGGTGCCACGCTGAGCCTTGTCAGCGATTCGGACAACCGGGAGATCTCACGTTGGACGACCGACGGCGATGCGAAGTCGTTCGATCTTGTTCCGGGCAGCTACACCCTGACCGAACTCAGCGCGCCGAACGGGTATCGGGTCGCCGACGTGATGCGCATCGTCGTATCGAACAACGGCGAGGTGACGGTCAACGGCAGCCGTCCACCCGTAAGCGATGACGCAGCGCAAGTGCGGATGCAGGACAAGCCCGACACCACCGCCGTGAAGGTCTCCAAAGTATGGAACGACGGCGGCAATCAGGATGGACTACGCGGCGATGTGACCTTCAAGCTGTGGAAGTCGGTCGATGGCCGGTCTACGGACATGAACCTCGACAAAACCCTGAAGGCCGGGCAGTCGACCGAAGTCGGTTGGGAAAACCTGCCGGTCAAAGAAGGCGGCAAGGACGTCCACTACTACGTGACCGAAGTGAGCACGCTCGACGGCTACACGTCGACATGCGAACGGCAGAAGACCGACGGCACGTGGGAAGCTTGCATGAGCGACTACAGTGACAGCACCCAGTACCGGTTCACCAACACGCACACGCCGGAAACCACCCAAGTCAAGGTGAACAAGGTTTGGAACGACAACAACAATTCGGACAATATCCGCCTGGACAACGTGACCGTGCAATTGGTCGCCGACGGCAATCCGGTGGCCGACAAAACCGCGATATTGAACGAAATCAATAATTGGAGCGCATCGTTCACGGATCTGCCGAAATACGCCAACGGCAGACAGATCGCCTATACCGTGAAGGAAATCTCGACGCAGGGAGGCTATTCCGTCGCGATCACCAGCAACGAGACGGAGGACGGCACGTTCTCCTATACGGTGACGAACACGCACACGCCGACCTCCGGCGAAGTGCTCATCTCCAAACGCGACGTGGGCGGCAGCGAAATCAAAGGTGCGACGCTGAAATTGACGGCGGAAAACGACGTCACCTCCGACGGGCAGTCATTCCAACCGATCACATGGATATCCGACGGCACGCCGGAGAAGCTCAAACTCAGGAACGGCACATACACGTTGACCGAAACCAAGGCCCCCGACGGATACCTGCCCTCCAGCCCCATCAAGTTCATGGTGACGATGAACTCCGATGGTAAAGCCATCGTCAAAATCGTCTCCGATGGCACTTCCGCCAATGTGGGCGAAACAAGCACGGTCGTGATGGTCGACGAATACAAAACCACCACGGTGAAGGTTTCCAAGGTCAGTCTGACCGATGGCGTAGGCGAAATCGCCGGCGCGGAGCTCACCGTCACAGGCACCACCATCGGCGGCGAAGCCATCAATCCGATCAGGTGGACCAGCGGCGAAGGAGAACTGATGAAGGATGGCGAAATCATCCCGAAGGAACTCACGCTCGCCCCAGGCACCTATACGCTGCATGAGAGCGAAGTGCCGGAAGGGTACGAGCCCGCACAGGACATCGTGTTCCAAGTCACGGTGGATGGAACGGTGAAGATCCTGCGCAATGGGAACACCATCGGTGATGCGTCCTTGGACGGTAACCACGTGACCATGGTCGACAGTCCCAGCAAGACCAACGTGCAATTCTCCAAGGTCGAAGTCGGCGGATCCACCGAACTGCCAGGAGCGGAATTCCGCATCGAAGGCACCGATTTCGAAGGACATGACATCAATCCGATTGTCTGGACCTCCGGCGCCGCCCCGCATTCCGTCCAGCTGAAGGACGGCACGTACACGCTGACCGAAACTAAGGCTCCGGACGGATACCGGGTGTCCGACCCGATCAGATTCGCCATCAAACGCGGCCAAGCCTACCATGTGTCCGACAGCGGAGAGCCGACGACCCCGGTGGACGGCAACACGGTACGTGTGGAGGACAAGCTCATCAAGCGGCTCGCTATATCCGTGACCAAACGGTGGAGCGACAACCTTGACGCGGATGGATACCGTACGAAGTCCGTCACGGTGCAGCTCCAGCAGAACGGGCACCCGTTCGGTGATGCGGTCACGCTCGGCAGCAGCAACCATTGGACCACCACCTGGCCCGAACTGCTCGCCACGGATGGCAATGGCAAGACCTACTCGTACACCGTGAACGAAATCCAGGGTCCCGATTTCGCCAAGAAATACCACTTCACCCTGCAGAAGCGACCGTTGACCGACGGCTACGAATTCACGATGATCAACATCCACAAGCCGGACACCATCGATCTCGAGGCCACCAAGCAGTGGAATGACGCCGACGACCAGGACGGTGTACGTCCGGACCAGGTATGCGTGGTCGTCTACGGTACATCCGACCAGCCGAAGGATGACGGTTCCAGCCAGTACGAGCCGGTGAAGGAAATCATGCTCAAAGAGAACTGCGAGCAGCTCACCGCCAGGAAGAATTGGATGATGAAGGCTTCGGGACTGCCGAAGAACAACATCTACGGCAAACCGTACACCTACACCGTCGAAGAGACCCGGCTCGGCTACGCCTCGACCGATGCGGACGGCAAGACCACCTACACGTACAAGGACGTGATGGATGGGACCGATTCAGCCAATGTCAACGCGGACACCAAGTATGAAAAGCCCGGTTATTCGTACAAAACCGTGAAGGCCGACGGCACCGCCGGCGATGCGACGGAAACCGGCTGCACATCGACCGACATCACCACGTGCGAGGTGACCATCACCAACAAGCACACGCCGGAAACCGTGAGCCTCAGCGTCACCAAGCATTGGGACGATGCCGGCAACCAGCTCGGCCAACGCCCGAAGACCCTCACCTTCTGGGTGCTGTCAAGCATCTGGAAGAACGGTGGCAGCACCCAGAAGGAATATCTGCCCGGCTGGCCGACGCCGCAGACGGCCACAGGCGAATGCTCCAAGAGCGTCGCCGACTATACGACCGGTCTGGCGGGCGCAACGGGCTTGACGGTCTCGGGAACGGCATGGGGCAAGAGCTGCATCGTGCTTGCGAAATCCGGTGCGGTCGATGCCTCGGACGCTGGCCTTGACAGTACCGACACCGCTGAAACATGGCCCACCTACACCTTCGAGAATCTGCCGAAGTACTACAAGGGCCAGGAGATCCACTACGACGTCACCGAAAGCATGCCGACGAGATTGGCCAACCGATCCGACGACTACGAAGCAACAGTCAAGGAAACAACGCAAAGCGACGGCACTCTCGCCTTCGACGTGACCAACCGCTACCGCTACGTCGTGCTGCCGGAAACCGGCGGCAGCGGCATCAACAGCAAGCCCGCGGCAATCCTCATCGCCATCAGCTCCATCTGCCTGATCGGAGCGTGCGCGATGAAAACACACGAAAACAGGAAACGCCATGCACTCGGAAGGAGCATGCGATGAAGCAGCATACGATACGGCGCAAAACGCTCGCGGTGATCGCGGCGGCCGCCATGATGCTCGCGAACTTCGCCCTCAACGGCAGCGCGCTCGCCGATACCGGGCGCGCCAATCCGCAGAGCGACGTGACCGTGATCGCGTTCCAGCAATCCTGGAACACCATCGCGCAGGAATGTCAGGAGACTTATGGGCCTGAAGGCGTGGGCTACGTGCAGATCAGCCCGCCGATGGAATCCGTGCAGGGCACGCAATGGTGGACCGTCTACCAGCCGATTAGCTACGATCTGAATTCGCGCTTCGGCACGCGTGAGGAACTCTCGAATATGATCAAGACCTGCGCGGCCAACAACGTGGGCGTGATTGCCGATGTGGTGCTCAACCACACCACCGGTTCCGACGTGTCCTGGGTGGACGACCAGGAAGGCGTCGCCGGCACCAAATACAACGGCACCTATGGTCGTTACCCGGCGATGGGCCTGTATAACTTTGCCGAAAGCGGCAACAACCACCAGTACGGCTATACGACCGGCGATTTCCATGATTGCACCAAAACGATCGGCGACTACACGAACGCCAACGAAGTGCAGAACTGCCGATTGAGTTCCATGTGGGACATCAACACCGGCAGCGAACGCGTGCAGGACATCCAGGCAGCGTACCTTGCCGATCTGTGGAACCTTGGCGTTGCCGGATTCCGTATCGATTCGGCGAAGCATATGAACACGAAGGACATCGCCGGCATCAAAAAGGCGTTGTCCCAGAAGATCAGCGTTCCCGCCGATGAGATTCCGTTCAGCCAGGAAGTGATCGCCCATGACGGCGAATCGCAGGAATTCGCCCCGGGCCAGTACGTACGCAACGGACAGGTGACCGAATTCAGGTTCGCCGCGCAGCTGCGTACCGCCTTCTCGGGCAGCATCTCGGGGTTGAAGAACATCGAGTCCGGCAAGCTGCCAAGCGATAAGGCCACCGTGTTCGTGGCCAACTGGGATACGGAACGCAATGGCGAATCGCTGAACCCGGAAAGCGGCGCGGTCTATGAACTGGCCAACGCCTTCATGCTCGGGTACGGCTATGGCAGCCCGAAGATCCTGTCGGACTACTACTTCGACGATTCCACCACCGGCGAGGCGCCAAAGGGCACGACCGCCACACGCACGCCCGATACGGATATGGACAAGGCATGCTCCACATCCAAGACCGCGGAGAAATGGTCGTGGGGTGATTGGATCTGCCAGCCGCGTTGGACCTCCACGCGTGGCATGGTGCGCTTCCACAATGCCACCGCAGGGCAGAAAGTAATCAACTGGCAGAGCAAAGGCTCGAACGTGATTGCCTTCGATCGTGACCGCGAGGGCTTCATGGCCATCAATAACCAGTTGACGGATGTCACTGCAACGTTCGCGACCTCGCTGCCGGACGGCGAGTATTGCGATGTATACGCCTCGCGAAGCTGTTCGAAGAAGCTGACGGTTTCCGGCGGTGCAATCACCGTGAAGATTCCGGCACGTAGCGCAGTGGCTACGTACGTGGGCGCGAACAAGGACGCTGAACCCTCTGGCACTGATGAGGTGACCCCTGGGTACAACGACGCCGTCGATCCAAGCAGCATCAACGACAAGACGCTCACCATCTACTACAAGCCCGATGCGAAGTGGGCTGGCGTGGCATACGTCGATTACGCGTATGCCAACGGCACCTATGACAAGGTAGCGCGCATCAGCATGACGGAGGTCAAGGAGACCACTGCGGAAGGCTCCGCTCCAGATGCCGAAGGCTGGTATAAGGCCGACCTGCCGGAAGGCATGAACACGAAGAACGTGAAGTTCCGGTTCACCGACGGCAATGAATCGTTCGATTATCGCGACAACGCTAATGAAACCAGCTATGAGGCGAACGCCGGAACGACCGTGATTGCGGTGAACGGGCATCAGGAGTTGCTGGGCGTGCCGTTCACCCGCACGGCCGGAGGCAATGGCACGGCATTGAATTCCGATGAATCGCAGAATGGCGGCTATGCCACATCCAAGACCACGGTGAGATTGCATTTCGCGCCCACTGAGGCACAGAAAAACGCCACCGGCGTGGTGATCTGGGGATTATCCCGCACCGGTACAACGCTGGACAAGCAATATGTGCCCTTCGATTCCTCACTGAAGGACGGTTTCGGCCAAACGGCTTCGGTCGATCTGGATGGGGATTATCGTCATGTGAGTTTCCGCGTGGTCGCGTCCGAATCCGGTGATGTGAACGCCACTGCGGTTGACGGCACCAAGGGTTCCTATGAGGCACGGACCAACGAGGACGACAACACGCGCGGCACCATCGAAGTGTGGGTCAAAGGCGCGAACGGGCAGAACGATCCCACATACGCGGCTCCGGCTGCGAACGACACCACGCCGAATGACCAGAAGAACCCGAAGAAGATCACGGTGAAGATCCACTACTACCGTGGCGACGGTAATTACCAACATTTCGATGCCAATACCGGTGTGTGGCAAGGATGGGACATCTACTCGTGGAACGATGGCGGATCGGGGACCGTGTTCACTTCGCATGACGAATTCGGTGAGGTGGCCACCCTCACCTACACCAATACCGCAGGTGTCAGAGAGATGCCGTTCCTGCTCAGACAGGGCGGTGACGCTTGGATGGACAAGGATCCGTCGGGCTCTGGAAACCGATTCGTCCCATTCACCGCGGTGCGTGTGAAGCCGGGCCAGACCGAGGAAGGCACCGCCGAAATCTGGTTGGTGAACGGCGACGGCCGCATCTACACCCATCCGGTGGCGACCTCCTCCGTGAGCTACGACACTCGGGGCGGCACCGCCTTCAAAGCTGAAACCCTCCCATACGGAGGAGTGGCGACCAAGCCGACCGAAGCGCCGAAGCGCGACGGATACACCTTCACGCATTGGAGCGCCAGCGAGGATGATTCCACCGGCAAATACGATTTCTCGCAGCCGGTATACGGGCGTGTGAAACTGTACGCCCAGTGGAGGCAGGCGCATATCGTGAACCTCGACACCAACGGCGGTGACATTCCGTACAATCCGGAAACCGTCGATGACGGCGGCAATGCGATCGAACCCGAAGTCGCTCCAAGCCGGACGGGCTATACGTTCCGGTATTGGAGCACCAAGCAGGATGGCTCCTCGGGACCCTATAACTTCGACACTCCGGTGATCTCGGACCTCACGCTGTACGCGGTCTGGCAGGAGAAGACCTACACCGTCACCTTCGACACCGGAGGTGGCAGCGCCATCGAAACGCAGACGGTCCCCTGGGGGCATAAGGCCAAGCGTCCATCCGCCGACCCGATCTGGAGCGGATACACGTTCGCCGGCTGGGCCTCGGACGCGAACCGGACCAAGGTCCACAACTTCGACGCCGCCGTCGAACAGAACATCACCCTATATGCGGTATGGATGCCCGAAAGCGGAGACTTGGTGCATACCGTGACCTATCACGCCAATTATGTGGGTGACGATCAGGATCATACGGTGGCCGTATTCACCACCACCGGCAACGCGGTGGCCGCACCCGACCCGACCCCGGTGCTGGCCGGATACCGGCTGGACCATTGGAGCACCGATCAGGCCGGAGCCGACACGTATGATTTCAGCGCGCAGGTGACGCAGAATCTCGATCTGTATGCGCAATGGGTCAAGATATACACGGTGAGCTTCAATCTGAACGGCGGCACCTCCGAACCGCTTGACGATCGGATAATTGACGCCGGGCAACAGGTGGCCGCTCCGACTGCGCCGACGCGAAGCGAAACAGTGGACGACAAGACCGTGGACTACAAGTTCCTCGGCTGGGCCACCAAGGAGGAATCCGACAAGGCCGCCCAAAAGGGCGAACGTGCGAGACTGTACGATTTCTCGACTCCGGTGAAGGACGACGTGACGCTGGTCGCGCAGTGGGAGAAGTCGAAGAAATGGACCATCACCTTCGACGTGAACGGCGGTGTTGCTTCCTCGAAGCCTGACGATCAGCATATCTTCGACGGCGACCATATCGTCAAACCGAAGGATCCGACGCGGGACGGCTACACCTTCCAAGGTTGGACCACGGTCAGGAACGACATGCTCGCCAAGAGCGTCGTCTCCTTCGATGAACAGAGGAATTCGCTGATGCCGGTCGACCGTGACGGCGTGCTATACGCGCTGTGGAGCCGAAGCACATCCTCCGCATCCACTGTGTTCAGCGACGTGCGCTGATTTCCGAAAATAGCCCAGAAACAGCCCATTCCGCTGTCCGGCAGCTGTCCAACTGCCGGCCAGCGGAATGGGCTGTCCATTTGCTGAGCTGTTTTAGTCCGATAGGTGAATCACTGACTAGAGTCGCGTGCTATGAGTGATTCTGCAAAGAAGTACACCATCGCCGTCATTCCGGGCGATGGCATTGGCAAGGAAGTGACTCCGTGGGCTCAGAAGGCTCTGGAGAAGGCGGCCGAAGGCGTCGCCGAATTCGAATATGAGAAGTTCGATCTGGGTGCCGAACGCTACCTGCGCGACGGCGCGATCCTGCCGGAAGAGGAAGAGGACCGTATCAAGAAGACCGACGCCATCCTGCTGGGCGCCGTCGGCGATCCGCGCATCAAGGCGGGCATTCTGGAACGCGGCCTGCTGCTCAAGCTCCGCTTCGACCTGGACCAGTACGTGAACCTGCGTCCGTCCAAGCTGTACAAGGGTGTCACGTCGCCGCTCGCCAACCCGGGTGACATCGACTTCGTCGTGGTGCGTGAAGGCACCGAAGGCCTGTACTGCGGTGCCGGCGGCGCGGTCCGTCGTGGCACCCCGAACGAGGTGGCCACCGAAGTCTCCATCAACACCGCCTACGGCGTGGAGCGCGTGGTGCGTTACGCCTTCCAACTGGCCATGAAGCGCAGGAAGCACGTGACCCTCGTGCACAAGAAGAACGTGCTGGTCAACGCCGGCGACATGTGGCAGCGCATCGTCGACAAGGTGGCCGAGGAATACCCGGAGGTCTCCCACGACTACCTGCACATCGACGCGACCACCATCTTCCTGGTGTCCAACCCGTCCCGCTTCGACGTGATCCTGACCGACAACCTCTTCGGCGACATCATCACCGACGAGGCCGGTGCCGTGGTCGGTGGCGTCGGCTACTCCGCTTCGGGCTGCATCAACGCGTCCAACGAGTATCCGTCCATGTTCGAGCCGATCCACGGTTCCGCTCCGGACATCGCCGGACAGAACAAGGCCAACCCGACCGCAGCCATCCTGTCCGCCGCCATGCTGCTCGAGCATCTCGGTTTCGACGACGCTGCCAAGAAGATCCATACCGCCGTTGAGGCTGACATCGAGGAGCTTGGCTCCACCACGCGCACCACCGACGAGGTGGGACGCGACATCCTGGCCCGCATGTGATTGGCATTCGCTGACATTCCATTTGGATGTTCCATTTGGTGAGACGCCCGCCGAAACAAGGTTTTCCTTGAATCGGCGGGCGTCTTCCTCTGTTCAGGGTTTTTTTGGGGTTGCCGGTCGGTACAACCCCATGAAAACGGGCAAACCTTAGGATAATGTTAAGGCATGAGTGATAACAACGCCGATTTCAACGGCACCGGTCAAGTCAACAATCCAACGTCGGATAACGCAGCCCAGGCCGACTACAACCAACCGTACATTCCACAACAGAACGATGCGCAGATGAACCATCCGGAGTCGCAGCCGGAAACCCCCGCATACGATCAGAACTCCGCCGCATACACTCAGCCCGCTCAGCCGGCCGAGCCTGCCGTTCCGGCGTACGATCCGAACGCTTCCGCATACAGCCAGTATGGCCAGGCCGCTCAGCCGTCATACGGTCAGCCGGCGACTCCGGCCCCGGCATACGGTACGGCTCCCGTCTATACCCAGCCGGCTCAGCCGGCCACGCCCGCTGCTCCGGTATATGATCCGAACGCCGCATCGTACAACCAGTACGGTCAGTATGGCCAGCCGTCCCAGCCTGCCCAATCTGCGCAGCCGTCGTACGGTCAGCCGGCAGCCCCGGCGTATGACCCCAACAACGCTTACGCCCAGCCGGATTACAACCAAGCGAACTACGGACAGCAGGGCTACGCGGCCCCGTCTTACAACCAATCCGCCTACACCCAGCCTGCCTACGCGCAGCAGCCGGCATACGGCCAGCCCGTCGCACCGGCCGGATACGCCCAGAAGTCGAAACTGGCAGCCGGTCTGCTTGGCATCTTCCTGGGCTGCTTCGGCGTGCACAACTTCTACTTGGGCAACACCGGCAAGGCCGTGGCACAGCTGCTGCTGACCGTCATCGGCTGGATTCTCATCATCGGCCCAGCCGTCGCAGGCATCTGGGGACTGGTGGAAGGCATCCTGATTCTGTGCTCTCACTACGGCTCGCAATGGCACCGTGACGCTCAAGGCGTCGAACTGCAGGATTGATGACTCGAGGACTTTACAAACAGCCGGGCGGCAAACTCGTTGGAGTGACTGTCCGGCTTTCTCATGCCGATTCGGATTACGCCGATTCGGATTACGCCGATTCGGACTATATTGATTCGGCTCATACGAATGCCGTGAAAACGGTTCCATACGCTGGGCCGGCTGCATCATCGACTGTTATCGAATGCCATATCGACGGCGATTTCTTCCTCGACGGGGACGATGCCGGAACGCGGAATCTCTTGCATTCCATGGAATGTGCGCTGGAACAGTGCGCGGCCCGTTGCCTCAGCGGTTCGATGGTTTCCGAACGTGACGTGACCGCCGCCGTCGAACGGACGATGCTGCACCATCCGGACGTGCGCATCGTCGGCATGGGCGCGCGTGGCATCGCCATCGCCTTTCAACGTGCGATTGACGGCATCGATGGCGCCGATGGCATTGCCGGTATCGGCGGTAATGATGTTACGAAAGTGGAACCACGCGACGACCTGCGCATTCGGCGGCATACCAGCCCAATGGAAACCGCAGAAACCGCGGAAATCGCAAAAAACATTGAAAACGCTGGAACCGCGGAAAGTGACGAAAACGCTGGAACCGTTGGAACCGGCGACATCGCCGAAACCGGCAATTGGGCGGAATACGCGCGACGCTGGCACGCACTCAAACCGAACATCGTGCACGACGACCCCCGCAAACCGCAGGAACAAATGGACCTCGACGTCGAATGGGCACGCGAAGTGGCTGCCGGAACCCGCGAACCCACCCTGCGTTTCTGGGAATGGGCCGAGCCGGCCGTGGTCATCGGCAGATTCCAGTCGCTCGAAGACGAAGTCAACGTGCACACCGCGCAAGACGAAGGATTCCACATAGTCCGCCGCTGCACCGGCGGGGGAGCGATGTTCATCGAACCAGGCAACACCATCACGTACTCGCTGTACGCCCCGCTCGACTTCGCCCACGGCATGAGCGTCGAGGAATCCTACGAACTCTGCGACTACTGGCTCGTCGAAGCGTTACGCGCCCTCGGCCTCAACGTACGATTCGCCGGACTCAACGACATCGCCACACAATACGGCAAACTCGGCGGCGCCGCGCAACGCCGGTTCGCGCCCACCCACGGCGGACCCGGCGCGATTCTGCACCACGTCACGCTCGCCTACGACATCGACGCGGAAAAGATGACCCGCGTGTTGAACATCTCACGAGAGAAAATGTCCGACAAAGCGGTGAAATCAGCGGCAAAACATGTCGATCCCATGCGCTCTCAAACCGGCATGGGCCGAGACGAGGTAGTGGCGCGACTGGTCAACGCCGCCGTTCGAGTTACAATGTAGCCCGAATGGTCGATGGTGCCCGACTTAACGAGCGTTGGCATGGATGTCGACAACGGAAAACGCAGAAGCACGTCGGAACGGAGGCACGTCGATGGTCACCCCGAATGGAACCAATGGGATCAATGGTTTTGGTGGTTTCGACGATGAGCGTGAGACGTTGCTGCACACCGCGCTGTTCAAGCAGGTTTCGTCCGAAGAAGCCCGGGAACTGCTGCCGTATCTGCAGCATGCCGAATACGACAAGGGCGATTTCATCTTCCGCGAGGGAGACACCGACCATCGCATGTATCTGCTGGAGGAAGGCCGCGTCAAACTGACCAGACAATCCTCCGACAAGCGTGTGCAGCTGCTGAGCATCCACGCGTACGGCGAAGTGCTGGGCGAGATTCCGGTGTTCGATCCGCATGGCGGACCGCGTACCGCTTCGGCGGTGGCGATGACCAACGGCACGCGTGTGGTCTGGCTGGAACATGACGCGCTGTTCGACTGGCTCGACGAACATCCGCGCGTGGCCGTGGACATGCTGCAGGTATTGGCGCACCGCATGCGCAGCAACAACGAACGCATCTGCGATCTGGTGTTCATGGACGTTCCCGGACGACTCGCCAAAACACTGCTCAATCTGGCATCACGATTCGGCGAACCGGTCGAAGCCGGCCTGAAGGTGCCGCACGATCTGACACAGGAGGAGATGGCGCAGCTCGTCGGATCCTCACGCGAAACGGTGAACAAGGCGTTGATGGATTTCGCTAACCGCGGATGGATCGCCAGGGAAGGCCGGTCCATCATCATCTACCAGCCGGGCATGCTGATTCGCCGATCAAGACGATGACATTCGGCTGGTTTTCGGCTGATTTCCAACTTTTCCTAAGAAATTGTCTGTTTTGTGAGAAACCCGTGACGGCTTCCGGCACATGCGTTGACGGGCATGTGTTTAGTAGACCCGCCACTTTAGAATGGGCGTCATGCCCAAGAAGAAGACCCTTACCGTTCAACGTGTGCTCGCATTGGTAATCGCATACATCACGTTATGCGTGGGCGGCGGCGTTGTGACGAGTATTTTCTTTATGCCCGCTGTGTTCGCCGCCAATAACGCGGCCAAAGCCGTCATTCCGTCCCTTGCGGTCGAAGGCATCGATTTCGATGTGACCTCGCTTCCGCAACGCTCAACGATGTATTTCAACGACGGCAAGACCGCTTTCGCGGAATTCTATACGCAGAACCGCGAGGTCGTGCCGCTGAAGAAAATCTCCAAAGCCATGCAGCAGGCCGTCGTGGCCCGTGAAGACAAGCGCTTCTTCGAACATACCGGCGTGGACGTGCAGGGCGTGTTCCGAGCGTTCTTCCAAACCTACGTCAGAGGCGGCGACCAGCAGGGCGGTTCCACGCTGACGCAGCAGTACGTCAAGAACGTGCTGTCCACCCAAGCCCGTGAAGACGACGATCCGATCGCCGAATACCATGCGACGGAAGACACCGTGGCACGCAAGCTGCGCGAGATGCTGATCTCGGTGCAGATCGAAAAGAAATACTCCAAAGCCGAGATCCTGCAGGGCTACCTCAACATCGCGCAGTTCGGCCGCAACAACCTGTGCGGCGTGGAAATGGCCGCCAAACGCTACTTCAACGTCTCCGCTTCGGAACTGAACGTGACCCAGGCGGCGACCATCGCGGCAATCACCAAGAATCCGCAGAACTTCGATCCTTCCGTGGAAGCCAACCAGAAGGAAGCCGAACACCAGCGCAACATCGTGCTGCAGCTGATGCACGACCAGGGCTACATCACCTCCGAAAAGGAATTCAAAGACGCCATCAACACGCCGTTGAAGGACACGCTGAACCTGCAGGACGTGAGCTCCGGATGCCAGTCGGCCATTGAAAACACCGGCTTCTTCTGCTCGTACGTGGTCAACCAGATCCTGAAGAACAAGGCGTTCGGCAAGGACGACGAGGCACGTGAGAAGCTGCTGAAGGAAGGCGGTCTGAAGATCGTCACCACGCTCGACCGCAACGCCAACAACGCGGCCATGCAGGCGGCGAACAGCACCGTGCCGGCCACCGACCCGTCCGGATTCGAAGTGATGATCGCGGCCGTGAAGCCGGGCACCGGCGAAATCCTGTCGTTCGGCATCAACCGAACCTACGATGCCACGGATGACGCCCGAACGGACGAGACCAAGACCTCCATGAACTACATGGTCGATCAGGAGGACGGCGGCGGCATGGGCTTCAACGTCGGCTCCACCTGGAAGCCCATCAACATGGTGGCGTGGATGCAGAAAGGCCACTCCATCAACGAGTCGCTCGTCACATCCACCGTCTACGACACGTCGAAGTTCAACTGCAACGGCTACGGTTTCGTCGGCCCGTGGAGGGTGCAGAATTCCGGTGGCGGCACCACCTCTCCGGAAAGCCCGCTGCAGGGTCTGATCAAGTCGCACAACACCACGCAGGCCTCGATGGCGTCGAACATCGGTCTGTGCGCGATTGCCGACGCGGCCAAGGAGATGGGCTACCACAACGCCATCTCCAACGCGTCCGACATCTACTCCGCTAACTCGTTCCAGCCGCCAATGACCATCGGTACGGTGCAGGCGTCGCCGTTGACCATGGCCAACGTGTACGCCACCATGGGCGCCAACGGCGTGGAATGCACTCCGATCGCCATCACCAAGGTGACCGACCGCAGCGGCAGCAAGGTGAAAGTGCCGTCCGCGAACTGCCATCAGGCCATCGACCCGGACATCGCGCAGACCGTGTCTTACGCGCTGAACCAAGGTGTCGTGCAGCCTGGCGGCGAAGCGTCGACCACGCAGCTCGACAACAATCGCAAGACCTTCGCCAAGACCGGTACCAACGAGAACACGGTGATGACCACCGCAGGTTTCGTGCCGAACCAAGTCGCGGCGTTCGTCGCGGTCGCCGACGCGCAGGACCCGATCAACAACACCTTCGACAACAAGACCATCAACGGCGTGTACCGTCCGTCTTGGTACGGCATGTACATCGCAACGCCGGCGTGGAAGCAGTTCATGAACACGTATCTTGCCGCCATCAACGCGCCGATCGACAACGATTACGGAAAGGGTGCCGACAAGTACACGGTTTCGAAGGGTGCCACCAGAACATACAACCAGTACCAATACCAGCGCCAGCAGAACAGTCAGCAGCAAAGCCAGCAGCAAAGCCAGCAGCAGACCAACCAAGGCCAGCAGCAGCAATCGCAGCAACAGCCTGCCGAGCAGCAAAGTGACCAGCAGCATCAATAGTTGCGATTGTCGGCTATACGTGCCGACTGGCCGCACTGGCTGCCTGCGCTGACTGTTTACGCCGCTGGAGCGTAAATCGCATGGCAAAGTGAACAGTCCATGAACGCCCGCCCCAACCGGCGGGCGTTCTGCTTACAATGCAATCGGTACCATGCCCGTCGCGTGGGAACGCGGTGCGGATATCGACGATTCAGGCGATACCAACGATTCATAAGAGAGATGACAATGAGCGAAGACAAGAAGAACGGCAAGCAGAACAAGACGGTCAAACCGTTCGATCCGATGACGTTGCGTGGCGTCACCGTGCGCAACCGCATCTGGCTGCCGCCAATGGACACGTATTCCGCATTGGCGCAGGACGGCAAGCCCACGCCATTCCACTACCAGCATTACGTTTCGCGCGCGATGGGCGGCTTCGGCATGATCATCATGGAAGCGACCGCCGTCGCGCCGGGAGGCCGCATTTCGCCGTGCGATCTGGGATTGTGGGATGACGGACAGATGGACGCATGGCGTTGGATCGTGGCCGACGCGAAGGCAGTGGGTGCCACGATGGCGGTGCAGCTCAACCACGCCGGACGCAAGGGTTCCACCGGCTGCCACGCGATCGGTTTCGATGGACAGAGCGTGCCGGAGGAGCAAGGCGGATGGCGGACGGTTTGCCCAAGCGCCAACGCATACGGTTCCCTGGCTCGTCCGCGCGCGCTGAGCGTCGATGAGATCCACACCATCGTGGACCAGTTCCGCGACGCCGCCTGGCGTGCCATGAACATCGGCTTCGACGCGGTGGAAGTCCATGCCGCGCATGGCTACCTGCTGTCGCAGTTCCTCGACCCGCTCATCAACGAGCGTGACGACGAGTACGGCGGATCGTTCGACAATCGCGTCCGCATGCTGGTCGAAGTCGTGGATGCGATTCGTTCCGTCGTGCCCGACACCATGCCGGTGCTGGTGCGCGTCTCCGCCACCGATTGGGCCGCAGGCGGTTGGGACCTTGACCAGACCGTCGAACTGGCTAAGATTCTGAAGGCCCACGGCGTGGACCTGATCGACGTGTCCACCGGCGGATTGATTCCCGACGTGACCATTCCGGTGAAGCCCGACTACCAAGTGCCGTTCGCCGAACAGGTGCGCAGTCGCGCGGGCATTCCCACCACCGCAGTCGGGCTCATCACCAAGCCGAAGCAGGCGAAGAAGATTCTGAAGTCGGGCGCCGCCGACGCCGTGGAAATCGGCCGCGCCGCCCTGCGCGACCCGTATTGGCCGCT
>ENA-OROU01001476-OROU01001476.1-human-gut-metagenome-genome-assembly--contig:-NODE-1476-length-19739-cov-4.831284_pt1 | contig 19739 bp, 15 predicted proteins | sample MGYA00242131_ERZ509054 | MGnify/ENA primary metagenome ERZ509054 (study PRJEB26280, sample SAMEA2338749) | human gut metagenome | biome: human gut; feature: human-associated habitat; material: faeces... | reverse complement strand
CGCCCTCATTCAGGCGAAATCTCCCGCAAATTGCGACGCACATCTTGCAGAAAGCCTTTTTCAAACACACTCTAAACATTCCATTCTGCCCAAAAAAACAGGAACTTGGGAAAAACGAGTCCCAAGTTCCTATGGTCAGAATTCCATTTGCCTTTATTCAGTTGACGTAGCCCGCTACGCCGTCCTCATTCAGGCAAAATCTCCCACAAATTGTAACGTACATCTTACAGAAAGCATTTTTCAAACACGCTCTAGAACTTCTTCCCTGTTATGATGAAAGATTTGTAATTTTTGACAAGGTTATTAATGTTATTTGTAGTAAGATTGAAGGTGACAGATGGCCAAATCTCTTTTAAAGGATATTTTTTGACCATTTTTTTGTATTCTGAATTAAATTTCTTCTTTGATACCTTTTTTCCATTAATTTTGTAAAGAGTTTTTGGAAGATAGGCTTCTTCAAACTTTTTGAGTTTCGTTCCTTTTCCCTTTTTGTTAAAACGATAAAATGTTGAAACGGCGCCATATCCATTAATCCATGCAGAATTAGATACTACAGATTTCTTTTTGGAGTAAATGAGGCGACCATAATCACTGCCGGCATATTTTAACTGTTTAAGTTTGCCGCCAGTGTAGGTATAAACTTCTCCGGCAACGGCATGTACGCTAAAATCCGGTGTAATGAGAAGTTCCGGTATGGAATCTTTGTCTAAATAAACTAAGGCAAATTTATATATTTTTGAATCAAGTTTTTTAAGCTTTTTCTGGTAAGCAGTCAGTGCTTTTGTACGTTTAGAAGCTGCGTTTACATTAGCTGCAGGTGCGAATAATGTAAAGAGCATACAGAGAGTTAATGTGGCAACAAGAATGCGTTGTTTGGATATTTTGATTTTTCCATAGTGTAATTCCTTTCTTTGCTGTGACTTTTTATGCGTGAGAAAGTCAGTTTATATAGATACATTATTTGTTCTTAGTATACCTTATGAGGATAGAAAAGAACAGGAGAAGTTTAACAGATTTGTGGATAAATTTGTAAAAAATGTGTTGTGATAGATAAAAAATAATAGGATGTATTGGTGTATTATAAGAAATGTAATTAAGAACTGACGTCTTCTTTAAGCATAAAGTGAGGGGTGAATATAAAATGTTTAAGGAAAAATTCATTATAGAAAGAAATTGTAGAAAGTTAGTGGAAGCGGTAGAATGAAAGCACAAGTAAAGTCTCGGAATAGAATGTTTAATTTGGAGATGTAAGACAAAGGGGGAAGTTTAAATGAAGAAAAAAGTTTTAACCAGACTGGCATTATTTTGCTGCCTGATTGTGGGATTGAGCGTATTTTCAGCTACACAGGTACAGGCACATAGAACATGGAGAAAGTATACAAAGCTTCCGAATGGAACGTATACGATTGAGACTGATTATTATGAATATAAGGACTGGCAGAAAAATAGTGTGAAATTAAAACTTGGTAAATATTTCGTTTTAAGTTCCAGCGTACAAAAGAAAGGGAACGGCAGAGTATACACATCAGATCCTCTAAAGTTAAAACTTAGTTCTAAATGTAAGTTTTATTCTATAGATGAGTGTACAAACGTTTACAAGAGAATAAGCAAGAAAAAAGCAAAGAAAATTATAAAACAGATAAATGGGGAATGTTACTATACATTAGATAAATTCCATGTTAAAAATAATAAAGTAGATAAAGTATATCTTCTTTGGTAAAGAATATTATATGAAAGACAGAACATTTCCAGGTTTTCAAATTAAAAAGTTGACTTTTACTTGTAAGTGTGTAAATATATAAACATAAATCTGCCAAAGCAGAATTTTCGGTTACTGACGGATATGTGAAGAAACACAGTGTAGCCGGAGAGATGGAAACATCTTATTTTAGCCGACCGTCTGGGCAGCTTCTTTTGAAGTTGCCCTTTTTGTTTTTGTATTTAAGAGTACAGAAACAGAAGAGAGAGTGTATAAACTTTGATATACGCAAAGGAAAGGAAGAGGAATATGAAAACAGATATTCAGATTGCACAGGAAGCGACAATGCTCCCAATTAAAGATGTAGCTGCCAATTATGGGATTACAGAGGATGATTTAGAGTTATACGGAAAGTATAAAGCAAAATTTTCTGATGAATTCATGAATAGCTTAGATGAGAAGCCAGATGGCAAACTTGTTTTAATGACAGCGATTAACCCGACTCCTGCCGGAGAAGGAAAGACAACAACAAGTATCGGTCTTGCACAGGCATTTGAAAAGTTAGGAAAGAAGTCTGTTCTTGCACTTCGTGAGCCTTCTCTTGGACCTTGTTTTGGAATTAAAGGTGGAGCTGCTGGTGGTGGATATTCTCAGGTTGTTCCTATGGAAGACTTAAACCTTCATTTTACAGGTGATTTCCACGCAATCACATCTGCCAATAACTTATTAGCTGCACTTCTGGATAATCATATTCAGCAGGGAAATGAACTTCGTATTGATACAAGACAGGTAATCTGGAAAAGATGTATGGATATGAACGACCGCGCACTTCGTAACATTGTAATTGGTCTTGGAAGAAAAGTAGATGGATATGTAAGAGAAGATCATTTCGTAATTACAGTAGCAACTGAGATTATGGCTATTCTCTGCCTGGCAGAAGATATCAAGGATTTAAAAGCTCGTCTTGCTAAAATTATCGTAGCCTATGATGTAGATGGTAATCCTGTGACAGCAGGTCAGCTTAATGCAGTAGGTTCTATGGCTGCATTATTAAAAGATGCAATCAAACCAAACATGGTACAGACATTAGAGCATACAGGTGCAATTGTTCATGGTGGGCCATTTGCTAATATCGCTCACGGATGTAACAGTGTGCGTGCGACAAAGATAGCATTAAAGCTTTCTGACATTGCAATCACAGAAGCAGGTTTCGGTGCAGATCTCGGCGCAGAGAAGTTTATGGATATCAAGTGTCGCATGGCTGGATTAAAGCCAGATGCAGTTGTTTTAGTAGCAACAGTCCGTGCTTTAAAATATAACGGTGGTGTTCCAAAAACAGAACTTGTAGCAGAGAACCTGGACGCACTGAAAAAAGGTATCTGCAACCTTGAAAAACATATCGAAAATCTTCAGAAATTCGGTGTGCCTATTGTTGTAACTTTAAATGCATTTGAGACAGACACAGAAAAAGAACACGAATTCATCCGTCAGTTCTGTGAAGAAAGAGGATGTGAATTTGCTCTTTCTGAAGTATGGGCTAAAGGTGGAGAAGGCGGAATTGACCTCGCAAAGAAAGTACTGAAAACATTAGAAGAAAAAGAAAGCAACTTTAAAGTACTTTATCCAGACAATTTATCTTTAAAAGAAAAAGTAGAGACAATCGCAAAAGAAATCTACGGAGCAGATGGTGTAACATACGAACCAGCCGCAGAGAAAATGCTTGCAAAACTCACAGATTTAGGATTTGGTGATCTGCCAGTATGTATGGCAAAAACACAGTATTCCCTCTCTGATGATCAGACAAAGTTAGGACGTCCAGAAGGATTTGATATCCATGTCCGTGATGCATTTGTAAATGCTGGAGCAGGATTTGTAGTAATCCTTACCGGAGCAGTCATGACAATGCCAGGATTACCGAAGAAACCGGCTGCATTTGGAATTGATGTAGATGATAATGGAAAGATAACTGGATTGTTCTAAGAGATTGTTGTAAACAGATAGGGAACAGATGAGAAACAGAGGAGCTCCCACACCCTGCATATGCAAAAATGCTTTGTATTGCTACACTCTTAATGCTTAAATCGCATTAAGAGTTTGCTCAAAGATGGATAATTCCTTACTGGTTGTAAGGTAGATTAACCATATCTTTATTGTAGCAGGCGCATTTTTACATATTGCAGGGGGTGGGAGCTCTGTTTATCATCCAGTCAGCTGCGCTGACAAATCGGGATTTACTCTACGTTTACCCAAATGGCAGGTTTTACAGTAATCTTTGTATTGGTTACCTCATAGCCATAATCCATAACAGTTTTGTCTTTGTATACAAAACTCATAGAATTTGCAGCAGCACCTGGGGTACGGAGCCACCAACAGGACTTTGTTTTATGAATTCCCTTTTTATACTGTGCAACTTCATCACAGCTTAATAAAAAGAGTTTATCGGTAGTGTCTTTTCCAGCTGGTGTATTATAAACAGGATTTGCTGTATTTTTTACAGTAGTGTCTAAAATAGCATTCTGTTCTGCCTTAAAAAAGTTGTCATTGAGGAAGTCACCGTTTAACCATTTACGAACGGAGGAAGATTCCCAAGTAACATTTTTCCCAGTCTCATCAAATGGAGTAGATCCTAAGGAATTATCTTTTAATAAGAGAACTTTGCCGTCCTGCTTATCAAGAACACGCCAGTCCATGTACGCAAAAGAAATTTTTTTACCTATTGCGGTATTTTTGATATGTTCTTTCTCAAGAGTTACAAATTTATCCTGGCTGTCTTTATAATCTTCTTTTGCAATTGCCTTGTAATTGCGGTAAGCTGTATCTTCATCTCCGGCTTTCAAAGCTTTTTCAGCAGATTTATAACGGTATTCGATATATTTTTCAAACGCCTCTTTGCTGTTAGTTCTATTATAAATATTCTGGTAATTCTGCCATGCTTTTTCATAGTTACCTGAACCGGAGTTTATGCTGGCAAGACACTGCTTGAAAGAAATAGTCCTTGTAAAAAATAAGGCGGCTAAAAGGCAGGCAATAAATGCACAGCTTACGAAAAAACTATGACGTTTTAACTGGGCAGCTTTTTCATCAGCGAGTTTAGCACAAAGTTCCATCTGTTCTTTTGAATCAGAGCATTTGATCGCTTCAGCGTAAACCTCTGGATCAGTCCACTTTTCAATAAGAGGATGCTTTTCTTCGTAATGATAAATACGGGAAAAGATAGTTTGTGCAGAATAATAATCGCTAGGTGTCTTTGCGTTATCACGAATATGGCAGGCTTCTTTATATAATTCAATCTTACCTGCGGCACGAGTGCCGAACTTTTTATTTCGAAGTTCCCTGAGGAGCGGCTGAACCTTTTTGTAAGGTTTTGCCTTTTTTAAATACTGAATCGCACGATGATAATATTTATCCTGATCTTCAAACTTATTCATATGTTCGGCAATATTAATATATCGGAGTGCCGTCTCATAATTTTGCTGAGCCAGTTCTTCTTCGGATAAATTCTCTGAGGTGCCCTCTGTGGCGAGATTGATATCTATTTTTTCATCATTTCTCATGGAAAAGCTCTTCCTTTCTAAAAGTATAATCAGGTTATGTTAACATTTTTTTCGCAAAAATACAAGAGATTTGCGCTACTATTTAATTGATTAAGTTAGAGCATTTTTCAAACACGCTCTAGAAGAGAAAGGATACCCTATATTTGTGACTCGGTTTGAATGCTCTCTTATGTGCTCGCATCCAAACCTTGCTCCGAGGTCACAAATATAGGGTATCCTTTCTCTTCTCTCTTTGAGAGCGTCTGTTTAAACTATGAACGAGCAGCAATAAACTCGTCAATTGCCTCTTTTGTCGGCAGAGATGGCTGCGCACCTAAATGCTGTACAGAAATAGCAGCAGCGGCACTCGCATATCTTGCGGAAGCAACGATATCCTTTGTTTCAGCGTACTGTTTTACTAAAACACCTGTAAAGCAGTCGCCAGCAGCAGTTGGGTCAACAGCTTCTACTTTAAATGTAGGAACCATCTGGCAGATGTCATCACCATAGATGAAAGAGCCTTTGTCTCCCATCTTTAATACAACGTATTTGCAATCGCTGCGTTCTTTTAAGATTTTACTTGCTGCGATGCATGTCTCATCATCTTTAGGAAGAATTCCAACAAGAGCTTCTGTTTCTGTCTCGTTAGGAGAGAGGATAGTGAGGCCCTTGAATCTTTCTAATGGATAATCCTGTGCCGGACCTGCATCAAGACAAGTGATCATTCCTCTTTCATGAGCAAGTTCAAATGCATGTACGTTTGTTTCTAAAGGAATTTCCAGCTGCATCATTAATGCATCATATTCTTTTCCTTCAAAGGCAGCATCAACAGCTTCTGGAGTTGTGTCGTTATTAGCTCCTGTATAAATAGCAAGACGGTTCATTCCGTCTTCTTCAAGCATGATAACTGCCATTCCGGTGTTTGCGCCTTCTTTTAATGTAAGATTGGATACATCAATTCCTATGTCAGTAAGCATGCCAAGAAGTGCTTCACCGTTGGAATCTTTACCGAGTGTACCACAAACAGAAACTTCTCCGCCAGCCTTGCAGGCTGCTACTGCGGAGTTACTTCCCTTACCGCCCCCAGCGTTAGAATAGCTAGTTCCAAGAAGACTTTCACTTGGATGTGGGATACGAGGCATCTGTAAAATCAGATCCATCATAATACTGCCAGTCATTAAAATTTTTGCTGCCATAATACTTCTTCTCCTTTTATTAAAAAATTGCTATGAGATTCTATACATTTCCATATTAATAAAACTATAAATGAAATGAGATATCCTCCCATAAATTGTTAAAAATGCCGAAAAATGCGGCGTTCCATAAAAATATTTTATAAACTATTTTCCAAAAAGTCAAGGAACGAATTAACTAATTTCGTATATTTTGATGTAACCGCCGTCGGAGCTTGCTCCGTTATAATACATACTTTCTGAAAAAGAAGTACAAGGGAACATATACTCCATAATATCAGATAAATCAACAATTTTTAAACGCTGTCCACCGTTATACCAGGAGCGGTCAACAGAATCGCATAAAAGCACCTTGCCGTTTGTCAGTACACCGAGTAACACCATAGTATGGTAGGAGTTTGTCCAGCGCTTTGTTCTTTTACCAGTGCGGCTGTTTTTCTGACGTACTTCAAAAATAATAGAATTCCCTGTTTTTAAATGAGAGATAATATCGTGCTTAGCCTCAGAGTCGGTATAGGTTCTTACATAATTATTATCAACACCGGAAGACTTCAGTATAGAAGAAATTCCGTACAGAGAGAGGGGCATCTGTCCGCGGAGAGAGCGGTTTACATGCTCCCTTGTCCAGTCTTTGTTCGAAGTAAATTGCTTCTCTACACCATCAATAACAGAACTTGGCAAAATGCCGGAGTAATTATCGTTATAGGCTCCAAGAACCGTAGCAAGAGAGCAGGTAGCACATCCATGCCATGCAAGATAAGAATCGTAGCGAGGATAGTTGTGTGCATTTTGTTTGAAAAGCCGGTAAGTACGCTGATTTCCAGTTGCGGTTAACATGGAAAAATCGGTTGCTTTCCCCGTATAGCTGTCAGTAATTACATTAACATAGGTGTGACAGGATACATTGCCCAGTGTGCAGGTAATGGTTGCGGAACCTTTCTTCAATGCGGTGACTTTTCCATTAGAATCTACACGGACGATATTTGGCTTATCACTTTTCCAGATAAGAAGTCCTTTATAACGGGTGGCAAGTGCCTGGCTCGAAGAAGAGAATTGAATGGTGTAAGAATCCTTTTTTTGCATAAAAAGGACAGGATCCGTTGTTGTCAGAGCATTGTCTGGCAAAATGAGGTTCTCTCTCTGAGTAGTGCTAAAAGATGGATTTTCAATATCGGCAACATTGATCTTTCTTTGATGAAATACTCCATGTACGCTATAAATAATTTCGGCACTTCCAACATCATTTGCATTCAAAACACCACCTGTAGTTACAGATGCAATATTAGGGTTAGAGCTAAAGTAGGCAGAAGCAGAATCACCGTGAAAAAAATAGAGATTCTTTGTATCCCCTACTGTCATGGAAATTAGCGGATCCGTGATAATCTCGCTCGCCTCTGGCCTTATAGTAAATGACTGCCATAAAAATAAACTGAAAAAAACAAACATAAAGAAATACTTATATGTTGTAGATGTATTCTTTGAAAACATGGAAAACCTCCTTGAATGTAGTATATACTTTCGGAGTCTTTCTTGCACTTGCTTTTGTGGCTGATTTTCCGCCAGCCGCACCCAGATTTCATCAACGTACGCATCGCGTACGTCTCAAAAAATTGGGCACAACTGACAAAAAATCTTCTCACAAAATCAAGAACAAAAAGATTCCAAGAGTACATTAGTATATAAGTGTCGTGTAATAAACCTGCGCTGTATTTACAATATTTTCTAATAGTGTGGATTGAGTATAGCATAATAAAAAACGAAAGTAAAATCTTTAGGAGCAAGATTAAGAATTATTTAAGAATTGAGTATTAATTGGCTTTAGGCATGCTGTAGAAAAAATTCATGTAAAAATTAAGAAAATATATAGTAACAATAAATGTTGAGAAAAATAGCTGCAATATGGTAATATATTCAGACAGAAACTTATTTACAGAAGTCATTTACAGAAGAAAATTACAAAGCCACTATATGATCGGTGGTAAAATATGTGATTCACAATGAGATTTCCAGATGCAGGAGGGACAAAAGTGATATATTTTGATAATGCAGCAACAACATTACAGAAGCCCGAAACAGTAGCAAAAGCAGTAGCGGAAGCTATCAATAATTTTGGTAATGCCGGAAGAGGAGCCTATGATGCCGCTTTACATAGTATGCGAATGGCTTATGAAACCAGAGAGATGATTAATGAATTTTTCAACGGAGATGGACCGGAACAGGTTGCATTTATGTCGAATGCTACCGAGGCATTAAATACGGCAATTGATGGGATGTTACAGCCTGGTGATCATGTGATTACAACGGCGATGGAACATAATTCTGTGTTACGTCCCTTATATTTAAAAGAACAGCAAGGTGTAGCAATCACTATTCTTCCAGTCGGAGAAGACGGAACAATTTCAAGTGAGGCATTTGAGGAGGCGATTCGGCCAGATACAGAGGCTATCGTGTGCACACATGCTTCTAATGTAACTGGAACGGCGCTGAATCTGTACCGCATTGGCGAGGCCTGCAAGCGTCATGGGCTGCATTTTATTGTAGATGCATCACAGTCCGCAGGAATTCTCCCAATTGATATTCAGGCAATGAATATAGATGCGCTGTGTTTTACGGGACACAAAGGATTATTTGGCCCGCAGGGAACGGGCGGCCTGTGCCTTAAAAAAGGAGTGACTATTCGTCCATTAAAATCAGGAGGAAGCGGAATCCATTCCTTTGATAAAGAACAGCCACATTCTATGCCGGAACTTTTAGAAGCTGGAACGATAAATGCACATGGAATAGCAGGATTAAAGGCAGGTTTAGAGTACATACAGCAGGAAGGTTTAGAAAGGTTATATACCAGAGAGGCTCTTTTGACAAAGACGTTTTATGAGGGAGTACGCCGTCTTGACGGAGTAAAAGTTTATGGAAACTTTGATCAGGAAAAAAGAGCACCACTTGTAGCCTTGAATATTCGTAACGAAGATGCCGGAAAAGTTAGTGAAATACTTTGGGAAGACTATGGAATTGCTACAAGAGCCGGGGCACATTGTGCCCCGCTCATGCACGAAACTCTTGGAACAACTGAACAGGGAGTGGTTCGTTTCAGCTTCTCAAGCTTTAATACTATGGAAGAAATCAAGACAGCGATAGAAGCAATCCGGGAGCTGGCAGCAGAGTAGCTTTTTATTAGTATCAGTGGGAGAGTTAATCTCTCATCTGATATAGCCTCCGGCAGGGCGCAAAAACATTGTCCGGTGGACAATGGTTTTGCGCCGAGCGAAACGGAGTGTAGACTTGCAGAGATGCTCAGAAGAAGCATGTCATGCATTGCATGACGCGCATCTCGCAGCAAGAATGCAGGGATATTGTTGAATAAAAAAGACAAAATGACGATAAAAGTTTCAAAAAGAAACAAAATAATTAACAAAATGCATAAAAATAGCATGAATATAGATTGCAGTTTTGATATAATTATGCTATGCTAAATAAAGTGGAAACAAACCAAACACCACAGAAAAAAGGAGGAAATACAGTATGAAGAAAATTACAAGAATATTTGCATTAGCTCTGGCATTTGTGATGGCATTTGCACTTCAGGCACCAGTTAATGCGGCAGAGAAAGCAGCAGTGAATCAGGAAAAGGCACAGGTCAATACACAGGCTGCCAAGATTATTGCTCAAATTACATCTCTTAGTGAAAACAGTGTTGGAATCAGTATTAATAATCCTGATTCAGATTATGTTGAAGTACAGATACGGGATCATAAAGGAAAAGTAGTTAAAACGAGATATGCTATTTCTTATAGCAGCTTTAATTTAAGTAAGAATAAATTATATTCTTTTAGATTTAGAAGAGTATATTATTCCTATTCTGATAGGAAGTACATTGCAATTAGTAACTGGTCTAATTCTCCAAGCTTTACAACGGCTAAATATAAAGTAAGACAGGTTGGAAAATCAAGAAAAGTTAAGATAAAGACTCCAAAAGTTGCAGGAATTAAAAAATATAAAATATATATGTCCACTAAGAAAAATAGCGGTTGGAAAAAGATAAAAACGTTGAAGCCAGGAAAGGCTATTACCATTTCAAGATTTAAAGGAAAGTCATTTAAATACTATAAAAACTATTATTATAAAATTGTACCTAATAAGGGACAGTACTACAGAAATGGATTTTGTTTTTATAAATATTCAACATTTAGATAGTTATTGAAAAATTACTCTCTACCTGTAAGTTACAAACTTACAGGTAGAGTTTTTTGCTAACAAGGAGGAAATTATAATGAAAACTATAAGAATATTAAGAGGATATTTAATGGCTGCCATAACAGTCATAATGGCGATGATAATATCTTTTCCTGTTCTCAGGCACAGACAATAAACCAAAAGCAGGCTAAGGCAACTGTGCAATATGCCAGCATACCTGCAAAAGTTGAGACATCCTCCAGTGGAGATATATTTATTACAGTAAAAAATATAAGCGATGATTACAGAGCAGATTATGATATGAGGGTGCTTGACAGTAAAGGAAAGGTTGTGGAAGTATCAGAGCAAAACGGTGGTATAACTTATTTTTCATATTTAAAGAAAAATCGTCTATATTATTATCAGATACGAGAGACACGGACTTCGGCTTATCCATGGGAAGAGGATTTTACAGGTGAATGGACGAAAAAAGTTCCATTTGTTATCGCTCAATATCAGCTCAGCCAAGTAGGCACTGGAAGAAAGGTACGCATTAAAATGCCGAAAATCTCAGGTGTTAAAAGTTATAAAGTATATATGTCCTATAAAAAGGATAGAGCCTGGAAAAAGCTAAAGACAGTAAAAGCCGGAAAGTCAATCGTGGTATCAAAATTCAAAGGCAAGGCACTTGCACGCAATAAAAAATATTACTATAAAATTGTGCCAAGTAAGGGAGTCAATGCAACAATTGGAGTAATTCGCTTTTCTAAGAAGAAATAATTATTTGTTTACGACTATTCGGGGCTATACAAAATATTTTTAAACATTTATAATTGCTTTTAAATAGGCGCAATTACTATAACTTAAATATTTTAATGAAAAGAAAAGGGCATAAGAAATGAACGAAAAAACAATGAACCTCATCAACAAAATACTTTACTACGTCATCGCACCAATTCTTATATTAGAATTCATATTGACAGACTTACATATCATATCCTTCACTAAAATACTGTTTATCGCTTCTGTAGTAGTACTGCTTATATTGTGTGCCATTTCATTTTTCTATAAAAAGCAGCACCCGGATTATGAGTTCAAGGCAAACGAAATGTATACAAGAATTCTTTTTGCCATCATATTGCTCGAATGTTTCTATTCGGCCGGATTCTTCAAATGGTAAAGAGATTGCATACAAAGCAAGATTAAACATATGAGATAAGCAGAATGGTCATCATTAACAATAGTTGATTCTTTGCTGACAGTAAAAGATATTAACTATAAGTATGGGGCTGTAGGGCGATAGCGTAACAGGCCCAGAAGAAATAATTAAGGCACAGATGTGATGTCGGAGCAAGAGAAAATACCAAACAGGTATTTTCCTCGCAGCGATTATCTTCACATCTGTGCCTTAATTATTTCTTCTGGGGTGTCTGTTAGCCTAAGAATTATTAGTCAGCCTTAGGACCTGCCTCAGCAATATTCTTAGGCATATTAGGATATTTCTTAGTAAAGTTATCCTGGAACATCTTAGCAAGCTTCTTAGCCTGTGCATCGTAAGCAGCTTTATCTTCCCATGTGTCACGAGGGTTCATGATTTCAGAAGGTACGTTAGGACATGTCTGAGGAATGTCTACGTTAAATACTTCATCATGTTTGTACTCTACGTCATCAAATGTTCCGTTTAATGCTGCAGTTACCATTGCGCGAGTGTATTTTAACTTCATACGGCTGCCTACTCCGTAAGGGCCACCTGTCCATCCTGTATTAACAAGATATACTTTAGTGTTGTATTTTTCAATTCTTTCTCCGAGCATGTTGGCGTATACGGATGGATCCATTGGCATGAATGGTTCACCGAATAATGTGGAGAATGTTGGCTGTGGTTCTGTGATTCCGCGTTCTGTACCAGCAAGTTTGGATGTGAATCCTGTTACGAAGTGGTACATAGCTGCGTTCTCATCTAATCTGGAGATTGGTGGAAGTACACCGAATGCATCAGCAGTTAAGAAGATAACTACTTTAGGGATTCCGCCAACACCAGGAATCTGTGCGTTGGAAATATAATCAACTGGGTATCCTACACGAGTATTCTCTGTGAGAGATCCATCATCAAAGTCAAATTCGCGAGTTTCGTCATCCATGATAACGTTCTCTACAAGGCTTCCGAACTTGATAGCGTTGTAGATTTCCGGTTCGTTCTCTGCGCTTAAGTTAATACATTTAGCGTAGCATCCGCCTTCGAAGTTGAAGATACCTCTGTCAGACCAGCCGTGTTCGTCATCACCGATTAATTTACGGTTAGGGTCTGCAGAAAGAGTAGTCTTACCTGTTCCAGATAAACCGAAGAATACAGCTGTCTCATGAGTTTCTGGATCCATGTTAGCGGAGCAGTGCATTGGAAGTACACCTTCTTTTGGCATTAAGAAGTTCATTACAGAGAATACAGACTTCTTAATCTCTCCTGAGTACTGGGAACCACAGATAACTACCTGTTTCTGTTCGTAGTCAACGATGATAGCTGCTTCAGAATGAGTTCCGTCGATTTCTGGAATACATTTGAATCCAGGTGCAACGAAGATAGTGAAATCAGCTTCGCCATAGTTCTCTAATTCTTCTGCTGTAGGACGAATTAAGAGTTCATGAATGAAAAGGTTCTGGCTTGCTAATTCGTTAATGATACGGAACTTTCTTGTGCAGACAGGATCAGCACCAGCCATACCATCAAAGATGAAGATTTCTCTGTTCTGAAGGTAAGCGATTACTTTAGAACGAATTGCATTGAACTTCTCCTGAGTGATAGGAACGTTAACGCTTCCCCATGCAATGTCATCATGAACAGAAGGAGTATCAACGATAAATTTATCTTTAGGAGAACGTCCTGTATATTTACCTGTAGTTACAACGAGTGCACCAGTGTTAGAAAGCTTGCCCTCGCCTCTTCTTAAAGCTGCCTCTGTTAACTGTGCAGGTGTTAAATTGCGGTAAACTGCTTTAGGATTCACAATCCCAAGTTTTTCGATACCATATGTTTCCATAGTATTACCTCCTAAGTTGTATTTAAATTAAACTGTTGTACTTTTTATCGCGTACGTTGTCTATTGTACACTTTTTGTGTCGATTTTCCAATGAAAAAAGAATAAAAATCCCCAATAATGAAATTCTATTATTTTTTCAAACACGCTCTAGTATAACAATGCAGGATTGAAATGTCAATTATTCAAAACAAATAAAATGACCAATTATGAGTAAAAATATTAAAAATATTTAAAAAACGCGTGTATACAAGCAATATTTTTAAGGAACCTTGCTGAGAATTTCTGTTTCCTTTTCTATTTCCTGCCTTAAAATTGCAAAATTGCAAGAACCAACATTCAGAACTGCTTCATGAAAATCAGAAATTTTAAATGATTTTCCAAGAGAGGCAGCCATCTCCTTTTCTAATTTGTTTAATTCATAATATCCAATACTGTAAGAAAGATAAGTGACCGGATTTTCAATAACGTATTGGTAAAGTTGTTTTGTAGCGGATTTATCAATTCCGTAAGTCTTTAAATAATCGGCCAGTGCATTTTCATCATAATTTTTATAATTCACATATAAATCGCTCAGAGAGGACAGGGAGAGTGAGAGCAGGTCATTATCCCGATATAGCTGGCGGAGCTGTGCCTGTGTTTTTTCATCGACATCTTTAAATTCTGTAAAATTATAGCTGTATAACTGGGCATAAGTCCCCCATCCTTCGTCATATCCGTCACAGTGAAGAAATGTACGGAGAGGGGAAGGATTCGTACTTAAAAAATAATTCGTCTGGTATAAATGTCCCGGATAGCCTTCATGGGCAAGTGTGGAAAACATTTCGTTGGACTCCACACGGTTGTTATTGATGTAAATAATATTTGCATCTTTACTGTCAATTGGAGGTACAAGATAAAATGCACAGGCGGAAGTGCCGGAAAGAGCGTTAGGAACATTTTTTAATTCATAAGAAATGTTCTTTATTTCCGGGAAATCCACAAGAGAATCGTCTTTTAACTGCTCCATGATTTCCTTTGGTTTTGAAAGTGTCGGAACCGCACTGAGATATTCTGTATACAGGTCTTTATTTTGTGTTGTCAGGGAAGAAATATCTTTTATCGTATCTTTTAACTGTGTTTCCAAAGCTGTGATACATTCTTCCGGGGACATGTCTGTTCCGACATCGGACTGGAGAAGAAAACGATAGTAGTCCTGGCCATTTTCATATTCGCAGAGTCTCTCTTTTGTGCTGTTATCAGATGTAGTATGTTTGCTGCCTGTAGAGACCTGTAAAGCAGTTTTTAAATGCTCATATGCGGGAAATACTTTATTTGTAATGAGTAATCGGTTATTTGCGGTGTAGCTTGCTTTCTGATCTTCACTTAAAGTATCAAGGGAATCCAGACGTTCCTCAAAACTTTCAACGAGAAGATTATTTTCTTCGCTTGCATTTAAAAATTGGTTAATCTGGTCGATAGTATCAGAGATTACAAAATCAGGGCTTACAATATCTGCGTTACGGCGCTCTTCCTCAAAATCAAGAACCTGCGTAAAAAGTTCTGGAATTTGATTTACAAGTGATAAATAATCTTTAATATCTTTTTCGTTGTCAAAACGATATTCGGAAAGAGTTACAGGAATATCCGAAGGTAATCCATCTGCACCGAAAGGAGAAGAATAAAGAATATATTTTTCACTCATAATAGTTTCATTTAGATAATCCTGAAAAATCTGCCAGGTAAGTTTCTGTTCTTTTGTCAGGCTGCTTGTTGGAAAAGTATAAAGTTCTTGAAGAAGTTGTTTTGAACGTTTGCAGTTTTTCTTTGCCGTATCCGAAGAAAGCTCTCCATAAGTGGGAGAGGGTTCCTTTTTAATACCGTAAGAAGACGGATCAGAGAGTTTAAAATGCAAAGTAATTGTGTTTTCGGTAGCGAATTCTTTAAAGCAGGAATCAAGAAACTGGTCAAATTTTTTCTGCTTTGAAGAATTATGTGCACTGGATTGTCCACAACCTGCTAAACTGACTCCGCAAATAAGGATAAGAAGTAGAAAAAACAAGTGGGTAAATAGTGCTTTAGACAATGGTCTGCGATGATTTTTCTTCATAGTCGGCCTCCTTTGATAGCATTTTTATATCGGAAGATAAAAAGTATTTGGTATTATACTATGAATTATACAGGAAAACTATTAGTTTTTCAGAAAAATAACCATAGACGAATATTCGGATTTATTCTATAATAATATGTACGCGCAAAATTACCCTGTAAATACAATTGCTGTATAAATCAGGGATAAAAGATTCTAAGGGTACATTAAGGAAAGTTGACGAACAGATAACAGACCTAATGACACAGGTTGCATAGGAGGTATAATAGATAAATGAGTAAGAAACCATATTACATTACAACTGCAATTGCTTACACATCCGGCAAACCTCATATTGGTAACACATATGAGATTGTTTTAGCAGATGCAATTGCAAGATTTAAGAGAAAAGAAGGCTATGATGTACGTTTCCAGACAGGAACAGATGAACATGGTCAGAAAATCGAGTTAAAGGCAGCAGAAGCTGGAATTTCTCCAAAGGAATTTGTTGATAACACAGCAGGAGAAATCAAGAGAATCTGGGATTTAATGAACACATCTTACGATAAGTTTATCCGTACAACAGATGAGGATCACGAAAAACAGGTTCAGAAGATCTTTAAGAAGCTTTACGATAAGGGTGACATTTACAAGGGACATTATGAAGGAATGTACTGTACACCATGTGAATCTTTCTTCACAGAATCTCAGTTAGTAGATGGCAAGTGTCCAGACTGTGGCCGTCCATGCCAGCCTGCAAAGGAAGAGGCTTATTTCTTCCGTATGAGCAAATACGCTGACCGTCTGATTCAGTATATTAATGATAACCCTGATTTTATTCAGCCAGAATCCCGTAAGAACGAGATGATGAACAACTTCCTTTTACCAGGACTTCAGGACTTATGTGTATCCCGTACTTCTTTCTCATGGGGTATTCCTGTAGACTTTGATCCAAAGCACGTTGTTTATGTATGGCTTGATGCATTAACAAACTATATCACAGGCCTTGGATATGACTGCGATGGTGAAAGTGGAGAATTATTTAAGAAATACTGGCCAGCAGACTTACACCTGATCGGTAAAGATATTATACGTTTCCATACAATTTACTGGCCAATCTTTTTAATGGCATTAGATCTTCCACTTCCAAAACAGGTATTTGGACATCCTTGGTTATTACAGGGTGACGGCAAGATGAGTAAATCCAAAGGTAATGTAATTTACGCAGATGACCTCGTAGATTTATTCGGTGTAGATGCTGTTCGTTACTTTGTACTTCACGAGATGCCATTTGAGAACGATGGTGTAATCACATGGGATCTCTTAGTAGAACGTATGAATTCTGACCTTGCCAATACACTTGGAAACCTTGTAAACCGTACAATTTCCATGTCTAATAAATACTTTGGCGGAGTTGTAGCTAACAGTGGAGTGACAGATGGATTTGATAAGAATCTTATGGACGTAGCATTAGATACAAAGCATAAAGTAATAAAATGTATGTCTAAGCTCAGAGTTGCAGATGCTATGACAGAAATCTTTAACTTATTTAAACGTTGTAACAAGTACATTGATGAGACAATGCCATGGGCTTTAGCAAAAGATCCTGCAAAACAGGACAGACTTGCTACAGTTCTTTACAATTTAGTAGAAAGCATTACAATCGGTGCTTCTTTACTTTCTCCATTTATGCCAGAAACAGCAGAAAGAATTTTTGCACAGCTTAATTCTTCCGAAAGAACTATGGACGAACTTGAAATGTTCGGTCTTTACGAATCTGGAAAGAAAGTAACAGACAAGCCAGAAATCCTTTTTGCAAGACTTGATGCAAAAGAAGTACAGGCAAAAGTAGACGAGATGAACGCTTCAAGACAGGCTCCCGCTGAAGAAGAGAAAAAAGATGACGAACCAGTAATCGACATCGAACCAAAAGAAGAAATCACATTTGATGATTTCGAAAAAATGCAGTTCCAGGTTGGCGAAATCATTGCCTGCGAAGAAGTAAAGAAGTCTAAAAAGCTTCTCTGCTCCCAGGTTAAGATTGGCAGCCAGGTAAAACAGATTGTTTCCGGTATTAAGAAACATTATAGCGCAGAAGAAATGGTTGGTAAGAAGGTTATGGTTCTTGTAAACTTAAAACCTGCGAAATTAGCCGGTGTACTTTCTGAAGGTATGCTCTTATGCGCGGAGGACGAAAATGGGGAATTATCCCTGATGGTACCAGAGAAGAAGATGCCAGCAGGCGCAGAGATTTGTTAATTAAATTCTGAGTTGCCGCAGGCAGGGGAGACGCTCCCGAAGAGAGGCAATACCCTATATTTGTGACTTTCGTCGCTGCAGGTTGAATGTTCGCTTAAACACTCGCATCCAACCCTTGGTCTAAGGTCACAGCTATAGGGTATCTTATCTCTTCGGGAGCGTCTATTTTCCCTGTGGCAAACCAGGGATTAAAGAGGTATACTATGATTTTTGATACACATTCTCATTATAATGATAAACAGTTTGATGCAGATAGAGCGGTCGTTCTCGAATCGCTAAAAGATGCTGGCGTGACACAGGTTGTCAATGTCAGTGCAAGCTGGAAAGACCTGATGGATACCTTAGAACTTATTTCGAAAGTACCTTTTATGTACGGTGCAGCCGGAATTCATCCAGACCATGTTGGTGAACTTAATGAGGAACGGATGGAGCAGCTTCGGGAATATTGTCACAGGGATAAAATCGTGGCAGTCGGAGAGATTGGCCTTGATTATCACTGGAATGTAGAGCCAAAAGAAGTACAGCAGGAGTGGTTTATCAGACAGCTTCATCTTGCAACAGAGGAAAAACTTCCTGTAATTATACACAGCAGAGACGCATCGCAGGATACATTTGACATTATGAAAAAGGAACACGCCGGAACGACAGGCGGTGTAATTCATTGCTTTTCCGGTTCTGCTGAAATGGCAAAAGAATATGTAAAAATGGGTTATTACATTGGTGTAGGAGGTGTCGTTACCTTTAAAAATTCCCGTGTGCTGAAGGAAGTTGTAAAGGCAATTCCATTAGAGTGTATTGTAGTAGAAACCGACTGCCCTTACCTTGCACCAGCACCACACAGAGGAAAGCGAAATAGCTCTGCATATCTGCCGCTGGTGATTGAAGAAATCGCAAGACTTAAGGAAATTACAGCGGAAGAAGTAGAAAATGTAACCTATGAAAATGCTCAGAGATTGTATGGGTTAATTCATTAGGAGAACAGAAGGACAGACGAACTCTGGAAGAGAAAGAATCCATATCTGTGACTTTCGTCGCGGCGTGTTGAATGCTCGCTTAGCACTCGCACCCAGCACTTGCTCCCAGGCCACAGATATGGATTCTTTCTCTTTTACATATTGTCCCTTTCTTGATTTCGTCTCTTGAATGAGATATCCATTTCATGTATTATTATCTTATTATAGAGAAACTAAGTAAAAATTTAAGGGGAAGACTTCAACATTGATTCCCCAAATATAAAATTGCTTTCAAAATCTTATGACAGCCCAAGGAGGTCTTATGGCGAATTTAGGAAACCCGCAGGAAACGATTGCAGTTTTACAGCGGTATGGATTTAATTTTCAGAAAAAATATGGACAGAACTTTTTGATTGATACGCATGTACTCGATAAAATTATTGGTGCAGCAGAGATTGGAAGGGATGATTTTGTTTTAGAAATCGGACCGGGAATTGGAACGATGACGCAGTATCTTGCGGAGGCGGCAAGGGAAGTTGTTGCGGTAGAGATTGATACAAAGCTGATTCCAATTCTGGAGGATACTTTAAAGGAATATGATAACGTTACAGTATTGAACGAAGATATTTTAAAGGTAGATATTCGCAAGATTGCAGAAGAAAAGAATGGTGGAAAACCAATTAAAGTCGTTGCGAACCTGCCTTACTATATTACAACACCAATTATTATGGGGTTATTTGAGAGTGAAGTACCACTGGACTCTATTACAGTTATGGTGCAGAAAGAAGTCGCTGACCGTATGCAGGTAGGCCCGGGAACAAAGGATTATGGT
>ENA-OROU01001470-OROU01001470.1-human-gut-metagenome-genome-assembly--contig:-NODE-1470-length-19809-cov-3.743039_pt1 | contig 19809 bp, 25 predicted proteins | sample MGYA00242131_ERZ509054 | MGnify/ENA primary metagenome ERZ509054 (study PRJEB26280, sample SAMEA2338749) | human gut metagenome | biome: human gut; feature: human-associated habitat; material: faeces... | reverse complement strand
CATGAAACAGGGCATATAGCAGTAACAGAAATAATAAAAAAATTAAATCATAACAATAATAATGCAATAGTTTTTGATAGCGAAAATAATATAACAGTAAATAAAATATTAAATAAAGCCTTGAATAAAATAGGTGTAAATGATATAAAAGAAAAAGACTTATTAATAAGAAATATTTCAGGATATGCATATAAAGAAAGAGGACAAGAAATTATTGCAGAAGCATTTGCGGATTATTATGCTAATAAACAAAATGCTTCATTATTAAGCAAAAAAATAATAGAAGTTATGAAAGGAATGATTTAATATGATACCTATGGAACACCCTTGGACAGATTGGCAAATAGATACATTAGGAGAAAAAAATCCTTGGAAATGGAAAGAAAATACACCTAAAGAAATCATAGAACAATATGAAGAATGGGAAAAATATTACAAAGAAAAAATGAAAATTAAATTTTAGCACTTACTTTAAAAAGTAGGTGCTTTTATTATGGAAAGAAGGTGGAAAATATGTATATAAATCCATTTTTATGTGGAGTAATAGCCACAATATTAACAGAATTAACAGGAATAATAGGATATGCAATATATCTTAATGTTAAAGAAAAAAATAAATAAGTTATTAACATTTTATAATTATAAATCAAGAGCTAAGTCGACTAGCTCTTATTTTTATGCCCTAGATATGGCTTTAAACTGTCTATTTTTGTTTGGTTAGACTTCCGTAAAAAGTCAAAATAGTTTGGTTATAACAACCGTAAAAGTTAAGGAGGAAATTCGTTATGGAAGGTAATGAAGAAGTAAAAACAAATATGGAATCTACTGCCGAGAGTGTAGAAAAAGTTGAAACATCAAACGTAGAAGAAAATAAAGAAAAAACTTTTACAAGAGATGAAGTAAACAAAATGATTAATGCTGAAAAGCAAAAAGAAAGACAAGCAATTTTAGAAGAAATGGAAGCTAAAAAAGCAGAAGCTGATAAACTTGCAAAAATGGACGAAGACCAAAAGAAATCTTATGAATTGGAACAAGAAAGAGCTAGAGCAAATAAAGCTGAAAATGAACTAAATGCTTATAGACTAAAAGACGAAACAATTCGTCAAGCAAGTCAAAGAGGTATCTCATTAGGATACATAGAAACTATTGATTTTTCAAGAGAAACTGCTGAAAGTATCAATTCAAAATTAGATATATTTGAAAAAGTATCAAAAGCAGATAGAGAAAAAGCAATAAATGAGTATTCTAAAGAACCAGCACCACAAACAGGAGAAAGGGTAACTCAAAAAGATATAAGCCAAATGAGTTATACAGAATTGGCAGAATATCTAAATAAACACCCAGAAGTAAATTTATAAAAAGGAAGGTAATAAAAAATGGGAAAATTTGATTCAAAAAGTTTTAATGAAAAAGCATTTAAGTATTCAGTAGATAGAATACCAAATTTAAAAACAAACGAGTTAAAGAAATCAAGAGCTTTAACAGGAAATGAAGATATTAGAAAAGTATTTGCAGATGAAGATGGTACAGCATATGCAAGAATTGCTATGCGTGGACTATTAGAAGGCGATGCAGTAAATTATGATGGACAAACAGATATAACAGCAACATCAACCAAAACATTTGAAAGAGGTGTTGTAGTTGTTGGTAGAGCAAAAGGATTTGTAGAAAAAGACTTTTCTTATGATGTAACAGGTGGAAAGGACTTTATGCAAAATGTTGCTGAACAAATAGCGGATTATAAAGATGGATTAGACCAAGATACAATATTAGCGGTATTAAAAGGTATATTCTCAATGACAGGTGCTAAAAATTTAGAATTTGTTAACAAACATACAACAGAAGTAAAAGGAAATATTCAAGCAACAACATTAAATACAGCAACAAATAAAGCATGTGGAGCAAATAAAAAGAAATTCGCATTAGTATTTATGCACTCAGATGTTGCAACAAACATTGAAAACTTAAATTTATTAGAACACTTAAAATATACTGATAAAGATGGTATAACAAGAGAACTAGATTTAGGTACATGGAATGGAAAATTAGTAATAATTGATGATGATATGCCAACAAAAGAAGTTGAAGCAACATATGTAAAAACAACTGATAAAGCTATAGTAACAGGAAAAACATATTATACAAAATCAAGTACAAAATATACAGTAGTTTCTAATCCAGTTGAAGGAAGCATTGGAGATTATTACGAATTATCAGACGAAGCGCATACAGAATATACAACTTATGTGTTAGGTATAGGCGCTATTGATTTTGAAGATGTAGGAGTAAAAGTACCATATGAAATGGATAGAAATCCATCAAAAAATGGTGGACAAGATACTTTATATATCAGACAAAGAAAAGTATTTGCACCATTTGGAATTTCATACGAAAAGAAATCTCAAGCTTCATTATCACCAACAGATAAAGAACTTGAAAATGGTTCTAACTGGGATTTAGTAAATTCTGGTGAAGAATCAGAAGAAGATAGAAGTTATATAAATCACAAAGCTATTCCAATTGCAAGAATAATTTCAAGAGGATAGTAGAAAGGAAGGCAATAGATGTTAGAACAAATAAAACAAAGATTAGGAGCAAATTATATTGAAGATACAGATAATATAATACAAGACATCATAGCAGATATGACTTCTATTGCCTGTGATGCTTCTAATCGCAAAGAAACTGATAATAAATTATTTCCATACATAAAAAAAGCCGTTATATCTGAATATAATGCAAGAGGTTCAGAGGGACTATTAAGTCGCAATGAGGGTTCTATTTCAAGTTCATTTAATGATATAGAAAAGAAGTTAAGAATTGATGTTGCTTCAATAAGGATATTTAAATAATGTTATTACGAGATTTAACAAAAGTATATATATCAGAATATGAAGAAATAGAAGACCATGGCGAGATAGATAAAGTATGGAAATATAAAGGACAAGCTTGGCTAAACATGCAACAAGATGTAAACGAATTAGATAGAAAGTCTACTGGTGAAGTTGATTATAGTACATATAAAGGTCGTACGACAAGAGATTATGATATACAAAAAGGCAATGGAATATCATTTGAAGATATCCCAAAATTAGAGGAGTTTATTCCAGAATATAAGGTGTTAGATAAAAACCAAATAGGAAGTACTTATGTGTATAGAATGGAGAAAATACAATGATAAATTTCAATTGTAATATAAAAGTAAAACATAATTTCAAGAATATAAATGCTATAATGCAGAAATTACCACAAACTGCAAAAGCCATAACAGAAGATGTATTAAAAAACATTAGAGATTATGCTATAAGGTTGGAAAAAGGAAACAACGAAGAAGGTATATTAGTTGAAATGATTGATATGTCTACAAAAGAAGTGAAAGGCCGTGTATATACAGATAAAGATAAATTTCCTTGGGCTATGTTTGAACATTTTGGTACAGGAGATTTTCGTGAATTGTCTCCAGTAGGAACAACAAAGCATTTCTTGGAAACTGGTGGTAGCCAATGGTTTATACCTGTTTCAAAAGCAGAAAAGGAATTACATTATCCTATTGTAGAAATACAAGGAATACAGTTCTATATAGCTCATCGGAGTTCGTGCTAACCACTTCATGAGCGATGGAGCATTTGAAAGTAGAAATGAAAACGAAGAAATAGCAAAGAAAAAACTAAATGAATTTTTAAAGGAGTGTTGTAAATAATGAAAGATTTAAGTGTATTAGAGTTTAGTGATTTAACATATGAAAAATTAGAATCATTAAAATATAAACAAATATTAACAAATCCAACTACAACAAGTAAGTTTCCTTGTTTGGAATTACATACACCTTTAAAGTCAGTAAATAAAACTGAAAATGCATTTCCAATATTTTCTACATTTCAAATATCAATAACTTGTTGGAACGAAAAACAACGCCAAGCAATGAAAATCGCAGATGAAGTTGATAAAAAACTTCAAGAATTTAATTTTATAAGGACAAATACCAGTCCAGCAATATATGATTCTATATTGCAAAAATACGGTATAACAATAACATTTGAGGTTCGTTATAATTCTATAATGAACTCATTTGATTTTATAAAGTAATAGGAGGAATTTAAAATGGACCCAAAAACAAGTACAATGACAAAACTATTCCATGCTGATACATTAGAAGATTTAAAATCAGCAGGAAAAAGAAAACAAATAGCTTTTGTACAAAACATACCAGAATTTTTAAAAGCACCAGAAGGAGTGACTTATAGTGCTTTAGATATTCCTGATGAAAGAATGGCAGAAGGAAGACAAAAAGCAGAAAACCTAGAAATAGAAATATTATTTAAAGAAGACCAATATGATGAGTTAAAAGCTGTACAAACAGCAAAAACAAATGGTTATTGGGCAGTTCAATTACCAGAAAGTACATCAGAAGCTGGTAAGCCATTAACATGGTACTTTACAGGCACATGCCATATAGGAATGAGCGAAATAGCTATAGATGATATGCTAAAATCAAAATTAACAATTTATAGAAGCTCAGAAATAATGGAAAACAAAGGATTTCCCACAGAATAGTTCTACATTAAGTGCTAGGAGTAGAACGAAGAAAGTTACTAGCACAATAGAAGAAAATAAAGAAAATACTGAGGAGGCTTAGGCCTTCTCTCTTTTGCAAAGGAGAGAATTAAAGATGATTATAGAAACAAAAAATAAAACAATAAATTTAGTACTAAAAACAAGAAAAATAGTAGACATAGCTAATCTACTAAAAAATAAGAACTTTGAGGAGGCTTTTACAAAATCATATGCAATATGTGATAGAGAAGCATTGTCAAAAATAATATTCAAATTAGCAGAGAATGAAGATAGCAAAAGTGTATTTACAACATCAGATGAAGTATATGACTTTATTGATGATTGTAGATTAGAAGGAATAACTGCAAATGATTTATATGAAAAGATTGCAGAGGCATTGAATGAAGAGGGTTTTTTCAAAAAGAAAATGAGCAAGAAAGAATTAAAAGAAATGACATCAAATCCTTTGTCAACAATGAATATGAACGATTTAGTTCAAAAATCAGCAGAAAGTGCAATGAGCAAAATAGCAGAGAAACAATTTCAAGAGCAGGGATTTCAAGGCTACGAGGCTTAAATGATATAGTTGAAAAAATAAAAGAGGCTCATAATTTGGTTGAATTGATTTATTCAATCGAGTCTCTTGCATATTATTTTGATATGAAACCATACGAATTTTGGAATAGTAGATATTCAGAAATAAATGCATATTGTCAAACTCATCTTGTAAAAATAATTGATGATTTAAAACGTGAAATTAATTTACAAGAAGCGGTAACAAATAAGCTTATAAGAGCAGATAGTATGAGTAGAAATCCTAAAATAGTACCAATTAGAGATAATTACAAAGAATTATTTAAGGAAGAAGAACAACAAACACAATCTCCAGAAGAAATTATAAGAAGAATGAGAGGCATAATGAAAGCTGAAAAAGATTAAAAAAATATATCTTTCGACAAAATTAGACTGTTTTTTTATTTTAAAATGTTATAATTAACTTAGAATAAAAATAGAGGGGGATGTATTATGAATATAGAAGAATGTTTAAAAAATAACAAAACATATAATATCTTTAGCAAAGGTGCAATACAGAAGGTTCAAAAATTGATTGAAAATAATGAAGAAATTTTATATGCATTAGTATCAAATGTCTCAATTTCTGAAAATAATAGTATAAGTTTTGCAAATCAAAATAAAGTATTTGGTGGAGCTATGCAAGTAAAAAATGTTTTAAATGGTATTGTTGTTATAACTGATAAGAGAATTATTTTTTGTAATTCAACATTAGGAACTACAAACGAAAAACAGATTATGATAAAAGATATACAATCTATTGATGAACATATAAGTGGTTTAACAAAAACTGGTGAATTAAGAATAGTTGGAATAACAGAAACATTTGTAGTAAAAGTACTAAGAAAAGGATTAAATGAGGAAATAAAAAAGGCAATAGATAAAGCAAAAAAATTTAAAAGTGATAGTAATAATATAGGAAGTATAGCTTCTAATGCAGATGAGATAAGAAAATACAAACAATTATATGAAGATGGAATAATAACTCAAGAAGAATTTGAAAGAAAAAAGCAAGAATTATTAAAGTAGAAGAGGTTAATTTTAAATGTTTCAATTAATATGGTTATTATTTTGTTTACCATTTTATATATTAAGCATAACTGTAGGAATAGGAATTTATATATTTATTCTTATTATAAAACTAATAAAAATTGTAATTAAAGCTTTTTTTAAAAGTGTGAAAAGTCAGAAAAAATATGAAAAGGCAATTAGAAAGAAGAATATTAAAGAGACAAATTATTTGGATACTTCCAAAGTCAATAATAATTTCTATTATAATGTAGAAAATTACAATGAAAAATTAAATTATTATAATAAAAAGAGAAATAAAGATTTTATATTATCTCAAGTAACAGATACAGAATTAAAAGTAACAGTTGAAAAAATTCAAGAATTATACAATGAATTAGGATTTAAAGTTAAAGTTATAGATATTATAAAGAAAAAATATATAACAGAATATGAAGTAATATTTTCAAGAAAAATTACTCAATCAGATATTTTATCAGTATCAAATAAAATAATAGAAGAATTTCAAATAGATGGAGTAAAAATTGTTAGGAATTTACAAAAAGAAAATAGAATATATATACAAATACCATTAAAATATGAAGAAACACTTACTTAGGTAGGTGTTTTTTATTTGTGTAAGAAAGAGAGGAGGAGATGACATATTACAGTTGAAGAGATAGAAATTTTAGTAACTGCAAAAGTAGAAGAGGCATTGAAAGAATTTGAAAAAATGATACCAGCAATAAAAGAAAAAATGAAACAAGTTCAAGAAGCTTTTTCAAAAGTAGACACAAAGGCAATGACAAGTAAATTACATCAAGCAGTTAATTTTATGAAAAAGAAAATGCAGGACTTAAAAAAGAGTTCTGAAAGCAATGAAATAGCAATTAAAGTAAACAATAAAGATGCACAAAAACAAATATCCCAAATAAAAAAACAAATAGATAGTCTGCAAGAAAAAATAAATGCCCGACAAATGAAATTAAATGTTATAAATCCACAAATTGATAAGATAGTAGATGATACAAGAAAGAGTGTAACTCCAGAAGGAATAAACCCTAATAGCAAGGCAATGGATACAACAGTAGATAATGTATTAAATTCGAACAAGGATTTCACATCATTAAATAGTCAAGCACAAAAATTATATACAGAAATAGAAATGTATAATAAACAACTTGAACAAGCAAAAAGTAAAATGGCACAATTGGAACAAGAAACAAATAAAGCAGCAACTACTCAAAATAGATTGAGTAGTTTTTTTAGTGCATTTAAACAAAAAATAGAGCAAGTAAAACCTAGTATATCTAATATAAAAAACAGTTTTAAGGGATTGCCTAAATTAACTCAAAATATTACAAATAATATAAAAGGAATGGGAACAGGAGTAAGAAATGGATTAGGACATGTTTTAAAATATGCAGGAGCTTTAGTTAGTTTAAGAAGTATCTATTCAACATTAAGCAGTTGTGCTCAAAGTTGGCTATCAAGTCAAAATGCTGGGGCAAAACAATTAAGTGCAAATATAGATTATATGAAGTATGCCATGGGAAGTGCGTTTGCACCTGTAATACAATATGTGACAGGTTTAATATACCAATTAATGAAAGCTATACAATCTGTTGTTTATGCATTGTTTAGAGTAAATATATTCGCAAAAGCAAGCGCAAGTTCATATGCAAATATGGCTGGAAGTGCAAAAAAGGCTAAAAATGAAACGAAAAGTTTATCTAATATACATAGTGAAATAAATAATGTACAATCTAATGATAACTCAGATAGTGGAAGCGGTGGAAGTTCATCGCCAAGTTTTGATTTATCAGGAATAGATAATCAAATGTCTCCGTTAGCTCAAAAATTATATGATTTCTTTAAGCCACTCGTTGATAGTTGGAATCAATATGGCACACAAGTGATAGAGGCATTTAAAAATGCTGTTGGTGGAATAGGTCAAGCTATAAGTGCTATGTGGAATAGTGTAGAAACATTATTTACAAATGGAACAATATATTCAATAATTGCTAATATTCTAAATTCAATAGGACAAATAGGAGTGGCATGGGCAAATGCTTGGAATAACGATAATAATGGTACAGAGATAGTACAAGGAATTACTAATATGATTGATGATATTACTAATGCTATTTTAAATTTAGTTTCAAGTACAGGATTTCAATCATTTTTAGATGGTGTTTTAAGTGCTTTTAGTGGTATAGTGCAATTTATAGAACCAATAGTGTCTGGCTTTTCTGAAATGGCAGAAAAAATATTAGAAATAGTTCTTTCAAGTATAGGAGATGTATTGAAAACGGTAGGAGATGCACTACAAACAATAGCACAAAATAAAACGGTTTCCGAAATACTAAAAGCAGTAGGAGGAGCAATTGCTATTGTAGTTGGTGCGATTGTATTATGGAATATTGCACAGGCTATTTTGAATGGACTTATGGGATTATTTGCTATTTTAACAAGCCCTATAACATTAATTATATTAGCAGTAATTGCAGCAATAACTGCAATTATACTTGTTGTAAAAAATTGGGGAACTATATCAGAGTGGTTTCAAAATTTATGGGTAAAAATAACAGAAAAATTACAAGAAATATGGAATAATATAAAATTGTTTTTCGTTAACCTATGGAATAGTATTATAGATAAAGTAAAAACAGTATGGAATGGAATTAAAGAGTTCTTAAGTAATTTATGGAATGGAATACTAAATATAGTAAAAACAATATTTAATGCTATAGCAACATTTTTTAGCAATGTATGGAACAATATAAGAGGTACAGTGCTAGCTGTATGGACTGGAATTAAGATTACAATTTCGACTGTTATAACTAATATTAAAGATAAAATATCAACGGTTTTAAATAACATTAAAACAGTATGGAATAATATTTGGACAACTATAGGAAATGTAGTAAAAAATATCTGGAATGGAATTTGGTCAGGCATAAAAAGTGTAATAAATTCTATATTAGGTGGCATAGAAGGATTTGTAAATGGAACTATAAAAGGAATTAACAAATTATTATCAGGAATAAGCAGTGTAGCAAATGCAGTAGGTTCTTTAATAGGACTAAATCCAATCTCATTACAAATAAGTACAATTTCATTACCACGATTAGCCAAAGGTGGTGTATTAACAGAAGCAACAACAGTATTAGCAGGAGAATATTCAGGAGCTAAAACAAACCCAGAGATTGTAACACCACAAAACATAATGAGAGACACATTTGAAGATGTATTGTCAGACTTTAATAGTGGCAATGGACAACCAGTACATATAACAATACAATATTTAGGAAAAGAAATATTTGATGATACAATAGATTATATAAATTCAAAAACCAGAAGAACTGGAAAAAATACAATAGTAATGGTAGGTGATTAAGATGATATGGAGAGAACATGGAAAAACAGAAAATTTGCCAACACCTTCATCATATAGTGCAGACATAGAAGACACAGACAACGATAGCTATACAAGTAAAAAGACAGGAGCATTAATAGATAATCCTATAGCAGTAGGAATGTTAAAACTTTCTATGTCATGGGATTTAAATTCAGAAGATGAGGCAGAGAAACTAATACAAAAAACATATAAGAACCCATTTATTCTAGATGTAAAAGTACCAGTTGTTAATGGTGGATTTTTAGAAGGAGCAAAGTTTAGAGTTTCAAAAAGAAAGGTAGAAATGATAGATACAGAATTAAATACAAACACTTCCAAAACAAGATGGAAGTGTTCTTTTAATTTAATGCAAAAAGAACTAACAGAAACTCAAAAACAAGCTTCGAAAAATGCAAATTCATAGGAGGCTATAAATGTATAATACAAGTAAAGGTTATAAAGAAAAAATATTAGAAGATTCAACACAACATGAATTAAATATATACATAGATGGAAATAAAATTGAACCTAATCATATTATAGATTTTAGTTCTAAATCTGAATTATTTAACAATAATGAACTTTGTTTAGGTTGTACTCCTGAGAAAGATATCGAATTTGAAATAGATAAAAGAGATTTACCAGAGAATTACAATGAAGTATATGTTGAAACAGGAATAAAATATCACAATGATATAGTAACAGAAGGAGAAGAAATAACACTAAAAGAAGAGAAAGAAATACCACTTAATTTAGAGATAAGTGGAAATCATAAGCAAAAGACATATAGTGGAAAAAATATTTTGAATTTTGGAGCATCTAAAAGTGGAACAATAAATGGAATAACATATAGTTATGATGAAAATACTCAAATATGGACTGTGAATGGAACAGCTACAGCAAAAACTGATGTGCATTTTGGAAGTATTATAAAATCGAAAGCAAATAAAGTATATCAATTAGAAACATTCCATTTAGGTGGAAGTATTAGTAGTGATAAATGTATGATTTATATGCAAGATGAAAATCAAAATTGGGCTGGGTGGTCTTGTCAATTATTAAATGTAGATGCTAGACAACCAGCAACAAAAGATAAAAATTTGTCAATGGGACTGTTGATTTTTAGAATAGAAAGTGGAATAACATTAAACAATTATAAATTTAAAGCACAATTTGAACAAACAGATAATCCAACAGTTGTAGAATGGGAACCATATGTAGGTGGAATACTTTCACCAAATCCAAACTACCCAAGTGAAATAAAAACAGTTGGCAGTAATGTGAATTTGGCTAAAGAAACTCAAATAGGATATTGGAACAATAATGGAGTGTTTGACTATGACTCAAATTTTGCTTCAAGTAAACAAATAGAAGTAGACGAAGGAAAAATTTACATAGCTAGTTTATTTGATAAAAACAAAAAATATGTAGGTAAAATGGTGTATGTATTATTTGATAAAGATAAAAATTTTACACGATACAGTGGAGAAGAAACAATAACAATAGCAAATAATGAAAAATATGTATCTATAAGAACATATGCTAATCAAAAAAAATATATAAATGATAATGATTATTTAATTAAATTAGAAGAAGGCTCAACACCAACTTCATATAGCCCATATGGTCAAGGGTCAGTAAAGGTAAGAAAATGCAATAAAAACTTATTCAATGCTTATAGTAGTGATTTATTATATTATTTAAGAAATACAGATAAAGAAAAGTATACTATTAACAATAGCAATAGTATTAAAGTAGAAGGAACTGGAGTTTCATGGAATAGACTTGAAATAACTATCTCAAATTTAAAACCAAATACAAAATATACAATAACTTCGCAAATTACTAATATTACTCAAGGTTGGGCAGGATTATTATGTGATTATGATAATAATAATATATTTAAAGTATCTAATAAGGAACAATCTAATCCACAAATCACAATTATTACTGATGAAAATGGAAAAGTCAAAATACAGTTTTATACTAATTATACTTCTACAGTACAAAATAGTTCTGCTATATTTAATGATATTGAATTGGAAGAAGGTTCAACTGCAACAACATACGAAACTCACCAAGAACAATCTTATATTTTACCAGTACAACAAGAAATGTTAGAAGGAGATTATTTTGATTGGGACAATGAAGAAGAAGTGCATGTGTGGGAAAAACTAGTTTTTAAAGGAAATGAAAATTGGAACGTAGATGATATTTATAATGGAATTGCTCAATTTAGTTTATCCGTTAATGCAGTATATATAAATGATGATGATACTGTAATAAGAACAATGTCAAATTATTTTAAAGGAGTTGGTTTTGATTCAAGTTGGTTAATTGATAATTGTGTAACAATAAGGAAACATAGCAGAGTTAGAATAATGATAAGTAAGTACACAACAGTAGAACAATTTAAAACCTGGCTAAAATCAAAATATGATGAAGGAACACCAGTAATCGTATATTATAAACTATCAACACCAAAACGTTTACCATTTACAGAAGAACAAAAAGAAATAGCAAAAGAATTAAGTCATGCAACAACGTATGAAGGAACAACACACATATACAGTACAGATAGTATATCTCCTGTATTAAAAACAACATGTGGTAGCGAGATTGTACCAATAGGAAAGTTTACAATTCAGAAACCAATTGAAGATGATGAGTTTAAAGTAAAAATAAAAGCTACAGACTATATGAAAAAATTTGAAGATAACAAATATGATGGTAGCAATTTAACATATCCAAAGACTATGTTAGAAGTTTTAGAAGATATATGCCAAAAAGCAGGAGTAGAACTAGGTTCTACTTCTTTTCTTAATTCAGAAAAACAAATAGCAGTATATGATAATACTGTAACAGCAAGAACATATTTAGGTTATATAGCAGAACAAGCAGGTGGATTTGCTGTAATAGGCAGAGATGGAAAATTATACATAAAAACATTTGGAGAAGATACTATCAATTTCAATGTTGATTTATTTGGTGATTTTACTTGGGGAGATAAGCTAAAAGTAAGTAGAGTTTCTTATGAAGATGGAATACAAAATTATAAATTTGGAGATGAAACACAAGCAACAGTATTTATTGACCAAAACAATATGTATATAGTTGATAGTGAGCAAGTAGAAAATATTTATAATCAAATAAAAGATTTTGAAGTATACACATTTGAGGGAGAAACAATAATAGATCCAGCTTATGATATTGGAGACATTCTAGTAATTGATGGTAAAAAAGTTTTATATCAAGGAGAAATAAAGTATGCTGGTAAATTTAAAGCAAGTATAAATAATAAAGTACAAGCTAAAACAGAACAAGAAAGTATGCAAACAAAACAAACAAACTCAAATAAAATCAAAAGAGTACAAAGTGAAATAAATCAAATTGATGGAAAAATAACACAATTAGTACAGGAAACAACAGAAAATGAGGAAAAAATAACACAAGCACAACAAGATATAGATGGATTTACACAGAAAGTTGCAACAAAAGATGAGCTAACAGAAAAAGTAAATGAATTAAAGCACACTATAGAAGGAATAACATTACAAGCTAAAGAAACAGGTGGAGGTAACATATTCTTTTATGCGAAAGAATACTGGAGAGGACAAACACAAGATAGTGAGGCAACATTAGAAGAGTATACAAATACTTTAATACAACAAAATAATGTTAGTGATGAAGGTTATTTGATAAATAAAGGAGTATCAATTCAATCACAAGTTGTGAAGAATGGACAATATGTCATAAGCTTTAATTATTACAAATTAAAAACAGATGCTACAGGTTATGTAAAAATAAATGAAGTTGAATATAAACTAGATGGAGAAATAAACAATTGGATTGAAAAAATAATTCCTGTTGAAATAACAAGTAATAATATAAAAATAGAAATTGGTAGTGATACAGTAGCATCATATTATATTTCAGATTTAATGGTTTCAATGGGAGTAGAAAAAAATATATGGACACAAAATGCTAATGAAACAAGAACAGACACAGTTGAAATAGGAAAAGGTATTCAAGTTAATTCTAGTACCAAAAACACATATACGAGAATTGATGCAGATGGAAACAGAACATTCAATAGTTCTACAAATGAAAGAGTAGCAGAAATGACTGATAAAGGTGTTTATACAAAACAACTAGAGGTAAAAGAACAAGCAAAAATTAACGTATTATTAATTCAACAAATTGGAAGTCAAGTTTGGCTTACAGGATTAGGAGGCTAAGATGGGAACAATAACAGCTTATGGAAGTAAGCACTCACACGAATTTAAATTAACAGTAAATGAAACATCAACAAGTACAGCTAATAATACTTCTGAAATAAGTTTTAGTTTTACAATATATAAAGCAAGCTATTCTTGGAGTAACTGGAAGAGTATAACATATAGTATTTCGATAAATGGTACTTCTTATTCAGGAACAATTCCATCGTATTCAGCTGGTTCAACATTAACAATAAGAACTGGAAGTCAAACAGTATCACATAATAGTGATGGAACAAAATCAATAAATTACAGCTTTTCTGTAAATGATGGTTCAGGACAAAGTTATACTTGTGGAAATGCCAGTGCTAGTGGAAGTATGAATTTAAGTACAATTCCAAGGTATGCAAAAGCCAGTATTTCTCTAAATTCAAAAACAGTAAACAGTGTGAAATTAAATTATTCGGCAGATGCTACAATAGATGGAATTTGGGTTAGTAAAAATGGTGGAGCTTGGGAAAGTGGTTATGCTTTGACATCTCCAATAAATGTAAGTGGATTATCTCCAAACACTAAATATACTTTAAAAATAAGAGTGAAAAGATTAGACAGTCAATTATATAGTGAGTCTAATAGTATAGAAGTGACAACTCATCAAATTGCTACTTTAAGTTCTGTACCAAATGTTAATATAGGCTCTGCACATACAATTACTTGGGCAAATCCTAGTGGAGCAAGTACAAGCTTAAAATTATGTAAGACAAATAATTCAGTAATAATAGATTATGGAACTGTAACTGGAACAAGTAAAGCAATAACACCAACGGCAAGTAAAATATACCCACTAACTCCAAACAGTAATACATATAAAGCAAGATACATTTTAACAACAACAGCAAATGGAAAATCATATACAAACTCAAAAGATTTTACGTTTACAGTAACAAATAGTAATCCAACATTTAATAATTTTACATATCAAGATACAAATACTACAATAACAGCTTTAACTGGAAATAATCAAATTTTAGTAAATGGTTATTCAAATGTAAAAGCAACAATTAGTACAGCAAATAAGGCTACAGCAAAAAATAGTGCAACAATGAAAAGTTACAAGTTATTAATTGGTACAAAAAATACTACAGCAAATTATAATGCAAGTGCTGATGTTAATATGAGTATTAATCAAGTTAATAACAATGTTATAGATTTATATGCAATTGACAGTAGAGGAAATAGTACAAAAGTAAGCAAAACAGCAACTATAAAAAAATATAGCAATATAAAAATAAAATCACTATCAGCAACTAGACAAAATAATATTGGAACAATAACAACTTTAAACTTTGAAGGAGAATTTTGGAATGCAAGTTTTGGTAGTGTGGCAAATGCAATAACTAGTTGTAAATATAAATATAAAACTACTTCTAGCTCTACTTGGATTGATGGTAAAACAACATTAACTTATACAATATCTGGAAATAAAATTACTGGTAGTTTAAATATTCAAGGAGATGCAGGAACAGATGGATTTAGTGTTGCAAATTCTTTTGATATTCAATTGATATTAGCGGACAAGTTATCAAGTGCAACTTATAATATTATTTTATCATCTGGAAATCCAGCGTTAGCAATATATAAAAACAATGTAGCAATTGGACAGCAATATAATACAAGTGAAGGAAGTAAGTTTCAAGTAAATGGAGATATAAGCTTAACAAATAGAGCGAATGGAATAAATATAAATGGACATAAGGGAATATTAAGACATTGGACAAACGATAGTCAAATGTGTGCAAATAATGGAACTATATATTTAAGACCAAAAGGTGATGAGAATACAACTAATCAAGTTATGATAAATAATGATGGAAGCATAACAGCTTCTAAATTCAACGGAAAAGCTTCTCGAGCTACAATGACTGATAAGTTAGAATGTATAAATGGAAGAATAACAAATGCAAATATAGCACATAGTTATGAAAATGATAAGGCACACCTTCAACTATTATTAGCTACAAGTGCTATGACAAGTAATAAGCCTGCCGCAGATGGATACATATTACATGGTTCTTGGGATAATAGTGGTCAGTACAATGGTCAAGTATATTTTCCAAATAGTAATGTTAATGTACCTTTGCAATTTAGAGGAAGTAATAATGGTGCTTGGGGAAACTGGGAGAGTATATACAGATGTAAAACTTTATACGACAATTCATCAGGCACAACAGGAACAGTAACATTAAATGAAACATCAGCTAATTTTGCTTATTTAGAAATATTTTATGGAAAATCAGAAGGCAATCCTATTTATAGAAATTCTGTAAAAGTTAATGCTCCAAATGGTAAAATTGCTAATTTATTAATTGCATACAATATATATAGTGGTAGTATGTCACAATTACAATCAAAATGTGTTTCTATTTCAGGTACTTCGGTGGCAAATACATCTAATACTACAGGTTACGTAAATTTATATAATGGTAGAAGTGTTGAATGGGGAAATAGCAATGAGATTAAAATATATAAAATTATAGGCTATAGATAGGAGGTATAAAAATGGCATTAAAAAAAGAAATAGAATTAGAAAATGGAATAACAACAAACTATCATAGAATAGTAAGTATAAATAAAATAACAAATAATTGTAATATTATAGAAGTTGCTTCTTATACATCAGAAAAACAAAGAGAAAAAGAAAAGGAATATTACAATAGTACAGATGAAAATAAGAGTATGAATATATTTATTGAAACCAGTTTTATACAAAAAGAATATTCGGAAAATGAAACAATAGAAGAGTGCTATGAATATTTGAAAAATTCAGAACAGTTTAAAGACGCAGAAGATGTACTGGAGGTGGAAAAGTAATGCAAGATACAGAATTAATTGAAAAAGTAGCACATCTGGAAGAGCGAGAAAAGTCAAATACAAAAAGAATAGGTGACCACGATGAAAGAATCGATAAACTTGAAAAAACATACTCTATAATGGAAAAAATGGATTATAGAATGGGAAAAGTAGAATCAGCAGTAGAAAAGATAGACTTGAAATTAGATAGTAAAGTATCAGAAGATGACAAAGTCAAAGGCAAGAAGTGGGACAAGTTTGTTGATTATATATTTTATTCAGTTTTGGCTGTAATATTAGGACTTATATATATGAAATTAGGTTTAAAATAGGAGGTAAAAGCTATGGAAAAATTAAAAACAATAGCAAAATACTTAACAAATATATTAGCAATAGTAAGTGCATTAGTAGCAGGAATAAATGCAGTAGATGGAATAACAATACCATATGCAATACAAATAGTACAAGTTATTGCAGTAGCACAAGGAGTTATTGGAACATATTTGTTAGGACAAAAAGCAATAAGTAATAAGGAGGAATAGTTATGGAAGATGAAATTGTAGAAACAATGGAACTTGCAGAAGAAGATACAAGAGGGGAGGCAAACGAATAATGAATATAGAAGATAGACTATTAACAATAAATCCATATTCAAGAAGTGGAGAAAAGCAAAATAAAATTGAAAAAATTGTAGTTCACTGGGTTGGAAATGCAGGAAGTTCAGCATTAGGTAATAGAAACTATTTTGAGAGTTTAGCAACATCACATAAGACATATGCTTCATCTCATTATATAATAGGTTTAAATGGTGAAATAATAAGATGTATACCAGAAGATGAAGTAGCTTTCCATAGTGGTAGTTATTCAATGAATAGAAAATCAATAGGAATAGAAGATTGTCACCCAGATTGGGACGGAAAGTTTAATGACAATACATATAATAGTTTAGTAGAATTATGTGCAGATATATGTAAAAGATATAATTTAGGTATAGATGCAATTATAAGACACTACGATGTGACTGGAAAAGAATGTCCAAGATATTATGTAAGAAATGAACAGGCTTGGATACAATTTAAAAATGATGTAGCAAATAAATTAGGACAGGCTACAACTACAGTAGCAGTACCAAAAGTTGAAGGGAGTGATGAACCAGTGAGAAGATATAAAAACGGTTCAACAAAAGAAATAATATATGCAGATACAAGTTTAACAAAAGTAATAGGAAGTTTATCACCATATGAAGAATGTGATTGCTTTGGAATATTTAATAATAGACCAATGGTAAGATATAAAATTGATGGAACTAATAATTACAAAATTGGATTCGCAAAATGGACTGGTGGAGTTAGATAAAAAGATGAGGTAAGTTGATTAATTTCAATTTACCTCTTTTTTTCGTATTTTTTCAGAATTGGTTCAAAATATTCTTTTTCCCATTCTTGTCTACATTTAATTGCATCTTCTTTATTTTTAAAACATCTCCTATGAGATTTTTTTTGAAAGATTAAGTTAGCTACCCATCTTTTTTTACTTTTGTCATAAAATACACCTTTTACTCCACTTGAGTTAGTAGATAACATTTTATCTGATAAAATTACAGACAAATTTGTGCCATCTTTTAGATATTTTTCCGAATAAGAAGAGAAAGCTAATCGACGAATTTCTTCTGAAACGGTGGGATTTTTAAGACAACCGCAACTTGATATTTCTCCACTCTTGATCTTACAACCTGCTGCATAAAATATATTCCCACAATAGCATCTACATTTCCAAACTATCATATTTCCGTTTCTTCTGTTTGTTTTTTCTAATAAAGTAATTCCGTTTATTGTTTTTCCTATTAAATCCAATGCCTTGAATTGGGTAGAAGCGGATTTTCCTTCACAACATTTTCTACTTGCTATATGTTTTTGAGCGACCCATGCAATTTTTCCGCACAAAGTACACTTAGTTTTTAAATAAACAACTGCATTTTTTGAGAATTGTTCTAAAATTTCAAATTTTCCAATTTTTGTACCAACATAATTTTTGGCTTTCATTGTTAAAACCTTTCCTATAATTAATATCATTCTAATATATTTAAATAACAAAGGGAGAGATTAGCTATCTAATCTTTAAAAATTTTCATATATGTCATCTGAGCTTCTCATTTCTTCTATATAATCTAAATATTCAGAAATTGTAGAATATTCTTCATCATCTTCCATATCACTTTCTCTTACTCCGTCTTGCATTGCGTCTAATAATTGCCATGCTTCTAACTTTAAATTTTGCATTCTTTTCCATTCTTCATCAGTCATCAATTCTATTAATTTTTCAACTTCTAATTCTCTAATTTCTTTAACTTTCATAATTTTTCTCCTTTTTTTGAGTGCTAGCCAGTTGGTCTAGTCTTATCTCTTTTGTTAAATATATTATACTACGTGTACACGTAAATGTCAATACTTTTTTTATTATTTTTTTAAATAATTTTCAATTTTTTCTTTTACCCATTCAGAATAATTTTTCTGGTTTTTTTGTAACTTATTTAAGAAAGCTTCTGCAACTTCTTTGTCAACATCTACAACTAATCTTTTATATTTGCTTTTTCTCCATTCGGTTTCTTTTTTTAAATCTCTTGCCATTTTCAACACCTCTCTTGATTTTTTTTATATTATCATATATAATATTTATATGCAAGAGAGGAAGTATCCTCTCTCGGCTTAGTCAAACATATGATGTATAATCATAATGTCTTGCCAAAGCTGTTTGCGTTTTGCTTGTAGCTTTCTCATTTTGCGGTGTGAAGCTATAAGCTTTTTTATTTGTTGTAACATATGTATCACCTCCTTAGCTGTATTTATTATAATACGTGTACACGTAAATGTCAATACTTTTTCAAAAAAAATTAAAAAATTTTCAAAGTGGCTGAAAATACTGAAAAATAGAGGTATATAATTACATTGATTTAAAAATAAAATGGCTTAAAATTGATTGTAAAAGCTTCGTTTTAGCTGAAATATCAATGAAAAATAGATATATAAAATCGACACCGTTCGACACACAGAATTAACATAATATGCTATAATTTATGTAGAGGTGATAGAATATGAAAGAAGCATATAACAAATCACTACAAATGATGAAATATTTAAAAATAAGATTAACAAGAAAACAGTATACAGAATTAGCAAAAAGATTTAACTTATTAAGTATACAGAGTTT
>ENA-OROU01001458-OROU01001458.1-human-gut-metagenome-genome-assembly--contig:-NODE-1458-length-19926-cov-3.748176_pt1 | contig 19926 bp, 24 predicted proteins | sample MGYA00242131_ERZ509054 | MGnify/ENA primary metagenome ERZ509054 (study PRJEB26280, sample SAMEA2338749) | human gut metagenome | biome: human gut; feature: human-associated habitat; material: faeces... | reverse complement strand
GTGCAGCGACAATAGCCGCCATAGCGGTAGAAGATGCTGCCACCGCCGTCATAGCGGTAGAGGATGCAGCCACCGCCGTCATAGCGGTAGAAGATGCCACTACCGCGTCAATATCCTTATACGCCGAGCAGGACAGGCCCGCCAGCGTAGCGATGGACTTGCCAAACGCCAGCTTGCTGCCGCCGGCCGCGCGCCAGATCAGCGGGTTGTTGGCCATCTCCTTGCAGCGGGCGGAATCACTGAGCAGATCGTCCCAGTCGGTGAACTCGTAAAACTGGTGCATCCATGTCAGCACCGCATCATCGGCAACCGTACTGCCGAGCAGCAGCTCAAGCAGCTTGTCGCTGTTGCGGTCGGGCAGCTCGATCGGCACGCCGAGTACCACACTCACACCGCCAAGGTTGGCGGAAAACTCCTTTGCATGGGTCGGGTTCGCAAGGATCGCTTCCATACGATGTACGCCTTTGCGGTAATTACTCTTAAATGCGCTCATATAGGACATAAAGTCCGACTGATTTACGCCAAGCATTATCTCTCGCCTCCATATTCAATCGCTACATAGTTGATTTTGATGCTGTCTGCCGTGGTGGTCGTGCCGCTGACCAGTGTAGTTGCGTTATGCGCCGGACTGGTACCAGTCGCCGCACCGGTGTAGTAACTGCCGGTCTGCAGCGTCCGCAAGCAGTAAAGGAATCCCTCTGCGGTGATGTCCTTGACCAGCACAACGCCGTCGAAGTCCTCGGCCTGGCATACAACTTGCGGGATGCCCTCAAACGCCTCTCTAAAATGGTAGGTATTCCATCCCGCGCCCGTGTTGGTGATCGTGCCGACCTCCATCTCGGTGTCCTGCAGTTCACCGGTGCCGCTGTCGCTCTCGCCGCCGATCATGCCGCCGAGCTGGTCAGCGGTCAGACGGCCGTCCTTGTCCAGCACCGCCGGACCTCCGGGCTGACCGAGCAGGGTCAGTGCGATAGCACCAATCTGCGCCGGCGTGATCTTGTGCGGATTGCCGGTGTCCTTGACATGCGCCGCAAGCAAATCGTTAATTGCCTTAAACAGTGCAGCATGCGCGGCTGAACTTTTGTTATGCGTATCTACGGCGCCCTTACCCTCGTAATTCATCTCGGGCAGCTGGCCGGAGGGCACTTTGCCGTTCCCGTCCAGACCTGCCACACCGTTGGCCTTGCCCTTGGTATCAGCTGATACGGCGCCGAGATCCTTTGCGGCCAGGCTGCCGTCCTTGACGGTCTGCTTAACCTTCTCGGCCAGTTCGGTGGTCTTGACACGTTCGCCCACCGCGTCAGCATTATTTTTCAGCTCGGTGTCGATTGCGGCAAAGTTCTGGTTGAGCACTTCAACATCGCCGAACTCCTCGTAGCCGGGTTTATTCAGATGATAGTTAGGTGTTTGCTCCATCCGGCAGCACCTCCTCCTTAATTTCTCGCCAGGTGAGCTTTTTCAGCTCGCCCCATGTTAACTTCTTGATCTGCTCCCATGTGTTGTACAGCAGTGATGTTGTGCAGACCATATTCGCAGGCACAATGTCGGCAAGCAGTTCTTCGACCGCCTGCTGATTGCGCTTTGCGGTCAATGCCACCTTAACGGTTAGCGTGTATTTGCCACCATCCAGCTCGAGCTTGTAGCCGTCCGCACCGCAGAGCGTTTCAAGCTGCTGCCGCAGGCGACGCACCGAGAACGGCAGCTGCGCATTGATCTTTGCGAGCACCTTAAACCGGCGCTCGTCCAGTGTGTCCGTGTCCATCGGCGTAATGCCGAAGATCTTCTCGTAGCGCGCAATGGCGGTTTCACCGGCGGTACTGATGAACTGCGCGTCCAGCACCGCATCAGCGGCATCGCGCAGACGGTCAATCTCCGGCTGCTCGGTGTCGCACAAAAGCGGAAACTCGTAGGTTTTCAGCAGGATCGACGGCAGGTAGTCTTGCAGCTTCTTTCTCACGACGCACCGCCAATCGTACTCAGCCGCGGAATCTCGTCCGCAGCCAGCTCGATGTTCCTGGTATCGCCGTTAACGGTTGTGCCGTCCACGTCGACCACGCAATCCGCGGTCAGCAGGTGTGTTTCGATCTGCGAGATACGAACCACTGTTGTTTCGCTGTCTGCCCAGGCTTTGCACAACTCATCAAGATACGCATTAGCGGCGCTCACAAGCTGCGACTTGCCGTTCTCCCAGTTCCAACCGGCGGCAAAAGTGACGTTGGCTGTAATAGTGAGGTCAGCGTACTTTGCACCAGTGACAGTTACGGTGTGTCCGATCGGAGCCAGACCCATGCCTTCACCGTGGTTCTGCTCAGGGTCGATGGCAGTCTGTACCTTGCTGATAAGCTCCGTACTGGGTGCTGTGTAGTCCGACGCGATAATGGTCAGCTTGACCGTACCACCGCCGTTCCAGACTGGGTAGACCTTGGTACCGCCCACGCCTGTAATCGCGTTGACCTTCTCGCGGTAGTCGGCCACGTTGCCGCCGAACGCTTCACCGTCGATACTGGCGTAATACTTCTCGCGCAACGTGTCGGTCGTGTCGCCGTCCTCGGCCGGAATGAGCACTGCCGCAATCTGAGCGATTTCCAGACCGTTCACCGTCTGGATCGGCAGCAGCAGGCCGGTGTACTTGTTGCCGACCGTGCCGAGCGTTTCGGCCTCGAGCTTGTAGTGACCTGCCGAGATTTTCTCGGTAACTACATAGTTAACCTCATCACAGTTGAACCGCAAACCCGCGGTCAGCTCCACACTGGACGGCGTGAACACGCCCTCGATAACAGCCGCCGTTTCGCCCTGAATTGTTACACCGCGTTCCTTACAGCGCAACATAAGGTATTGCAGGGACGCAGTATCGACAAAGGTTTCATCCATAACAACATCAAGTTCCATGTACGCCTTTGCAAGTTCTGCGGCAGCCGGTGCAAGCGCGTCATAGATGATACTGCCCTCTCGCTTGTCCACCGTATCCGGCACGGATTCCAGCATACGGTTCATAATGTAGTCAAACGTCATTTCATCGGAATACTTTCCGATCATGCCGCTTCACCTCCAAACTCAAATTCGCTCTCGACGTCGCCCTCGGTCGTGGTTACGGTAAATTTCACAAGCAGGCTGCGCTTTCCCTTGGTGAACGAGAACTGCTCAACCGAGAGCACACGATCATCCGCCATGAGCGCATCTTCAATCGCCTTGGCAACCTTGGCCTGCAGATACGGCGTCATGGTCTGACCCAGCAGGGCGTTCAGCTCAATGCCGTAATTCCAGCTGTAAATCGCGTACTGAAACCGCTCGGTCTGGAGAATCAGGAAGATGGCCTGCTTCATGGCTTCCAGTCCGTCCAGCTTGCCGCCGGAACACGGGTAACCGTCAAACCGCAGCGCATAGGTGCGCGTAGGCTGTGTTTCAATCTCGAAATCCTGCACGAGATCGTCATTATACTCTGTCGGCAGCATTACAGCGCCCCTTTCTTGTCTAAAATGAGATATTCCTGACCGCCCTGTTTCCTTAGCAGAATGAGCTTGTCCCCTACCTTAAACGAGGACATGCTCATGCCAGTACGGACGGCCAGAAACTCTTTCTTGAGCGGCAGTTTCTGGTCAATCTGCACCTGAAACGGGTCAAGCGAGATGACCTTTCCGTAGCACCAGTCAGCAGGTTGCAGCGTGTCAAAGACGTCCTTCGCAATCTGCTTCATGGCGTTGAACAAATCAGGCACTAAACTCACCTCGGATTCCGCTCAAATACAGATCCATCGTGTAAAGACCGTTGCTGAACGTGTGCTTGGCCTTCTCCACGCACATATAGTTTTTGATGTTAATGTCGCCCAGGCCCATGCCGACACAAACCGAAGTACCGGCACGCGCCCGAACATCACCGAACACCTTCTGCATGGTCAGCTCACGGTGGATGACGTTGTAGTATTTCATGAGCGCTTTCGCCTTGGTTTGCAGGTCAGCGGTGTTGAGGGCGTTGTCCAGCTTTTCGTAATACTGGAGCGTGCCCCATTTGCTCTGGCTGGCGGTATTGTTCATCACATGAACCTCTCTGACGCCGGTTTCATCATTGTCCCACGCCAGCTTGATGCGGTTGTACACGTCGCTGTCAATCGAGGACGTGTAGCTGTAACCCTGGGCGGTGTCCTCGTCGATGTAGAGCGGCAGGAGCAGGCTCTCGTAGGGTTTGAGGCACAACTTTCCGAAATCGTCGTAGAGCACATACACCTTGCCGGTATTGATGATTGTGAGGTCGGACGCATTGCCGAGCATATCGAAAAGCGTCCCCTCCTCGATACGCTGCGGAATCTTGTACTTGGTATCGGTCACGGTACCAACCTTGAGGCCATAGTCAGCCGCCAGCATTTTCAGCACATCGGCGTAGGTCTTGTTCGTGTAGCTGATGGTGTCCTTGTTCTTGAAGTAGCGCAGCTGGTCATAGGCCGTGACCTTAATCAGCCGATTGTCTGAGCGCGACTTCTTAAAGACGTAGCCGTAGAACACATTCGCGCCATTGAACCGGAACGACACCGGATTGCCCTCGTGAAAGTTGAGGGTATCGTCCTTGACGACCGTAAACGTCAGCGAGGACGCCGCGCCGCTGCGGGTGGTTTCCCACACGATGTCGCCCTCGATCATCGGCTGCTGAAGCTGACCGTTTTTGTTCTGGATGATCAGCTCAGCGCCCGGCATCTGGCAGGACGGCACATCCCGCAGGATCTCCTTGCGCGTGCCCGCCGCGCCGGTAACAGACTTAACAACAACGGTCGTGATATCCTTCTTTTTCTTCTCGGTACTCGAACCGGATGAACCGGACGAACTTGAAGAACCAGAACCGCCGATGATGGCGGTACCTTTTCGCCTGCCCCAGTTGTTACATTCAGCGTTCGAGGACATCAAGAGGTCGAAGTGGTACACGCCGTTTTCGATTTGAATCATGCCGCCGCGGTCATTGACGGTGTAGGTCACGCCGTCAAGCGCTGTACCTGTACCCTGCACGGTGATTTTCGTCCCGAACGATACAGACGGAGGTGCAGCACAGGTGTGCTTGCTTGGGTCAAGTTTGTTACCGAGTGCGTCAAGGAAGCCGCCCTCCATGGCGTTATTCGCCGGATAGTATGCCGTAAACAACGCCTTTACAGTGTTCGTTGCCGTGCCGCCCGACTTCGCGCCGGAATAGTTAGATACTGTGTCCTTCGACGATACATAGTTCAGCGGATTGACCGACGAACCGTTCAAGTGCATACCAAAATGCAGGTGACAGCCGGTCGAGTTGCCAGTTGTACCAACGGCGGCAATCTTCTGACCTGCGGAAACTTTCGCGCCCTTTGAAACATACAGTTTCGAACAATGTCCGTAGAAACTCATCAGACCGCCGCCATGGTTAATACTGATGTAGTTACCATAACCTCCGTTCAAACCGGATACCGTTACAGTGCCAGGAGCAAACGCAAGAATAGGAGTACCCGAAGCAGAAGCAAGGTCTACACCGTCATGAAACTTGACAGTGCCGTAAATCGGGTGTACGCGGTTTCCGTAACCACTCGAAATGCGCGAGTAGGACGGACAAGGCCAAACATATTTACCCATGTTCTCCCCTCCTTAACCCGGCAGCTTGAGCACGGTTCCGGGATAAATCCACCAACCGTTACTACTGCTTGATCTACCGTATTTCTTCGCTGCGGCTTCAATGGCAGCCTTGTTCAGATTATAGATAGACTGCCACTTAGTACCGTTCCCCAACTTCACCCGGGCAATGTCCCACAGCGTATCACCAGATTTGACGGTGTACGTCTTTCCAGCCGGTGCAGTCGTAGTGTCGCGCTTCTGCGTGACGGTCGCTTTCTTGGTGCCGCTGCTGCTCTCGCTTTTCTTGAACTCGATAGACTTGGTATGGTACGGCGTGTATTGCAGCAATTCAATCTTTGCCATCACGTCAACGCCGTAGCTGCCGGCATCCTCAGCAAGCTCATAGCTTTCAAGGGATACCGTCATCGGCTGTGCGCTCATCAGCTCCTCACCGCTGTCGTCTATACGGATAACCGAGAACTCAAACGGCTTGCAGGCGGTCTTGAGTGATTCCAGCTTGCTCATGTAATACTGAGCAGGCTGATAACCGCTCGAATAGCACGCAAACGGATATTCCCTGTTCGGCAGCAGCGCCGAAAAGCTGATTTTCGACAAGCCTGCTGTCTTGATAATGTTGCGCTGACCCTCGTTGATAAGGTTGATGGTCTTGTTCTGGTTTGCTACTTTAATCGTAAGCGCTCCCGGCGTGACCGGCAGGAGCACGCCATCCATGTAAAATTCGTACATATTTAGATGTGCACTCCTTCCGCGCTGGTGACCAGGGCCTCGGTGACCTTGGCTTCCAGCAGGTTTACTACGCCGTCAAGGTCCATCTCGTTGGAGATGTTATTGTGGTTGACCATTTCCACCTTAATCTCGGCGGTGGTGTACTTGTTGATGGCCTGCCGCTCGGCAATATCGCGCAGCAGCTTGATGTCGTCCGAGGAAACGCTCACATCGTCCGCGATCTGTGCAGTGTTGTCCGCGATGTTAGACAGCAGGCCCGTCGCCGGGTCGTCCGGCAGGTCAAGGCCCAGCTTTTCGGAGATGCTGTTCTGGAGGTTTGCGCCCCAGTTATAGCCGTTGGCGTAAGCCGTCGAATACTCGATCTTCTCCTTGTGTTTGACATATTCCGTCCACCCGGACTGATCCTTGATCTTCTGAATGCGGTCCGTGTAGCTGTCGTAGAACGTGTCCAGACCGCTGGTGATGTTGATCTTCACACCCGGAATAAGGTTGATGAGCTTCTCAATCGTCCTCACCATACCGCGGATGACACCGACAACATACTGACTGAGCTGCAGAAACAAAATCTCAATCGACGCAATCGGATGCTGGAACACGTTGCCGAGGAAGTTGATAAGATCGGCAATGACGTTGTAGACCGGCAGATAGAACATGTTGTAGACGAACGCGCCTGCCATCGCAAACAGGCCGCAGATCACGCCGACGGCGCTCGTTGTTTCGTTCTTCGCCCGGTTCGTGTAGTTGATATACGCCGCGATCACGCCGATGAGAATGATAATACTGCCGATAATCAGCACGATCGGGTTGAGCGACATCACGGCATTGAGCATCTTCTGCGCGGCGGTCAGCGCCTTTGTAGCCGCAGCACAGATCTTCGTCCAGTTAGCCGCCACCGCAAACAGCGCAAAGGCTGCCGCAGCCGCAAGCACCAGCGGACCGATGATCTCAATGTTGTTCGCCACCCAGTTGATGGTCTCCAATAGCGGCTGCAAGGCCATGATCGCCATATTGCTGGCCTGCGTCCAGACGTCCGACCAGGTGAGCGGAATCTCGTTGAACTTCTGGTTGGTTTCCTCCGCCGAGGACAGCAGCGCAGACTTGACAACGCTCGCCGTCAGCTCGCCCTCCTGTGCCATGTTGCGGATCTCACCGACCGATACGCCGAGATAGTCGGCAATCGACTGAATGATGGTCGGTGCCTGCTCGAATACCGAGTTCAGCTCCTCGCCGCGCAGCACGCCGGAGCCCATCGCCTGCGTGATCTGCAGCATGGCGGCGGCCTGACCCTCTGCCGAGGTGCCGGCGATCTTGAACTGCTTATTCAGCTGCTCGACAAACGCGATCGTTTCCTGATTGCTGCTGAATGCGTCACCGGCAAGCAGACCCATCTTCGCGACCGCATCCGCCGTAGCGTTGTACGCGCCGCGCGAACGCATAGCCGACTGATAGATCAGCTCCTGCAGGTCGGCGGTGCTTTGCAGACCGTCGTTCATCAGATTCAGACGCGCCGTGGTCTGCGTCATTTCGTCCGACATACTCACGATACCGCTCACCAGCTTGGAGCCGAGGAACGCGGTGCCCAGCTTTTTAAGTGAGGCCGTCAGGTTTTCCGCCGGCGGCTGCGCCGAGGTCATGCCGCTCCGCAGCTCCTCGACTTCGCTCACAGTTCGGGTGAGCTCTTCGCGCACGCCTGTCAGTTCACTGTTAAATTGTGAATAAAGACCGGTCGGCGCCGCCTGTTCGGTCAGGCTTTGCATCCGCTCAAATCGGTCGTTGACCGCACTCAGGTTGGACGCGATACGGCTGAGCACGTTGCTCATGCCATCGCGCAGCTGGACGGTGTTGGACAGTGCCATAGAACTCACCTCCCTCGTTTCGTCTTATTCAGTGCCTTTTCCTCTTCCTCGCCTCGCACAATGCACGAAGCTGTGATAAAGGCTCTCTCTTCCGTCGGCAGGCTCAAAAATGCGGACGGCAGGATGTGAAGCTCCTGCAGGCAGAAATGTGCGACGGAAGCCTCGTCATCCCCGTCCCGAATCAGTTTTTTGCCTGTTCCACCAGATCAGGAGCATCACCAAAGCCACAGATGTCGAACAGCTTTTCCGTGTAGTTCGTATACTCGCCCGGCGTCAGCATGGCCGAGATCAGCTCCTCGGCGCATTTCACGCCGTAGCTGTCCTGCAGTTCTGCATCGTTGAGGTTCGGATAAACCGTGCAGGCGGCTGCCAGCTTGGCAAGGTACAGCACGTTGTCGAATTCCTGACGGAAGCTGCCGCGCTTGCCCGGCACCTGTACGCGATACTGGCAGTCGCGGCGCAGTGTTTCGTCCTCGCGCGAGGAAATGCAGCGCACCTCCCACTCGAGTGGCTTTCCGTCCTCATCGGTGAAGCGGTCAGATACGACCAGCTTCACGTTTTCAACCTGCTTGGCGTTCTGCGCCAGAAATGCGGTAAGATTACCCATTGTACAAATTCCTCCTTATTTCATACCGGACAGTTCGGCAAACTCCTCAGGCATATCCCAGCCGTCGAACGTGCCGGAAAGCTCCTCGTCAAGCAGACTGTCGCCTGCGTCGAACTTCGCCAGAATCGAGCTGTCGATCAGGCAGCCGGTGTGCGTGATGGTCTGACGGCCGGCGGACGAGGACGGGTCCTCGTTGGACACCTGAATCTCAAACGGCGTCATCCTGCCGGTCTTGCAGTAGGTCAGGAACCAGCGGCGAAACACGCTCTGGTTAAAGTGCGCCGTGCCCTTCCACGAACCGGACCAGCCAGTCGGCTTCTTACCGATGCCGGTACGGCCGAGGATTTTCACGTCCTGCGAATTGACCTTCGCAGACGATTCAAAGCTGTACAGCTGCATCATATTATAGCGGTTGCCGTCAATGGTGACGTAGCACTCGGCCATCGAGCCGGATACCGCATCATTTGCTTCCATAACAGGAGCGTTCAGCATAACTTTTCCCTCCTTTATTCAACGATTACCTTCATGTAAAGCTGTTCCATCGCGGAAACCGGCTGTACATGGTCCTCGACCGCAACAGACTTCTTCATGTCGCCCTGCGACACGGTGACGCTGCTGCTGTCAAAGTTCTCAATGGCGCGGATGGTCTGGAGCTGGGTGTGGTGCGCTACAATGTCGCTCCACAGGCTCACGCGGCCGCTTGCGTCGTTCTGCACCTTGCCGAGGTACTTCGAGTTAAACAGCGATGCAATGTCATTCGCAATCTGGTCGAGCACGCGCATGACCTGATTGGACGAGAAATCCGCGCTCTTTTCATCCGTGACGGACACGAACGTGTTGATGTCGGTCAGCACGCGGGTCTGGTCACCCACACGGTGGAACGTGAACTCACCGGCCTTGATCGCCTTTTCAAGCTGGGTCTGGGTGTAGTTCGTGTCGATGTCGTACTCGCCGGTGTAGGTCGAGTTGGTCATCGAACGGTTGACCGCGCACGCAGATTCCGCGCCGGTCGTCCAGTAGACAGCCGACGGGTCATCAGATGCACCGACCAGACCGTTCTTGACGGAAATCACGCCCTCATAGTCTGCCGCAGGGTAGCCATGCAGCACGCACTGGAACTTCACGCCCTGCTCATCACGCAGGCGACGCGTCCAGTTGGCGAACAGACCCTTGACCGTGCTGTTCTTCGTGTCGCAGCCGACCGCGTTGAAGCTGTACGGCTCGATCTTGTCGAGGAACGTCTGGTAAGCTGCATCCTGCACCGCGCCGGTCGTGCCGCCGGTGAGCAGCAGGCCCGCGTTCTCGGTCAGCGCCTCGCTGCCCTTCCAGTGCAGATAGTCGTTGTCGGAAAGGTCGGAAACTGCCTTAACTGCCTTCTGCGTGTCCACGAGGGTCGTGCCGATGTAGGTCGAAACGTCGTAGACCTCGTTCGTCGAAGCCGTGAAGCCCTCGTTCTGCTGAATCACGATCTTCAGTTCGTTGCCGATCTTGCCCGGATACTTCGCCTCCGCGTACTTGCAGACTGCCTTTGCACCGCCGCTGTTCAGACGGAACAGGTGCAGCGTCTTGGCATTTGCGAAGATCTCGCGCAGCGGACGCAGCTCGTCCGCCGTGTAGGCGTAGCCGGTCAGCGCAAGTGAGCCCTTCTGGAACTCGCTGTTCTCGATGGTCACGACCTCGTTCTCCGGTCCCCAGTCGAGGGACAGCGGGAAAGCCGCCGTGCCGCGGTCGCCCAGGGTCGCAGACGCACGCGCCGCCGACACAAAGTTGATGTACGCACCGGGCAGAACCTTGTTCTGTACGGTATACATACCGCCGCCTAAAGCCATTTAATTCACCTTGCCTTTCATAAAGTTGTCAATGAGCGCGTCCACCTCGGAAAAGGTGTAGCGCTGATCCTTGTCGAGCAGCACGCCCAGCAGGTCGCGCCGCTCGCGGTATCTGTCGAAGGTCAGGAGCTGTGCGCCGGTAAACGCCGGTGCTCCTGCCTCGATTTTACGTTTAACTGCCATTTTCGTTCTCCGTTCCTACGGTGGTCTGCAAATTCTCCATCGGAATATCTTCCGGGACCTCCCGGACAAACTGCCGGTAATCTACGAAGAAATGCAGCACATCGTCTGTTATCTGCCACTCAAGGTTCTCGCCGCGCAGATGTTCGGTCTGCCGCAGCAGGAGCATGAGCATCAGCGCGGTCTCGCGGCACTGCCCGCGCGGACGGCTCTCGGTCGGAAAAAACCACACATCGAAATGCTGCACGATTTCCTGCCACCCGGACGGGTACGGCGTGACGTCCGCACGAAGCTGCCGAATGGAGAAGCACGGCGCAGAGAAGCCCTGCTCGATACGCTCGGTATAGATGTCGTACTGCGCCGATGGGTAAACCGAGCGCAACTTATCGACGATTTCCTGTACTACGTTAATCATTTGCCCTCCATCATGCGGCTGAGAAATTCCTCGCTTTTGGTCTTGATAAAGTCCGGCGCAGCTTTATGGAGGTCGAACAACCCCTCGCGCAGCATATGCTTGCCCTCGACAAAGCCGCGCACCAGGCGCTTGCCGATGGCCGGAACGTACCGTCCGACCTCCTGCCGGTGGCCGTTCTCCACATATGGTGCATACTCAATGTTGTTGTAGATTTCTGCACGATAATGTTTGCCGCTGCGCTTCGCCTTGGTGATGAACCAGTTGCGCCGCAGATGACCGCGGTCAACCGGTGTCAGCTCCTTGACGTCGGTCAGCAGGCCGTTCATCATCTCATCGAGCAGGCCGGTGTAGAAAGCGTCCATCTCCGGTTCGCTGGCGGCGGCCTTAATGCGTTCGTTTAAGTCGCGCAGCTCGTGAAAATCACAGCTTCCCCAGCTTGCCATTACGCTCGCTCCTCTCGGACGGCGGAAAGCTGCTGATGGGTCGGATAGACCGCGCTTTCGCCGCTGTATTTCAGCCGATAGGTCGCGCCGTACTGCTGAACCGCAATGCGGCAGCCCGCCGGGACAGCCAGATCAGGCGCACAGTAAATCGTGGCCTGATAGCTGATCTGACCGCTGTTCGCGTCCGTTTTGCTGTCCGGTGTGCCCGAAAACGACAGTGCACACGGGATATTCTCGTGCAGCACCGCGTCCGGTGTAACAACGGTTTCGCCATTCACGGTTTGCTTGCTTACGCCGGTGACGGTCATCACGCCGTCATAGGTCTGCTCGAGCAGCGCACGCTCCAGCTCCGGATTGCCGAGCATACTACCACCTCATCTTTCGATAGGCGTTCAGCTGCGCCTTGTAGTCGGTGAGGAAGTCGCCCGAGCCTGCCAGTGCCGCCAGCTGCTCTGCCGCCGTTGCAAAGGAAAAGGACGTATCCCCTCTGGACACGCCCTTTGCGGCAGGCTGCATATTCTCGTTCTGGAGCTGTACGCTGTTTACCAGACCGCGCACCATAAGCGCTGCGGTGTTCGTCAGGCCGTCCGGCGCCTCGGTCAGATTGCAGTAATTGCAGATCTGCTCGAGCACCAGATCGCAGGCGAACTCAAGCGTTTCCTGCGGCAGGTTCGGCAGCAGGCTTTGCGCCCGCAGCATCAGCGTTTCCCTTGTCATTTCTGCGCTTCCCCCTCGGTTTGTCCTCGGTCGGCTCGGTTTCCTCCTCGGCGGTCACGGTTTCTACGGTAAAGCCCGCACGGCCGGAGAACCAGCTTGCAAGCCACTCGTTATCCGTCTGCGCCTCACCACTGACGAACTGCACGCCGCCGATCTTGCGGTCGTACTCCTCGTTCGGTGCCTTGATCTTGTACATGACAGTTCCCTCACTTTACCTTGAAGTTACGCAGCACGCCGGCAGCGCGGGACTTCTTGAGCACGGTTGCCGCTACCATCTCCACATCACCGGCCTTGACCGGGCCTGCGGTAGAGAAATCCGGCAGCGTGGTCGAAATCACCTTGCCGCCCATCGGAGATACGGCGTGGAAACCGTCCAGACCCAGACGGACAGCATACAGGTCGGTCAGACCGGTAACCGTGGTCTTGGACGAGGACGCGCCGTACTCGCGCGACGTGATCGGCACGACCGGCTTTTCCTTCTTCTCGGATGTGTCGTAGTAATACTGCATATCCATGAATGGAATGCCGTTGTAACCGCTCATCTGACGGCCGAAAGCGTCCTCGGAGTGGGTCAGATAACCGGCACGGCGGGCGCAGGAGCGGATCTTGGTCAGCAGTGCCGCATTGCCGATGAGCATGGTCGGCACGCCGTCCAGCTCGGACAGGAACTCGTCGAGCATATCGAGCACGGTCTTGTAGTTGGTGTCGATCGCCGCCGAGGTGGACAGGTCGATCGCCTTGGATGCGTCGGCATTGATCTCGGTGGAAGTGCCGACAAGCAGCGTGTCCAGACCGTCAAAGCCCTTGGTGCCCTTGTCGCCGTTGATGGCGGTGTAGTGGAACAGGTTGGTGGTCGCCTTGATGTGCTCCTCGAGCTGGAACTGCACCTCGTTGATCTGACCGTTCGCGGTACCCGCGAGAACACGGTCGATCTTGAACGTACCGCCGAAGATCTTGAGGTCAACCGACTTGGTTTCGCGGTCGGCTACGGTTTCGGTGTAGTCGGTGTTGATGTCACGGAAGTCCGCGCCTGCCGGGGTCTTGAGCTGAGTGTAGCCATAGGTCAGCGTAGAGCCGCCGGTGCCCGGAGATACCGAGTTGTCAAAGGTCAGTGCCTCGAGCAGCATGGAGCCGCGGCGGAACTGATCAATAACCTGCTGGTCCACATGGTTTGCCATGCCGACCTTTGCCTGTGCGAGAGTGATAGGCATTTTCATTCCTTCTTTCTGTTAGCCGTTGGTGTTGTATACTTCTGCGAGAGCGGAACCGAGATCGTTTACCGTGTTCGGGTTGCCGCCGGACTGCGGATTGTAGCCGCCGCCCTGACCGCCGTTCGGGTTTCCGCCCTTGTCGCCCTGCTTGCCGGACTGGCCTGCGCCGTCCTCCTCGAACAGCCACGCCTTGTCTTTTTTCAGACTTTCGACCTGCGCGTCAAGGCCGGTGATCTTGCCGTCCGTGCCGATCTTGATGTCGTCCATCGAGAGCGCCGCGCGGGTCAGCTGCGGATCGCGTGCATGGGCACGGGTCAGCGCCAGGTCGATAGCTGCATCACGACGGATGTTCGCGGTGTCGGTATCGTACTTGGTCTGGAGGGTCTTGAGGTCGTCCTCCAGCTTCTTCGGGTCCTTTCCGTCCCACGCCTTTGCGGTGGCACGCAGGTCCTTGATGGTGTTGTTCGCCGTGGTCAGCTCCTGCGCCTTGGTGTCCAGGTCGGCCTTGGGAACGTAAGCGCCGCCGGCAGCGTTGACCACCTCAAACTTTGCGTCCTTTGCCGCCTGCTGGAACTGCTCCCAGGTCAGTGCGCCCTTTTCAAAAAGGGTTTTGAGAAATTCCATTGTTTTTTGCTCCTTTCATCGAAAAATGGGTATGAAAAAACCACCTTGACGGTTGTCTTGGTGGTTAATTCTTCGGTTGATAGTGAATGCCCGGTGCGCATTCGATTGTTGGATCCGCGTCCAGCTTATTCATGTGCTCTCCCGGGATACCGTCCGGAAACGCCTTGCAGCATATCCGCTTTCGATGGATACAGGTATTGCACAGCACACCATGGACGCCCGACGGCTGCGAACAGCGTGCCAGAAACTTGTCATGGTCGGACAGTTCTTCGTATCGCCTGCTGCGTTCCTCGGGTGGCAGCCTCTTGAAGTCCTCAAAGGTTAAATTTCTGTCAGCCATATGGTGTCGCCCTCCTTTCTGTCAACAATGAAACGCGACTTCCTTTTGAAAAGGATTTCCTTTTCGATTGTGTTGATACCGCGCATATCTCGGCCGGATTTGCTCTGAATAACCAGCTGAATATCCATATCCGGGTCATATACCTCCGTAGAAGTAGACGTGTATGCGTCATATGTAACGATCGCGTCAACCTCATGCGCTGCCAGAAAGGCAGCTTTATCCGGTATCATGTCGCTTGACAGAGAACGATATACCGTTCCCTCATACACCGGAAGTTTATCCAGCGCCTTGTCAAGTCGTTCCGTCCAGTGCTGCTCTGCTTCGCTGAGCGGTTCGCCGCGGCGTAGCTTGTCGTTCAGTGGGTAGCTTTCTGCGCTGATATACTTTTGCAGTGCGCTTGTTTCGCGCTTGCTCAATTCCAGTATAGCATTTTCCGGGTCGTTTTCAACATATTTCTTATGCCATTCCTCATACGTCAGCTTTTTCTCGACATACTCGGTCTTGCCAGTCGCGGGATTTCTGGCGGCACGCTTACTGCCGAGCCGGAACTCCGTCACCGGGACGGTGGTACACCGGCAGCGCGGGTGCAGCGGCGGATAGTTGATGCCGGTTTCGTGCTCTGCGAGCGGAAACTCGCGCTGATCCAGAGCGCCGCACACCGAGCAGGTCTTGAGGTCGAGTGCTGCCTCGAACCGATAGGACTGGACACCGGTTTCCCGGTATCCCTGTTCGGCAGCCTCAGCCGCCATGTGGGCGCTCTCGGTATGGATGAGCGTTGCCGCCCTGCTCTCGGACACGCCCATGCGCTGGGTGAACTCTTTCGTCATGCGGTCAAGTGAATCGCCGCGGACAAAGCCGCGCGAGAGCGTCTGCATCAGCTCACGGGTCAGCTTGTCCTTATCCGCCCAGATGCGTGAGGAAAACTCACTGCCGGCCCATGGCGTAGCGAGTATCTTCTCGACCGTCTGCGGGTCAATGCGGGCAAAGGTGCTTGCCACATCGGCCTGCTGGCTGACGGCGTACACCGTGCGGTAGTAGGTGTCGGTATAGCGCTCTTGCAAATGGTCGCGCAGTACATCGCGCTGAGAGCTGAACAGCTCCATCATACGCAGCTCAACCTGCGTCTGCAACGCCTGCAAGCGCGAGATACGCGAACGGAGATAAACCTCCTCCAGCTCCTTGTCAAAGCCGCCTGCGATGGCCTTGCCGCGGAACTCGTCCAGCGACATCCGGAAGTCTTCCAGCTCGGCATCGCGCAGCAGCTTGCGTGCGTCGGCCATGCTGACACTCTCGTTTGCGGCATATCGGGCATAGAAAATCGAGATTTCCTTGTCCAGCTCGTGCAGAATGCGTTCGTACTCCCGGTGGAACCGCAGACACAGGTCGTCGTCTTCCCGTTTCTGCTTTTCGGCCAGCTCGATGGCACGTTTGCGCCAGTAGGCGCCGTTCAGCTTATCCGCTGCTGCCATCGCCTGCACCGTCCTTTGGCGGGAACTGGAACTGCGGCTGCTTTTCGGCTGCCGCCTGCTGTTCCTTGTCCAGCTGCTTCTGCTCGCTCTCGGCATCGTCTACCCACGGATGGTTTGCGAGAATCGTTCTGTCCGAGATAATGCCGACCGACTGCTGCGCGATCTGCGCGGTTTCGAGGTCGTTCTGAACCATGTTGCGTGTCCATGTCTGCAAAATACGCACGGGCTGCGCGATACCCTCCAGACGGCAGATGGCGCGTACCAGCTCGGCAAAGCCGCTGCGGAACTGCGTTTCCAGCATCACGGCCTTGAGCTCCAGCAGACTGTACAGGTACTTGAGCGCCACGCCGGACGAGTTGCCGAAATTCTCAGGGTTCGGGTCAACGCCCATGCCGCTGACGAAGATCTGACGGCGGGTTCTTTCGAGGAATGCGTTCCGCGCCTCAAACGGAATTTCCGCGCGGATGGTGTCCACGCCGCCGTCCCCCTCGACCTTGATGAGCTTGCTCTTTTTGAGATCACTCATGAACTCGGTCTTGTCCGTGCCGCCGTAGTTCTTGATGACGAAGATGACCTCCTGCACGTCCTCCATGTCGTTGGCGAAGCCGGAAACCACCTTGTCGTAGGCGTCGATCAGGTCGCGGTACAACGGCAGGTCGCCCCGCCGGTCGGCGTTGTTGTAGAACGGGATGAACGGCACCGCGCCGAGGCCGTGCCGCAGTTCCTGCCCGACTTCCGGATATTCGAAGTAGGTGTAGTTACCGGACACGCCGTTCTGACGGTAGAACCGGCAGGTCGTGTCGTCCCAGTATTCGCACACCTGCACGGTCTGACCGCTTGTCGGGTCGAGCATGGTGTAGCAGCGTAGCACGCCGACAAGGTCGCTTTCCAGCGTACCGGAGAACACCGGCACGATCTGTTCCGGGTCTACGGTGTGATAACGGAACCTGCCGTCTGTGCCGCGCCAGTAGTGCAGCCAGCCGACCGAGGTGTTGCTCGCGTCAATGCCCAGCTGCATGGCTGTTGCGGTATACTGATCTCCGAGGATCTCTGCGATCCGCTCGTTGGCGGTCTTGTTCCCCACATCGAACACCGGCGGATAGCTCAGCGCGTAGGAAACCTTCTGCGTCACGAGCAGATTATGCCACGAATGCGAAATGCGGTTGTCCGCGAGGTGCAGCGGATTGCCGAGCGCCTGTTCAGTTTCAGCCTGCCGCTGCAAAACGCTGTTGTCCTGCTTGATGCGGTTGACGTTGCTGTAATAGCGCCGAGCCTCGTCCGCTGCGCGGATGAACTGCCCGTGCCCCTGTAAAAGCCGCTGAATCGTGCGGCTGTTCACTTTCACCATACGCTGACCCCTCCTTTCCTGGTAAACTGCTCCGCAACGCCGGTCGTGGCGTCGGGAGCGTCATCGTGGGCGTTCTTGCCCTCTTTCTGGTAATGTAACATTGCTTTTGCGTACTCCGGCCAGCGGTCACGCCAGTTGACCGGGTAGTAAATGTGATCCTGCACCCACGTTGAGCCCGTCAGGATACGCGCGACCTTGTTCTCGCTCTGGTGGAACCACTCCACACGGCAGCGGTTGGAGCCGAGCCGCCGAAGCTGCTCCTGCACGTTGCGGGCAAAGCCGCGGCCGCCGTTGTTGCTCTCGATTTTCGCAAGGTTGACGCCGTGCGCCAGCAGCCGCCGTGCGGTTTCCGGCTCGGTGATCTCCATCGGGTCCTTGGTGTAGTAGATGTCGAGCACATAGGCCTCGTGGTTATACTCGCCGTAGATGATGCTGCAAAGATAGTCCGCGCCGGTGTCCGCCGTGTCGGTGTAGCTGCGGATATGAGTGAACAACGGCTTGCCGTTTGCATCGCGCGGAATGTCCGTGTAGGTCTTGAAGCTGCTGTACAGACGGCCTTTCAGGTCGATCGGCTGCTGCTGGTAGTTCGCTGACGCGATCTCCTCGCTCATCGTGCGAACCTTGTCCTCGTAGTCCTCACGGGTGAGAACCGCGTCGCACAGCATCGTGCCGTCGTCCTGCAAGGCTTTCATCGTGATGAGTTCCGCATCCGGCCAGTGCTCCAGCGCACGGCCTGCGAGGTCGCCGGTCGCCCAGCGCGTCATGATGATAACGATCTTGTAGCCGGTTTCGGTTCGGGACAGCATGGTGTCGGTGAACCACTGCCACTGCTTGTCGAGTGCGCCCTCGTTAAAAGCCTCCTCGGCCTTCTTGATCAGGTCATCGAGAATCAGCTTGCGTGCGCCGAAGCCAGTCGCCGTGCCGCCCGGAGAGGTAGCAAGGTAGCTCGCGTACTGTCCATCAAGCGCCCACTTGCCTGCGGCGGCCTCACCGTACTTGATGCGTGTCTGCGGGAAAATGTCCGAAAACACAATGCGGCTCGGGTCAAACCGTTCCTCCGCAATGCCGTCGCGGACCGCCCGTGCGAACGTCGTGGACAGCGTTTCGTTGTAGCTGCCGGTCATGATCTGCTCGGACGGATCGCGCCCAAACAACCACTGGCTCAGCAGCACCGCTGTGCGGCTCTTGCCGTGGCGCGGCGGCATATTGACCACCAGCACCTTGCGGTCGCTCTCACAGAACGCCTGTAAGCGCCGACACAGCGTTTTGAGGTACGGCCGGTCCTCGCGGTAGAAGTCCGGCGCCATCAGCTTGCAGAACGACCAGAAATCACGCCGGGCAAGCTCAAGGCGAGCCGCCCTGCGAATGCGCTCGTCAACCATCATCAGCCAGCTTCCGCAGCTCCTCGGTGGTCAGACCTGCGAGCGGGTTCTCCACCTCGAGAGTGCCGGAGTGCTCGATCTGCTGCTTGTCGCGCCACCTGTCCGGTCTGCGGTTCTTCAGCCAGAAGATCTGCGCGGTCGTGTCCGGCGGAATGTGCTTGACCGTCTGCACGGTCTTGATGCTCTTCTTTCCGCCATCCTGACTGCGCTCTACGCGCTCCTCGGTGTAGTCGTAGCCGAGTGCACGCTTGAGTAAAGCGTTCTCAACTTCGATGTCTACGACCTCTTTTCCCCTTTTTAGGGCCTCCGAAAACTCCGAGTATTTGTTTTTCCAGTCGTACAGCGTGCTGGTCGTAATGCCGATCCTGGCTGCGATCTGCTCATCTGTCAGACCATCCCTCGCCCACGCTTCCAGACGGGTGATGCCGTCCGGTGTAAGCCATTCCTGATATTTGCCTTTTGCCATTCTGCACCGTCCTTTCTGAATTCTGGGCACGAAAAAGCACCCTCGAACGAGAGTGCTCTTTCAGAGAGATGTACTCCAATGGCATGAAGCAGGAGGTCACCGGGTCTGCGTTTCACCCCTGCGAACTTCATGGTAACAGAATATCACGGTTTTAGGTGCATGAACCGCCAAAACAAAAATATTTATGGTAAATCCAAATTCTTTCCTACTCGCCGAATAAACTCAGCGTTCCACCGCTGACCGGTTCTGTCACTTACTCCGACGCACATCGCCGCACCATACAGCGTATGGCTGCGCTTCCAGTACACGCGGTCGATCAGCTCCATGCGCTGGTGGCCGTGCTTCATGCGTTCAGTTTCCGAAATGGCAGCCCGCACCGCATCATACCGTCGCTGCTCCTTGTCCGTCAGACGGTCAACGACCGCACGCTCAACCGGACTGCCGCCGCCGCTGTGGCCGCCGGACGCGCCGTAGGCATTGGCAGTCCCGTTTTTGATCGCGTCATAGGCCGCGTTGACCTCATTCATTTTTTCCGTCGCGTGCGGGTCGTCCGGATTCAGGTCCGGATGATATTTTTTGGCCAGGCGGCGATAGGCCGCCTTGATCTCCTCTTCGCTCGCGTCCCTGGAAACACCGAGGACTTCATACGGGTCTCTCATTCGGCGCTCCTCCCGATCTTTCGTTTTTTCATGGCCGCCTCGTAGCGCAGCCATACGCCGGAGTACAAAATA
>ENA-OROU01001447-OROU01001447.1-human-gut-metagenome-genome-assembly--contig:-NODE-1447-length-20077-cov-2.245979_pt1 | contig 20077 bp, 15 predicted proteins | sample MGYA00242131_ERZ509054 | MGnify/ENA primary metagenome ERZ509054 (study PRJEB26280, sample SAMEA2338749) | human gut metagenome | biome: human gut; feature: human-associated habitat; material: faeces... | reverse complement strand
GAGAGGGTGATGATTAAGGATCCCGCCGTGGTGATTCCGGTGGCAGGCTTCTGCTGTATCTGTATCAGAGCATTTTTCTGACGGGAGTGGGAGCTATACTTGGAATTCCACTCGGAGGTGCTTTTACAAAACTGTTAGGGGCAGCAGACCATTTTTTACAGTTCCAGTTCGAGCACAGCCTGACGGTTGCTTATACGGAGGAGGTCTTTTGGTATGCGGCGGCTGCCGGGGCGGTATGTATTCTGATTATGACAATTCCGGCGATCTGGCACAGCAGGGTAACCATCGTAAAATTAAAACAGCAGAGAAGCGTGCACAGAAAAAAATTATGGGAGCGCTGTTTTTTGGATGTCATTTTTCTGGCAGTGGGCTGTTACGGTTATTACAATTATTCAAGACAGATGACGATGATAGAAGAAAGTGCATTAAAGGGGGAGACGATGGATCCGCTTCTTTATGTCAGCTCTTCTCTTTTTATTTTGGGAGCCGGTATGCTTTTTATCCGGCTGCTTCCGTGGCTGGTGCAGGGCATTTACCAGATTGGGAAGAGATGGTGGAAGCCGGCGGAATATGCAGCGTTCCTTGAGATTATCAAAAACGGGAGCAGGCAGCATTTTATTATGTTGTTTTTAATTTTAACGGTCTCACTTGGAATGTTTCATGCAACCGTGGCACGCACGATTTTGCAGAATGCAGAGGAAAACCAGGAGTATCTCGATGGGGCGGATGTGATGCTGCAGGAGGTATGGAAGGATAACAGGGCGTTTCTGGGAATCAATCCGGATGTTACGTTTACGTACTATGAACCGGATTATGGCAAATATGCGGGATTTCCGGGTGCTGCATCCTATACGAGAGTTCTGATGGAACGGAAGGCGAGTGTGAAAAAAGAAAGCAAGGTTTTGATGACAGCGACGGTCATGGGAATTCATACAAAGGAATTTGGAGAGAACACGCATCTTTCCGATGCACTGCTTGCACAGCCTTATTATGAATATTTAAACGAACTTGCGGTGGAGCCGGAGGGTGTGCTGTTATCTTCCAATTGTAAAAATGTACTGGAGTGCAATGTCGGAGATACTATTTTTTACAGTAACAAAGATGGCAGTGAGGCGAGAGGAAAAGTACTTGGATTTGTAGATTACTGGCCCGGTTACGAGCCGGCAGACATTTCTGTCAATGAGGAGGGGGAGGTTGTAAAACAGGAGAACCTTCTGATTATTGCAAACCTGTATACGCTCTGGGAGTTCTGGGGTGTGACACCGTATGAAGTGTGGATGACATTAAAACCGGGAACTGATACAGAGGCAGTTTATGACTGGATAAAAGAAAATGATGTACCTGTGAAAAAAATCACAATTAAGGCAAAAGATATGGAAGCAGTTTCAAAAGATCCTCTTTTGCAGGGAACAAACGGCGTGCTTACCATGAGTTTTATTGTGATGCTGGTATTATGTACGGCTGGTTACCTGATTTACTGGATTATGTCCATACGTGCAAGAGAAATGGTATTTGGAGTTTTAAGAGCATGTGGTATGCACAAGGGGGAAATTTTTAAGATGCTGTTTATGGAGCAGTTTTTTTCCGGCGTGTGTGCAGTATTTGCGGGAATCGGAATTGGAAAAATGACATCTGCCATGTTTGTGCCGATGCTGCAGCGCACGTATGCAGCGGCAAATCAGATTCTGCCGATGCGGATTATCTCTGATGCCGGCGACCAGATGCGGCTGTATGGGGGAATTTTATCTGCGATGTTAATATGCCTTGTGGTGTTGACTGTGCTTGTATTTCGTCTGAATATCACAAAAGCACTGAAACTTGGGGAGGAATAAGGATGGAAGAAGCAATGAAGGTGACAAATCTGACCCGTGTGTTTAAAGGGGCAGGCGGGGAATTTACGGCATTAAAAAATATCAATCTCTCCATTCCGGCAGGAAAACTTACCATCTTAAAAGGACGTTCCGGTTCTGGCAAGACGACTCTTATGAATATTCTGGGAACACTTGATGAACCGACATCGGGAAGCGTCATGTTAAATGGAATGGAACTTACCACACTCAGTGAAAGGAAGCGTGAAATTCTGCGCAGGACAGAAATGGGATTCGTCTTTCAGGCGGTTTCTTTAATGCCCACTATGAATGCATACCAGAACGTGGAATTTGCGCTCCGCATGGCAGGATGGCGGATGAAAAATAAAGCGCGTGTGGAAGAGTGTTTAAGGATGGTGGGGCTTGGAAAGCGCATGAAGCATATGCCGGCGGAGATGTCAGGAGGAGAACAGCAGCGTGTGGCGATTGCCCGTGCAATTGCAGGACATCCGAAGATATTATTTGCAGATGAACCAACGGCGGAGTTAGACAGTGCCATGGCAGCAGAGGTGGTGGAACTGTTTCGTGAAATCACACGGACAGAGGGGGTTACCATTTTAATGACGACACACGATATGGGACTGATGGATGCGGGAGATATGCAGATTGAATTATTGAATGGAGAAGTGGTATGTCAGAAGTAATGATTCAGGCGGATGGTCTGGTTAAAATTTACAAATCAAAACAGACAGAAGTACTGGCGCTCCAGGGACTTGATCTGACGGTGGAAAAAGGAGAGCTTACGGCATTAATCGGAAACAGTGGAAGTGGGAAATCTACATTTTTGAATATGATTGGCGGATTAGATCGTCCGAGTGCCGGTTCACTTCTGGTGGATGGAAAGAATCTGTTTACCATGGGGGAACGGGAACTGGTGTGTTATAAGCGTGATACCGTCGGATTTGTCTGGCAGAACAATGCGAGAAATCTGCTCCCATATCTGTCAGCACTGGAAAATATTATGCTTCCGATGCACATTTCAGGTCAGAAGAAGAAAAAAGAAAAGGCACTTGAACTGTTAGAACAGGTGGGTATGACAGCAAAACGGAATAATCGCTTAAATACTATGTCCGGCGGAGAACAGCAGCGGATTGCGATTGCTATAGCGCTTGCCAATAATCCAAAACTTCTTCTGGCGGATGAGCCGACCGGAAGCGTTGACACCAAAACAGCAGATATCATTTTTGACATTTTCCGGGAATTAAACCGGAACGGTCAGACGATATTAATTGTCACACATGATATTGCGCTTTCTAAGAAAGTGCGGCGTGTAGTGGCAATCCGCGATGGAAAAATCAGCAGTGAGCGAATCCTTAAGGAGAAGTATGCGGACCGTCTCAAAGAACTTACGGTGGACTGGCGCAATGAAGATACACAGGAGGAGTATGCGGTGATTGACAAGGCGGGGCGTGTGCAGATTCCAAGAGAGTTATGGGATAAATTAGCGCTTCGGGACAATAAGGTGAAACTGGAATTGCGTGGGGATGAGATTCTTTTGAGCAGACCGGCAGAAGATGAAAATCGCAATATGTGAGGAATGAATCACAAGGGTTAGGAAGATTTTGGGGAATAAAAAAGCTATCATGAAAAAAACAAATCAGATATCATAACCCGAAAAGGAGAAGGAAATGAAAAAAAGTCTTAAAAAAATTGGAAATGCAAATCCGGTCATGACGCAGCGGTTTGGGGCAGATCCGTATGCAATGGTTTATGAAGACCGGGTGTATTTGTACATGACAGGCGATGATTTCATTTATGATGAAACCGGAGAAATCAAAGAAAATAATTACTCGAATATCTATACGATAAATGTAATTTCCTCTTCTGATCTGGTAAACTGGACAGATCATGGAAGCGTTTATGCGGCTTCGGAGAAGGGCGCGGCATCCTGGGGAACCAACTCATGGGCGCCGGCGGCAGCCTGCAGGGAAATCGATGGAAAAATGAAATTTTTCCTGTATTTTGCAAATGGTGGAAACGGAATTGCAGTGCTCAGTTCAGACAGTCCGACAGGTCCGTTCACAGATCCAATCCAGAAGCCGTTAGTTTCCAGGGAAACGCCCGGCTGTGCGTCGGTAACCTGGCTGTTTGATCCGGCAGTGCTTGTCGATGGTGAGGAGGCCTATCTTTATTTTGGCGGCGGGGTTCCGTCACCGGAGCAGGCGGCAAATCCGGGAACTGCAAGAGTGGCAAAACTCGGAAAAGATATGATAAGCCTTGACGGGGAGCCAAAGACCATTGAGAATGTGTCATATCTGTTTGAGGATTCCGGAATTAATAAATTTAACGGTAAATATTATTATAGCTATTGTACAAACTGGGATGGTGCCAAGAAACGGCCGACGACAAATGAACTTGGTATAGCGAATATGAGATCGTTTGTGTCGTCCTGACAGGAATGGAAGCGGATGAACCAATGGGTCCGTTTAAACAGGGAAAAGGGATTTTGAAAAATCCGGAAGCATTTTTTGGAGTTGGCGGGAACAATCATCATTGTATGTTCGAGTTTCACAAGCAGTGGTATATGGCATATCACTCGAGAATTCTTGAAAGAGAGATGGGCGTATTAAAGGGATACCGCAGCACCAATATTGACCGCGTAACGATATCAGAGGACGGGACGATTACACCAATTCAGGGAACTGAAAAAGGAGTTGCGCAGGTAGGAACGTTGAATCCGTATGAGAGACAGATGGCATCTACAATGGCAGTAATGGCAGGAATCCGTACGGCTCCGTATGGAGAAAACAGTGTACGTTATGGTTCCGGTGATATGATTGTGACCGGAATTTCAACCGGAAGCTGGATTGGGATTTATGGAGCTTCATTCGGCAGCGAGGGTGCACAGGAAATTCAGTTTGAGATAAGGGGAAAACAACAGGGAAAAATTCTGGTGTACATGGATATACCGGAAGGAAAGGCAGTAGCAGAGATTGAAGCTGCAGCGGACAGCGAAGAAGAATTCGGTACGGTCGCTGCCAGACTGGCAGCAACGGTTACAGGTACTCACGATATTTTCTTTGTTTTTGAAGGGGAAGGATATGAACTTAAAAGCCGGAAATTCTGCTAAAAATATGAATCCGATCATTTGTGCAGATTTTCCGGAACCGGATGTTATCCGAGTGGGAGATACCTATTATATGATTTGTGCCACGATGCATTTTTTCCCGGGCGGAACACTTTTAAAATCCTATGATCTGGTGCATTGGGAGATTGCTGCACATGTATTTGAAAGACTTGATGATACGCCGGCGGAGCAGCTCGAAGGAGAACAGAGCATTTACGGAAAAGGAATGTGGGCGGCAAGTCTGCGTTACCACAAAGATACTTTTTATGTCTGCTTTGCATCTTATGATACCGGGAAAACCTACATTTATCGTACGAAAAATATTAATGAACCATGGGAAAAACGCAGCCTCGATGGGGTCTATCATCACCCATCTCTGTTATTTGATGAAGATGGGCGCATCTATATGGGATACGGTTTTAATGAAGTGCGGATATTAGAACTCAATGATACCCTTACAGCACCGAAGGAGGGCGGTTTTGAACGCCTTCTGGTGGAGGAAAAGCAGGATGCGTATATCAGTTATGAGGGTGCACATTTTTATAAAAAAGACGGAACCTATTATATTTTTGTTATCCAGTGGCTGAAGGGAAACCTGACCCAGAGAGAGCAGCTCTGTCTCTATGGAGACAGTCTGGATGGCGAATTTAAAAAAGAGATGGTTTTTTCAGAAAATCTGGGTTTTCCGATGAAGGGTGTTGCACAGGGCGGAATTGTGGATACACCGGAGGGAGACTGGTATTCGGTAATGTATCAGGAACATGGGGCAATTGGAAAAATGCCGGTGTTAGTGCCGGTGAGCTGGGACAAAAAACGTCCGGTATTCGGAGACAATGGGAAAATGCCAGCGGAGATTCGGGTAAAAAGTACGAGACCTTACTATGTATATACGCCGGTTTTTTCGTCGGAAATTTTTGAAGAAACACTGGATGGAAAAGGAAGAATCAAACCGGTATGGCAGTGGAACCATGAGCCGGATGCGGCACTCTGGGAACAGACGAAACGTGGGGGATACCGGATTACAACCGGAAAAATCAGTGTGAATCTGATTCAGGCGGTTAATACATTGACGCAGCGCGCCATGTACCCGGAGAGTACGGTCGAAGTGACATTAGACCCTTCTGATTTGAAGGACGGGGATTTCGCAGGGCTTTGTGTGCTGCAGGGATGCTATGGATGGATTGGTGTGACCAGAGAATATGGGCGTTATTATATCGTAATGTGGAACAGAAAACTGCAGGATTGTATGTTTCATGAACTGGCGCCGGATTATATGCCGGGAACGGAAGGATTCCGGGTTCCCTATGGAGGAGATGATATCCGTCTGAAAATCCATGTGGATTTTACAAATATGCGGGATATGGCAGAAATTTTTTACCGGAGTGGAAACAGATGGCAACGAGTGGGCAGCCATAGGCTCTATTTTAAACTTGACCATTTTATGGGATGCCGGTACGGATTGTTTGCCTATTCTACAGCCAAAACAGGCGGAAGCGCAGAATTCTATGACTTTGCATATCGTGTGGAAAATATATGACAGATGTTAAGGCTGCATCTTACAATAGTAGGAACGATACTCACTTGGGGTGCAGCTTTTTTGCTGCCGGAAAATGCGGTTAAACGTGGAAATGCTTGAAAATCCGGAACGGAAAGCAATTTCTGTGATGGAAAGCTCTGGCTCTGTCAGAAGTTGTTCTGCAACTTTGATTCGTTTGTAGCTTAAATAATCATAAAAGGTCGTGTTTGCATACTGTTTGAACAGCCTTGTAAAGTGATATTTAGAAAAACCGCTGTAAGAGGCAACGGCATCTAAGGTTAAATCCTCAGTATAGTGAGCATCAATATAATCCAGCACATCATTAAACTTCTGAAGGTATTCCTGCTGTTTGTAGATACGCACATTTGGAAACAGCTGTACATTGTTCAGGTGGTTCCTGCCGTACAGGATAAAGAAGTTCAAAAGATGAGAGTAGATGGCAAGTTCCCGCAGCTCGTTCAAACTGAAATATTCGTTGCGGATCTGCACAAAAAGCTGATAAAAATCATCGTATATCTGAGGAAAAGAAGTTTTGTTGATGTAGATACAGGTTGTCATCTGTGTCTGGATTGCAGTAAAACCCCTTAATTTAGTGATAACAGACAAATCAAATAAAAAGATAAAGCGGATGCCGCTTTCCGGTGCAATAAGCTGATGCATTTCACCGGAGGGAATCACAAGAATTTCTCCCGGTTCTATATGATAAGAATTTGAAGCAGTGATTACGTCATAGTAATTTTCTACCGGCATAATCACCTCCATGGCAGTATGCCAGTGAGGGGCATAAGATTCACTTTGTTCGTTGTACCAGATTCGTACAGAGGAATCATTCTGATATTTTACAATTTCACAGTCGTCTTTTAAGACACGTTCTTTCCAGTCTGCATTCTGTGCGTAGAGTGATAAATAATTATTTTTCAGTTCTGCCTCCGCCATTCTTCCCACCATCCATTAAAAATTGCTCTTGTAATCAGGTACGTTGATATTGAAAATTGCCGCTTTTATATTAGGACATACGTCAATATGACAAAAATCACGCTTTTGATAATACAAAATATAAAAAGCGTGAATAAATTTTAGCATAATGACTGTTAAATGTAAATATTTGACTAATAAAAATATTCTGAAATAGAAAAAACAGAGCAATATTTGAAAAATGACAAGCAATATGTGATAGGCGGTTATGTGCAAAAATGACTATCATTGTTCTTGTAAGAGAAATAGACAAACAAGTGCACCGGGGCGAAAAAGGTGCGTTGTGTTGAGGAAGAGTGGTGGAGGGTTTATGAAAGGTGAGGTAAAAAAGGGAATAATCCTCGTCGGGGTGGTTCTGGTAATCGTGATATTCTGCATCGTAAGAAAACAGATGTCAGCAGTGGAAAATTATCAGGACAAATACCAGGGAACCGATTTAACCGTTGAAGTGGACGGACTGGGCAGGGAAGGAACCTACACAGAATATCAGAACAGTCATGAGACGGTATATCCTTCAGAAGACATCCCGATTGATGTATGTGATTATGAAGAGGGAACAGACGTTACAGTGTATCAGGATTTTGACGGAGCTAAAGAAGCGCTTTATACCGGAGACAACTCAAAGGTTACCTGGAAGGTGGATGTAAAAGAAGCCGGATTGTATCAGGTGTATCTGGAATATCAGACGGTGGAGTCAAGAGGCGTTGCGGCTGAACGTGCCCTGTATATTAACGGAGAACTTCCATTTGCAGATGCTTCCAATCTTACATTCAGCCGCCTGTGGACAGATGGCGGAGAAGTGAGAACGGATAATCAGGGAAACCAGATACGGCCGACACAGGTTGAGGTATATGACTGGCAGGGAAGTTACTGCCGGGATGATATGGGATATACAGTGAAACCATATGAGTTCTATTTTGAAAAAGGAGAAAATGAACTCACACTTGAGGCAGTCAATGAGCCAGTCATCCTTCGCGCAGTTACTCTTTGTGCAGTAAAAGAAAAATGGGATTATGAAACATATCTTGCAAACCAGAAGACGGTTGGAGAAACACAGGAATACGTCACCAAGATTCAGGGAGAGGATTCCACACTGCGTTCAGAACCATCTCTTTATGCAAAGTATGACAGGGCTTCCGCAAACACAGAGCCGTACAGTGTGACAAACACCATTTTAAATTATACCGGAGGGGATGCGTGGAATGCAGCCGGACAGTGGATTGAATGGGAATTTGAAGTGCCGGAGGATGGATTCTACAACATTACGGTAAAAGGAAGACAGAATTACGCAAGAGGAAGTGTTTCATCGCGGTGTCTTTATCTGGACGGAGAAGTGCCATTTCAGGAAGTGGAAACCATTTCTTTTGAATATGACAATGACTGGAATGTGATGACATTGTCGGATGAAAACGGAACACCATATGAATTTTATCTGGCAGCAGGAAAGCACACATTAAGACTTGAGGCAACACTTGGTGGAATGGGAGAAATCCTTGAAGAACTCGAAGACTCTACGTACCGTCTGAATCAGATTTACCGTAGGATTCTGGTGTATACCGGAGCAAATCCGGATAAGTACCGCGATTACAATATCAATCAGGTATATCCGGAAGTAATGGAAGCAATGGATCTTGAGGCAAAGCGGTTATATAAGATTATTGATGATGTGGTGGCTTACACCGGACAGAAAGCAGAAAAGATTGCAACGGCACAGACACTTGCACAGCAGATGGAACTGTTCTTGAAACGTCCGGACAAAATTACGGTAAACTTTACAACATTTAAAGATAATATCACATCCCTTGGAACTGCTATCTTAAATATGAGTGAAACAAAACTGGATGTGGATTATATCGAGGTCAACAGCGTGGGAAGCAAAGTGCCGGAGGATAAGGCAAGTGCTTTTGCAAAAATCTGGCATGAAATCAAATCATTCGCGGCATCCTTTGTGGTGGATTATGATGCGGTCGGAGATGTTTACAGCGATAAAGATGAAGGAATTGTAAAGGTATGGATTGTCACAGGACGTGATCAGGGAACGATTTTAAAGACGATGGTAGACGATACGTTTACACCGGAGAGCGGAGTAAAGGTGAACGTTGAGATTGTAGACCCGACTGCACTCTTAAACGCAGTAGTGGCGGGCAGAGGACCGGATGTGTTGCTTTCTGTAGGTGCAGACCAGCCGGTAAATTACGCACTGCGAAATGCGGTGGAGGATTTAAGACAGTTTGAGGACTGTGATGAAGTATTGTCGGTATTTTATGACAGCGCATACCGTGCGTATGAATATAATGACGGATTGTATGCAATTCCGGAGACGCAGACTTATAATGTGATGTTTTACCGGAAAGATATTTTAGAGGAACTTGGTCTTACAGTTCCGGATACCTGGGATGAACTTGTGGATATGCTTCCGACGATTCAGGGAAACAATATGGAAGTTGGAATACCGTCCACTGCCAGCACAACGTTGCCGGATTTATCATTGTTTTACACATTACTCTATCAGGGAGGCAGCGATGTATATGATGATGAGGCAAAGAAAACCATTATTGATAACGAAGCGGGTGTAAATGCATTTGCTACTTATACAAGTTTCTTTAATGATTACGGAATGCCGACGGAATATGACTTTGTCAGCCGTTTCCGTTCCGGACAGATGCCGATAGGAATTGCAAACTACAGTATATATAATACATTAGTAGTTTCTGCACCGGAAATTCGCGGATTATGGGATTTTACACTGATTCCGGCGACAGAGGTGACAGACGAAACCGGAGCTGTCACGAAGAACCGCTCCGTATATTCCACCGGAACCTGCAGCATGATGATTAAGACTGAGGATGAGACGGTAAGACAGAATGCGTGGACATTTATGAAGTGGTGGGCACAGACCGATACACAGGTACGCTTTGGACGTGAATTAGAGGCACTGCTTGGTTCCTCAGCAAGATATGCAACTGCCAACAGGGAAGCATTTGATCAGCTTGCATGGAGTGCAGATGATGTGGAAGTATTAGAAGAACAGTGGAAGTCTGCGGTTGGATTCAGGGAAGTAGCCGGTGGTTATTATACAGGACGGCATATTGTTAATGCAGTTCGAAAAGTTATCAATGAGAAGGAAGATCCGAGAGAAACCATTCTTGATTATGCGATTACCATTAACGATGAGCTTATCAAGAAACGGACAGAATTTGGACTGCCGACAGACTGATAGGGGGTAGCAATGAAAACGTACTTGAAAAAATATCTGATCCTGCGCCGACATGAGTTTTCCATCATGGTAAAGAAGGCGAAGAAGAGCAAATCGTGCTATGCGTTTTTAGCACCCTATGCAATCCTGTTTTTTGTATTTTACCTTTTGCCGGTATGCTCTTCCATATTTTTTAGTTTTACCTATTACAACATTTTAGAGAAGCCAAGATTTATCGGATTGCAGAATTACATCAATCTGATCCTGCAGGATGACATCTTCTTAACCTCTATAAAAAATACCTTTTTGATTGCAGTTATTACGGGACCGCTCGGATACATACTGTCTTTCCTGTTTGCCTGGCTTATTAACGAGCTCCCGAGATGGCTGCGCACCATAGCGGTAATTGTATTTTATGCACCGTCCATTGCAGGAAACGTTTACGTGATATTTTCCATCTTCTTCCGTGGAGATGCATACGGATATGTGAATGCGTTCCTGATGAATTTAGGAATTATCGATTCACCGATTGTGTGGCTGACAAATACGGATTATATGCTTCCGGTATGTATGATTGTCATTCTGTGGATGAGCCTTGGAACCGGATTCCTTTCCTTCGTGGCAGGATTACAGGGTGTGGATCGTTCACAGTTTGAGGCAGGGTACATGGATGGTGTCAAAAACCGCTGGCAGGAATTGTGGTACATTACCCTACCAAATATGAAACCGATGCTGTTATTCGGTGCGATTATGTCAATTACCCAGGCATTTAACGTCTGTGATGTCACGATGGCATTGTGTGGATATCCGAGTACGGACTACGCAGCACGCACGGTTGTAACACACCTGTTTGACTATGGATTTTCAAGATTTGAGATGGGATATGCTTCCGCGATTGCGACATTGTTATTCCTCATCATGATCTTGTGTAAAAAAGCGATACAGAATCTGTTGGGAAGAGTAGGGACCTGATATGAAAAAAATAGTAAAGAGAAGAAAACCGAACCGGTCGGTGGTGGGAGATGTCGTTATTTATTTCCTGTTATTTTTAATCGCACTTGCCATGGTATTTCCACTGGTCTTTGCGGTCAGCAGTGCCTTAAAGCCGTTGGATGAGCTGTTTTTATTCCCACCGAAGGTATTTGCACAGAATCCGACAATGGACAATTTCCAGGATTTGTTTGTTACGATGGGAAAGTCGTGGGTTACTTTTTCAAGATACATATTCAATACTGTATTTATTACGGTTGTAGGAACTGCCGGACATCTGATTATTGCATCCATGGGAGCGTTTGTTCTTGCAAAATACGAGTTTCCGGGAAGCAAGCTGTTCTTCTCCATCGTCGTAACGGCATTGATGTTTAACGGATATGTAACCGCTATCCCAAACTATCTGATTATCAGTAAACTTGGATGGATTGATACATACTGGGCAATTATTGTGCCGGCATTTGCAGCACCCATGGGATTGTTTTTGATGAAACAGTTTATGGAGGGACTGCCAATGTCATTGGTAGAGGCAGCGATGATAGACGGGGCGAGCCGATGGAAGATATTTATCCAGATTATTATGCCGAATGTAAAACCGGCATGGCTGACACTCATTATTTTCTCTGTACAAAACCTGTGGAACAACAAGGCAGCAACCTTTATCTACTCGGAGGAAAAGAAGACGCTTGTTTATGCATTGCAGCAGATTCAGAGCGGCGGTATTGCACGAACCGGTCAGGCAGCAGCAGTAACAGTGGTCGTTATGGTTGTTCCGATTTTAATCTTTGTGTTGTCTGAGAGCCAGATCCTTGAAACAATGGCAAGCTCCGGTCTGAAAGATTAAAGATGGAGGGAAAGAGGATGAAGAGAAGGAGTTTTAAGATTCTTTGGGGTCTGGTACTTGCAGCGGGAATGTTACTTTCACCGTTTGCGGATGTCCATGCAGAGGATGGACTCGAAAATGGATATACCTACAATTATGATTACTGGGAAGAAATCCAGTATTCTCCGGATGCTTACAGCACGGTGGGAGTTTATACAGCGGCAGAACTTGGACTGGATAAAAATTTGAATTCCCCGCAGGGAATGTGTGTACAGGGAAAAGAGGTTTATATCTGTGATACCGGAAACAACCGGATTTTACAGTTAAACCGGACCAGCAATGAAAAATTTGAACTGGTACGCATTATTGATGAAATAAAAGGATGCGATAATACTGCATTATCGGGACCGACAGATATCAGTGTCGATGAAGACGGAATCATGTATATCTGTGATAAGGAAAATAACCGGATTTTAAAAATTGACAAGGACTTAAATTATCTGATGGAATTTGGAAAGCCGACAGATGCGACATTTGACCAGTCGCTGTCTTTCCTGCCGGATAAGCTGGTTGTGGACGGTGCCGGAAGAGTGTACTGCATTGCGGATAACGTCAATAAGGGAATTGTCAAGTATGAAAATGACGGAACATTTACCGGATTTTACGGTGCCAGTCAGGTTACCTATGACTGGGCGGATTATATCTGGAAGAAATTTTCCACACAGGCACAGCGTGCAGCACTGGAATCATTTGTTCCGACAGAGTATGACAATGTCTATATGGATTCCGAAGGATTTATTTTTACATGCACTACAAATGTGAGCTCAAATGGTATCAAAAGTGGTGAAGACGAACCGATTCGAAGACTCAATCTGATGGGAAACAATATTTTAATTACAAACGGAAATTTCCGGCCGATTGGAGATATCTACTGGGGAAAAGCCGGTGGCTACGACGGACCATCTTTGATTGCAGATGTGACAGCGTTAGAGAATGGAATTTATTTTGGAATAGACAGGGTGAGAGGCAGATTGTTTGCCTATGATACACAGGGAAATCTGTTATATGCGTTTGGTGGAAACGGAAATCAGGACGGATATTTTAAGCGCCCCGAAGCGTTAGAACATATGGGAAAAGACCTTCTGGTGCTTGATTCCCAGGACGCAAGTTTTACCGTATTTACCCCGACCGTATTTGGAAATAAGATTTACCAGGCGATTGCTGAATATGACCAGGGAGATTATGAGAAATCCGGAGAAACCTGGCGGGAAGTTATGAACATGAATGGAAATTATGACCAGGCATATATCGGAATCGGAAGGGCTTTGATGCGTCAGGGAGAATACAAAGAGGCAATGAAGTACTTCCGGCTTAAGTGGGATGATGACAATTATTCCAAGGCGTTTAAGCAGTACCGCAAGGATTGGGTGGAAGAACATATTGGATGGATTTTTCTGGCAGTATTTCTTTTATTTATCCTTCCGATGATTGTGGGAAGAGTGAAGAAAGTAAAATTTCAGATTGATACCGCAGAAATTTTTAAAAGTTGACAGGGAATGGAGGCAGATATGCTAGCTTCATTAAAGAATAAAGAAAAATACAGCCGCTATTTTGGCAGCCTCAAATATGCTCTTTATGTCATTACACATCCGCTGGATGGTTTTTGGGACTTGACGCATGAGAAGCGCGGTTCTATTGCAGCAGCAAATACAATTGTAATTTTGACAGTGCTGGCACGCATTATGTCACTGCAGTTTACAAGTTTCCTGTTTATGCAGGTTTACTGGGAAGATGTCAATATCTTTTTATATATTGCAAGTATTCTTTTTCCATTGGCGCTGTTTTGCGTTGGAAACTGGGGACTTACCACACTGTTTGATGGAAAGGGAAGATTGTCACAGATTTATATGGGAACAGCTTATGCGATGACACCTTATCCGCTCATCCAGTTTCCGATGATTCTGTTAAGCAATGTGGTTACAAAAGAAGAGGGAACATTTTATCATTTTGCAGTGGTACTTTCCCTGGCGTGGGCAGCGTTACTGATTATCTGTGCCATGATGGAAATTCATGAGTACAGCCTTAGCAAAACACTTTTGTTTATGGTGGCATCTGTTTTTGCCATGATGGTGATGGTATTTATCTTATTACTGTTTTTTAGCATGATTAGTCAGGGAATTGCCTATTTCGTATCAATTGCCAAAGAAATCATGTTTCGGATGTAACGGGTAGGGGGGAAAGAAAAACATGAAAGTGAAAGCTGCATTGAAAGAACAGGCAAAAAGCCTCCTGGTGCCAGTATTGTTTCTTCTGGCAATTGGAATTGTGGCACTTACTGTATCTCTTATTCCGGAAGAAGAGGAGACAGCAGAGGTGATACCGGTAAGCAAATATGAGGGAAACGGCGGGGAGCTGGTACTGGAAAATGATTCCGTAAAGTTTGTACTGGATGCAGAAACAACACAGTTTTCCGTGACACAGAAGGATAACGGAACCGTGTGGTACTCAAATCCACAGGATGCAGATGAAGATCCGGTGGCATTGCCGTCAGACATTGAGAATCTTAAGTCCACGCTGCTTTTGACATACAGTACCATTAACGGAGTTGATACACTGTACAACAATTATAAATATAGTATCGCGGCTAAAAATTATGAGATTGAGCAGGGAACAGATTTTATCAAAGTTCACTATTCGGTTGGCGAGATGGAAAAAGAGTTTATGATTCCAAAAGTCATCACAGAGGAACGGATGCTTTCTTTTATGGAGCAGATGAGTAAAACGGACGCCAGCAATGTAGGGGATTCTTACAAGAAATATGATATTAACAATCTCGGAAAGAAAGATAACCGTGAGGAACTTTTAGAACAGTATCCGGTTCTTGAAACAGAAGTCATTTATGTACTGCGAAACGGTGTAAAAGACAATATGAAAAAGAAGTTAGAACAGTATTTCGCAGATGCCGGTTATACCGCAGAGGATTATGCTTCTGACAAGGAGCTTGACTTATCAGAATCATCTTCATCAAAACCGGTCTTTAATATCAGTGTGGTCTATCGGTTAGAAGGTCAGGATTTACTGGTATCGGTTCCGATGAATGAAATTGAGTATAAAGAGGATTATCCGCTTATTACGGTAAATGTGCTTCCTTATTTCGGGGCAGGCACAACGAATGAAGAAGGCTATCTGCTGGTGCCGGAAGGAGGAGGTTCGATTATCAATTTTAATAACGGAAAGACAGCGCAGAGCAGTTACTATTCCAGTCTTTACGGATGGGATATGGCGCAGGGAAGAGATTATCTTGTGCATGAAACGCGTGTTTATTATGGACTGTTCGGAATTTCCAAAGGAGACAGTTCCATGCTGTGTATGTTGGAGGACGGAGCTTCCTATGCGGGCATCAATGCAGATATCAGTGGAAGAAACAACAGCTATAACTTTGTAAGCGCAAATTACACCCTGCTTCACAGGGAACAGTGTGATGTGGCAGATAAATATAACGGTGAGATGTTTATGTATGAGCAGGCAATTCCGGATGAGACAATTGTGCAGCGTTACCGTTTCGTTGATTCCGGCAGCTATGTGGATATGGCAAATGTGTATCATGACTATCTGGAACAGAAATATCCGGATGCTTTTGTGAAGAAAGAGGATACAGATGTACCGGTAGCAGTTGAAATTCTTGGAGCAGTTGATAAAGTAGAACAAATCTGTGGAATTCCTGTGTCGAGACCGCTTGCACTCACTACATATGAAGAGGCGGAAGAGATGATAACGGATTTAAAGAAATCCGGAATTGAGGACCTTTCGGTGAAGTTAAGTGGTTGGGCAAACGGTGGTATCAATCAGAAGATTTTAAAGAAGGTAAAATTAGTTGGAAGACTTGGAAGTAAAAAAGATTTAAAGAATCTGACTTCCTGTGCCGCAGAGAATCAGGTAGACCTTTATTTAGACGGAGTAGCGACCTATGAATATGACAGCAATCTTTTGAATGGCTTTCTTGTTTTCAGGGATGCGGCAACCTTTGCGAACGAGAAGAGAGTGAAGCTACTTCCGTTTGACAAAATTTATTATGGTGAGCAGAATGACCAGAACCCGTATTATTTACTGAAGCCGGAGATAATTCTTCAGAATGTAGAGAATCTTTCAAAGGCAGCGGACACTTACGGTGGGGCAGGGATTTCACTCCGGGATATCGGTTATGAATTGTCGGCGGATTATAACCAGAAACAGCTTGTGACCAGAGAGAACATGAAGAAAGAGCAGGTGGCACTTTTAAATGGAATCAAGGCATCCGGTCAGAAGATTATGACCAATATGGGAAACGATTATACACTCGGTGTGACGGATTTTATTACCAATATGGATTTAAACGGTTCCGGCTATACCATTTTAGATGCGGCAGTTCCTTTTTATCAGATTGCGATTCATGGATATGTGAATTATGCAGGGGAGGCATTAAACCTGACAGCTGATTGCGAGGAAGAGCTTTTAAAATCAGCAGAGTATGGAGCAGGACTTTATTTTTCCCTGATGGATGCAGATGCTACAGAATTGCAGAACACGAAGTATACACAGTATTTTGGCGCAAATTATGAGGCTTCAAAGGATGAACTTTTTGCAATTTATACAAGATATCAAAAGGAGCTTGGCAGTGTTTTTCATCAGAGAATCGTAGACCATGCAATTTTAGACAGTGGCATTACACTTACTGTTTATGAAGATGGAACAAAGGTATATGTAAATTATAACTATGATAATGTAACGATGGACGGAATAGAGATACCGGCAAGGGATTATCTGGTGATGCCGTAAAATGAGGGAAAGGGGTTATACGATATGAAGAAGCAAAGGAAGTTAAGAGGGCTTCAAAGAAAAAAGATGGTAGCCGGATATCTGTTTATCATGCCTTTTATCCTTGGTTTTCTGGCATTTATGGTGAAGCCGTTTTTGCAGTCACTTTATATGAGCTTTTGTAATGTGGAGATAAGTTCGACCGGTTTTCATATGATTTTTGCCGGAATGGCCAACTATATCAGAGCCTTTACCATAGACACGGAATTTAACCGTCTTCTGGTCGAGGAAATTGCCAAGATGACATACAACTCACTGGCAATCATGGTATTCAGTTTCTTTGTGGCACTGATTCTGAATCAGAAATTTAAGGGACGTGCATTTGTACGTGCGGTGTTTTTCCTTCCGGTTATCCTATCATCGGGTGTCATTCTTGGAATTGAGAGCGATAATTCACTGCTTGCAAGTGTACAGGATGCGATTCAGGATTCCATCGGAACTGCAAGCATTACAGACACCATCCAGAACATTCTTGTGACGAGCGGAGTGGGAATTAAAGCCTTTGAAAAAGTGTTTGAAATTGTAGATGGTGTATACGATGTGGCGATTGCATCAGGTATCCAGATTATCATCTTTTTGTCAGGGCTGCAGACCATTTCCACGAGTATGTATGAGGCGGCAAGTCTGGAAGGATGTACGAAGTGGGAATGCCTCTGGAAGGTTACATTTCCGATGATTAGTTCGTTGTTTTTAGTAAACTGGGTTTATACTATCATTGATTTCTGTATGAGGTCGGACAATGAGGTGATGGAAAAAATCAGTAATACGATGATTGTAGACATGAATTACGGCTTTGCCTCCTCCATGGCATGGATTTACTTTATGATTGTCATTGCCATAGTAGGAATCAGCTCATTGATTATATCAAAGGGGGTTTACTATTATGAGTAGAACAGTGGCAAAAATCAGCCGGAGAGAAAAATGGAAACGTTATATTGAGAAGAACCGTAAAGGAAACTGGTATTTTTTGAAGAAAGATGCAAAAGAAATTGTGTTTCGGATAATAAGATTTTTCATGCTGTTTGGAATGTGTTTTTTGATTTTGCAGCCGATTTTAAACAAGATTTCGGTCAGTTTTATGGCAGAAAAAGATTTGTATAATCCGATGGTAATTGCCATTCCGGAAAACGTCACAACAGCCAATTATGAACTTGCATCGCAGTTTATGGATTACTGGCGGACACTTGGAAATACGATACTTGTATCCCTTACGATTGCGTTGCTTCAGATTGCTGTTTGTACAGTGGTTGGATATGGATTTGCAAGATTTGAATTCCCGTTTAAGAAGTTCTGGTTTTTGTGTGTGATGTTAGTGATTGTGATTCCGCCGCAGACGATTTCAACGTCGTTGCATCTGCATTTCCGATACTTTGACATCCTTGGAATCATACAGGCGGTGACAGGTCACACCTTAAATCTGAGAGGTTCCGTTCTTCCATATTATTTGATGAGTGCAGGCTGCATGGGGTTGAAGAATGGACTGTACATATACATGATAAGGCAGTTTTTCCGCAATATTCCAAAGGAAATGGAAGAGGCAGCTTATGTGGATGGCTGTGGAATGCTTGAGACATTCGTAAAAATTATGCTTCCGGATGCAAAACCGATTCTGACGTCCTGCTTTTTATTTGCCTTCGTATGGCAGTGGACAGACAGCTTTTATTCCAAGATGTTTCTTGGAAATATTAAATTATTATCGATTCAGCTGGCACAGATTGGAGAAAAATTAGGAAACTACCTTATGTATACCCTTCATCGGGCAACCGGAGCTTCCGTGGGTTATACCCAGTGTATCGTATCTACCGGAACGCTGATGGTGATACTTCCAATCCTGATTCTCTATCTGTTTGCACAGAAGGGATTTGTAGAGAGCTTAAGCAGCACAGGAATTAAAATGTAGCGGTATAAATCTGCGGAAGATTTCCGGCAGACTTATATATAGGAGAAGTGTTTATTAAAAGGAGGAAGAAACATGAGAAATTGGAAACGGTTCGCAGCAGTGATGATGGCAGCTGCAACAATGGTAACAGGTCTTACCGCATGTGGTGGAAACGGCACAGCAGGTACATCCGGAAACGGGGATGCAGCAAACAGCGGTGACGAAAACAAAGTATCTGATGTGGAAGATGTTGCTGCCGGAACAGAAAGTGGTTCCGATGATGGTGAAATCGGTCAGTATACGGTATTAACCGATGCAGACGGAAATCCGTATGACTTAGGTGGCATGGACATTATCATTTACGACTGGTTTACAGCAGACCAGGAAGATAATGAAGATGCAAGTGCATATGATGAGGCGCGTGAAGAGTATCTTGACTGGATTCAGTCAACATATAATTTTACAATTAAACAGAAGGCAATGACTTCCTGGGCAGACAGTCCGGAGGACTTCTCCAACTATGCAGCAACTGGAGGCGATGAAAACTACATTTTCTGTCTGTATCAGGGCGGTGCACTGATGTCCGCAGAAGCAAATGGGCTGCTGTATGATTTAAGTACACTGGATTGTCTTGATTTTTCGGATTCCAAGTGGGAAAGCTCCGTGGCACAGCTTATGACAACAAGTGATGGAAAAGTATACGGAATGAGAGCCATTCCGCACGAGGCAACCGCAGGAATTTATTTTAATAAGAGACTGCTCCAAGAAGCCGGAATTGATCCGGAGTCCATTTATGAGCTTCAGAGAAACAAAGAGTGGACCTGGGATAAGTTTGAAGAACTTTGTCAGCAGGTACAGAAGGATACGGACAACGATGGTGTCATCGAC